>Ga0136613_10000684_pt1 | contig 16057 bp, 13 predicted proteins | sample AntDrymUQ2722106_2_FD_106649 | JGI IMG/M metagenome (GOLD analysis project Ga0136613, IMG submission 106649) | Polar desert sand microbial communities from Dry Valleys, Antarctica - metaG UQ272 (21.06) | ecosystem: Environmental > Terrestrial > Soil > Desert | place: Antarctica: Dry Valley... | reverse complement strand
CGGTGCCGCGACCGCCGACCACATCGTGTGCTGCCGACCCCCGAGCCCCCGCGCCCTCGACCCCGAGCTCGTCGCTGCCGCTGCCCGCGATCTGGGGGTGGAGCCGGAGCGCATCGAGATCGTCGATCTCGTCGGCCAGGCCGTCGCCCGCGCCCTCGCGGTCGCGGAGCCGGAGGACCAGATCGTCGTGACCGGCTCGCTTTACACCGTCGGGGCCGCCCGCGCGGTCCTCGTCCACTAGATTGCCCGCCCGATGAACCGCACCCTCGTGCTCTGCAAGCCCGACGCGGTCGAGCGCGGCCTCGTGGGGGAGATCGTCGGTCGCCTCGAGGGTCGCGGCCTCAAGATCGTGGCGATGGACCTGCGTCGGATCGACGCCGAGTTCGCCGGACGCCATTACGAGGAGCATCAGGGCAAGCCGTTCTTCGGCGAGCTCGTCGCGTTCATCACCCGGAGCCCGCTCGTCGCCATGGTCGTCGAGGGCGGCGACGACACCTGGCAGGTCGTGCGCAAGACGATGGGCGCCACCAATCCGCGCGCCGCCGAACCGGGCACGATCCGCGGCGATCTCGCGCTCGAGACGACCGAGAACCTCGTTCACGGGTCCGACGGGCCCGAGTCGGCCGGGCGCGAGATCGCCCTGTTCTTCCCCGACCTTCACGGCTAAGGCCTGCTATCCGCCCACTCGCGTCGTGAATCGCGCGACCAGGAAGGGTGACCCGAAAGGGCCGACGCGGGCCGGTAGCCTGACGCGCCGCGGGCCTGGCGGGCGGAGCGAGTGAGCCTCGATTCGTGCGCTGACCTGCTGCAAACGGCGACAACTGGGACCAGCGGGGCGGGCTGGACCGGTTCCGACCCAACCCATACCCTTGAGCACTCCTCACGCCCGGGTCGTGACCCCGGGCGCGTCGGAACTGCCTACCTCGAGATGGGAGGCTCGCCCAACGTGACCCAACCCTGGATCTCCTCGATCGTCGGCCGCGACATGGCCGTCGACCTGGGGACGGCCAACACGGTGGTCTACGTGCGCGGGCGCGGCATCGTCCTGAACGAGCCCTCGATCGTCGCGATCAACGTGCGCGACGGCCGGCCCCTCGCCGTCGGGATGGAGGCCAAGCAGATGCTGGGCCGCACGCCCGCGCACATCCAGGCGATCCGCCCCCTGAAGGACGGCGTGATCGCCGACTTCGACATCTGCGAGAAGATGCTTCGCTACTTCATCCAGCGGGTGCACCAGCGGCGGTGGGCGAAGCCCCGCATCGTGATCTGCGTGCCCTCGGGCATCACCGGCGTCGAGCAGCGGGCGGTCCAGGAGGCGGCCGAGTACGCCGGCGCCCGCAAGCCCGCCTACATCATCGAGGAGCCGATGGCCGCGGCGATCGGCGCCGGCCTCCCGGTGCACGAGCCCGCCGGCAACATGATCGTCGACATCGGCGGCGGCACGACCGAGGTCGCGGTCATCTCGCTGGGCGGGATCGTGGCGAGCGAGTCGGTGCGCATCGCCGGCGACGAGGTCGACGAGGCCATTATCCAGTGGGCGAAGAAGGAGTACTCGCTCGCGCTGGGCGAGCGCACCGCCGAGCAGGTGAAGGTCGAGCTCGCGAGCGCATGGCCCCTCAAGGAGGAGCTCTACGCCGAGATCCGCGGCCGCGACCTCGTCACCGGTCTCCCGAAGACGGTCGTCGTGTCAACCGCCGAGCTGCGGGAGACGATCGACGAGCCGGTCATGGCGATCATCGACGCAGTGAAGTACACGCTCGACCGCACGCCTCCCGAGCTCGCCGCCGACATGATGGAGAAGGGCATCGTGATCACCGGCGGCGGCGCGCTCCTGCACGGTCTCGATGCCCGCATTGCGGCGGAGACGGGCATGCCCGTCTTCATGGCCGACAACCCGCTGTTCTCGGTCGTCCTCGGCTCCGGGCAGTGTCTGGAGCAGTTCGACGTCCTGAAGCAGGTCCTGCTTTCGTCTCAGCAGCAGCACTGACCGACCTCGGCCCGGGAGGTCGCTGCAACAATGGTGGTGTACCGCCGCGGGAACCGACGCTCGGTCCTGATCCTCCTGTTCGTCACGTCCATCACGCTAATCACGCTGGACGTCCGTGGCTCGGGCCCGATCACCGGAGCACGCGGCGTCGCCCACGACGTCGTGGCGCCTATCGCGACGGTTGCCGACAAGGTCTTCTCACCAGTGGGTGACTGGGTCGGTGGCGTGACGCGAGCCGGGACGCTCAAGGACGAGAACTCGAGGCTGCGCAAGGAGCTGGACGAGCTCAGGGGCAAGGCGGCCCAGAACCGCGCGTTCGAGAGCGAGAACGAGGAGCTGTCGAAGCTGCTCGATCTGCCATACACCGAGGACAGCGACGCGATCGCCGCCCGGGTCGTGTCGGGATCCCCGGGGAACTTCGAGTGGACGGTGCAAATCGACCGGGGAACGAGCGACGGCGTGGCCGAGGGGATGGCCGTGGTCACCGGGGCCGGGCTCGTCGGGCGCATCGTCGAGGCGTCCGGAGACCGGGCGACGGCGCTGCTGCTACGCGACCCCAAGTCGGGCGTCGCGGTGGTGACCGAGAGCGCGCGGACGACCGGGGTCGCCCAGGGTCGCACCGGGGAGAGCACGCTGCGACTCGACTTCGTCGACCCCACAGCCAACGTCGACGAGGGCGAGCTGGTGTTCACGTCGGGTCGTGACAACAGCCGCTTTCCCCCCAGCATCCCAGTCGCACGGGTGGAGAAGGTGGCGAAGAAGCGGGGCGAGCTCCAGCAGGACATCGTGCTGGCGCCACTGGTCGACCTCGACAGCCTCGAGTTCGTGAAGGTGCTGCGGTCACCGACCACGCCGGCGGCGCCCACCGAACCGGCTACCGGAGAGGAGGCGCCGACACCGTGACCTGGCTCGTCCGCCTCAAGCTCGCCGCGCTCGTTCTCACCACCGTCGTGCTCCAGACGACGCTGTTCCCCGACCTGCGTCTCTTCGGAGTGGCGCCCGATCTCGTCCTCGTAGCGACGATAGCGGTGGCCTACCGCGTCGGTCCCGAGACCGGCGCGGTGTACGGCTTCGCGAGCGGCCTCGTGATCGACCTGTTCCTCCAGACGCCACTCGGCCTGTCGGCGCTCTCGTTCGCGGTCGTGGCGTACGGCATCGGGATCCTCCACACCGGCCTCTCGCGCACGCCCCGCTTCATCGCCGCGATGCTGGGTGGTGCCGGAGGTCTGGCCGGCGGGTTGATCTTCGTGGTGCTCGCTGCGCTCGCGGGCGAAGACCAGGTCATCGCGTTCCGCACCATCTGGGTGCTCGTCCTCGCGGCCGTGTACGACGCCCTGCTGGCCGTTCCCATGTTCCCGGTGGCGCGCTGGGCCGTCGGGAGCACGGGCGCGGAGACACCTGCCATACGCGGGGCTCGGTCGACGTGAGAAGGTGGTGACCACGTGAGCGAAGGCAACAGCCGCGTCCGCCTGAGCATCGTCGGAGTCATCGTGATGGCGCTGTTCAGCGCGCTCTTCGCGCGCCTGTGGTTCCTCCAGGTCGGCGCGAGCCCGACCGCCGAGGCCACGGCCACCAGCAACCGGATCCGCGTGATCCAGGAGCCGGCGATCCGGGGACGCATCCTCGACGCCAAGGGCCGGGTCCTCGTGGGCAACCGGGTTGCGGACGCCATCACGTTCGACCGCAGCGCCCGGGTCAAGGCCGAGGACCGCAAGGCTGTGGTCGGGCGGCTGGCGGAGCTGCTGGGGGTGAGCCCGAAGTTGATCCAGAAGACGATCGACGACCCCCGCATCGCCGCGTTCGCGCCCGTCCCGGTGGCGGTCGACGTTCCCCTCGACAAGGTCGCGTTCATCCGCGAGCACAAGGAGGACTTCCCCGGCGTCGACGCCGACCGGCTGACGATCCGCGAGTACCCCAACGGTCGGCTCGCGTCCCATGTGCTCGGGTACACCGGCGAGGTCAACGCGGATGAACTCCGGGTGCTCCGCGGAGAGGGCTACCGCCAGGGCGACACGATCGGCAAGGCAGGCGTGGAGCAGATGTTCGAATCGGAGCTGCGGGGCCGGCCCCGCGTGCAGAAGCTCGAGGTCGACAGCCGCGGGCGCGTCGTCTCGGTCCTGGAGGACCTCGCCGCGGTGCCGGGCAAGGACGTCCAGCTCACGATCGACATCGACATCCAGCGGATCGCGGAGGAATCGCTCGCCCAGGGGATGGAGGGCGCCCGCGACATCCGCGATATCCCCGAGGAGGATGAGGAGAACCCGCAGTTCGAGACGTTCCGGGCCGGCGGCGGGTCGGTGATCGTGCTGAACCCCAACGACGGGTCGGTCGTGGCGATGGCCTCGGCGCCCGACTTCGACCCGGCCGCGTTCACGAGCGGCGGCGTGCCGGCCGAGACGCTCGAGGAGTTCGAGAGCAAGGACAGCAACTTCCCGCTGCTGAACCGGGCGGTGCAAGGGACGTACGCGCCCGGTTCCACGTTCAAGTTGATGACGAGTCTCGCCGGCCTCGACACCAAGCTCATCACCCCGGACGAGACGGTCAACGACACCGGCTGCCTCACGGTCGCCGAGCTCGAGTTCTGCAACGCGGGAAAGAAGGAGCACGGCACGGTTGACCTTCCGAACGCGCTCACCGTCTCGAGCGACGTGTACTTCTACGAGATCGGCCGCGACCTCTGGGAGCTGTACCGCGACGAGGTGATCGAGGCAGGCGGACCCGCCAAGCGGGGCTACTCCATCCAGGAGACCGCGGCCGAGTTCGGCTTCGGGACCGCGACCGGAGTCGGCCTGGGGGGCGAAGCCTCGGGGCGCATTCCCGACCAGGACTTCAAGGAGGACTTCAACCGGACGAACCCCGACCTCGAGGAGCGGCGGGTGAGCTCCCTGTGGCTCCCGGGTGACAGCGTCATCCTCGCGGTGGGCCAGGGCGACCTGCTCGTGACGCCAATCCAGCTCGCAAACGCGTACGCGACCTTCGCCAACGGCGGCAACCGCTATACCCCGCGCCTGGCGTCGGCGCTGCTCGAGCCCCGGACCGGCGACGAGACCGCGCCGGCGGAGATCGTCCAGGAGCTCGCGCCCCAGCCGGTGGGCGAGGTCGACATCAAACCGGAGATCCGCGACGCGATCATGCTCGGGCTCGCCGGGGTCGTGGGCAGCGGCCTCGGGACCGCCAACGACGCGTTCGAGGGCTTCAGTGGCGCGGCCGCGGGCAAGACCGGGACCGCCGAGGTCGTCGGCAAGCAGGACACCTCGCTGTTCGTCGGCATCAACCCGCCCGAGGACCCGCAGTACGTCACGCTGGCGATCGTCGAGGAGGGCGGCTTCGGTTCCGCCGTCGCCGCGCCCATCGTCCGGCGCATCATCGAGGCGCTGGGCGGGAACCTCAATCCTGAACCGGTCCGGGTCCGCCCACCACAGGCGGAGAGCGAAGACTGATGGCGGTGATCGATCGAGGCGGTCCGTTCGGCGCGCCGGCTCCGGCGCTCTCGAGCCGCCGGGCCCGGTTCGAGGCGTCACCTGCCCGGAACCTCGATCCGGTGCTCATCGGGGCCGTGATAGCGATCGCATTGCTCGGCCTGCTGATGATCTACTCGTCCACGCGCGAGCGCCTCGCGTTCGATGGCATCGACGAGCTCTACTTCGTGAAACGCCAGGCGGTGTTCATCCTGCTGGGGCTGTGCGCCATGGCCGCGGTCATGGCGGTCGACTACCGCAAGCTGCGCGACTTCTCCGTCCTTGCCTACGGCGCGGCCGTCATCTCGCTGCTTGCAGTGCTCTCACCACTGGGATCGGACGCGCGCGGCGCACAGGCGTGGTTCCAGCTGCCGGGCGGGTTCCAGCTCCAACCGTCGGAGCTGGCCAAGTTCGCGATCATTGTGGCGGTCGCCGGGTACTGCAACGAGCACCGCGGCGAGATGGACCCGCGCCAGCTCGCGCTCACCATCGGGCTGGCGGCGGTCCCACTCGGCCTCGTCGCGCTCCAACCCGACCTCGGGACCGGCATGGTCATCGCCCTGATCGTCGTGGGGCTGCTCGCGCTGGCGGGCGTGAGCGGCCGGCAGCTCGCGATCCTCGGCCTGCTGGCCCTCACCGGCGTCTGGGCGGTGATCAACCTCGGGATGCTCGCCGAATACCAGCAGGACCGCCTGACCGCGGTCTTCGACAGCGGCAGCGATCCCGAAGGCTCGGGCTACAACCAGGAGCAGTCCGAGCTCGCCATCCAGACCGGCAGCATCGACGGCAAAGGTCTGTACCAGGGGCCGCAGACCCAGGGCGGCTTCGTCCCCGAGCAGCACACCGACTTCATCTTCACTGCCGCCGGTGAGGAGCTCGGCTTCATCGGGGCGGGAACGCTCCTGGCGCTGTTCGCGGTGGTGGTGTGGCGGGTCTGGCGAACCGCGACCCAGGCGCGCGACTTCTACGGGATGCTCGTGTGCATGGGTGTGCTCGCCATGCTCACGTTCCAGATCTTCGAGAACATCGGCATGACGATGGGGATCATGCCGGTGACCGGCATTCCGCTCCCGTTCATGAGCTACGGCGGCTCGTCCACGCTCACGACGTTCGCCTGCATCGGCCTGGTGTCGAACGTCTACATGCGCCGCTTCATCGGCTGAGCCGGGCGCGGCCGGCCGTCCGGTAAGCTGGGGGTCCAGATGTCCAACCTTTGGCCCGCGGTGGAACCGCTCCTGGCCAGGGTCCAAAAGCCCGCCCGGTACATCGGGATGGAACGGGGGGCGCAAGCGCCGGAACACCGGTCGGATCGGGTGTCCTGGCTGCTCGTCTACCCGGATACCTACGAGATCGGGCTGCCCAACCAGGGGCTCCAGATCCTCTACGAGATCCTCAACGAGCGCGGCGATGCCGTCGCCGAGCGGTCGTACGCGCCCTGGGTCGACATGGAGGGCGAGCTGCGCGGCGCGGGCGTGCCCCTGTTCTCGGTCGACACCCACCGGCACGCCGGCCGGTTCGACGTGCTTGCATTCAACCTCTCGGCCGAGCTCGTCTACACCAACGTCCTGAACTGCATCGATCTCGCCGGTGTCCCGGTGCGGGCCGAGCACCGGCGGCCCGAGGACCCGATCGTGGTCGCGGGGGGCCACTGCGCCTTCAACCCCGAGCCCATGGCCGACTTCGTCGACGCCTTCGTCATCGGCGAGGGCGAGGAGGTCGTGGGCGAGATGACCGAGGTGATCTCGGCGTGGAAGCGCAGCGGGCGCACCAGCCGGGAGGGTGTGCTGCGCGAGCTGGCCGGGGTTCCCGGTGTCTACGTGCCGGCGATGTACGAGGTCGAGTACGACGGCCCACTCGTCCGCGAGGTCCGGCCCCGGTTCGCCGACGTCCCCGCGCGTGTCGACAAGCGGACCGTCGCCGACCTCGCCGACTGGCCGTACCCGAAGAACCAGCTCGTACCGCTGGTGGAGGTCGTCCACGACCGCCTCAACGTCGAGATCTTCCGCGGATGTACGAGGGGGTGCCGCTTCTGCCAGGCGGGGATGATCACCCGCCCGGTGCGGGAGCGGCCCGACGAACAGGTACGCACGATGGTCCGCGAGGGCCTGCGTCGCACCGGCTACGACGAGGTCGCGCTCACGTCGCTCTCGAGCGCCGATTTCTCCGGCGTCGACGGGCTCGTCGCCGATCTCGTGAACAAGCAGGAGGGCACCGGCTGCGTCGGGCTCTCGCTGCCATCGCTGCGCGTCGACGCCTTCACGGTGGGCATCGCCAGCGAGATCCAGAAGGTCCGCCGCACCGGACTCACCTTCGCTCCCGAGGGGGGCACCTGGCGCATCCGTCAGGTGATCAACAAGCTCATCACCGAGGAAGACCTGTACGCCGCGGTCGACGGCGCCTATTCGCAGGGATGGCGGCGGGTGAAGCTCTACTTCCTCACCGGCCTGCCGACCGAGATGGACGAGGACACGCTCGGCATCGCCGAGCTCGCCCGCAACGTCGTCAAGGTCGGCCGGCAATACACGAAGCACGCGAGCTGCACGGTGTCGCTCGGCGGCTTCGTCCCCAAGCCGCACACGCCGTTCCAGTGGTTCGGCCAGAACGGGATCGCGGAGCTCCACCGCAAGGTCGGGCTGGTCCGCACGGCGCTGCGGAAGTCGGGGGCGCAGCTGCGCTGGCACGACCCCGAGGCCACCTTCGCCGAGGGCATCGCCAGCCGCGGGGATCGCAGGATCGGGCGCGTGATCGAGCACGTCTGGCGCGAGGGAGGCACGTTCCAGGAATGGAGCGAGCGGTTCTCCGTCGATCGTTGGCAGGACGCGATGGCGGCCTGCGGACTCGATGCCGAGTGGTACGTGACCCGGCACCGCACCGCCGACGAGGTATTGCCCTGGGACCACATCGCCGCCGGTCTGCACCGCGACTTCCTGTGGCAGGACTGGCAGGCGTCGCTCCAGGCCCACGGCCTGCCCGACTGCCGGTGGACGCCCTGCTACGACTGCGGGGTGTGCACCGACTACGCGTTGGAGCACGTGGTCGCGTCGCCGGTCGCGCCGGCGGGTGGGAGCCAGGGGACCGGCCAGGACCTCAGCCAGGGCGGGGACATGCCGGTCGAGTTCCTTACACACCCGTCCACTCGACCAGACGCGGCGACCGGAGCGAGCGAGCGAGACAAGCAGGTCGGCGCGCATGCGGGGTGACCAGGGCTTCCCGGTGCGGCTCCGGTTCGCGAAGCGGGGCAAGGTGCGGTTCATCTCGCACCGCGACGTGGCGCGCGCGTTCGAGCGGGCGTTCCGTATCGAGCGTCTGCCGCTGGCGTTCACGGTCGGGTTCGTGCCCCGCCCCAAGGTGAGCTTCGGGCTCGCGCTCTCGGTCGGCCACGAGAGCGACGCCGAGTACCTCGACGTCGAGCTCGAGGATGCGGTCGACCTCGATCGGTGGCCCGACACGCTGTCGGCGGCGCTGCCCGAGGGCATCACCGTCACCGGCGCGGTCGGGCTCGCGGATCGGGCACCCGCCCTCCAGGAAGCGGTGACCGCGGTGCAATACCGGGTCGGCGTGGCCGGCGCCGACCGTGGAGAGGTGGCGGTCGCAGTCGAGCAGGCGCTGTCCCGCCCGACCCTCGGGACGACCCGGACGAGAAAGGGCCGCGAGGTCGTCGAGGACGTCCGCCCCGCGCTGCTGGGCATGGAGGTCCGCCCCGTTCACGACCGCGACGACGATGGCCGAGTGGTCGTCGATCTCGAGGTCTCGACCCAACCGAAGGGCACACGACCGACCGAGATCCTGGCTGCGGTCGGCGAGCACCTCACCGCGGAGCGGGTGCTCCGCACACATCAATGGATCGAGCGCGCCGGCGCACGGCTGGAGCCGTTGGAAGCCGACGCGCGCCTGCGGGTGCCTGAGGCACGCGCGTCATGAGAGAAGGATTCAATGTCCGACGAGACAGTTCCGGAGGCGACCAACGCCTCCGAAGAGACCAACACGACGAACTCCGACCCGGCCGAGAGGGCCGGGCGCGGGACGACTGACACGCCGACAGGGTCCGGCGACGGCGCCGGGCCGAAGCGCCGCCGCCGGCGCGGCTCCCGCGGCGGGCGGAACCGCAAGAAGCCCGCGGACCGGGCCCGCCCGGACGCCGCCGGCGACGAGGAAGCCGAGATCGGCGGGGGCGGCGAGGACCACACCGACCCCGCTGCCGATCGGGGGCTGACGTCCGACGATGTCGCCGCCGACGCCAAGGAGGAGGCCGGCCTGACAACCAGCGAGCGAGCGCCCGCGGGCCGGCCAACCCAGTCGGGGCGGGCCCGGTCCGCAGCGAGCGAGCGAGTGGGGGAAGCGCGACCGAAGATCGGGGACACCCGTCCCGCGCCCAAGACGCCCGCGTCCAAGGCCGACGCCGCCCCGACGGAGGAGCCGGCGGAAGGCCGGCGGGGCTCGAGCCGGCGCCGCCGGCGCGGCGGGCGGGGTCGCGATCGGGGCGGACGCGGCGATGGCTCCTCGCCGGCCGAGGCGGTCCAGGCCGATCTCGGCGTCGGCGACGGCGGCCGCTTCGAGCTCGACGACGAGGTGCTCGAGCGACGCCGAGGTCAGACCCGCAAGGGCCGTCCCGCGGGCCGCTACATGATGTGCGTGCACGTCCACCCCGAGACCGGTGCGACCCACATCGCGGTGCTCGAGGGTCGCAACCTTGTCGAGCACACCGTCGGCAGTTCGACCACCGACGACGACTCGTCGATCGACGGCAACATCTACCTCGGCCGCGTCCAGAACGTGCTGCCGGGGATGGAGGCGGCTTTCATCGACATCGGGACGCCGAAGAACGGCGTGCTCTACCGCGGCGACGTCGCCTTCGACCCCGGTGACGTCGAGGAGAGCCACCCCCGCATTGAGCGGCTGCTCAAGAACGGCCAGTCGGTCATGGTGCAGGTGACCAAGAACCCCATCGGCGCCAAGGGCGCGCGCCTTACCCAGGAAGTGAGCCTGGCCGGGCGGTTCGTGGTGATGGTCCCCGGTCAGCCGGAGACGTACGGGATCTCCAAGCGCCTGCTCGACGACGAGCGCAAGCGGCTCCGGCGGGTGCTGGAGGATCTGCGGCCGCCCGACGCCGGGCTCATCGTCCGCACCGCCGCCGAGGGGGCGACCCCCGACGAGCTGGAACGCGATGTCGCCCGGCTCACGTCGCAGTGGGAGCAGATCTCGAAGCTGGCCGAGCAGTCGAAGCCGGCCCGCCTGCTCTACAAGGAGCCCCCGATGGTGGTGCGGGTGATCCGGGAGGAGTTCACCCGGGAGTACCGAGGGGTGGTCATCGACGACCGGGCCCTGTACGAGGAGATCAAGGGCTACGTCGAGGCGATCGCGCCCGAGCTCGCCGAACGGGTCGAGTACTACGACGAGGCGGAAGAGGGCCTGCCGCTCTACGAGCACTTCCACGTCCACGAGCAGCTCCTGAAGGCGCTCGACCGCAAGGTGTGGCTGCCGTCGGGAGGGTCGCTCGTGATCGAGCGCACCGAGGCGCTCACGGTGATCGACGTGAACACGGGGAAGAACGTCGGCCGGTCGAACCTCGAGGAGACCGTCTTCCGGAACAACCTCGAATCCGCCGAGGAAGTGGCGCGCCAGCTCCGCCTCCGGGACATCGGCGGGATCATCGTCATCGACTTCATCGACATGGAGATCAAGAAGAACCGCGAGGAGGTCATGCGGGCGTTCCGCGAGGCCCTGGCGCGCGACAAGACGCGCACGCAGGTCTTCGACATCTCGGAGCTCGGGATCGTCGAGATGACGCGCAAGCGGATCTCGGAGGGCCTCATCGAGACGTTCAGCTCGACCTGCCCGACCTGCAACGGCCGGGGCATCCTGCTCGACGAGAGTCAGCTCGAGGGCGTGAAGTAGAGTCGCAGTTCGCATGTACGCAGTCATCCGCACCGGCGGCAAGCAGTACCGGGTCGAGCCGGGCCAGCATCTCGACGTCGAGCGTCTCGGCGCCGACCCCGGGAGCGACGTCGAGCTGACGCCGGTCCTCGTCGTCGACGGTGACCGCGTGCTCGCCACCCCCGACGAGCTCGGTGGCGCCACGGTGAGCGCACGGGTGGTCGACTCCGTGCGCGCCCCGAAGATCATCGGGTTCACGTACAAGTCGAAGTCCAACCAGCGGAAGCGGTGGGGCCACCGCCAGCACCAGAGCCGCATCGAGATCACCGCGATCACGCCCGGCGGTGCCCGCAAGGCCGCCGCCGCGGAGAAGGCCCCGGCCGAGAAGGCGAAGCCGTTGCCGACGACCGCGAAGAAGACCCCGGCGAAGAAGACCACCGCCAAGAAGACACCGGCCAAGAAATCGCCGGCCAAGAAGACACCGGCCAAGAAGGGAACCCGCTGATGTCGAAGAAGAAGGGCGCGGCCTCCTCCCGCAACGGACGCGACTCCGCCGCCCAGCGGCTCGGGGTCAAGATCCATAGCGGTACGCCGGTGACCTCGGGAACGATCCTCGTGCGCCAGCGCGGGACCCGCTTCCACCCCGGCGACAACGTCGGGCGAGGTGGAGACGACACGCTGTTCGCGACCACCGACGGCGTCGTGCAGTTCGGGCATCGGCGGGGCCGCAAGCTCGTCGACGTCGTCCCGTCCTCGGCCTAGCCACTCGGCGACTGGCGTGCGCTCCTGGGACCCGCCCGGGCCCGGTGAGTGGAGCGCGCTGACCGATCATTTCGACGGCTCACTGACGCCCTCGTACCGGGCCGTCTTCAAGGAGGGGCTCGAAGCCGGGACCGCGGCCGCCTATGCCCGGTACGGAGTGCTGGTCGACCACCTGCGCGCCGATTTCGTGCACGGCCACATGTATCTCCGCCCCATCCCGCTGGTGATGCCCGACCGGGTGACCAAGCGTCCGCCGCCGACGGCGATCGTCTGGCTGATGTGCCGGGTCCACCCGGCGTTCCGCCGGCGGAACCGGGCGGCGCGTGACGCGCTGGCCGAGCGCCGCTGGCTGGCCGACAACCGCCGCTGGTACGAGGAGCAACGGCCGGCGTGGATCGAGCGAAACCGGGCGTTGCAACAGGAAGCGCCCGACGGGTTGAGCGACGACGACCTCGCCGGGCACCTCCAGCGTGGTCTGGAGAACTGGCGGGCCGGGTACGTGTTGCACTTCGAGCTGCACGGTCCCGACCTCGTCCCCCTGGGGCTGTTGCTCGCGCGGGGTGCGGACTGGGGCCTGCCCACCGACGAGCTCCTCGACGCGCTCCAGGGCGCCTCGCCCTCGTCGACCGGTCACGCCCCCGAGCTCGACGAGCTCCGAAAGCTCGTCGCGTCGTCCGGGAGCACACCCGTGTCGCTCGACGACGTCCGGGCGCTCGGCCCCGATGCTGCCGAACTGCTCGACCGCTACCTTGCCGACCGCGGCTGGCGCATGACGACGTCCTACGACCTCGACGGTCGCGCCCTCGCCGAGCTGCCCGAGCTCACTGTGGCGGCGATGCTCACTGCACCGCCCGACCCGGAGAAGACGCGGGCGCGGGCGGACGCGGTCGCGGCGGCGTTGCGGGAACAGGTACCCGATGATGGTCGGGTCGAGTTCGACCAGCTGCTCGAGGACGCCCGCCTGGCCTACGGGCTGCGCGACGACAACGGCATGTACACCGCCGCCTGGCCGGTGGGACTGGTGCGGCGAGCGATGCTCGAAGCGGGAACGCGCCTGACCGCCCGCGGGGCCCTGACAGAACCGGACCACGTCTTCGAGCTCGAGATCGCCGAGGCCGCCGACCTCCTGCGGGGAGGTCGAGGTCCGTCGGCGCGCGAGGCCGAGTCCCGAGCCGCGCACCGGCGGGCCGAGTCGGCGGAGCCTGCCCCGGTCACGCTCGGGCCGCCCGAGCCGCTGCCGCCGTTCAACGCGATCCCGCGACCGCTCCTCCTGGTCGGTCGGGCGATCCTGGCGACCCGCGACGCCATGCTGACCGGGGCGACCGATCGACCGCTCGGAGGCACCGGGATCGGCGACGCGCCCTACCAGGGTTGCGCCCGCGTGGCCCGCCAGGCCGAGGACGCGATCGTGCGCATGGAGCCCGGCGACGTCCTCGTGACTCCCACCACGACGCCCGCATTCAACGCGGTCCTGGCGATCGCCGGTGGGCTGGTGGTGGAGGAGGGCGGACTGGTCTCGCACGCCGCGGTCATGGCGCGGGAGCTCGGCATTCCCGCCGTGGTCGGCGTCGCCGGCGCAGTCGATGCCATCGCCGACGGCGCCACGGTCGAGGTGGATCCGTGCGCCGGTCGCGTGCGTGTCCTGACGTCGACCGAATGAGCCCACGGCCACTTCGGCCGTCCTCCCTATCCTCTCCTCCATGGCGTCGGGCTTCGTTGACGAGGTGCAGGTCAACCTGCGGGGGGGCGACGGGGGCGCGGGCGCGATGTCGTTCCGGCGGGAAGCGCACGTGCCGCGGGGCGGTCCCGACGGCGGCGACGGTGGCGCCGGGGGCGACGTGATCGTCGAAGCCGACCGGAATGTCGCGTCGCTGCTCGCGTTCCGCGACCATCCCCACCGCCGGGCGAAGTCGGGCACCCACGGCTCGGGCAACAAACGCCACGGCGCGACCGGCTCTGACCTCATCGAACCCGTCCCCGAGGGAACGGTGGTGAAGAGCCGCGAGGGAGAGGTGCTGGCCGACCTGGTCGTGCACGGTGACCGCTACGTCGCCGCCCGCGGCGGGCGCGGCGGGCGCGGCAACGCCCGCTTCCTGTCCAACGCCCGGCGGGCGCCGGGGTTCGCCGAGCAGGGAGAGTACGGAGAGGAGCGCTGGCTCCGCCTCGAGCTCAAGCTCATGGCCGATGCCGCGCTCGTCGGCTTTCCGAACGCGGGCAAGTCCACGCTCATCTCGGCGGTGAGCGCGGCGAAGCCCAAGATCGCCGACTACCCGTTCACCACCCTGGAGCCCCATCTCGGGGTGGTGCGGTTCCACGAGCACGAGTTCGTCCTCGCCGACATCCCGGGGTTGATCGAGGGTGCGGCTGACGGGCGCGGTCTCGGCCATCAGTTCCTGCGGCACGTCGAACGCGCCCGGGTGCTGGTGGTCCTGATCGACCTCGCGAGCGTGGAGGGCCGGTCGCCGGAGGACCAGGAGCGGGTGCTCCTCGGGGAGCTCGGCCAGTACCGCCCCGAGCTCCTCGAACGACGCCGCCTCATCGTCGGGACCAAGACCGACGTGGCCACGGTCGAGTTCGACGGCACCCGGATCTCGGCGGTGACTCGGGAGGGCCTCGACGCGTTCCTCGGCGGGCTCGCCACCGTGATCATGGAGGCGCGGGTAGCGGAGCCGGTGCGCGAGCCGTTCGTCGTCCACCGCCCGCGCGAGCAGGGCTTCTCGGTGCAGCGCGACGACGACGGTGCCTGGCGGGTCCACGGCCAGGCGGCCGAGCGGGTCGTGGCCATGGCCGACCTCACCAACTCCGAAGCCATCGCCTACGTGCAGGAGCGGTTCCGTCGCATGGGCGTCGAACGGGCCCTGGCCCGGGCGGGCGCTCGGGAGGGCGACACCGTGCGCATCGGTCCCATCGAGCTCGAGTACGTCGAGAGCTTCTCGTGAAGGTCGTCGTCAAGGTCGGCACGTCCTCGATCACGACCGACGCCGGCGAGCTCGACGACGCCGCCGTGCTGAAGCTCTGCGGCGACGTCGCCGCCGCCCGAGTCGAGGGCCACGAGGTCGTCATGGTGTGCTCGGGTGCGATTGCCGCCGGACTGCCCGCGCTCGGGTACGACTCCCGGCCCGCCGACGTGGGCTTGCTCCAGGCCATCGCCGCGGTCGGCCAGCCCCGTCTCATGGAGCGGATCGGCGCCATCCTCGCCCAGCACGACCTCGTCGCGGGCCAGGTCCTGTTGACCCCGCACGACTTCGTCCAACGCTCGCAGTACCTGCACGCTCGCGAGACCCTCCGCCTGCTGCTCGGACTCGGCGTCGTGCCGGTGGTGAACGAGAACGACACCGTCGCCGACGACGAGATCCGCTACGGCGACAACGACCGCCTCGCCGCCCTCGTCTCGCACCTGGTCGCGGCCGACCTGCTCGTCCTGCTCACCGACACCCCCGGCCTCTTCACCGCCGATCCGCGGCTCGACACCGAGGCGTCGCTCATCGAGGAGATCGCCGAGGTCGACGCCGCCCTCGAATCGGTAGCCGGCGGGTCGGGGACGGCGCGGGGGAGCGGCGGCATGGCCAGCAAGCTCGCGGCCGCCAAGATCGCGGCCTGGTCGGGTGTCCGGGCCGTCATCGCGGCGGCTGACGCTCCCGGTGTCGTGCTGGCCGCGCTCCGTGGCGAGCCCGTGGGCACGGCGGTACAGCCCCGCGCCCAGCGCCTCCCGAGCCGCAAACTCTGGATCGCGTTCGCCCAGGGCTCCTCGGGTCGGGTCGTCGTCGACGCCGGCGCCCAGCGCGCGCTGTGCCAGGACGGCCGGTCGCTCCTCCCCGCCGGGGTGCGGGGGGTCGAGGGGAGCTTCGACCCAGAGGAGGCGGTGGAGGTGGTCGACGAGGCCGGACGACCGTTCGCCAAGGGCCTGGTGCGGTTCTCGGCCGACGGGCTACGGAGCGTGGCCGGCCGCCGCACCCGGGATCTGCCCGAAGGGATG
>Ga0136613_10000683_pt1 | contig 16062 bp, 16 predicted proteins | sample AntDrymUQ2722106_2_FD_106649 | JGI IMG/M metagenome (GOLD analysis project Ga0136613, IMG submission 106649) | Polar desert sand microbial communities from Dry Valleys, Antarctica - metaG UQ272 (21.06) | ecosystem: Environmental > Terrestrial > Soil > Desert | place: Antarctica: Dry Valley... | reverse complement strand
GACTGGCGCCATGGGCTCATCTCGACCGACGTGACCTCGTACGACGCATCGGACAGCCGGGCGGCGAGCGCGCGGGCGTCGTCTTCGGCGAGCAGCACCACGTCGGTGCCCTCGACGGGCCGGCCGGTGGCGGCGTCGAAGTCGCGACCGGTGGCGACGCGCCGGTCGTCGACCGCGACCAGCTTGGCGGTGAGCTCGCCGCCGTCCGCCGTGAGGTCGGCTTCGAGGTCCCACCACTGCCCTCGGCGGAACGCCATGCGGGCACGCTCCCGCTCGACGACCAGCCGGGTGCCGACGCTCTGCACCCGTCCGGCCGACAGCCTCGGCATGACCTTCTTCCAGAGGACGGGCGACAGCTCGTAGCCCACCAGCCGGTCGAGGACCCGCCGGCCCTCCTGCGCCTCGACGAGCTTCATGTCGAGGTCGCGCGACTCGTCGACGGCGCGCCGGATGGCGTCGGCAGTGATCTCGTGGAACACCATGCGCCGCACCGGCACCTTGGGAGACAGCACCTCACGGACGTGCCAGGCGATCGCCTCGCCCTCCCGGTCCTCGTCGGTGGCAAGGTAGAGCTCGCTCGCGTTGCCGAGCGCCTTCTTCAGGGCCCGCACGACCTCGCGCTTCGCCGGTGGGACGACGTAGATCGGGCGGAAGTGGTGGTCGACGTCGATGCCGAGCCGGCCCGCCGGAGTGCCCTTGTACGCGTCGGGAACCTGACTGGCGTTGCCGGGCAGGTCACGGATGTGCCCGACGCTCGACTCGACGACGTACGCGCTCCCGAGGAAGCCCGCGATGGTGCGGGCCTTGGCGGGCGACTCGACGATCACGAGCGGCTTGGGCACGGCAGTTCCTCCGGGTGGGTGGCTCCAACCGGCTTCGGACGGTAGTACCGGCCCGCCGACGGCGTCGGGTCTGCGGCGGCGCGGCCCCGGGGCGGGCGCCGTCGGACGGCACGTCTAACCTCGCCGGGATGAGCCCCGAGAACCTGATCGAGACGTTCGGGACCATCGGCCTCTTCGTCATCATCTTCGCCGAGTCGGGCCTGCTGATCGGCTTCTTCCTTCCGGGCGACTCGCTGCTCTTCACCGCCGGGCTCCTCGCCGCCCAGGGCCAGTTCGGCCTGAACCTGCCGGTGCTCCTCGTGGGGTGCTTCATCGCCGCGGTCGCCGGCGACCAGGTCGGCTACCTGTTCGGCAAGCGGGTGGGGCCGGCGCTGTTCCGCCGGCCCGACTCCCGGATCTTCAGGCAGAGCTACGTCGACCGGGCCCGGGAGTTCTTCGACCGCCACGGGTCCAAGACGATCGTGATGGCGCGGTTCGTGCCGGTGGTGCGGACGTTCGCGCCGATCCTCGCCGGCGTCGGCTCGATGGAGTACCGGACGTTCGTGACGTTCAACGTGCTCGGCGGGCTGCTCTGGGCGGTCGGCGTCACCACGACCGGCTACATCCTGGGCGACACCGTCCCCGACATCGACAAGTACCTGCTCCCGATCATTGTCCTCATCGTGTTCCTGTCGATCCTGCCGCCACTGATCGAGGCGCTGCGCCACCGCCGCGCCGCCCGCCGGAGCGCCATGTCACCGGCCCAGGCCGAAGCGGCCGCCGACGACCTCGAGCAAGCCGTCAACGAGGACTGAGGGGGCCGACCTTGTCTCGGTCGCTCGCTGCGGGGCGGGATACCCGGCCCGCGGTGCATCTTCATGGCTCCCTCGCAGCTCCGCTCGGCTTCGCTCACTTCGCCGCATCGCGTACGTCGTCCTCAACCTTCTCCGGTCGAGCCGACCACAGAGCCGCAGACCAGCAGCCGCGGAGCGAGCGTCAGCGAATGTGCGGACGAGCGGCCCCGGAGGGGCGGCGTCGGGTATCCCGACGCCGAGCGAGGGAGCCAGGGAGGCGGTATCCCGGCCGCCGAGGCGAGCCGACCAGAGTTTAGGCCAGGGTTGCGGTCTCGGTGTCGCCGGTGGCGGCGGTCGAGGTGGTCGGCGCGGGCGCGGTGGCGGGCTCGGTGGCGGGCTCGGGGTCGCTCGGGGGCGGCTCGTCCATTGCGCTCGTCGCCCGCTTCGAGAAGGCGATCGCTCCGAGCAGCACGACCAGTGCGACGCCGGCGATCGTGTAGCGGAGACCGTCGTCGTTCCGCAGGCTGATCACCGCGGGCAGGATGAGCAGCGACACCAGGTTCATCACCTTGATCAGCGGGTTGAGCGCGGGGCCGGCCGTGTCCTTGAACGGATCGCCGACGGTGTCGCCGATGACCGCCGCCTTGTGCGCCTCGGACCCCTTGCCGCCCTCGTGACCGTCCTCGATGTACTTCTTGGCGTTGTCCCACGCGCCGCCGGCATTGCTCAGGTACACCGCCATGAGCTGACCGGTCAGGATCACCGCCGCCAGGAAGGCGCCCAGGGCGAAGTAGTTGATCCCGAACCCGATGATCACCGGCGTCAGCACCGCGAGCAGCGCGGGGGTGAGCAGCTCACGCAGCGACGCCGCTGTGCAGATGTCGACGATGCGGCCGCTGTCGGGCTTGTCGATGCCCTCCATTATCCGTAGATCGCGGAACTGGCGCCGCACCTCTTGCACCACCGTGCCGGCGGTCCTCCCCACTGCCCGGATGGCGAGCGCGCTGAAGAGGAAGGCGATCGAGCCACCGATGAGGAGCCCGATGAACGTCTTCGGGTCGGCCACGTTGATCTGGGTAGCCGGATGGGCGAAGAGATCCTTGCCCTGAGGGATCCCGAGCTCGTCGCCAAGCTCGTCACCGATGATCTCGATGTACGACGCGAACAGGGCGACCGAGGCGATGACGGCCGACCCGATGGCGAAGCCCTTCGTGACCGCCTTGGTGGTGTTCCCGACGGCGTCGAGCCCGACCATGATCCGCTCGGGCTCGCCCTCGAACTCGCCTGACATCTCGGCGATCCCGGCGGCGTTGTCGGCCACCGGCCCGAACGTGTCCTCGGAGACCACGACGCCCGTGGTCGCCAGCATGCCCATCCCGGTGAGCGCGATCAGGTAGAACGAGAACTCGATGTTGCCGTCGCCGAGCGCCACGCCCGTCCCGATCGCCACCGCGATGGCGACCACCGACCATACACTCGACTCGAGGCCCGAGGCCGTCCCGGAGAGGACCGTCGTGGCCGGCCCGGTGCGGGTGGCCTCGGCGATCTCGCGCACGGGCCGGGTCTCGGTGGACGTGAAGTACTCGGTGAGCCGGCTGACCACCTGCGCGAGCACGAGGCCGATCACGACCGCACCGAAGACCCGCCATCCCTCGTTGTTGTTGTCGTTCCCCACATAGAAGACGGCGACGAGGAGGGTTCCCACCACGGTCAGCCCGCCGGCGGTGGCGAACCCGCGGTTGATGGGCGCCATGGCCGTCTTGTCGTTCTCGGTGGCCCGCACCATGAACACGCCCACGATTGAGGCCAGCACGCCGATGGCCCGAGCGACGAGGGGGAACACCAGGCCGAGCGCCGGGTTGGCGCCGATCGACTCGAACGCCGAGACGCCGAGGATGATCGACGCGACCAGGGTCACCTCGTAGGACTCGAACAGGTCGGCGGCCATCCCGGCGCAGTCGCCGACGTTGTCGCCCACGTTGTCGGCGATGGTGGCCGGGTTGCGAGGGTCGTCCTCGGGGATGCCCTGCTCGACCTTGCCGACCAGGTCGGCGCCGACATCGGCGGCCTTGGTGAAGATCCCCCCGCCGACCCGCATGAACAGGGCGAGGAGCGACCCGCCGAACCCGAAGCCGATCAGGATCGCCGAGGCCGTGTTCTGGAAGATCATGATGATGATCGTCGCACCGATGAGTCCGAGGCCGACGGTGTACATGCCCGCGACCCCACCGGTGCGGAACGCCACCTTCAGCGCGTCCGGCAGCGAGCCGCGGCGGGCGGCGGCCGCGGTTCGCACGTTGCCGCGCACCGCGAGGCTCATCCCGATGAACCCGGTGAGGCCCGACATCACGGCGCCGCCTACGAAGGCCAGCGTGCGATAGAGGCCCGACTCGCCGAAGCTCAGTGCCAGCTCGTCGCCGCCGGGCTTGACGACCTCGGTCGATGTGACGAACACGATCACCGCGACCGGCACGAGGATCAGCGCGATCGTGCGGAACTGGCGCCGGAGGTACGCCATCGCTCCTTCCTGGATGGACTGGGCGATGCCGATCATGGTGGGCGTGCCCTGGTCGGCGGCGAGCACACCCCGTACGAGGATGAGACCGACGGCGATCGCGAGCAGCGCGGTACCGGCGGCGAAGACCAACCAGAACCACTCGCCCCCGTTGAGCTCGAAGTTCTGGTAGCCGCCCTCAGCGGCGAGGATCTCGGTCATCGGTGGGTTCCCTCTCCTTGCGGTGCTCGGTGGACCTGCTGACCGTCGTCACGACCGGGTTGACGGGCGTCGGGCGCGCGGGCACAGGCACGCCGGGGCGCGGTGGTGCTGCACGGTAGGAGCGCCCGGAATCGGGTGTCCAATCACGCGCCGCCCATTTCCACCCGCCACGACCGGCGGTCAGTCGACGTGGTACGGGACCGAGGTCACCACGATCCCCTTGCGGAAGAGGAGCCGTCCCTTGAGCATCAACGCGGTCTGGTTGTGGAGGATGTGCTGCCACCACCGCTTCACCACGAACTCAGGGATGAGCACGGTGACGACGTCGTTGTCCCAGCGGGCGTCGATCTCGTCGATGAACCGGAGGATCGAGCTGGTGGGCTCCCGGTACGGGTCGTGCACCACCTCGAGTGGCGTGTCGATGCCGAAATCGGCCCACGCCTGCTCGAGCTTCTCGCGGTCCTCGTCGTCGGACACTGCACTCATCGCGGTGAGGTGCGCGGGGTGCAGCGAGCGGGCGTAGGCGAGCGCTTCGAGCACACCCCGGTGGACGGTGCCTACGAGGACCACGACGGTGTGGTTCATGCGCCGCGGCTTGAAGTCTTGCGGCACGGCCAGGGCACCGCCCACGGCCTGGTAGTGGTGGTGGATGCCCTTGAACAGCAGGACGATCGCGGGGATCACGACGAGCGGGACCCACGCCCCGCTCGTGAACTTGGTGACAGCGACGATGAGGAGCACGACGAACGTTGCCGACGCGCCGAACGCGTTGATCGCGATATTGCGCTGCCAGCCCGGCTCGCGCAGCGTCTGGTGGTGGCGCACCATGCCCGCCTGCGACAGGGTGAACGAGGCGAACACGCCGACGGCGTACAGCGGGATCAGGGCGTTCGTGATCCCGCCGAACGCCACGAGCAGCGCGCCCGCCGCGGCGGCGAGCACGAGGATCCCGTTGGAGAACACGAGGCGGTCGCCCCGGTGGGCGAGCTGGCGGGGCAGGAACCCGTCGCGAGCGATGATCGACGACACACCCGGGAAGCCGGAGTAGGCCGTATTGGCCGCGAGCGTGAGGATGGCCGCCGTCGAGAGCTGGAGCAGCACGTAGAGGGGACCCTCGCCGAACACGGCCCGACCCATCTGGGAGAACACCGTCTCGTCGTGGCTCGGGTACGGGTCGACGTGGCTGGCGAGCACCGACACGCCGAAGAACAGCGAACCGAGGATCCCGCCCATCAGCACGAGCGTGGTGGCGGCGTTGCGCGACTCGGGACGGCGGAAGGCCGGTACCCCGTTCGAGATCGCCTCGACCCCGGTGAGCGCGACCGCGCCCGACGAGAAGCCCTTGAGGATCAGGAACAGGCCGAGCGATCCGCCCGCCGCCCGCGTGCCCTCGAACTGCTCCTGGTCGAAGGGCACCGGGTCGAGGTCGCCGAAATAGGTGCGGACCAGGCCGTAACCCACCAAGGCGGCGAGGATGCCTATGTAGATGTAGGTGGGCGCGGCGAACAACCGCCCCGACTCCTTGATCCCGCGCAGGTTGGCGACGGAGATCAGCGCGATGAGCACGAGGCCGAGCACCACCCGGTCGTCCTGGAGGTTGTCGAAGGCGGGGATCGACACGATGGCCGCCACGCCGGCCGAGATCGACACCGCGACCGTGAGGATGTAGTCGACGAGGAGCGACGCGCCCGCGACGAGCGACGGCGTCTCACCCAGGTTCTCGCGGCTGACGACGTAGGACCCGCCGCCGTTGGGATAGGAGAAGATCGTCTGGCGGTACGACGTGACCACGATCGCCAGCAGCACACCGACACCGATCGCGATCGGCACCAGCACGTCGAGCCCGAGCACCAGGCTCGACGCGCCGAGCGCGGTCACGAAGAGGATCTCCTCGGTCGCGTACGCCGTCGACGAGATGGCATCGGAGGAGAAGACCGCCAGCGCGACCGTCTTGGGGATCCGCTGGTGCTCCTGCTCGGTCGTGGCCAGGGGTCGGCCGACCAGCACCCGTTTCAGAATGGCCACGGCCCGCTCCTCGGCGCCTCACTCGGACGCTGCTGCGGGGCAGGGTACTTCCGGAGCGCGCCGCCATCCGGTGCAGGGCGCCACTAGCTAGCATCACGGAGCCCGAACCGGAGGGAGGGCGCTGGTGCACGTCGTGGTGGTGGGGTGCGGCCGGGTGGGGAGCGAGCTCGCCGGGCACCTCGAGCAGGCCGGTCACGACGTCGCCATCATCGACAAGCGCGCCACCGCGTTCCGGCGCCTCCCGTCGAGCTTCACCGGCCGGCGCATCGTCGGCCTCGGTTTCGACCGCGAATGCCTGCTCGACGCGGGCATCGAGGAGGCGGGCGCCGCCGCCGCCGTCACCAACGGCGACAACTCCAACATCCTCGTGGCTCGGATCGCACGGGAGACGTTCGGCGTCGAGCGGGTCGTGGCCCGCATCTACGATCCGCGCCGGGCGGTGATCTACCAGCGACTCGGCATCCCGACCGTCGCCACCGTCGCCTGGACCACCGACCAGGTCGTGCGCCGCCTGCTCCCCGGCCAGCAGCCCCACGACTGGATCGACCCCAGCGCGCGAGTGTGCCTCGTCGAGCGCTCGCTCCCCACTGCCTGGGCGGGCGAGAAGCTGGCAGCGCTGAGCGAACCGGGGCGTTTCCTGCTGACCGCGATCACGCGCTTCGGTGAGGCGCAGGTGGTCGACGGCCGCTTAGTGGCCCAGGAGGGCGACGTCCTGTTCTTCGTCGCCAGCACCGGCGCGCTCGATGCACTTCGGGAGCGGCTCGAGCAGGGACCACCGCACTGATGCGCGTCGCCGTCGCAGGTGCGGGCGCTGTCGGCTTGTTCATCGCCAACGACCTCTTCGACGCGGGGCACGAGGTGCAGCTCATCGAGCAGGACCCGGCGGTGATCGAGCGGGCGACGGCCCGTGACGGCATCGAGTGGGTCACTGCCGACGGATGCGAGGTCTCGTCGCTGCGCGACGCCGGGCTCGAACGAGCGGACGTGGTGGTGGCGGCGACCGGCGACGACGAGGACAACCTGGTGATCTCCCTGCTCGCCAAACAGGAGTTCGCGGTGCCCCGGGTGCTCGCGCGGGTGAACCACCCCGAGAACGAGTGGCTGTTCACCGAGAACTGGGGTGTCGACGTGGCGGTCTCGACACCGCACCTGATCACCGCGCTGGTCGAGGAGGCGGTATCGGTCGGGCGTCTGGTGCGCATCCTGCAGTTCGAGGGCGGTCAGGCGCGGCTCGTCGAGGTGACGCTCGCCGACGACGCTCCGGTCATCGACCGCTCGCTCAAGGAGATCGACGTCCCGCGCGACGCGACCATCGTGGCGGTGGTGCGGCGCGAGCACGTCGTGATGCCACACGGCGACACCGTGTTCGAAGCCGGTGACGAGGTGCTCGCCATGGTGACACCCGACTCCGAGGCCGACGTCCGCAGCATCCTCACCGGCGAGTAAGGAGGGAGCGAGCGCGCTCAGAGCAGTTGGTACCAGGGGTTGTAGACGATCAAGCGGGAGTCCTGACGGCCCGCCATTCCTTCGACGATCACCCGGCGCCCCGGTGTGAGCCCGGCGATCCGGCGCCGTCCGAGGAACACCGCGCACATGCTGGCGCGCCCGTCGTTGATGTTCACCTCGAGCGATGGCGCACCGGCGCGCGGCACGATGCGCGTGGACGCGATCTCCCCGGCCGTACGCATCCGCGTGCGCTCGGTGATCTCGTCGATGGGGACCGCGCCGAGCTTCTCGCAGAACCCGACCACGTCTTCGCGGTGGAGCTCCTCGCTCGTCTTGTTGAGCTTCTCGACCAGCTTCCGCAGCGCCATCCTGGGCCTCCCGTTCACGTGTTCACGGGACAGTGGCCGCCCGCGGGGTGCCGCGCCTGAAGAACCAATCTGTCCAACGCCGGCGGGTGCCCGATTATGCCCCCCCCGGGGCCCGGAAAGGCACGTTCGGACGGGATGCCGCCCCTACGCTACGTGCATGGGCAGGGACGCGACACCCCCGGGGCCCTCGGGCGCTTCGCGGCCGATGCGGGTCGCGGCGGTCGTGGGCGTGCTGGCGCTCCTCGCGGCCGGGGCGTTGAGCTTTCTCCTCGCCCGGGACGACGGCGACAACACCACCGAGCCCCGCGCCGAGCGACGCGCCCCGCGGGAGGAACCGGCGCCCGAGCCCGAGGAGCCCGCCGTCGAGCTGGTTCTCGCCATCACGGGGGCCGCCAACCACGCAGCCGGGCCACCGGTCGAGGTCCCGCCCGAACTGCAGATGTCGATCCTGGCGTCGGTGCAGCAGTACGTCGACGTCGGACTGCTCCGGCCGCTGGCGACCTCGAAGCCGGTAACCGACGAGATCGCGGGGATCTTCGATCAGGGCACGGTCGGTCGGCTGAGCAGCTTAGACCGGGGCGTCCTCTTCGACGAGGGTCTCCCCAAGGTGCGACTCACCAACGCCAACAGCGGCGGCGTGTTCCTCACCGGCCTGTCCGACGGCACCGGCACCATCGCGCTCGTGACCGCCGGCTTCATCGTCGAGCTCCAGGGGGAGACTAGGGACGGGCCGGTCAAGCTGTCGCGCTCGCTGGAGCTGACCTTCGCCAACGACAACGGCACGTGGCGGATCACCGGCTACGACGTGCGCGTGCTCCGCGAGGGCGCCGGAATCGCGATGCCGGTGGCGACGGCTCAGGCATGAGCCTCCGGCGGCGAGCTCTCCTCGCCACGCTGCTCGGGCCGCCGCTCTGCGGTATGCTCGTAGCGAGCCTGATCGCGGCGGCGTGGCTCGCGGTGGGACGGCCGGTGCCGGCCCGCAGCGACGCGTGGTTCGAGCTCGCCCAGGTCGGCGAGTCGCACTACAGCGGGACCTTTGACCGGCCCCTCTTCTTCATCGTGGTCGGCAGTGACGCCCGCGCGGGCGGGCCGGGCGGCAGCCGCGGCGACTCCCTGCACGTGGTCGGCATCAACCCTGCGCTCGGCGCCGGCACCATCATCGGCATCCCGCGAGACACGGCGGTGCCCATCCCCGGGCGCGGTACCGACAAGATCAACGCCGCGCTCCAGTACGGCGGGCTACCGCTCCAAGCCGACACCGTGTCGCAGCTCGTCGGCATCGACGTCCCGTACGCCATCGTCACCGACTTCGCCGGCATGACGGCGATGGTCGACGAGATCGGCGGGATCGACATCAACATCCCGCAGAACCTGAACGACCCGGACTCGGGCGCGTCGTTCGTCGCCGGGCCCCAGCACATCGCCGGTCACCAGGCACTCGCGTTCGCGCGCGACCGCAAGGACTTCGCCAACGGCGACGTGTCGCGCTCCGAGAACCAGGGCCTCCTCATGCTCGCCGCGCTCGGGACGATCCGCGGCCGCATGCTCACAGCCGCCCAGGCCGGCAACGAGTCGGCCGAGGTGATGCGGATGCTGGCGATCCTCGGGCGCCACACCGAGCTCGACGGCGTGACCATCCTCGAGCTCTACCGCTTCGCCCGAGTCGGGCTCACCGTCGACCCGGCAGCAATCCGCAACGTCGTCATCCCCACCGGCGGGGGCGCCGGCTCCAACCTCAGCGTGGGCCCCGGCGCGGCCGGCCTCTTCGCCGACTTCGCCGACGACGCCGTCCTCCAAAGCCATTAGTCTGGTCGGCTCGCCTCGGCGGCCGGGATACCCGCTCCTTGGCTCCCTCGCTCGGCGCCGGGATACCCGGCGCCGCCCCTCCGGGGACGCTCGTCCGCACATGCCGCCGCCTGTTCCGGGTCGGCTCGCCTCCCGCTCCGCTCGCTTTGCTCGCTCCGCGCGAACACGTCATCGCGCCAATACGTCGTTGCGCGCGGGAGGCTCGGCCCGGCTCGGCTTACTCTGTGAGCCCGACCTCGGCGCGGGCGTGGCCGACGGCGGCGGCACCGAGGAGCCCGGTGGCGGGGAGACGCACCTCGACATCGGCCTGGATTCCCTCGCAGTCGCAGCGTTCGAGGGTGGCGCCGTTGGCCCGGGCGGTCTGGTGGGCGGCGGCGCGCGCCGCGCCGGCGCCCCGACCGAGGGCGAGCATGTCGGCGGCGGCCAGTGCCGCGGCGTCGGCCGCGGTGTCGGCGCGGGCCTGGGCAACGACCGCCGCGCCCAGCCGTGACGCCCCGACCGCCAGCGTGAGACCCAGCACGACGACTGCCAGCATCCAGAGACTGACGTTGCCCCGCTCCTGCCTCGGGCCCGTCATCGTTCGACGCGCATCACCGCGTCGGCACGCAGGGTCGGGTCGGGGAACAGCACGCCGACGAGCGGGAGGTCGGTCACCGACTGGTACGTGACCTCGACGCGCACCGGTTCGCCCACCTCCGGGCGCGCGCCCACCTCCACCTCCGAGTGCTTCAAGGTCCGGTGGGCGGCCCGCACCGCACGCGCCGGGTCGGGATCGACGCTGGCCGCCCGGACCGCTTCCCGGGCGGCGTGAACCACCGCCACCTGGTCACGCACGACCAGCGCGACCTGGATGACGGCGAGCGCGGCTACCACTGCGAGCGGCAGTGTGAGCGCGAGCTCGACCGTGCTCTGCCCCCGCTCGCGCGACGACCCCGAGCCGCGGGCCGAAACGGCCCGGGGCTCGGGGGACGCCGACGCGCGCGCGCCGGTCACTTCGGGAACACCTTGTCGAGCACGGCGTCGAAGAGCCGGGTGATGCTGTTGCTCTTGGTCGCCCAGGTGATGAGCAGCCCGGCGAGCCCGGCGGCGCCGAGGATCACCAGCGCGTACTCGGCGGTGGTCTGACCCGCCTGCGACGCGAGATCGACCCCGCGCCGGAAGCCGGCGACCAGACGATGACCAAGGTGAGCGATACGACGGAACATGACGGGTTCTCCCTTCTCAGCTGACTTTCGGCAGGGGGAAGCGGGCTTACGTGCGGGCGAGACCGGCAGCCAGGCTGGGCACCACGGTGAGCAGCACGAACGCCGGCAACACGCAGAACACGAGGGGGAAGAGCAATCGCACCGGGACCCGCCGGGCGTGGGTCTCGGCGGACCGGCGCAGACCGGCCCGTTCCTCGGCGGCGACCAGCGCCAGCGCCGGACCGGCGGGGGCACCGAGCCGCTCCGACGCGAGCAGCGCGTCGACCAGCCCGCGCAGGCGCGGGGTGGCGACCGCCGCCGCGGTGAGCGCGTCGGCGAGCGCAGCACCGAGAGCACACCGCTCGCGGACCGCGACGAGGTGGCGCGCCGCGACCGGCGGAGCCCAGCGCGCCGCCACCTCGACCGCGCCGTACGGCGTGCACCCCGAACCCACCGCCACCGCCAGGACGTCGACGGTCACCGGGAGCTCGCGCCCGAGCTGATCGTCGACGCGCTGCGACGAACGGCGGGCGAGAAGCGCCGGCACCACCCGGGCGCCCGGCAGCGCCGTCACCCTCGCCAGCAGGCTCCGTAGGACCCGACCAGCCCCGCGGTCGGGCCCGTCCGCCGCCGACGCCGCCCGCCGGACCCCGAGCACTGCGACCCGCGCCCGAGCCCGGTGGCGACGGGCGCGCGCGACCACCGGCGCGGCCACGACCAGGCCCCACACCAACCCGAGCAGCCACGGCGCGCTCACGGCTCCGTCATCACGATCCGGCGCATCCACAACGCTCCGACGGCCTCGAGGGCGAGCCCGACGACAAGGCACACCCGCCCGATCTCTGTACCGAGGAGCAGCGAAGCGCTGGCCGGGTCGACCACGGCCGAGAACACCAGGTACCCGAGCGGGGCCGCGCCGACGACGAGCGCCGAGAGGCGCGCCTGGGCCGAGAGCGCCTCGGCCTCGGCGGCTGCCCCGAGACGATCGCGCAGCGACGCCGCGAGACCGTCGAGCGCCCCGGCGGCCCGCCCACCCATTGCGGCGGCAACCGCCAGCGCACCGGACACCGCGCGCACGTCGGAGAGGGCACGCTCGTTCGCCCATGCGCCGAGAGCGTCCCCGAGCCCGAGGCCGAGCGCGGTCCGGGCGCGCACGCGCCGCAAGTCGGCTGCCACCGGTCCGTCGTCGTCGGCGACCCGGGCCAGCGCCTCGGGGATCGTGTTGCCAGCCCGCAGGGCCGCGGCGATCTGCTCGACCGCCCCGGGCAGCGCCCGCACGAAACGCTTGGACGTCACCTCGCGACGCAGGCGCAGCGTCACCGGTCCGCCGACGAGCACGAGCCCGGCGGCGGCCACGGCGAGGTGGGACGCAACCGGAGCCAGCAGAACCCCTGCGGCGGCCGTACCAGCCAGCCAGAGCTCGACCGCGGCCTCGGGCTCGACCGCGAGGTCGGCGGCGGCCAACCGTCGCGCCAGTCCGGCGCGCGGTCGGGACGGGAGTCGCCACCGGGGCCGCGCCAGCAACGCCCGGGCACGCGTGGTGGCGTCGGCCCGACGGGCTGAGCGCACCAGCGCGGCGACGAGCGGCAGCCCGCCGACCGCGACGACGGTCGCCCCGCTCATCGCGCACCACCCGGCCGACCCGGCGGAGGCCCCCCGGCGCGCCGGGCAGCCCGGCTCGGCTCACCCACCGCGACGAGCTCGCCCGGTGCCCGCCGCTCGAACAGCGGCCGCACCGCCGGGGGGCCGTACGGGTCGGCGGCGCCGCGCACGACCTCGCCCACGGTGACCACCCTCCTGATGCCGTCGCCGGCCCGCCCGACCTGCACGACCGCGTCGACGGCGGTGGCGATCTGGGCGCGCACGGCCTCGATCGGCAGCCCGAGCCCTGCCATGAGCACCAGCGTCTCGAGGCGGGCGAGGGCGTCTCCCGCAGTGTTGGCGTGCACGGTCGAGAGCGAGCCGTCGTGCCCGGTGTTGAGCGCTTGGAGCATGTCGAGGGCCTCGCCGCCCCGCACCTCCCCCACCACGATGCGGTCGGGCCGCATCCGCAGCGCCGCTCGCACCAGCTCGCGCACCGACGTGCCCCCGGCCCCCTCGGCGTTGGGCGGGCGCGCCTCGAGCCGGACCACGTGGGGCTGGCGCAACCGCAGCTCGGCGGTCTCCTCGATGGTGACGATGCGCTCGGCGTCGGGCACGGCGGCGGACAGCGCGTTCAGCAGCGTCGTCTTGCCGGTGCTGGTGCCGCCCGAGACGAGGACGTTCCATCCGGCGGCGACAGCCCAGCCGAGGAGGTCGGCACATCCCCCGGCGACCCCGAAGGCCGACAGCGCCAGATCACGTGTGCCGAAGCGGCGGATGGTGACGCACGGCCCGTCGAGGGCCAGCGGCGGGATCACTGCGTGGAGGCGCGAGCCGTCGGAGAGGCGGGCGTCGACGAGTGGGGACGACCGGTCGAGACGCAGCCCGAGGGGCGCCACCACGCGCTCCACGAGCCGCACAATGGCATCGGCGTCGAGATCGAGCCGCACCGACTCGAGACGCCCGCCGCGCTCGACGAAGGCCTGGCCCGGACCGTTGACCATGATCTCGGTCACGGATGGATCGACCAGCAGCGGCTCGAGCGGCCCCAGGCCCGACACCTCGTGGGTGAGCTCGGTGAGAAGCTGCGCGAAGGCGCCGGCCCGCAGGAGCGGTGCCTCGTCGCGCAGGAGCTCGGCGAGGCGTGCCCGGATCTCGAGGTCGCGCCCGGGGGTGTCTCCTTCGGGAAGCCCACCCGTGCCGACGAGCCGGCGGTGGACGCGGGACAAAAGGGCCCGGCGGTCGGGCACTTCGGTGCCGCCCGCCGGACGCGCCGCGCGGGTCGCCGCCCCGTGCTGCACCGCCAACCCCGGGCGGCTCATGCTGCCCGGCCTCGGGCGGGCAGGAGGTCGAGCTGGCCCAGCAGCTGGCTCACCGGACGGGCCAGCGCGTCGGGCACGCGCGATGCGAGCACTCCCGCGTCGACCGCACGAGCGATGCCGGCGCGCGCCGGGACCCGTGCGAGGACCCGACGGTCGAGCACGTCGGCGATCTCCCGTTCGCCCAGGGAGCGGCCGGGCTCGTCGATGAGCACGGCCCCGCTTGCCCGGGCGAGCGCAGGCGCCTGCACCGCTCGGCGCAGCGCGAGGTAGCACGGCCGAAGCACGACGACCGACGCGTCGGCGACCTCGACCACCGCGCGCGCCGCCGGGGTGCAGGCGCGGCCGACGTCGACCACCGTCGGCGGGCCGTCGCGCAACGCGACCCCGAGCGCCGCGCCCGCCTCGGCCGAGGCGACTGGAGCCAGGACGCGCGCGGTACCGCGCGGGAGGAGCGCGACTCTCGGCGCCGCCTCCACCGCGAGACGGTCGAGCGCGTCGGTGGGGGCCTCGGGCCCTGCGGCCAGCCAATCGGTGAGACCGGGGTCGGGATCGGAGCCCAACCCGAGGATCGCCGGCTGGTCGCCGTCGAGATCGGCGAGGCGCACCCCGTCGTGACGGGCGAGCACGAGAGCGCACGCGGCGGCGATCACCGACGTGCCGGACCCTCCCTTGGGTGACCAGAGCGCAAGCAGCATTCGACCTTCCCCTTCTCACCCGCGCGCGGGCGATCGTCTGGATCCGGGTGGTGAGGGCGCCGCACAGGCCGCGAGGCACCCAACCGGAAGAGCAAAGGGGAAGCAGCGAGGGGAAGAAATGCGAGAACGAAACGGTTCCCGCAGGACCCAAGGTACCGAGGACTCGCGGGCGTGTCAAGGGTCGACGCGTAGCATCAGCTCCGTGCAGGCAGCGTTCTTCGACCTGGACAAGACGATCATCGCCAAGAGCTCCTTGCTGGCGTTCGGCCGGCCGCTCTACCGCGAGGGCCTGCTGTCGCGCGGGGCGATCGTGAAGAGCGCGTACGCACAGGCGGTCTTCATGCTGCTTGGCGCGGACGAGCAGAAGATGGAGAAGCTGCGCGCCGCGATGGCCACCATGACGCGCGGGTGGAACCGTGACCACGTTGCGTCCATCGTGCGCGAGACGCTCACCGACATCATCGAGCCGATCATCTACGCCGAAGCGCTCGAGCTGATCGACGATCATCACGCCGCCGGGCGCGACGTGGTGATCGTGTCGTCGTCGCCCGCCGAGGTGGTGGAGCCGCTGGCCGAGTTCCTCGGAGCCGACCGCGCGATCGCGACGCGTCCCGAGGTCGACTCCGAAGGCAACTACACGGGCGAGCTCGAGCTGTACGTGTACGGGCCGTCAAAGGCTCGCGCCGTCGAAGACCTGGCGCTGAGCGAAGGGATCGACCTCGACGGGTCGTACGCGTACAGCGACTCGATCACCGACGTGCCGATGCTCGAGTGCGTCGGCCACCCGGTGGCCGTCAACGCCGACCGCGAGCTGGCGCGCATCGCGCGCGAACGCGGCTGGGACCTGCGGAGCTTCACCCGGCCGGTACGGCTGCGCGACCGCGTCCCGGTCCCCCCGACCGGGCCCACGATCGCGGTGAGCAGCGTGGTCGCCGCCGCCAGTGCCGGCGCGGCGGTGTGGTGGTGGCTGCGACGACGCGACGCGGCATCGGCATGACCAGCGATCCGCGGCCATCGCCGGTGCGGCTGGCGCAGCTCCCGACCCCGCTCGAACTGATGGACCGCTTCTCCGACTGGCTGGGCGGCCCCCGGGTGCTCGTAAAGCGCGACGACCTCACGGGCCTCGCGCTCGGCGGGAACAAGGCCCGCAAGCTCGAGCACCTCTGCGCCGAAGCCCTCGCCCTGGGCTGCGACACGCTCGTCACCGGCGGCGGGCACCAGAGCAACCACGTCCGGATGACTGCCGCCGCGGCCAACCGTCTCGGCCTCGACTGCCACCTGGCGATCGCCGGCACCGAGCCGTC
>Ga0136613_10000681_pt1 | contig 16082 bp, 18 predicted proteins | sample AntDrymUQ2722106_2_FD_106649 | JGI IMG/M metagenome (GOLD analysis project Ga0136613, IMG submission 106649) | Polar desert sand microbial communities from Dry Valleys, Antarctica - metaG UQ272 (21.06) | ecosystem: Environmental > Terrestrial > Soil > Desert | place: Antarctica: Dry Valley... | reverse complement strand
GTACGCGAAAAGGAGCAACGGGGCCGCCGACTACGCCCGCTTGGCCGAGCGGCTCGCGAAAGGGAGATGAAAGAGGACATGGCAAAGGGAAGAAAAGTGCCGGAAGACCTCATGGGAACCATCCTCGGGGAGAGTGCCGGACCTCAGGACGTCGATACAGGAACGCCCTCGCCTACTTCGGCCGGCGAAGGCATGATCTCATGGGAGGATCAACCCTGGCTTGTGGGTACAGCGTTCAACCTCTCCAAACAGGTCGGCAGAGAGCTGGACAGGCTTCGGCTCGACCTGCAGCACCAGGAGGATATTCACACCTCCAACTCCGAGATCGCCGAGGTGGCGCTCAGGATCGCCATCGAAGGCGCGAGGGAGAGAGGCAGAGAGAGTGAGCTCATCGGTAGGCTGGCCAGCGGGCTCGGCGGCCGACCCGCGTATCGGGCCGACGAGGCAGCTCTGTCGACCCGGCGTAGCGTGGACGGGTCTGGCCGCATCCTCGAGACCATCTTCAACGAGGAAGGAGAGGTAGTCGACGAGGAGGAGGTCGGCGACGTCGCCGACCTGCCTGTGGAGGTCGAATACGTGGATGGCAAGGGAAGGCTCCTGAGCCTGGCGAGGGACGAGCTAGGGAACACGTTCGAGTGGATTACGGACGAGGAGTTCGGCACACTCGAGGCGAGAATCGTCCGGGCCGCCGACTGAAAGCGGAGTGCGGAAGGTCTAACCCTCTCGCATACCGCGGCATCGGGAATCCCCTGGCACAGATGTCAGACCGGCCGAAATCGCTGGTAGAATCGACAGAGCATGGGCATTCCACGTTACTACACCGTCGGGGCCGTCGCGCAAGACCTGCGGTCGCTGAAAGCCCTGGACGAGCGGCTGGAAGACGTGGACGTCCCTGCCGATTCGCTCCTCGTACTCTCGCGGCGCAAGGACGAACGCCTGGTGGGCGTAACGCTCCCTGGTGCCAGGACGCGCCGGGTCGAGTCGGGGCTCTCGCGGACGCAGTGGTTCGAGTTCGCAAGCACGTACCTCGGGGTGACGGCCGTGAGCGTCCTCATGGGCGCCGTCCATCTACCGACGGGGATCGCCGTGCAGGCCCTCATGACCCTGGCAGCCATCATCGGCCTCATCCTCTACCATCGCAGGCCGCATCTTGGGAAGAACCTCCTCGCCATGGGCCTACCCGAGAGCTTCGCCGAAGAGTGGGAAGCGGCCTTTCACGAAGGCTTCGCCCTGGCGCTGGCCACAGTCTCCGCTGACCTCTTCGATGAGACCCAGGACGCCTTCCTGGAGGACCCCGGGCTCAAATCTCCGCTCGCCGTAGACCGGCGGCCGGTTCTTTAGGTCTCAGGCTACAGGTTTCAGGTCGTGCTACCGTTCGTATCTTCACTGCCGCCACCAGGGCTCAGTCGCAGCGTGGTAGCGCATTCCACAGAAAGCTGACTGCTGATCCTCTTCTCGAAACCTGGTACCTTATGGCCCGTGATCGGCAGAGACCGGCGGCTCCTCGGGAGTGATCTGCACGGACTTTGGGTAACCTGTTAGTGGCGCCTTTGGGCGCTCTTTTTGAGACTCGCTTCTCTTCTACATAGAAAGGACCAATATGAGGGACGCGTCGTACGATTTCTTGAAGAGGCTGCTTTCGACGCCGGGGCCCAGCGGTTACGAGGATGCCGCTGCGAGGGTCTGGAGAGAGGAGGCCGAGAAGTTCGCCGAGGTCAGGGGCGACAGGATGGGGAACTCCTTCGCCACCATCGGGGCGGGCGGCTCGCCGAAGGTCATGCTCGCCGGGCACATCGACGAGATCGGGGTGATGATCACCCACATCGAGGAGAACGGCTTGCTCCGCTTTACCGGCGTCGGCGGCTGGGACTCGCAGGTGCTCGTGGGACAGCGCATCCGGTTGCTCGCAAAGGGCGGCGAGGTGGTCGGGGTGATCGGCAAAAAGGCCATCCACGTTATGGAGCCCGATGAACGCAAGAAGGTCTCCGAGATAAAGAGCCTCTGGATCGACATTGGCGCCAAAGACGCTGAAGAGGCCAAGAACATGGTCCGCGTCGGGGACGTTGGCGTGATCGACCAGGATCTCGTAGAGCTTCCGAACGGGCGTATAGCCTCTCGCTCTGTGGATAACCGTATGGGAGCGTTCGTGGTGCTCGAGGCCTTGAGGTTGCTCTCCGAGGAGAATGATCTCGGTGCCGAGGTCGTTGCAGTGGCCTGCGTGCAAGAGGAGATAGGTCTCTACGGCGCCCGCGGGGCCGCCTTCGGGCTCGACCCCGACGCGGCCATCGCCGTCGACGTGACCCATGCCACGGACACCCCCGGTGTCTCCAAGAACGAGCACGGGGATCACTCCCTGGGCAGCGGCCCCGTTCTGAAACGGGCGACGAACATCTCGCCCATCGTCTCGGAGGGCCTGATCTCGGCAGCTGAGGGCGAGAACCTCCCCTACACGCTCGAGGCCGACTCGCGCTCGACAGGGACCGACGCCGACGCCATACAGTTCACGAGGGCCGGAATCGCGACGGGACTCGTCTCGTGCCCGAACCGCTACATGCACTCTCCAAACGAGGTCGTGGACGTAGAAGACGTCGAGAACTGCGCCCGTGTGATCTCTGCCTACATAAAGACCCTCAGCGCGGAGACGAACTTGGTCCGTTGACCACGAAAGAGGAACCGAAGCGGCGGGCCTCGACTCCTGTCGAGGCCGGGCTGCTGTTGACGGTCTTCTTCTTCGGGACCAACTTCACGGCGGTCAAGATCGTCGTCGAGAGCGTCCCGCCGATACTCTTCGCCGCAACGCGCTTTACCCTGGCCGGTCTCCTGCTGCTCCTTTTCGTGCCCTTCCTCGAATCGGGGAGTCGCCTGCGCCGCGAAGACTTCCTCGCCGTGCTGGGCCTCGGGGTCGTCGGCGTCACGCTAACCCAGACAGTCTTCACCATCGGGGTGAGCCTGACGACGGCGGCAAACACGGCCCTCGTCTACTCCACGGCCCCCGTGTGGGGGATGCTCCTCGGGTTCGCACTCGGGCTGGAGCGGCCGAGGCTCGCTGGCATACTCGGGATAGGGCTCTCCCTCCTCGGGGTCGGGTTTATCGTGTACGGCGGACTCGAGTTCGCGGGCACGAGCCTTCTCGGGGACGCCCTCATCCTGGTCGCGGCCGTGTTCTGGGGCTCCTACACCGTGCTCTCGCTCTCGCTTCTGGAACGCTACTCTCCCGTCGCCCTCGCCGCCTACGCCATGACCCTCGGCGGCCTCGCTGCCTTCCCGCTCGCAGCCCTCGACCCTGGCGGTTTCGATATCGGTTCCCTTGACGGCCTGACGTGGGGAGCGGCGGCCTACTCCGCGCTCTGCTCCTCGGCCTTCGGCTTCGCCGCCTGGGGGTATGGAGTCTCGCACGTCGGGGCGAACCGCGTCCTGATCTACCAGTACCTAGTCACCCTGACAGGCGTGACCACAGGCATCGTGCTCCTCGGCGAGGACTTCGGACTCGAACAACTCGTCGGCGCCGTCGTCATCCTCTGCGGCGTCTACCTCGCGAGAAGGAGGTAGCCGAGGGCTCATGGGCCCTCCGGTTCACCTTCTGACGGAGCCTCGTCTGGTCCGGCGGGCGCCTCTGGAGCCTTCCGGCTCAGGTAGCACGAAAAGCAGGGCGAGGGCGACGATAAGCGCCAGGCTCGCCGCCGGGCTGAGGAAGGCGAGCGCGAAGGCCAGGATGTAGAGGATCGTGCCGAGCACGTAGCGGCGCGTCATGGCATGCAGCAAGAGAGGGTCGATGGTCCTGTCCACGAGGCGGTGGTTCCCGGCGGCGTAGAGCCAGAGCACGGTGAAAAAGATGGCGGTCACGGCCAGCGTGCCGCTGTACACGGCGACGGCGGTAGTCCGGTGCTCGTCGGTTCCTGGTATGTAGTCGGCGAGCAGGGCCGTGGGGAAGGGGATAAAGGCCACGCACATCAAGAACACGATGTTCAGGAAGAGGAGGATGTGATCCGAGCGTGAGATCAGGCTGAAACGGTTGTGGTGGTTCGCCCAGACGGTGCCGATGACGAGGAAGCTGATCGCATACCCTAGATACGAAGGCCACAACTCGACGAGCTTCTCGGAAAGAGATTCCGTGCCTACCACGTGCGGAACCCCGATCTCTATGATAAGGAGCGTGATCGCGATGGCGAACACCCCGTCTGAGAAGGCCTCTATCCTTCCTGTATCGTTACTTTGCCCGCCGTTCGTAATAACCTGGGCTCCTCTTCGTCCTGACTCTGCCCCATAGTGTGCACCACTTGTGAGTCCGGGCGCAATGCACGGGCGTCCACAAGAAGGAGGACTCCCGTTTGTCCGCGAGCTACGGTCTCTTCACGAGTATAGTCTAGCCGGTGGGGAGCGAGTGCCTCACTGGGATCCCTCTGCGAGGTTTACCTGGAGCGTGGTCTTCTCGCCGTTCCTGAGGATTTGCAACCCTACCGTATCCCCAGGCATGTAGTTGCGCAGTGCGGAGAGGAGGTCGCCAGAGCTAAGGACCTCCTCCGAACCTGCGACGGTCACGATGTCACCGCGCTGTACCCCGGCGGCATCGGCCGGGCTACCAGGCTCGACCTCCTCGATCAGCGCTCCTGAGTCTACGGGGCTTCCGAACTTGCTCGCGGTCTCCTGGGTGAGGTCAGAGAGGTAGACGCCGAGGTAGGGGTGGACGGCCTCGCCGTTCTCGATCAGCTGGTCCGCCACGGAGACTGCCGTGCCAGAAGGTATGGCGAAGGCGATGTTCGCGGCGCCCGTCTCGCCCGGCGGCAGGTAGGCCACGTTTATACCAATGACCCTTCCTTCACGGTCTGCCAGGGCGCCGCCCGAGTTGCCAGGGGAGATGGCCGCGTCGGTCTGGACCAGGTCGACCAGAGAGGTGGCCTGCTGGCCGCCCGTGTACTCGGCAGGGACCTCACGCCCCGTGCCGCTGATAATGCCTGATGTGACGGTGGATTCGAAACCCGATGGGCTGCCGACCGCGACCGCCGTCTGGCCGACTATCGGGTCTGCGCTCGCGAAGCTCGCGGCCGGCAGGCCGTCGCGGTCCACCTTGACGACGGCGATGTCCGTCGTCGGGTCAGTGCCTATGACCTCTCCGCGCTCTGTGGCCCCGTCCGCGAAGGCGACCTCGACATCGCGCGAGCCCTCCACGACGTGGTTGTTGGTGATGATGTAGCCGTCGGAGCGGTAGATCACACCGCTCCCCATACCCTCTTGCTTCTGCGCCCCGTACGGCGTCTGTCGAACCCCTGAGACGTTGATCTGCACCACCGAAGGGCTCAGTACGGAGGCGACCCTTGCCACTGGTTCGTCGGCCGGAATGCCTTCCTGGGCCGACTCGGCCGGATCGGCGCTCTGTGTCCTGCCCGTGTCCGGGTCGAAGTAGATGACGCCAAGCACGAATGCCAGCGTAGTCAGCGCCATGAGCGGCAACAAGAAGGAGCGCTGTAAGATGTGTCCCTTCATACCGTTACCTCCCCGAGACCACTCCCTCGCTGTCCCGATTCCAGAAGCGCCTCGAGAAGCCGCTCAGCCTTATGCTGCGTCCGCCTGACGGCTTTCTCGGAGATGCCGAGCTTCGCAGAGAGCTCCCGCACGGGCACCTTCTTGCCTCTATTCAGGCCGTAGCGGTTCACGAGCACGTCGCGTTCGCGCTCCGGCAGCCGTCTCACGGCCTCCTCTAGCCTGCGACTCTCTATGGGGTCAGGGTCTTGTGATTCATGATCCTCTACGAAGTCTCCGAGTCTGTTTGCGCCGGCCTCGGGGCCGAGAGGCTGATCCAGGCTCGAGACCACGGGTACGGCCTCGAGGACGGATCTGACCTTGCCGGCTTCCCATCCGAGCCGGTCTGCGGTCTCCTCCAGGGTGGGCTCGCGGTGGAACTGTGCCACCAGTTCGCCCTGTGCCTTGCGGACCTTGCGGAGCTTCTCGTTCATGTGGGCCGGAAGCCGGATCTCGCGTCCCTTGTCCCCGAGGGCGCGTTGGATCGACTGGCGGATCCACCACGTCGCGTACGTCGAGAAACGGTTGCCCTTCTCGGGGTCGAACTTCTCTACTGCCTTCATCAGCCCGATGTTCCCCTCCTGAATAAGGTCCTCGAAGGGAAGACCCTGCCCGCGATACTTCCTGGCCACCGAGACGGCCAGCCGCAGGTTCTTCTCCACGAGCTGTCGGCGGGCCTCACCGTCGCCGTCGCTGGCCCTGCGGCCAAGCTCTATCTCCTCTTCGTGGCTGAGCAGATCGCCCCTTCGTATCCGCGCCATGTAGGCCGCAAGGAGCCCAGGAGCTTCCGTCTCCTTGTAGGTTCTCGGATAAGTCGTCAACTCTCCTCCTCTGGTGTGTGATCTCTGCTCTGTAGTCTGGACTTCGAAGATGTGAAGAACCTTTGCGGCACATGAGCGTTTTCACAGAAAAGGTCGTACGGAGCGCAGAGCCGCCGCAGAGCGGCGATAATACAAAGGTATGCGCATACTGGTAGTAGAGGACGAAGAGAGGCTGGCGCGTCTGATCTCACGGGTGCTCGTCGAGGAGGGCTACGCTGTCGAGACGGAGGCCAACGGCCGGCAGGCGCTCATGCGGGCGTTGGCGGACGAATACGACCTCCTGATCGTGGACTGGATGCTCCCCGACCTGAGCGGCGTCCAGCTGGTTAAGAGGCTGAGGGCCGCTGAGGTCGGGACGCCCGCGATCATGCTGACGGCCCGAGATCAGGTCGAAGACCGCGTAGAAGGCCTCGACGCCGGCGCCGACGACTACTTGCCCAAACCTTTCGCCTTCCCCGAATTGCTCGCCCGAGTTCGGGCGCTTACCCGCCGTCCGTGGAGCGAGGAGAAAGACGGCGCGATCCTCGGTGCCGGCGACGTCACCCTCGATCCTGTACGCCACGTGGTTCGCCACGGGGGAGAGACCGTGGACCTGACGGCCAAGGAGTTCGCGCTGCTCGCCACACTGCTCCAGCGCCCCGGGCAGGTCTTCACCCGCCCGGTTCTGCTCGACACGGTGTGGGGCGCCTCGCCCGAAGTCTACGCAAACGTCGTCGACCTCTACGTCTCCTACCTGCGCAAGAAACTCGACGGTGACGGCGACGCCTCCCACATCCGAACCGTCCGCGGTGTCGGTTACACTTTCGAGCCGCAACCCGGACCGCGCTGATGTTCGATCACATCCGGAAGCGCCTGACGATGGGCTACGTGGGCATACTGGCCCTCATTCTGTTGGTCTTCGGCGTCGTTGTGGTGTTCAGCTTCTACCTGCGGGCCAGCGAACAACAAGATGACCTGCTCCTGCAGAAGGCCGAAGACAAGGCCAACGGCGTGTTGAGCGGCAAGGACAAGTACGGCGTCGTGAAGGCGACCACTGATTATGACGTGGCCGTGATCGTACTTCTGCCCGATGGTTCGGCCTACGGAGATCTGGACGAGACATCCTACTCTCTAGGCCTCCCTTACAACTACATGGCCCAGAGAGCCGGGCAGGAGAGACGGACGATCAAAGACACCGTTCCCGGGCCCGGTGGCGCCGTGCGGGTGATGAGCATTCCCGTAAAGAAGTACGGAGAGTTCGGAAGTGTGATCGCGGTCGTCCAGGCCGCCCAGTCGCGTAAGGCGGTGTCGGAGACGGTCGGGCGGCTGATCTTCGTGCTGGTTCTCACGGGTCTCGGTGCGCTCGTGCTGGCGGCCGCTGGCGGGCTATTCATGTCGCGGCGGGCGATGCGTCCGGTCCAGGAAGCGTTCGGCAGGCAGAGGACGTTTATAGCCGACGCCTCCCACGAGCTCAAAACGCCGCTGACCCTGATCCGGGCCGACGCCGAGGTCCTCTCCCGCGGCATCGACGATCCCAACATGGCCTACGACAACCGCGAGCTCGTCGACGACCTGCTCGGCGAGACCGACAGGATGAACGCCATACTCTCCGACCTCCTTCTGCTGGCACGCCTGGATGCAGATAAGGTTTCTGTCTCCCGCGAACCCTTCGACCTCGCCCTCATCCTCTCCGAGACCTCGGAGCGATTCGCCGCCCGCGCCAGCGCCGAGGGCAAGAACCTCGAGGTTCACCACTCGGGCAAGCTTCTCGCGCGCGGCGACGCGGACCGCACGGGCCAGGTCCTCGCCGCCCTCATCGATAACGCCCTCCGCTTCACACCTCCCGGCGGGACCATAACAGTGGAGGGCAGTATCACGGACAGACGGGTCGAGGCGACCGTTACGGACACAGGGCCAGGGATAGCGCCCGAGAACCTGGATCGAATCTTCGAGCGTTTCTACAGGGCCGACACGCACAGCGCCGCCAGGAGCAGGGGACCTTCTGGCGGCGGAACGGGACTCGGTCTCGCCATCGCCAGCGACCTCGCCCGCGCCCAGGGCGGCGAACTCAGCGCCGAAAACACCGCAGGAGGCGGGGCAAGGTTTACGCTAAGCCTGCCCCCGGGTACCTGAACCTCATCCGCGCCAGGTCGCCCGCAGCGCCCTGATCCAGTTCCCATGAGCAAGCTTCTCCAGCGCCGGCTCGTCGTAGCCGCTGGCCCGGAGCGCGGCGAGGAGTTCGGGCAGACCTGATACGTCCCCGATCCCCTCGGGCACCTTCGCCCCGTCGAAGTCCGAACCGAACCCTACCCTGTCGATACCGACGCGCTCGACGAGATAGTCCACATGCCGCACGACCGTCTCCAGCGGGGTATTGTCTGACTCGCCGCCGTCCTCGCGCAGGAAGGCGACGGCGAAGTTCACGCCGACCATCCCGTCCGAGTCCCTGATGGCGTCGAGTTGCCTGTCCGTCAGGTTGCGCGACGCGGGGCAGAGGGCGTGGGCGTTCGAGTGGGTCGCCACGAGCGGTGCTTCGGAGAGCCCTGCTACGTCCCAGAATCCTCGTTCGTTCAAATGAGAGAGATCGACCAGAACCCCGAGCCTGTTGCACTCCCTGACGAGTTCCTTCCCGGCGCCGGTCAGGCCAGGCCCTGTGTCAGGAGAAGAAGGAAACCTGAAAGGGACGCCGTGGGCGTATGTGTTGGGCCTACTCCACACGAGCCCTAGCGAGCGGAGGCCCACTCTACAGTATTCTTCGAGCGCGCCGGGATCAGGGCCAAGGTTCTCTGCACCCTCGAAGTGCAGGATGGCTGCCAGCTCACCGCTGTCGAGACAAGACTGGAGCTCTCCGGCGGTCCGTACGATCCTGAGCCCACCTTCCGATTCGAGCCGGAACAGGCTCGCCGCCAGCTCGTCTGCGAACCTTCTGGCGTAGTTCGGGTCGAGCGGCGGGGCGTCCGAGACCTCGTATCCGCCGTCCCTAACGGTCAGCGTCGACTCCTCGTTCCAGCCGTCAACTGCAGGGTTGGGTACGTAGCAGGCGAAGAATCCTCCGCCGAAGCTACCCTCGCGGGCCCGCGGCAGGTCGATGTGCCCCAGATCGCTGCGCTCGAAAAAGGAGCGCCCTTCGCCACGATCAGGGAGGTGGAGGTTGAGCAATGTGTCATTGTGCCCGTCGAAGACGAGGGGAAAATCTGGTTCCAACTAGAAGCCTGGTTCCCAGATGGGCTTCAGGTCGAGAACGAAGCTCTGTAGGACGGGATCGCCGGAGACCTTCTGTGGGTTCTCCAGGATTCGCACGTCCTCTTCGGGCTGGTAAACGTGGACCTTTCTCTCTCCGGGGTCCAGGAGCCAGCCGAGGCGTGCTCCATTCTCCAGATACTCGCGCATCTTGGCTTCGAGCGGGGGTAGCGGGTCCGAAAGGGAGCGTAACTCGATCACGAAGTCCGCACACAGAGGCAGGAACCTCTGCTTCTGCTCGGCGGTGAGGTTCGTCAGCCGCTCTCGACGCACCCAGGAAGCATCCGGCGAGCGCATCGCGCCGTTGGGAAGGATAAAACCGCCGTTGGACTCGAAAGCGACTCCTGTCCCATCTCGCCGGGTCCAGATACCGACTTGCATCGTCAAGTCGGCGTTGCGGTTGCTGGTCTCTCCTCCAGTCGGCGGCATGATTTCCAGGTCTCCCTCTGCGGTGCGCTCTATCCGCCAGTCCCGGTTTATGCGGCAGAACTGGAAGAACTGCTCCTCATCCATCTCCAGGGCCGGGCGCGTGTGCAGCACCACCGCCGGACGTTCCACGCGAACCTTCGTCTCCGTCATACCGGCCTCCAGGAAGAAATCACATCAACCAGTATACCCGTGCCCGGGAAAATCCAGAACCAGAGAAACGGGGCCGCCGAAGCGACCCCGCCACAAGACCTGATGCTTGAAACCTGTAGCCTCCCTAATACTTCGGCACGCTCGAGTCGATCTCCTCGCTCCAGGCTGTGATGCCGCCCTTGACGTTGTATACGTTCTCGAAGCCAGCGTCTTGCAGGAGCTTGACGGCCTTCGCGCTGCGGCCGCCGGTCTTGCAGTGAACGACGAAGTACTCGTCCTGATCCAGCTCGATCAGGCGTTGCGGAAGCTCGCCAAGGGGTATTAGCTTCACGCCGATGTTGGCTACGTCGTACTCGTGCGGCTCGCGCACGTCGAGGACGTTGATGTCCTCGCCTTTATCGAGCCTGGTCTTGAGCTCTCCGACGGTGATCTCGGGCACGCCGTTCTCCTGCTCGGCTGCGTTCGCCTGGGGAATACCGCAGAACTCCTGGTAATCGATGAGCTCGGTGACGGTCGGGTTCTCGCCGCAGACGGGGCAGTCAGGGTCCTTGCGGAGCTTCATCTCCCGAAAGCGCATGTTCAGCGCGTCGTAGAGGAGGAGCCGTCCGACGAGCGGCTCGCCGATCCCTAGTATGAGCTTGACCGTCTCGGTGGCCTGGATGGTACCGATGGCGCCCGGCAGGATGCCGAGCACCCCGCCCTCGGCGCAGCTGGGGACGAGGCCGGGAGGGGGCGGCTCGGGGTAGAGGCAGCGGTAGCATGGGCCTTCCTCGGCGTAGAAGACGCTAGCCTGGCCCTCGAAGCGGAAGATCGAACCGTACACGTTTGGCTTGTTCAGAAGGACGCACGCGTCGTTCACCAGGTAACGGGTCGGGAAGTTGTCCGTGCCGTCGACGATCACGTCGTAGTCCTCGAAGATCTCTAAAGCGTTCTCGCTCGTCAATGCCTCTTCGTGGACCCTTACCTCGACGTTGGGGTTTATGTCCTTGATCTTGTCGTAGGCGCTCTGGACCTTGGGGCGTCCGACATCCGAGGTGCCGTGGATGATCTGGCGCTGCAAGTTGGACTCGTCGACCACGTCGAAGTCAACGATCCCGATGGTCCCGACCCCGGCAGCGGCCAGGTAGAGGGCGAGTGGGCTACCCAGTCCGCCCGTGCCTACCGTGAGTACCCTGGCGGCCTTGAGCTGTTTCTGCCCTTCGAGGGCGACCTCGGGCATGATCAGGTGCCTGCTGTAGCGTGCGATCTCCTCGTTGCTCAGCTCGATCGCTCCGTTGGGCGAATCGACTATTGACTGTCTTGTCTGCATCTCTGAAAAAACCTCTCCTATGTAAAAGTGGGAAAAGCGACCTTCTGAAAAACTACCTACATCGTCTTTCGGCCGTGCCTCCGGCGATGGAGGGGATTATGGAGATCTCATCGCCATCAGCTACCTCGGTGTCCTGGCCTTCGAGGTATCGGATGTCCTCGTCGCCCTTGTAGACGTTGACGAACGAGCGCAGCTTGCCGTCACCGGTATACAGGTGCTGCCTGAGGTCGGGGTGCTCCGAGGCGAGGTTCCCGAGGGCCTCGCCCGCCGTGGCGCCGCCGACCTCGACCTCGGGGTCGCCGCCGGTATACTGTCTGAGAGGGCTTGGTATCTTGACCTTGGGCATATCTCTGAGTCTCCTTATCCTACGATTGGCTCTTCGTCGTAACCGGAGCGGTCGTCTCTGAGGGTCCACGAGCGCATGTCTTCTACGTTCTCGGCGCCCAGCGAGGCTATCACGTAGGAGTAGCCGGGCCAGGCGTGCTCGCGGTCATACTCGGAAGGCTCGGCCGGATGGTCGGGGTGTGAATGGTAGAAGCCGAGCAGCCCCATGTCCTTCTCCTCGGCCTGCTCCTCGAACTTCTTTACCTCGAGCGGCTCTATGAGAAAACGGCGGCTGCGCTCCTCCTCGTGCGTGTTCTCGGCCCGCCACACGTCGACGACGACCTTGATGCCGCCGTTATCTATCCCGACCAGCGCTCCGGCACACTCCTCGGGGTAAGCATCTCTTGCGTGGTCGTGGATCCGGCCCAGGTCTCCGGCGCCTATCTTGAGCGGCAACCTACTGCTCCCAGAAGCTCTCGGAGAGGTACTTGTCGGCCCCGTCGCACAGGATGGTGACGATCGTCCCCGACTCTATCTCCCTGGCAACCTCGAGCGCCGTCGCGACCGCAGCGCCTGCCGAGATGCCGATGAGGATTCCATCCTCGCGCGCCACCCGCTTGACCATCTCGTGGGCCTCCTCGGTCCTCGCCGCTAGGTTCTGGTCGGCGATGGTCGGGTCGTAGATGGAGGGCACGATGGCGCTCTCCATGTGCTTCATGCCTTCGAGGCCGTGGAAGGCCGAGTCAGGCTCGAAGGAGATGGCCTCTATCCCAGGATAGTACTCCTTGAGCCGCGTCGCCGTACCGACGAAGGTGCCGCTCGTACCGAGGCCGGCGACGAAGTGCGTGATCTCGCCGTTCGTCTGCTCCCAGATCTCGGGCGCAGTCGACTCGTAGTGCGAGCGCGGATTGGCCGGGTTGGAGTACTGGTCAGGGTAGAAGTAACGCTCGGGGTCCTCGGCGTACAGCCTCCGCGCCTCGCGGATGGCCCCGTCCGAGCCGTCGCCGGGGTCGGTCAGGACGAACTCGACGCCGTAGGCGCTCAGGATCTTCTTTCGCTCCTCGCTGGCGTTCTTCGGCATACACAGCTTCACCCCGTAGCCGAGCGACGCCCCGATCCAGGCGTACGCTATCCCCGTGTTCCCGCTCGTCGCGTCTAGAATGGTCTTATCAGGCGTCAGAGAGCCCGTCTTCTCTCCGTCCCGGATCATCCACAGCGCAGGCCGGTCCTTGACCGAACCGCCGGGGTTGTACCACTCAGCCTTGCCCAGGATTTCGACGCCGGGGACCTCGGCCGAGATGCTCGGTAACTCCAGCAACGGCGTGCCGCCGACGAGCTCCGTCACGTTCGTCCCCGTCCGCTCATTAATCCTAGTAATCATGTCGGGATTGATTATACAGTGTGGAGGTTCCGCGTCCAGAGAAGAGAGGCGAAATACCTGACGAACGTAATAGCCGAGAGGCGAGATAGGGGCCTCCCGGCTATGGTTGGTGCGTTGCGAAGCATTATACCCGAATCTCGAGTGGCGATTCTATAGTGAGAGCGCCAATTATCCTAAAGTCTCCAGAATCTCCGGCAGGGTACGGCGACGGCAGGTGAAGATCGGGGTGTCCAGCTCGGTATAGGAGCTTGCTTCGCTCTCCCTGAGCTCCATCATCAGGTCCTGGAACTTCTCGGGGGATTCTGCCTCGAAGGAGAGGATGAACTCGTAGTCGTCGATCCCGAAGCAGTAGCCCGTGTTGTTCTTGACGGGGTAGTGTTTGCGTCCGATCTGCATGTGCTCGTTCATCATGCGCTGGCGCTCCTCGATGGGCAACCCGTACCAGGCCCGCGTCTTGACGAATGGATAGACGAAGAGGTACTCGCCTTCTCCAGGCACGATATAGGTGCGGTTCTCGAAGCCCGGCGTGTGCTCCCCCACGTAGATGGAGCGCCTGCTGAGAGCAAAGTACGAGTAGGAGACGCGCAGGTACTTACCGAGCCCCGTCTTTAGGAGGGCGCCGGTCATGCCCTCGAAGGCGTCGAGGTCGTAGCCGATCCTCCACAGCATGAAGTCGGCGTCCGCGCGTAGACCCATGAGCGAGAACGTGCGCAAGAGCATCTCGCCAGAGTGCGCCTCCGCGGCCCTTAAGAACTCCCGCTTTCCCCGCTCGCGCTCCTCATCGGGGAGGCGCCGCCAGAGGGGATCCAACTCGAAGAACACGTAGTTTATGTACTGGGCGGGAAGCTTCTCATCTTGGTCCTGCTGTTGGCGGGTGCGGGCATCGGTCATTTCGACTCCCTTCAGTCGTCTTAGCATTTCAGCCAGTCAGCACTTCAGCTCTTTCTTTTGCTGAAATGCTGACTGGCTCTCATGCTGACTGCTTCTCTAATCCGAAGTCGTTGTCGTACAGTTCGGCGATGCGGGAGAGTTCGTTGGAGGTGAGGCCGGGGGTCTCGGACGTCGCGGCGAACTCCTCTATCTGCTCCTCGCCGTAGATATTTGGGAGGGTGGAGACTACTTCGGGGGAGGCGAGGACGAACTTGAGGGCGGCCTGGCCGAGGGTGCGCTCGCCGGATTCGGTGAGGAAAGAGAGTCGCTCCACCTTCTTGAGGCCTGTAGTGAGCCATTCTTTCGGGCGGTGGCGGCGGTGGTCGTTCTTGGCGAAGGTCGTGTTCTCGTCGTAGTGGCCTTCGAGCATGCCCGAGGAGTGGGGGACGCGCACGATCAGGGACGTGCCCGTATCTCGGGCCGTCTCGATCAGGCCTCGTCCTGGGTCCTGTTCGAGGAGGTTGTAGATCATCTGCACGCCTTCTACCCTGCGCTCGCGCATCGCCCTAATGCCTTCTTCAAGCCACCCTATTTTGGGTCCGAGGGCGATGCCGTAGGCCCTGATCTTACCCTCGCTCAGGAACGCTTCCATAAGTGCAAAGAGCCCGTCGTCCTCGATGGCGTCCATCTTGGTGTTGTGTAGCTGGAGGAAGTCTATGTATTCCGTGTCGAGCCTCTTCAGGCTCTGCTCCAGGGCGAAGCGGATAAACTCTTCCGACCAGTCCTGAGGACGCTCCTGCTGGCCTCGCCTGGCCGTATGGTTGTAGAAGTCGTAGCCGATCTTGGTCGAGATCACCACCTCGTCGCGCATGTGCCCGAAGGCGTCTGCAAGGAGCGTCTCTCCTTTGCCCGAACCGTAAGTGTCAGCGGTATCGAAGTAGTTGATGCCCCGCTCGCGGGCTTCTCTGAGGAGCCTTACTGACCTCCCGTCGTCTACCTCTCCCCACCAGCCGGTCGAGACCGTCCACACCCCGAAGCCGACCTCGGAGACCGCTATATCGGTGCCGCCCAGCGTACGATATTTCATCTTCCACTCCCTGTTCGTGTTCGGATCCTTTATCAGGTCTACTACATTCTAGCGTCGGACGCTGTTGACTTTCTATCAATGTGCGTGCGGGTCTATAATCGCGCAGTGTCGGAGAAGGCTCTGGAACTCGCGTCGTGATCGCCCGCTACGCTGGCGGGGAGAGCGGGGCGCGGGCCGCCGCCCACTCCGGTTCTGTAGTGGTCGTAGTCGACGCTTTCAGGGCGAGCACGACTATAGCCGTACTCGTCTCGAAGGGTGCGAGGGTCGTGCCCTTCGCGTCCGTCGAGGAGGCCGGCTCAGCCGCGACGGACTTCCGCATCGGGGAGCGGGGGAGCGCGAAGGTGGCCGGCTTCGACTTCGGCAACTCGCCCACAGAGATCCTGGGTTCGGAGATACCACCAGGCTCCACGGTCGCCCTCTCGACTACGAACGGTACCCCCATCGTGGAGGCCGCTGGCGGCGCGAAGGCCATCCTGACCGGTGCCTTCGTCAACGCCGGTGTCATTGCCGAGGATCTGGCCGGCGGGGACGAGGCGGTGGTGATCGGGTGCGGCTGGGAGGGCCGCCGCGCCTCTGAGGACGAGGCTGCGGCCGGGGCCATCCTCCACCGGCTACGGTCTCGTGGTGCTGAACTGGACGGGCGGGCCAGGCGCGTCGTCGAGGAGTATCTGTCCCGTCCCTTGAGGGCGCTGCATAACAATAGCGCGGCACGGAGGCTGAAACGTCTCGGGTATGAGGAGGACCTGGCGTTTTGCCTCGCCGAGGACACGGTGCCCGTCGTGCCGCGCCTCGTCGGTGATGCCTTCGTCGGGTAGGTTGCGGGTCAGGGCGGCCCCGCCAATCTTCGGCCCTGGGGCCAACACAAAAAGCCGAGATTTCTTCTTGACAAGGGGATGGCGCGCCATTACCCTGGAGTCAGCGAAGGCGGATCAAATGTTACAAGCTCCGCTCAATCCGCGACGGGAAGGAGGTGAG
>Ga0136613_10000680_pt1 | contig 16085 bp, 16 predicted proteins | sample AntDrymUQ2722106_2_FD_106649 | JGI IMG/M metagenome (GOLD analysis project Ga0136613, IMG submission 106649) | Polar desert sand microbial communities from Dry Valleys, Antarctica - metaG UQ272 (21.06) | ecosystem: Environmental > Terrestrial > Soil > Desert | place: Antarctica: Dry Valley... | reverse complement strand
GGCGCTCAAATGTGACGGTCACCGTTCTGCTTAGAATGAGCCAGCACGGCGCATCCTAGAACTTCAGCTACTCAGCACCGATCCAACCCTCAGGGTGTGAGATAGTGCTCCAAGCGTCTGCCAGCAGCAGAGCGAGATCTATGTGCAGCGATGACTTTCTCAGCTGGGGTAATTACTGGTAGTTAGTGGGTTGGTTGGCTTGGGTTTAGGGTTTGATTTGGAGTGTGTCCACATGAGGCGCTCTCCAAGAGGAGGAATCATGCGCCAGCTTCATCACCACCAAATCCATAGTGGCATCTTAGTCAGCATTGTCAGCATCGTGGTTATGGCCACAGGCATGCCCGCCGCCCAAGCCGCAGTCGACTGTGTCGTGGGCCCCGGCGTGACGCAGACTAATACGAGCGTTACCGGAACCAACGGAAACGACACGATCGATTGCACCGGAGCGAACCCCGGCAAGAGGGTCAATAGCAAGGGCGGCAATGACACCGTCACCGGTTCGGTGTTCAACGACACGATCGACGGCGACGGCGGCAACGACACCATGACCGGTGGCCGCGGAAAGGACATCCTGATCGGGAACCGCGGCCATGACACTCTGACGGGCAGCGGTGGGCACGACCTCCTGTACGGCGGCAAGGGCAACGACACACTGACCGGCAGCGCCGGCGCGGGCAACGACACCATTAACGGTGGCGCAGGAGACGATCGCCTGAACGGAGGCACCGGCCCCGACTTCATGAACGGCGGTACCGGCACCGACATCCTGAGCGGTGATGCCGGGCGCGACACCCTGAGAGGCCCTCGCAATGACGGGAGCGTGGACAATCTCAATGGTGGGTCCGGCACCGACACCTGCAAGGGACCCGGGCGGGACGGCGATACGCTCGTCGACTGCAACCCCTAACCACTCTGACTCCGGGGTCGGTAAAAGGTGAAGCATGCCCTGGCCAGAAGCCGACCCAAGAAGTAGAGTCCGCTTTCACAGCGCGCTACGAGTTTGGTCCTGGGGAAACCGTCCAACAAAGCTTGGTTCTGATTGTTGCTGTCGAGGGTGCCAGGGTGATCGACATTCCATCGAGGAGAAGATGTCGCTGCCTCAGTTAGAAGACGAACGGCGATAGTCGCGATCAATATCGAGAGTAGCTCAGCGATACCTGCGAACTGAGTCACTAGCACAGAGCTATTCCGGGCCTAACAACTGATACCGGACTACGCACAGCAGAACGCTCACGCCTTGGCCGACGTGCTGAGGGCCCCAGCGGCCCGCCCGTGCTGGCTGAGAGGACAAGGCCTAGCTCAGGGCCCTTCAGTAGGCCAGCAAAAGCTCGAGGAGCACGATGGCCGTTCCCAACGCTGCACACAGGGCGGCGCTCAAGGTCATGATTCGCCTTCTCGCCAAGAATGGTGCGCTCGGGATCGGCGTCCTCAGGACGACGAGAGACCCTGTTCGTTCCCATCAAGAGGATCCGAACCCAGCGTCAAAAGGACAAGGCCGCGTACCGCTTCTACAACCAGTACGAGATACGTAGACCTAGAGGTGGCGGGGGGGCGTCCCTTCCTTGGCTGTATAGCGCCTGCCTGACAGCAGCAGCATTGTGGGCGGAACTCTTTGGCCTCAGGCGCGCAGCCGCGGGGGTGGGTCTCGCTGAAAGTTGGCTGCTGGCGATCGGGTGTCACTCGGCGCGGCTTCGCTTGCATCGATCAAGACAGTCAACGAAACGGCAATCTCGTGTCCCTCGCGGCGGAGGACTCGATGCAGCCACCGCCCGTTGTTCGCTTCATCCAGCAAACCAACCATTCCGAGGTCGACTGGGCCCATCTGGCTCTGGCGGTAACGTATCTCGGCGTTGCTATAGGTTGTGTCGATGGTCACGGCCGCCCACCTCCGTAACCGCAGCAGACCTCCGGCAGCGGCGTCATAAGCTCGACAGCTCTTACTCCCGATGACCTTGAGCGGCGCAATGCCAAGGTCCGGCGCTCGTGGGCCAAGCAGGCGTCCCGATACGACAAGTCCATCGGATTCTTCGAAAGACGAGTGTTCGGCTCCGAGCATCGGGAGTGGGCCTGTTCGAGGGCGGCCGCAAAGACACTCGAGGTAGCCGTGGGAACCGGATTGAACCTAGCTCACTATCCGCAAGAGGTGACCCTCACGGGAATCGATCTCAGCCCCGAGATGCTCGCCATCGCCCGAGAGAGAGCCGTCTCAATGGGGCGAGACGTCGATCTGAGGCAAGCCGATGCCCACCAATTGCCGTTCGAGGAAGCGACGTTCGATGCCGTCGTCTGTACCTACTCGCTCTGCAACATCCCCGATCCCCACCGAGCAGTATCAGAGATGAAACGGGTGCTTCGTCCCGGAGGCAAGCTGATACTCGTCGACCACATCAGAAGCGCGGCCATGCCGATCTTCTGGTTCCAGAGAGCGGTCGAGTTCTTCACGCGCAGGTTTGAAGGCGAACACATGACGCGACGCCCACTCGAGCACGTTAAGGCGGCGGGGTTCGAGGTCCATGAGCGAGAGCGGATGCGGGTCGGAGTCGTCGAGCGCCTGGTTGCGGCCAAGCCGAGCGGTGGCGGATGAAGCGCTAGCTCACGAGCTAACGGGACAAGCTCGTCGAGTTTAGCCCGTACCTGGCGCTCCATCCGCCCACCTGGCGTCCCTGCTTGATAAACCGACCGAGAGCCATCATGGGAGGTAGCTCAAAGGAATCTTGTGGGGTCCATTGACGCGGACCTCGATGTGGAGGTGGTCCCCGGTCGACTCCCCGGTGGATCTTCCCTCCTCGTTGAAGCCCCCTTGGGAGGCGCACTGACTCGTCTCCGAGAGATCTGCAGGCTCAAGAGGGCTCGTAGGGACCCGGGATGCCGGGGCCCAGGACAGGTGCCGACGCCCTCCGAGGTGCGAGCAGATCCTGGAGTCGCTGGCCTATCTGGATGACCTTTCGCTCCTGCCACCGGGCACCGATCGCCTGTATTCCTACCGGCAGTCCGTCCTCGAATCCGCTCGGCAGCGCGAGCGCCGGAAGACCGGTGAGGTTGGAGATCGCCGTGTTGCGGCAGAGCAACGGATCGATGGGGTGCTCCTGACCCTGGATCGAGACAGTCCGAGCAGACGCTGGGGGGGCCGGGCACGGCATTCCAGGGCAGACGAGGAGATCATACTTCGCAAGGAGTCCGTCGAAGCTGTTACGGAAGCGCCGTGCGGCGAGCGTAGCCTTGACGTAGGAGGCGGCGCCTAGAGTGAGACCCCACTCTAGGCGCTTTCTTACGTCGTCGGTGAATAACTCGGCCCTGTGCCTCAAGTTCTCTTCGTGATACACGCTCGCCTCCACACCGAGGATGGTGAAGTTGATCTCGACCGCGGCCTCCCAGCCGTCGATGACCACCTCGTTTAGCCCCGTCCCCATGTCCTCCAACGCCGCCGTGGCGGCTTCGAAGCCCGCCGCAACGCCGGGCGTCATCGCGCCCGTGTTGGTGATCACGCCGACTCGGAGTGAGTCGTTGAACGGCTCCTCCTGCGCCGGAGGACCGGACCCGACCTTTCTTTTTCGCACGCTGGCGGGATCGGAGCGGTCAAACCCGGCCATCGCATCCAGCAGCAGCGCCGCGTCGGCCGGCGAGCGTGCCAGCGGACCGACGTGGTCAAGGGACCAGGACAATGGGATCACCCCACTCTTGGGCACCAGTCCGTAGGTCGGTTTGAGTCCCACAACGCCACACAGCCCCGACGGGATACGAATGGATCCCGCCGTGTCCGTACCCACCGCGCCGAGACAGAAGCCGGCCGCCACTGCGGCTGCGCTGCCCCCTGACGAGCCACCCGGAATCCGCTCCGGATTCCAAGGATTGCGCGTCGTCGGCGTCACCGAGCCATAGGCGAACTCGTGCGTGTGCGACTTGCCGACGAGCACGGCTCCCGCCCGTCGCAATCTTCGCCACACCGGAGCATCGATAGTTGGCACGTTGCCGGCAAGCACCCGGCTGCTTGCGGTGGTGACGATCCCCGCCGTCTCGATAAGATCCTTCAGACAGATCGGGATGCCCAGCAGAGGACGACTGCCGAGGGGGTCTTCGGCGATGGCCTTCTGCGCCGCACGAGCCTGTCGCAGAGCCAGCTCGGCGGTCACCGTCGCGAACGCATGGATTGACGACTCTCGTTCGTTGATCCGGGTGAGACAGGCGCGCGTGACTTCCTCTGGAGAAGTCTCTTTCCGGCGGTAGAGCGCGGCCGCCGTGGCTATCGAGAGAGAGCTCAGATCCATCGTCCTAATCGAGGCGTGCGCCGGCGGCCGTCATCTCCGCGAGTGCCCGGTCCCCGTCGCCAGGCTGAAGATCAACGGCCCGCATGGCGTCCGCTCGAACGGTCGTCGCGAAGCCGAGACGCAACGCATCCAGGGCTGTGTCCTTGACGCAGTAGTCCGTCGCCAACCCGACGACAACAACGCGCTCAATGCCCCGCTTCTTCAGGAGATCGGCGAGCTCGGTGCTCTCTTCTTCGCTGCTCTCCGGGTGCCGGATCGTGAAACCAGAATAGCCATCTTCTCCGCCCGTCCCCTTGCGCACTATTTTGCCTTCGACGTGCAGCCCGGGATGAAACTCGGCGCCCCAGGTCTCCTGGACGCAATGCACTGGCCACACCCCTCCGTCCCTCTGGAAGTGCGGGGTGCTCGGCGGATGCCAGTCTTGCGTGTAGACGACGAAGGCCCCAGCATCGCGCGCCCGCGTCATCTCCTCGTTTAACAAGGGAACGATCGTCTCGCCGCCCGAGACGTAGAGAGATCCGCTCGGATCCGCAAAATCGTTCTGGACGTCGACAATGATCAGCGCAGTCGATGAATCGTAAACCGCCAAAACTCAGGCCTCCTTATAAGGTGATTTCACATCCCGTCTTCCCAAGCTGCCGCCTTAACAGCTTCTATGATCCCCTGATACCCTGTGCAGCGGCACAAGTTAGAGGCCATGACTTCACGGATCCGCTCCTCGCTCGGGTGCTGCTCCTTTCGTAGGGGCGCCGTCGCGAGCATGAGGAAGCCCGACGTGCAGAACCCGCACTGGAGCCCGTGATGCTTCGAGAAAGCCGTTTGCAGGGGATTGAGCTGGTCTCCATCCGCCAGACCCTCGACCGTTTCGACAGAGCGACCGTCCGCCTGCACGCCAAAGATCAGACATGATCGCACTGGTTCCCCGTCCAGCAACACCGTGCAGGCTCCACAGATCCCTTGTTCACAGCCGACACGGGTCCCGACATACCCGAGATCGTGGCGCAGTAGGTCCACGAGCGTTCTGCGCGCGTCTACGACAACTTCATGCCGGCGGCGATTCACAGCGATGGTCATGACGTGGGGATGCTTCATCGACGAGTCGCCTCCTCGATTTGGGCCAACAGCCTAGCGGGCGTTATTGGGATGGTGTCGATCTCTATCCCTAGATGTGCTACGGCATCGGAAACGGCATTGGCAAGAGCCGCAGGGGCGCCGATGGTACCTCCCTCGCCCATCCCCTTAGCACCCGTGGCGCTGTAGGCGCACGGAGTCTCGAGATGGTGGATGTCTATCGTCGGTATCTCCCCCGCCGTGGGCACGAGGTAGTCCATAAGCGTAGCGGTCATGAGCTGGCCATCCTCGTCGTAGAGCAACTCTTCGTACAGAGCGGCTGCGATACCCTGCGCAACCCCGCCGCGCACCTGACCATCAACGATCATGGGGTTGATCACGACGCCACAGTCCTCAACCACGACGTAGCGATCGATATGGACCTCCCCCGTCTCGGCGTTCACTTCCACGACTGCCCCGTGAGTGGCGTTGGAATAGGTTCCCGGGGGATCAAAGCCGGCCCGGGTCTGCAGGCCCGCTTCGTGGCCCGGGGGAAGGCGATGGGCAGCATGGTGAGCAATCCGCGCCACGTCCGAGACGGTCAACGCCACGTCCGCCGCGCCGCGCACCTGCAACCGGCCAGCCCTCAACTCGATGTCCTCGGGAGCAACCTCAAGCAGGTGACCCGCGATCCGCTTGAGCCGTTCCGTAAGCCGCGCGGCGGCCAGCTTGGCGGCGCCTCCTCCGATCACCATCGAGCGGCTGGCGAAGGTTCCCCACCCATAGGGCGTGAGATCGGTGTCTCCCTGGATCACGCGTACACACGACGGATCTATCGTCAACTCATCGGCTACTATCTGCGCCAGAGTCGTGCGGTGTCCCTGACCGTGCCCCGACGTTCCCACCGCAACCGTCACGCTCCCCGAGGGGTCCATGCGTATGTCAGCGCTGTCGAACCCGGGCGTGATCCCCATCTTGCGTTGAGCGAAAGCAGGCGTCCCATAACCGGTGCGCTCGGAGAAGCATGCCAAGCCGAGGCCGAGCAACCTGTCGTCGCGACGCGCGTGCTCCTGCCGTTGCTTCCACGAATCCTGATCGAGCTTGATGGCGCAAAGGTCGAGCGACTCACGATAACTGCCAGGGTCGTAGATGAGTCCCGTGACCCCCGTGTAGGGAAACTCGTCGGTGGATATGAGGTTGCGTCTGCGTATCTCTACGGGATCCATCTCGAGGCGCACAGCACCTTTGTGCATCAGTCTTTCCATGACGAGCGTGATCTGGGGACGAGAGACGCCACGATATGGCGCTATGGGAGCCTTGTTCGTCGCCACGGCTCGAGCCCTCGCCCGGTAGTGGTGAAAGCGGTAGGGACCCGGCATCTCGGTTGCCGCCATGAGCGGCTCGACGCCGCAGGTGAAGGGAAAGCACGAATACGCTCCCACGTCGCAGAAGATGTCAACGTCGAGGCCGAGCAGGAGCCCGTTGGAATCGAAGGCCGCCCGTGCGTCATAGCGTTGTTCGTGGCCGTGAAAGCTTGCCGTGAGATTCTCCTGGCGATCCTCTATCCATTTCACTGGCCGCTTCAGGCGTAGGGCCAACGCAGCGATGAGCACTTCCTCGCGCCCCACCACGCACTTGAGGCCGAATCCCCCTCCAACGTCCGGAGCTACGACACGCACCTTGTGCTCAGGTACCCCGATCACGTCTGCAACCGTGGTGCGAACTAAGTGCGGCACCTGAGTGGAAACGTGGAGAATCAGGCGGTCTTCCCGATGGTCCCACTCCGCGACGCTTCCCCGGCCTTCCATCGGCGTTGCGGTCACGCGGCCCGTCGCAAAGGTCGCGTTAAGCACAAGCGGCGCCGTCGAGAAGATGCGGTCGAGCTCAGAGTCTTCGTACATCGTGACATCCAGCAGAAGGTTGTGATCCATGTCCGCATGAACTCGAGGCCCGCTCGCGGCGAGAGCTCGGTCGATCGACGAAACCGCTTGTTCGGGCTGATAGTCGACGATCACCTCCTCGGCCCCGTCCTCTGCGGAGTAACGAGAATCGGCGAGTACCACGGCAATCGGCTCACCGACGTGCCTTACCACCTCGGAAGCCAACAGCGGCATCACCGTGGGCGTGAACTCGAAGCGGTTGAGCACCGCCCGCAGTCCCCCGCCGACGTCGGACGCGGTGAACACGGTTTCGACGCCCGGAACGAATCGAGCGGCTTGGACCTCGATTCCCTGGATCCGGGCGGCAGCGAACTGAGAGCGCACGAAGCTCGCATGCAGCGTGCCGGGAGGTTCGAGGTCGTCGATGAACCGGGCGTTGCCCATTAGCAAAGGCGGATCCTCGACTCGAGGCACCGACTGACCAATCCAAGTCGGTGGCGGCTCTGCCGGCGGAGTGGTCACGGCCTACCGACCCCAGATCCCGTGGCCTCTTCTAGCGCGGCGCGGACGAGCACTTTCGTCAGCTGCCGACGGTAATCACTGCTTCCGTGCACGTCCGAGACGGGACTGAGTGCTCCTCCTGCCGCGCCGGCAGCTTCGCTAAGGAGAGCTGGATCGAGCGGCGCACCGATCAAGATGGCTTCAGCCTCCGGAACACGCACAGGCGTCGATTCCACGCCTCCGACGACCACGCGCGCGGACCGGCATGCGGCGCCATCATGGTCTACCGAGACGGCCGCCCCGACTACCGCGAAATCGCCCTGGCGTCGGGCGAACTCTTTAAACGAGGAATTCGGCGCGGGGGCGGGGAAGCGAACCTCGAGGATCATTTCGTTCGGCGCCAAGGCGGTAGTCAGAAACCCAAGAAACAGATCAGGAGCCCCGATCGTCCGGGTGCCGGAGGGCCCAACAACGACGACCTCGGCATCAAGGAGCAGCGCTAAGATGCACCACTCGGCGGCTGGGTCCGCATGCGCCAAGCTCCCGCCGAAGGTTCCTCTCGTTCGGATGGGAAGGTGACCGATCCAGCGCGCCGCACGAGCCAACACCGAGTAGCCCGCGAGGACTGCCGGATCATTGGTCGTCTCGATCGCTTGGTGAGGGGTCAGTGCTCCGATGCGTAGGCCTTCGCCTCCGAGCGTCACGTAGGACAGCCCGGAGATGCGTCCAATGTCGACGAGCGCTGTGGGGCGAGCCAACCTGAAGTTCATCATCGGGACGAGGCTCTGGCCGCCTGCGATGAGCTTGGCGCTCTCGCCGAGGGTATCCAACAAGTGGATCGCTTCTTCCACGGAAGCGGCGAGATAATACTCGAAGCTACTGGGCTTTACGAGGCACCCCTCAAAGATCGACCATGACGCGCGCTCCGCATCATGGTAAGCAAGGCGACCTTGACTTCTTCTGGCAGCCAACCTTACGATATCTTCTTCCCGGTCACACGATGTACTTCGACCAGATCCGAACGGGGTGCTCTTGAGGATACAGGGACGACGTGCTGACTCCGCCCTCGGTGGAGGAAGGTCGGCATGAGATTCGGACTCCGGATCCCCTCGTTCGCCTGGCCCGAGTTGACCCACGACGACGCCCGAGAACTGGGCGATTACTGCCGCCAAGTCGACTCGCTGCCCTTCGAGGACATCTGGGTGATCGACCACCTGCTCGTGGCTCCCGCAGTTTACGGGGTCTCCTGGCTCGATCCACTGACCACGCTCACCTTTGCGGCCGGGGTCACAGACCGAGTTGGACTCGGAACGGCCGCACTCATCCTGCCACTGCGCCATCCCGTCCTCTTGGCTAAGGAGATCGCCACCTTGGACCTCCTGGCGCAAGGTCGATTCACGCTCGGCATCGCGACGGGATGGGATCCCAAAGAGTTCGAGGTCATGGATGTCCCGCTGCGTCAACGCGGTCGGCGTACCGACGAAGCCCTCGACCTCCTATCGCGGTTGCTGAGTGAGGACGCCGTGACTTTCAAGGGCTCTTTCTGGCAAGTAGATGATGTGACGATCTATCCCAAGGTTTCCTCGCCTCCGCCGTTGTGGGTCGCTGGGGGATCCTTGGGTCACGCTCCGGAAACGCCTGACAAGCCGTACATAGCACCGGGAGTGCTGCGGAGGATCCTGCGCGCCGACGGCTGGATGGCTCGCTCGAGCGGAAGCGACGCAGACATGGTGAAGGCCGACTGGGATGTCGTCCAAGAGTTCCTCCAAGCAAACGGGCGCGATCCCAAGACGCTCACATTTGCTCACACTCAGTTCGTTCACATCGTTGAAACGCCCTCTCGAGATGTCGCCTTCGACGCGCAACTGCCTCACTTCCTGCGCGTGATGGGCACTCACCGAACAACCGAGGACCTCGCTTCTTCCTACCTCTTGGGCAACGTGGATGACATCCAGAATCGCATCGAAGACCTCCGCAAGGTCGACCTTGAGTACATGATACTGACACCCATATCGAACGATCCTCGGCAACTGGACCTGATCCACAAGCATGTGTTAGGGCCTTTCAGCGGCTAGGAAGGTGGAGCACAGTGGACATCCGTAAGGTCGTCACCGTGGTGGAGGAAACCCGTCGCGAGGGCGCCAAGGAGGTCGATCCCCCGCTTACCAAAGTGGCGGTCGCGGCCGTGCTGTTGAACCCCTATGCGGGGCGGTACGAAGAAGACCTCTCCGAATTGATCGAAGAAGGTGAGAGGCTCGGGGGGTTCCTGGCCACGCGCGCAGCTGCGGCTTTGGAAAGACAAGCCGAGAGCTATGGCAAGGCCGGGATCGTGGGCACGGATGGAGAGCTCGAGCACGTCGCTGCGCTGATCCACCCCAAGTTCGGGAACCCTCTGCGAGATGCGGTGGGAGGCGGAAAGGCGATTATTCCCTCCGCAAAGAAACGAGGCGTCCCCGGAAGCCCTATAGACATCCCGCTGCACTTCAAAGATGCAGCATTCGTACGCACTCACTTCGACGCCATGGAGCTACGGGTTCTGGACTCCCCCCACCCCAACGAGATCGTGATCGCCGTGGCGCTGTCCGATGGAGGACGTCCACACGCACGCGTGGGAGGCCTTCAGATATCCGAAGCCAAGGGGGAGGACGGGCTACGCTGAGCATGTTGCCATCGAACAAGCCCGAAGAGAGGCGGGGATCCGAATGAGCGACGTAGTCATCCGCAATGCCGGCACGATCGTTTCCGGCGATCTCGAGCGGCCGATTATCGATGCCGACACGGTCGTCATCCGCGATGGCCGTATCCACGAGGTCGGTCGCTCGGGCGACGTAGACGTGGCTTCGATAGAGCACCAGATCGACGCGGGAGGCGCCACCATAATGCCGGGGCTCATCGACTCCCACGTCCATCCGGTCCTCGGGGACTTCACCCCTCGCCAGCGCATGATCGACTTCATACAGAGCTGCCTGCACGGTGGTGTGACCTCGATGATCTCGGCGGGAGAGGTGCACACGCCGGGGCGGCCCAAAGATCGCGAAGGCACCAAGGCATTGGCGGTTCTCGCCTCGAAGGCCTTTTACAATCTTCGCCCGGCTGGCGTGAAGGTCCACGCGGGGGCCCTGCTCCTGGAGAGAGGGCTCACCGAGGAGGACTTCGCCCAGGTGGCCGAAGCGGGCGTGCGACTCGTAGGGGAGATCGGGATTTCCGGGATCGTACAGCCCGTGGACAGCGAGCCCATGGTGCGGTGGGCGCAAAAACACGGCATGAAAGTGATGGTGCACGTGGGCGGCGCATCGGTCCCCGGAAGCAGCGTCATCGGGGCCGATCTGGTGCTGGCCGTCAGGCCCGATGTGGCCGCTCATGTGAACGGTGGACCTACCGCTCCTCCGCTCGCCGACGTCGAGCGGATCCTGGCCGAGTCGTCGGTAGCCATCGAGGTCGTTCAGTGCGGCAACGTGCTGGCGCTAAAGCAGGTGGTGCAGCTTAGCGCCCGGAGGGGTGCCCTGGACCGCCTACTGGTGGGCACCGACATGCCCTCCGGAACCGGAGTTATACCCCTCGGCATCCTCCGAACGCTTTCATGGGTGACCGCCTTGGGCGAGGTCTCCCCCGAGCAAGCGATCGCGTTCGCCACCGGCAACACCGCGAAGGTGTATGACCTCGATGTCGGACTGATCGCGCCCGGGCGCGCCGGCGACATCGTCATCGCCGATGCCCCTAGGGGCTCGCAGGCGGACAACGCGCTCGAAGCCCTGGCGATAGGAGACACGCCCGCGATCGCCGCCGTGCTCATCGATGGAGTCGTGCGTGTCTACGGGAGTCGTAACAGCCCACCGCCCACCCGAAAGGTCGCTATCCCCTGGATGACGGTCGGAGGGCACTAGTGCAGGCGCTCAAGAACTATATAGCAGGGGCCTGGACCATCTCTAACTCCTCGGAGGGGAGCGAGGTCAGGAATCCCGCCACGGACGAACAGATCGCCTGGTGTCCGTCGTCGACGGACACCGAGGTCGAAGCGGCAATCTCTGCTGCGCGGCGATCCTTCCCGGCGTGGTCGGCTACCCCTGTAACGAAGAGAGCGGCCGTGCTGTTCGAGCTCCGACAAAGGCTCGCTGACGCCACTCCCGAGATCGCCAAGATCATGGTGGAAGAGAACGGCAAGGGTTACTCGGAAGCACTCGGCGAGATGGGGCGAGCGCTCGAGTACGTCGAGCACGCCTCCGCCATCCCCGAGCTGCTCAAGGGGAGCATCTCGGAGAACGTGAGCGGTGGAGTGGACACTCAGTATGTGCGCGAGGCGCTTGGGGTCTTCGCCATCGTGGCCCCGTTCAACTTCCCGGCAATGATCCCGCTCTACTTCTCCTGGGCCGTGGCCTGCGGCAACTCAGTCGTCGTTAAACCGAGTGAGTTGTGCCCCCTCACGACGGTCCGCATCGCCGAGTTAGCCGAGCAGTGCGGCTTTCCCACCGGCGTCGTCAACGTGATTCTCGGAGGAGTGCCGGTGGTGCACCAGCTGACGAGTCACCGGGACGTGGCCGGCATATCCTTCGTTGGATCCTCGAGCGCCGCCGAGGCCGTGTACAAGAGTGCGTCCCAACATGGCAAGAGGGCGCAGTGCCAAGGGGGAGCCAAGAATCACCTTGTCGTGACCGAATCCGCTCACCTGGACAAGTGTCTTCCCAACCTGGTCAACTCCGCCTTTGGGCAGGCCAGCCAGCGATGTTTCGCCGGATCCAACATCCTTGCGGTGGCGGAGTGCTATGAGGAACTGAGGGACCGGTTCGTGTCGGCGGCGGGGGCAATACGACTTGGAGAAGACGACGAAGGTATGACGATGGGCCCGGTCATCTCCCGAGAGTCGTTGGAACGCGCGCATGCCGAAATAGAACACGCGATCACGGAGGGGGCCAAGGTCCTGCTCGACGGCAGAGGCGCTAGGGTCGAGCGCAACCCGGGCGGATACTGGCTGGGTCCGACGATCCTCGAGGCGGAACCGGGCATGCGCGTTTTTGACAACGAGCTCTTCGGACCCGTGCGCTGCCTGAAGTCGATCCGGAACACCGATGAAGCGATCGAGATCATCGATCGCAGCTCGTTCGGCCACTCGGCAGTGATCTATACGGAAATGGGCGGCGTAGCCAAAGAGTTCGCCCGGCGCGTGAATGTGGGACAGGTAGGTATCAACGTCGGCACACCCGCGCCCATCGCCTTCTATCCGGTGGGAGGTCGGAAGGCTTCTTTTTTCGGCACCCTGCGAGGGCGAGCTAACGATGCCGTCGACTTCTATACGGACAAGAAGGTTGTTGTGAGCACTTGGCACGCGCGGTGATGTCCATTCCGGAAAGGAGACCGAGGTGACGGTCACGAGAAGAGAACTCATCCGGCGAGGGGGCATCGCTGGAGCGGGTGCCCTGCTCTCCGGTCTGCTCGCCAGCTGCGGCGACGATGACGGAGGAGGTGGGGGCTCAAGCTCCGGTGAACCGATCAAGATCGGCGTGATCGCCGACCTCAGCGGTCCCTTCACCACCTATGGAACGAGTCTCAATCGTTGCGCCGAGCTTGCCGTGAAGGAGATTAACGACGCCGGGGGCATCATGGGCCGGCCGATCGAGTTGCTAGTCGAGGACATCCAGACAGACGTCGCAGTGACGGTGGACAAGGCCACGAAGCTCGTCCAGAGCGACAACGTCGATCTCGTCATGGGTCCCATCGGATCCGACGCCAACGATGCGGCGACGAAGGTGGTCGTCGAGAACAACCGCAAGCTCCTCTTCTACACCGAGACCTATGAAGGCGGTAAGTGTTTCGATACTTACTTCTCATTCGGCGCCGTGCCTGCTCAACAGATCCGACCATTCATCCCGTTCCTTCAAGACGAGTTCGGACCCAGAGTGTTGTTGTTCGGCGCCGACTACGTGTGGCCCCAGCGAAGCTTCGAGATCGCCAAGCCGATTATTCAGGAGAACGGCGGCGAAGTCGTTTCGGAGCTCTATCTCCCGCTCGTGGCTGAGGACTTCAGCGAGCTCGTGCAGGCCCTCAGGAACACTCAGCCCGACTACGTGTTCGTCCTCTACCCAGCGGTCTGGGGCGCCGCTCTCAAAGCGATCGACGATGCAGGACTCTCTGGCCAATTCGGCATCGGTAACATATTCGTCGGGGATCCCGACCTTCCCGCTGTGGCGGAGCTCGCTCAAGAAATGTACACGACGCTGCCCTACTTCACGGTCGCGGACGCCCCCAAGGCCGACGAGTTCCTCGGCAACTTCCAGGCAGAGTTCGGCGAGAACGAGATCCCGTCGGGCGGGGAAGGCCCACCCGCATACAACGCAGTGTACCTCTACAAGCAAGCTGTCGAAGAGGCAGAGAGCACCGAGCCCGACGCAGTAGCCGAGGCTATGGTCGGTCAGACGTTCAATGGACCAACGGGTCCCGTCGAGATGACGCCGTCCCATCACCTCAAGCAGACAATCAACCTTGTGCAGGTCGAGGGAGACGGCTACAAGCTGATCGACTCGTTCGCCGATCAGGATCCGGAGCAAGACTGCAATCTCTGAACCGGGCGAAACGTAGCCGAAGGAGCGTCCGACGCGGGGCACATAGTCGGCGCCGCCTCGTCTTCGAGGTCGCCGCTGTGGCCGTGATCGTCGGACTTCCTCTCGTTTCCGAGGACGCCTTCCTCGCGGATCAGCTCGGTAAGTTCTTTCTGTACGGCATCTTCGCTCTGTCGGTGGACCTCGTTTGGGGCTATGGGGGGATGTTCACCTTCGGCCAAGCGACGTTCTTCGGCTGGGCGGGCTACGTCGTTGGTATGCTTACCGTTCGCGAAGTAGGCTTCCTTCCCCTGCCGTTCTGGGTTGCGCTTCCTACCGCGGTCGCAGCCGTGGCGCTACTGGCGTTAGGGCTCGGCTACTTCGTATTCTCCGGCCGACTCGCCCTGCGGGGCGTCTACTTCGCCGTGGTCACGCTTGCGATGGCAGTTCTCTCAGAGCGTCTCGCCAACGCCGGAGGCGATATCACTGGAGGTCAGAACGGCATCCTCTTCGGCGCACGACTCGGTTTGCCCGGCCTCTTCTACTTCGATAGGGACTATGGTTTCTACGGGCTCACCGCGACGCTTCTCGTGATCTTTTATTTGCTGCTCAGACGGTACATATTGTCGCCCACGGGCCTCGTTCTACGCGGCATCGGCCAGAATGAAGATCGCGTTGCACTGCTTGGTTACGACGTCGCAGCCGTAAAGCGCCGGGTTCTGGTTATGTCTAGCGCGATCGCGGGATTGGCGGGAGCACTCTTTCACGTTCACGACGGGATCGTCTCGCCGGGCGCGGTTGGAGTAGAGCTTTCGACCCTCGTCCTTCTGTGGGTCGCGCTCGGCGGGCGGGGAACTTTGATCGGGCCCGTCGTGGGTGCGGTTGGTCTCAGCCTGCTGAACGCCCGGCTCTCGGGAACCTTTCTCGATACGTGGCTGCTCGTGGTCGGGGTCGTCCTAGTCGCAGTAATCGTGGCATTCCCCGCGGGCCTCTTTGGATTTCTCCATCAATCCAGGTCGAGAGTGTAGCCACACATGACGAGCGCGCGAATAGGGACGAATGCCTTTCCCCCCCCCGTGCTCGAGGTGCAAAGAGTTACCAAAAGCTTCGCCGGCTTCACCGCGATCAAGGACGTCTCGCTGACTCTGCAGCAGGGTGAGATGCGCGGATTGATCGGTTCCAACGGCGCGGGGAAGAGCACCCTGATGCACCTCATCTACGGCAGGGAGTTGCCAGACGAAGGCGCCATTATCTTCGGAGGACAGGGCGTCTCCGATCTCCCTCCCTTCCAGCGAGCACGTCTCGGAATGGCGCTCAAGTTTCAGGTCACCAGCGTCTTCGACGACCTCACCGTGGAGGAAAACCTAGCTCTGGGCGCCCAGCCCAAGAAACGCGTGCGAAAAGGTAAGAATGAACGGATCGACGAGATCCTCGGCCTCATCGAGTTGGAGCCCAAGCGGTCGTGGCAAGCGAGGGAACTCAGCCACGGCGAGATGCAGTGGCTCGAGATCGGGATGGTGCTGTTGACTGATCCAGCGTTGCTGCTCCTCGATGAACCAACCTCAGGCATGACTCGTGCCGAGAGCCGGCACACCGCGGATCTGCTCCATTCTCTTCGGGAACAGCAGGCGGTTGCGGCGATGATGATCGTCGAACACGATCTTGAGTTCATCCGCCTGGTAAGCGACAACGTCACCGTCCTGCACAGGGGTTCGGTCCTGGCGGCGGGGACGGTAGCTGAGGTGCAGGGCAACGCCGACGTTCAGGACGCTTATCTCGGAAGGCTCGCTTGACCCCGGAGCCGTTGCTCGCCGTGAAATCCATCGACGTATCGTATGGGCGAACCAAGGTCTTGCGGG
>Ga0136613_10000677_pt1 | contig 16135 bp, 21 predicted proteins | sample AntDrymUQ2722106_2_FD_106649 | JGI IMG/M metagenome (GOLD analysis project Ga0136613, IMG submission 106649) | Polar desert sand microbial communities from Dry Valleys, Antarctica - metaG UQ272 (21.06) | ecosystem: Environmental > Terrestrial > Soil > Desert | place: Antarctica: Dry Valley... | reverse complement strand
CTGCGGTGTACTCCATGTTGTGTCTCCGATCTCGGCTACCGACTTTCTCGGCAGCCACCTAGTTACGAGTAGGGCGTCTCCGGGCGGGTCTGGCGTTCGCCGTCGACTACGAGGTCGACCTTCTCGTTGTAGAACGCCATCAGGCCGGTGATGTCCTCGGCGTCGGGGATGGGCGTCTCGTAGCTCCACACGATGTCGTCGTGGACCTCGCCGTCGGCTTCGACCGACCAGTACGACGCCTGGCCCTTGAACGGGCAGACGGTTTCGCTCGTTGTCGGTCGAAGCAGGTCGGTGCGGACATCGTCGCGGGGGAGGTAGTAGCGGGTGGGGAGGCCGGTCTCGTCCAGGAGGACGGGCCGGTCCGACTCCGCCACCTTCACTCCGTTCACCACCACCTCGACGTGCTGGGCGGCGGCGGTGATCGTGATGGTGTGGCCTTTGGTCATGCGGGGGTCAACCGGCGGATGGCGCCCCGCATTCCGCCCTGGCAGGTTGGGGCGGTGAACCGTACCGACCGGCTGTACGCGATCGCCGAGGTGCTGCGGGCGACGTCGCCCCGGGCCCGCACGGCCCAGGAGCTGGCCGATCGCTTCGAGGTGAGCGTGCGCACGGTCGAGCGTGACATCTCCGCGCTCCAGCAGTCCGGGGTACCGATCTGGGCGACGCCCGGGCCCGGTGGCGGGTACTCGGTCGACCCCGAGATGAGCCTCCCGCCGCTGAACTTCACCGCCGACGAGGCGACCGCGATCGCGGTCGCGCTGGCCCGGAGCGGTCCCATCCCGTTCGGTGACTCGGCCCGCTCGGCGGTGCGCAAGCTGGTGGCGGCGATGTCAGCCGCCAACCGGGAGGGCGCCCGCGAGTTGGTGAGCCGGATCCACCTGCTGCAGCAGCGGGGTCAGCTCGAAACCACGCCGGTGGTGCGGGCGGTCGAGACCGCGGTCGCCGAGCGCAAGGTGCTCGAGCTCGACTACGTCGACCGCACCGGCCAGCGCACCGCGCGCCGCCTGGTCGAGCCGTACGGGTTCGCGGGCTCGGAGGAGCACTGGTACCTGATGGCCTGGTGCCGCCTGCGCGGTGGCGGCAGGTCGTTCCGGCTCGACCGCATGCAGGCGGCCCGCGTCACCGGCGAGACCGCACCCGAGCGAGAGATGCACGAGGTCGCAGGGGAGATCGCGGCCTACGCGCGCGAGACCAGTCTGGGAGAATGAGACGCGGGTCACGTCGGAAGCCACCGAATTCCCGACAGGGGGTTGTCGCCGGGCTCCCGCATCCTGTCCTCGACATCCAACGAGACAGGAGGCAACGACATGGGAGCCCCGGTGGTGTGGTTCGAGGTCGCCGGCCGCAACCTCGACACCCTCAAGAAGTTCTACGGCGGGCTGTTCGACTGGAAGATCGACGCCGACAACCCGATGAACTACGGCATGGTCGAGACCGGCGGTGAGGGCGGGATCCCGGGGGGGATCTTCGCCGGCGGCGAGGACGTCGAGTACGTGTCCTTCTACGTTGATGTGCCCGACCTCGAGGCCCGGCTGAAGAAGGCCGAGAAGCTCGGCGCCAAAGTGGTCCAGCCGCCCACCCCGATCCCGGACGGGCCGACCATCGCGATGGTCCTCGACCCCGAAGGCCACCGCATCGGCCTGCTCCAGCAACCGAAGTGAGGTGGCGGGGCGTCGGGTTCCCGCGCCCGGCGCCCCGATCTCCTCCCTCCCGCCCCGCCCAACCGCCCCTATACGGAGGCGCGCCTTCGGCGCGCCGCTACTCTCGCCGCATGTTCGAGTGGAGCGACGAGCACGCCATGATCCGCGACGCCGTGCGGCAGTTCGTGGAGAGCGAGATCCGACCCCGGCGCGAGGAGCTCGAGTTCGGGGACACACCGCCGTACGACGTGCTGCGGACCATGTTCCGCACGTTCGGGCTCGACGCCCTGGCTAGGGAGCAGTTCAAGAAGCGCATCGAGCGTGAGCTGACGGAGGAGCGAGCGCCCGCGGCCGGGGTATCCCCGGCCGCAGCGAGCGACGACCGGGAAGATGGCCGGGGCGGCGGCGCGATGTTCATGATCCCGATCATCGAGCTGTGCCGCTGCTCACCCGGGATGGTGACCGCGATGGGAGTGAGCGTCGGGCTCACGCCGGCGTCGATCATGTCGAAGGGGACGATCGAGCAGAAGGAGCGCTGGGCGCTCGACCTCCTCACGCTGGACAAGATCGGCGCCTGGGCCATCACGGAGCCCAACTCGGGTTCCGACGCCTTCGGCGGCATGCAGTCGACCGCCCGCCGCGACGGCGACGAGTACGTCCTCAACGGGTCGAAGACCTTCATCACCAACGGCCCCTACGCCGACACGACCGTGTTCATCTGCAAGCTCGACGAGGGCAACCCGCCCGACGACCGCAAGATCCTCACGTTCGTGCTCGACAAGGGGATGGAGGGCTTCGAGCAGTCGAAGCCCCTTCGCAAGATGGGGCTGCACTCGTCGCCGACCGGCCAGCTGTTCCTCACCGACGTGCGGGTCGGCCGCGACCGGCTCCTCGGCGAGACCGAGGACGTGCCCGCGGGCGGGCGCGAGGGCGCCAAGGCGACGTTCGTGATGGAGCGCACCGGAGTGGCCGCGATGGCGCTCGGGATCGTCGAGCGTTGCCTCGAGCTGTCCCTCGACTACGCCAAGGAGCGGGTCCAGTTCGGCAAGCCCATCGGCGAGTACCAGCTCATCCAGCTCAAGCTGGCACGGATGGAGGTGGCGCGGGTCAACCTCCAGAACCTGGTGTTCCGCCAGATCGAGATGTCGGGTGCGGGCAAGGTCATGAGCCTCGCCGAGGCGTCGGCGTGCAAGCTCTACGGCGCCCAGGCGGCGATGGAGGTCGCGCTCGAAGCGGTGCAGCTCTTCGGCGGCAACGGCTACATGGCCGAGTACGAGGTGGAACAGCTGTGTCGCGACGCCAAGGTGCTCCAGATCTACGCCGGCACCGACGAGATCCAGGTGTCGCAGATCGCCCGCAGCCTGCTGTCGGGCGAGCGCGCCGACTAACCGGCGAGGCCGACCTGGGGGAGCTCGCGGCCGAGGTCGTGGCGCATAATGTCGTCGAGGGTGGCCAGCAGGTCGGAGCGCTCTGCTTCGCACGCCGGGTCGCGCCACCGGTTCACGAGCTCGCCGGGGTCGTCGTCGAGGTCGTAGAGCTCACCGCTGGCGTCGTTGTTGAGGTCGCGCGTAATCCGCCAATTGCGAGTCGTGAGCGTCCGGAGCTGGATCGCGCCGGTGATCGTGTCGTCCTCCGTCAGCACGTGCTCGCGTGCGCCATTCAAGAGTGATTGGCCCTCGAGCTCGTCGGGAATGCCGACACCGGAAGCCTCGAGGAAGGTCGGGGCAAGGTCGATGGTCCCTACGGGGTCGTCGACGACCGCGCCGGGTTCGAAACCGGGACCGCGGACGAGGAGCGGGACGCGCACGAGCGCCTCGTAGTGGATCGGGCCCTTGAGCATCATCTGGTGGTCGCCCATGTAGTCGCCGTGGTCGGCGGTGAACGCCACGACGGTGTCGTCGGCGAGGTCGAGCAGCTCGAGCGCCTCCAGGATGCGACCGACGTTGTCGTCGATCTGGGCGATCATCCCGTAGTAGCCGGCGAGGATCGTCAGTTGCTCCTGCTGGCTGAACTGCGTCCAGCCCGGATTGGCCCACTCGAACGGCGAGTCCCGGAAGCCCCGCGTCCACGCCTCGTGCATCGGCGGCTTGCCTTCGAACTCCTCGGGGTGGGTGTCGGGGAGCACCGGCCGCATGTCCGCGGGGTCATAGCGGTCGCACCAGGGCCGGGGTGGGTCGAAGGGGTGGTGAGGGTCGGCGAAGCTCACCCAGGCGAAGAACGGCCGGTCGACGTGCCGCAGCCAGTCGATCGCCCGGTCGGCGATCCACGTCGTCGGGTGGTCCTCCTCGTCGACCTGGTTCTTCCACGTCTGGGTGAGGTCCCACTTCCGCCCGGTGGCCTCGGGTTGCATGAGTCGCAGCCGCTCCACGCCGCGCTCACGCCCATCCCGAAACAGGTAGCGCGCGTAATGCAGACCGAACGGCGGCGGCCCGAATCCCCAGCTCCACTCACCGGCGCCGCGGGCGACCCGGATGTTGTGGACGTCGGTGACCATCTCGGCGTGCTCGAACCCGAGGTAGGGGCCGTGCCACTCGGGCGGCACGAGGGCGGAGTCGACGACCGCCTCGACCTTGCCGGTGGGGTAGTCGGGGAAGTAGGAGGCGAAGTGACCCTTTCCGAGCAGCGCGGTGGCGTGACCGGCGAGCGCGAAGCGAGTGGCTATCGACTCTTCGACGGCCTCGTCGGGGAGGTCGATGCCGTTGCGAAGGACCCCGTGCGTGCTCGGGTGGGTGCCGGTGAGGATCGTGGCCCGGGACGGCTGGCAGAACGGGTTCTGCGTTCGACATCGGGTGTACGTCGTGCCCGCGCGGGCCAGACGGTCGAGGGCGGGCGTGGCCTCGAGCGGATCGCCGTAGGCGCCGAGCGTCGTGGCCTTGTGCTGGTCGGTCGTGATCAGGAGCACGTTCACGCCGACAGGCTGCCATGCTCGGCGGCATGCCGGTCGAGCCGCCGCCGACGCGCTGGGAGTTGCCGTCGCCCGAGGACGCCGGCGACGAAGAGGTCGCGGGGATCGGCGCCGACCTCGAGCCGGGCACGCTGCTGGCGGCCTACCGGAGCGGGCTGTTCCCGATGCGGCTGGGGAAGGACGGCCCGATCGGGTGGTGGTCGCCCGACCCCCGCGGGATCATCCCGCTCGACGGGCTGCGGGTGACGAAGTCGATGCAACGCTCGTCTCGCAAATTCGAGATCACGATCGACCGCGCCTTCGAGGACGTGATGCGCGGTTGCGCCGACCGCCGCCGCCCGGGCGGATGGGTCGACGAGAGCTTCGTCGACGCGTACACGCGGCTGCACGAGCTCGGCTGGACGCACAGCGTGGAGTCGTGGAACGCCGACGGCGAACTCGCCGGCGGCGTCTACGGAGTGGCGATCGACGGCCTGTTCGCAGCCGAGTCGATGTTCCACCGTCAGACCGACGCCGGGAAGGTCGCGCTGGTGGGGTTGGTCGATTGGCTGCGCTCCCGCGGCGCGAAGCTGCTGGACGTGCAATGGGTGACCCCGCATCTCGCGTCGCTCGGCGCGGTCGAGGTGCCGCGGGCGCGCTACCTTGCGCTGCTCGGGGAGGCGGTTAGATTCGACTCATGAAGAACATTCTCGGGATCGTGCTCCAGGTCGTCGCGGCGCTACTGGCCATCGCCACGATCATCGGCGCGGCCTCCGACTTCGGACCAGTGGAGTCGGTCGCGCTCTGCTTCGCCGTGCTCTTGCTGGCAGTGGATGGATACAACCTGCGGACGGCTACTCCGGCATCTGCTCCGACCGCCAACTGAGGAACCGACCCTAGGGGCTCGGCGGTGGCTGAGATTGTCGAGCGTTACCTCGACGCGATCGCCTCGCGCGATTGGGGCGCGCTGCGTGACTGCGTTGCCGAGGACGTCGTCCGGATCGGGCCGTTCATGGACCGCTACGAGGGTCGCGGTGCGTACGTCGCGTTCATTGCCGACACGATGCCGAAGCTGCGGGGTTACGAGATGCGGGTCGAACGGGTCACCTATGCGGGGAACACGCTCGCGTTCGCGGAGCTGAGCGAGACGGTGGAGATGGATGGCAAGCCCGTCCGCACGCCCGAGGCCCTGGTGTTCGAGCTCGACGGCGACGGGCGCATCGCCCGCATCGAGGTCTTCATCCAGACCCGACTCCCTTCTGGCGCGTGAAACGCGCTGGGTTCTGGCGCGGTTTCGGCACCAGAACGGGAATTAGGAAGCTGCGGCGCGGTCCTTGGCGACCTCGTCGAGGCTCTCGTACTCCTCGCCGGTGTCGGTGGCGTCCTCGAACTGGATGACGCCGATCTCGGTGAACCGGTCGCGCAGCCAGCCGTCGCCGGCGTCGAGCAGCCCGAGCTTCTTGCAGTTGGGGACGATCTTCGAGAACAGCGCCGCCTGGAAGGGGTTGTTCGCCATCGTGCGCATTCCGAGCAGGAACTCGGTCACGGTCCGGCGGTCGACGCCGACCTTCTCCCACACCGAGTGCATCATCAGCCGGTCGCGCATCCGCAGCGCGGCCTCGAACGCGAACTCCTGGCGCTCCCGCAGCTCCTTGGCGTCGAGCCCGGCGTAGTACTCCTGGAGCGACAACACGCCGAACGCGACGTGACGGGCCTCGTCGGCCATCACGTAGCGCAGCAGCTTCTTGAGCAGCGGCTCCTCGGTCACGGAGTGCATGAATCCGAACGCCGCCAGCGCCAGGCCCTCCACCATGATCTGCATCCCCATGTAGGTCATGTCCCAGCGAGGGTCGCCGATGATGTCGTCGATCAGCAGCTGGAGCGCGGGGTTGACCGGGTAGTGGCCGTCGAGCTTGGTGTCGAGGTAGCGCGAGAACACCTCGACGTGGCGGGCCTCGTCCACCACCTGGCTGGCGGCGTAGTACTTGGCGTCGATCCAGGGAGTCGTCTCGACGATCTTGGCGGTGCAGATGAGCGCGCCCTGCTCGCCGTGGAGGAACTGGCTCATACGCCAGTTGAGCGCCTCGACCTGGAACTCGCTCCACTCCTTGGGGCCCCAGCTCTTGACCGGCGAGCCCGGCACATCGGCCATCCGCTGCTGGACCATCGCCGCCGCCGGCGCCATCTCGAGCGCCACCTTCTCGGGGTCGACGGGGGTGTCCCAGTCGAGGTCGGTGGCGCCGTTCCACTGTGAGGTCTTGGCCTTCTCGTAGAGCTTCCCGAGGCCCTCGCGGGTGCGGTCGTAGTCCCACGTGAAGATGGCATCGCCTCGCGCCGCCGTGGTGTGGACGGCGTCGCCGAAGTCGATCTCGTCGTCGGCCAGTATCGACTCGACGCTGTTGACGTCGTCCCGTCCGAGATATCGGCGTTCCGAAGCCACGTCGGTCATGGCGTCCACCTCCACGTTGCTCAGAGCAAACGGTACCCTTGTTTCCTGTGAGCGAAATCCTCGTGTACCACAACCCTGTCTGCAGCAAGTCACGGGGCGCTCTCGACATCCTCGGCGAGCGGGGGGTCGACACCGACGTCGTCGAGTACCTCAAGGCCCCGCCGGGCCGGGCCGCACTCGAGCGCATCCTCGATGCCATCCCCGATCCGCCGGCCGAGCTCGTGCGCACGGACAAGCGCTTCGACGAGCTGGGCCTGGAGGCGGAGGATTACACCGACCGCGAATCGGTGATCACTCTGTTGCTGGAGCACCCCGAGCTCATGCAGCGCCCCGTAGTGTTTCGGGGCGGGCGGGCCGTGATCGCCCGCCCGTCCGAGAAGGTGCTCGAGCTCCTCGAATGATGGGAGCGGCAGTTCCGGTCTGTGCTCATCGAACTTGGCGTCCGAGCGAGCGCCGGCGGCGAAGGTACCCTGCGCCGCAGCGAGCGAGGAAGTAGCAGCGAGCGAGGAAGTAGAGGAGGAGAGAAGGTGGCCGTCCTCACGGAAGAGCTGGTGCGGGACGAGGTACGGACCTGGCTCAAGGAGAACTGGGACCCCGACCGCACGGTCGCGGAGTGGTGGCAGCTGCTCGCCGACTCCGGTTGGGCGGTGCCGCACTGGCCCGAGGACTGCTTCGGCAAGGGCCTGCCCGGCGACCTCGCCCGCGCGGTCTCAGACGAGATCGCGTCCGCCGGCGCCATCGGCCCGCCGTCGGGACTCGGCCTCCTCCTCGCCGGGCCGACGATCATGGTGCACGGCACCGACGAGCAGAAGCGCCGCTACCTCAAGCCGATCCTCAACGGCCAGGAAGGGTGGTGCCAGCTGTTCAGCGAGCCCGGCGCCGGCTCCGACCTTGCCAGCCTCCAGTGCAAGGCCGAGCGCGACGGCGACGAGTGGATCATCAACGGCCAGAAGGTGTGGACGTCGGGCGCGCAGGTCGCCGACCTCGGGATGCTGATCGTCCGCACCGATCCCGACGCACCGAAGCACAAGGGCATCACCTACTTCGCGATCGAGATGGACCAGCCCGGCGTCGACATCCGCCCGCTGCGGGAGATGACGGGCCGCGCCCTGTTCAACGAGGTGTTCTTCGACGACGCCCGCGTGTCCGACTCGGCGCGCATCGGTGGGCTCGGCGAAGGCTGGGCCGCGGCCAACACCACCCTGGCCAACGAGCGCGCCGGCCTCGGCAGCGGTGGCAGCGGCGCGGTCGGTGGCGCCGCCCCCGGCGCCAAGGCCCACATGCTCGGCAAGCGGGTCGGCGACGTCGCCGGCGGAGGGGCGCGCGGTCGTGCCGGTGCCGGCAGCGCCCTCTCGGGCCGTTCCGCGCAGCTGCTCGTCGATGTGGCGCGCGACCAGGGCTGCAACGACGACCCGCGCGTCCGGCAGCGCCTCGCGCAGCTGTACTCGCTCACGCAGATCGGTCGCTACACCTCCATGCGATCGAAGGCGGCGAAGGCGCAGGGGAAGGCGCCGGGACCAGAGGCCAACACCGCCAAGCTGATGATGAGTCGCATCACCCGGCTGTCGCGCGACCTCGGACTCGAGATCATCGGCCCGTACGGGATGCTCGCGGGCAAGGATGCTCCCCACCACGGGATGCTCCAGGAGATGGCGCTGTTCGCTCCGGCGGTCTCGATCTACGGCGGCAGCGACGAGGTGCAGAAGAACATCATCGGCGAGCGCATCCTCGGGCTCCCGAAGGAACCCGGCCCCGACAAGAGCACGCCCTTCCGCGAGCTGAAGGTCGGTACGCAGGGCTGAGGCTCGCGATGGGGCAGGACCAGCCGTTCGAGCCGATCGATCCGAAGTCGGTCGAGTCGTACGAGCCGGGCGAGGCGCCGCGCACGTGGACGCCGGGTGACTTCCTCCTGACCCACGGCGATGCCTGGAGCAGCAAGATCATCCGCTTCGGGCAGGGCCTGCGCATCCATGGCGACGACCGGGTCTACACCCACTGGAACCACGCCGCCCTCGTCGTGTCCGCGCGGGGCGACATCGTCGAGGCGCTCGGGAAGGGTGTCATCCGCGGGAAGGCGTCGCGCTACAAGGAGAAGGAGTATCAGGTCGTCGGGATCGATTCACCGAAGAACAGCAAGGATCGGCAGCAGGCGGTCGAGTTCGGCAAGTGGGCGGCCGAGGGGAAGCAGCGTTACGGGTTCGTCACCATCGCCAGCATCGCGTTGACGCTGCTGACCGGAGCGAAGTTCAGCTTCTTCGTCGACGGCCAGCAGATCTGCTCGGGGCTGGTGGCCCGGTCGATGGAACGGACGGGTGCGATCTTCAACCGCGAGCCGATCCACATCATGCCGGCCGACCTGGCGAAGTACTACGGCGTGCGGCCTCCCGCTCCGCCAGCCCCTTCAGGTTGAGGAGCTGGCGTCGCATCATCACCAGGTCGCCGAGCGGGCCGACCCAGCGCACGAGCGGACGAAGCACGGTCGGTCCCGGATGGTTCACGAGGAGCTTCACGACGAGGCGGCACCGGTCGGCGCGCTCGGGCACGACGACGTAGCTGACGGCAACGTCGCCAAAGACCCGCCGGGCCCGCACCAACACGAGAGTGAGGTGACGGTCGGGCTCGAAGGCGACCAGGCGGAAGATCGACATCACCTTCTGGCCGACCTCGAGGTCTTCGGCACCGGGGACGAGCTCCTGGGGGCTGCGCCGGCCCCAGTTGTCGATCCAGTCGTACGAGTAGGGGGCGAGCTTGAGCTGGCACAGCCACCGGAACACGACCGGCGCGGGGGCGTCGATGGTGACGGCGCGGTAGCAGGCGTCGTCGGCATCGGACAGGTGGCGGTCGCACGGGAACGGCAGCTGCCGGTCCTCGGGGGTGGCGCCCCAGTTCAGTCCGATCGGCTCGATGGTCCTGACGGTAGGACCGTGCGCCACTCACGGCCGTATCGGGCAGAATTCGGCTCGATGGCCACCGAGCTGCTGTACCTGCGGGACGCCTATCTGCGTGAGTTCGATGCCACCGTGGCCGCGGTCGAGGGTGACCGGGCCGCGCTCGACCGCACCGCGTTCTACCCGACCGGCGGGGGCCAGCCCCACGACACCGGGACGCTGGGCGACGCTCGCGTGACCGGCGTGAAAAAGGAGGGCGACCTCGTCTGGCACACCCTCGATGGTCCGGTGCCCGCCGAGGGCGAGACGGTGCACGGGGAGGTCGAATGGGACCGGCGCCACGCGCTGATGCGAACGCATACGGCGCTGCACGTGCTCTGCGGCGTGATCTGGAACCGTTGGGGCAAGGCGGTGACGGGCGGGAACATGGAGCCGCTCGAGGCCCGCATGGACTTCGAGTTCGACCCCCTCCCGGAGGGCTTCGGCCCCGAGGTCGAGCAGCTCGTCAACGACGAGCTTGCTGCCGCCCGGCCGGTCGCGGTCTCGTTCCTGCCCCGCAGAGAGGCCCTGGCCGACGAGGACCTCATTCGGACGAAGGTGAACCTGATCCCTGAGTCGGTCACTGAGATCCGGGTAGTCGACATCGTCGGCCTCGACAAGCAGGCCGACGGCGGCACCCACGTCGCCGACACGTCCGAGGTCGGCCGGATCGGAATCACCAAGACCGAGTCCAAGGGCAAGGGCAACAAGCGCATCCGCATTCGCGTCGCTGACGCGTAGCGATTCTGCTATCCGCGCGGTAGCGAACCCCAGAACTCCCGCAGCATCGCGGCGCCGGGCTCCGGCGCCTCGTAGGGCCAGAAGTGCCCGACGCCCTCGAGCTTCTCGAAGCGCGCGCCCGTTCGTTCGGCGACGCGGCGTGCCCGTCCCTCGTCGTTGAGCGCGTCGTCGGCGCCGATGAGCACCAGACCGGGGGCGGCTACGCGGCCGAGCCCCGGGCCCCACTTCTGCTCGACTCCTACCGCGGAGCGGTTCAGCTTGAGGATGCAGTCGTGCATGACCTCGTCCTGACTGCGGGCCAGGTCGAGCGCGTGGTCATGCGGGATGCCGAAGGCCGCGAACGTCTCGGCCCGCTGCTCCAGCGGCAACGCGCGGATAGCGGCGAAGAACTCCTCGCCCTCGCCCGGCGTCTGCCAGATCTTGGCGAGGTCGTGCCAGGTGAACTCGGGATCGAACCCGCCGACCGCATCCGATACCCATGATCGGACCAGCTCGGGGCGCATGCTTACGAGCCGGCCGACGAGCAGCCCGCCCCAGTCGTGGCCGACCAGATCGACCGGCGCGTCGACCTTCTCGAGCTCGCCCACGAGCCAGTCGGCGTACTCGTCCATCGTGGCGCCGAACCCCGTCGGGACGGGCACGCCGAAGCCCGGAAGCGACAGCGCGATCGATTCGATGTCGGCGAGCTCCTTGCGCACCCCGTCCCAGAGCTCGGAGGTCTCGGGAACGCCATGGACGAGGACCGCGGTCATGGCTCAGACCCTAACCGGCTACCTGATCTCGATGCGCGCGTGCGAGAGTTGTCGGCGCGGACCCATCCGACGGCCGGGAGCGCCTGTGAGCAAGGAGGTGAAGGAGGCCGGCTACGAGTATGTGCCGCTCCCCGAGAAGGGGCGGACCTTCTCAGAGGAGCGCACGGTGCGGCTCGCCGACACCACCACGTCCGGCCGCCTACGCCTCGACGCGCTCGCCCGCTACCTCCAGGACGTGGCCGGCGACGACGTCGGCGACGCCGGCATCGAGGGCCCGTGGGTCATGCGCCGCCTCGCCCTCCGGCTGGGCGACCTCCCGCGGTTCCGTGACACCGTCGAGCTCGTCACCTTCTGCTCCGGGACCGGTGGCCGCTGGGCCGAGCGGCGAACGACGCTGTCGACGAACGGGCGTGTAGCCGCCGAGGCCGTCGCCATCTGGGTGTACGTCGACCCCGTGTCGGGGGCGCCGGTCCCACTCGAGGACTGGTTCTTCGACTTGTACGGGGAGGCCGCGGGCGGGCGCAAGGTGAGCGGTCGCCTCCGGCTGCCGGCGCCATCGGCGGACGCGGGCTCGCGAGCGTGGCCGCTGCGGGCCACCGACTTCGACGTGCTCGGCCACGTCAACAACGCCGCCCACTGGGAGCCGGTGGAGGACGAGCTGGCACGGGTTTCACCGGGCACCCGAATCGTTGGCGCCGAGCTCGAGCACAAGGGCGCGGTCGAGCCGGGGGAGCAACTCGTGGTGCGGACGGCAGCCGCCGACGGTGCGCTCACGGTTTGGTTGACCGTTCACGATCAGGTCAGGACCGCCGCCCGGGTGATGTTCGCCGAGGGCTGAACGGCTAGCCGAACATCTTGTCGTAGTCGACGGTCAGCCAGCGCTCTGGCGTGAGGCGAACGGTCACGCTGTCGGCCGACTCGGCTTCGGTGGCGTCGTAGTAGGCGTCGCCGAACTCCTGACCGAGGTAGCGGTGGGCGATGGCACGGCGCTCGTCGGCATCGACGTTCTGCTCGATCGTCACCGGCCCCTCCACGCTGACGTACTGGTACGGCGCGGTCTCGGTCTGGGCGCAGAGGCTCGCTCGTCCCGTCTGCTCGAGGAGCACGCCCTTGCGCGAGTTGCCACCAGTGATGAAGCGAACCTCGCCGCCGGGCTCGTACGTGTACCAGACCGGGACCGTGAGCGGTGCCCGTCCGTCGGCGGCGATGCCGAGCACGCCGACATGAACGCCGGCGAGGAACTGCTCGCGCTCGGTCTTGGTCATCGTGAGCTCGCTCATCCGATCACGACCTCCTCGTTGTCGGTGAGGATCCATCTCAAGCCATCCATGTCGAGAAAGCGCCCGTTGTCGGCGCCGATGGTGTCGGGATACGCCTCGTCGGTCGCCATCGCCCAGAAATCGTCGGGAGACGTGAACCACTGGATCGCCACGCCGTCGTACTCAGGCGCGCCGGGTCGCTCGTAGTCGTCGACCGCACGGCGGTTCTGCTCGTACCGCAGGACGTGACGTGCCATTGCCGGCGTGTCGCGGAAGAGCGGCCCGTGGACCTCGCGCCAGTACCGGTGGAAGTCCTCGACGGCCATCCCGGGCTTGCGCCGTAGCATCGTGTGCACCTTGCACCCGGTACCGGGTCGGTCGGGCCCCGGGATCATGGTCTCCTCGGGCTCGGTGAGGATCCAGAGGAGCCCGTCACGATCGAGCATGAACGCCTCGTCGGGGCCGAGCCGGTCGCGGTATCCGTCGCTCGAGACCATCCCGACGAAGTCGTCCATCGAATCGAACCACTGGATGGCGACACCGTCGAAGTCGGTCCGCCCCGGCTGGCCGTAGTCGTCGAGCGGACGGTGGTTCTGCTCGTAGCGGACGACGCGACCGGCGAGGTCGGGCGTCTCGGTGATGATCGCCGCGTGGCGCTCGCGCCAATGACGGTGGAACTCCTCGGGCTCCAGCGCGGGGTTGCGCTTCACGAAGCAGATCAGCTTGATCACGGTGGCCCTCCCCGGGGGCCATCACCGTACGTGCTGAGCCACTCCGGTCGCGGCGGGCTCGGTCGCCAGCAGCAGATCGGCGAGCGCCTCCCGCGGCATCGCCGGAGCCAGGAAGTTGCCCTGTGACGACCATCTCGAGGGCGTGGGCCATGGCGGTGACGCCGTTCACGATGGTCGACGTCCGGGGGTCGCGGCCGAGGTTCATCACGAACGACTGGTCGACCTTGAGTACATCCACCGGGAAGCGGTGCAGGTACGACAGCGATGAGTAGCCGGTGTCGAAGTCGTCGAGCGCGAGGCCCACGCCGAGGTCGTGCAGCGACTCCAGCAGCGCGATGGCGGGCTCGGCCTGTCCATGAGCGTGGTCTCGGTGAGCTCGAGGCCGAGCTGGTCGGGCGAGAGGCCGGTGCGGTCGAGGATGCGCTTCACCGTCCCGAACAGGTCGGCGTCGGCGACCTGGGGCGCGGCCAGGTTCACCCAGATGCAGCATTCGGAGCCGGGCGGGCGGCGCCAGCCCGCCGCGACCGTGCACGCCTGACCGGCGGTGCAGCTCGGGGTAACACCTCGAAGCGGCTCCGACCCCGCTCCTTGGCGAGCGCGTCGGGTGCGAAGCCCAGCAGCGTCTGAGCCGACGGGCTCACGTAGACGAGGTGGCCGAACTCGTCGCTGACCGTGACGACCTCGTCGACGTAGGAGAGCAGCGCCTGGGCCCGGGCGGCGATGCGGCGGGCCGACCGGAGCCGGGGGCGACGGCACGCCTCGCCTGAGTGCCCTCCGGTAACCGCCGCGAGTGCCACGGCCTCCACCCCTACGCCACGGCGACAGTACCGTTCGCCCTGTTCGAGGACGCGGACCCACGCGAGGGAGCGCACGCATGACGGGGCGGCCATGGCAGGGGTGATGGACGGCAAGGTCGCGGTGGTCACGGGAGGCGGCTCGGGCCTGGGTCGGTCGTGCGCGGTCGCGCTGGGCGCGGCGGGGGCGGACGTGGTGGTCGCCGACGTCGACGCCGACGGTGGCGCCGAGACGGTGAGCCTCGTCGACGGCCCGGCGGAGTTCGTCGCGACCGATGTGACCGACCCGGATGCAGTGGCGGCCATGGTCGGGCGCGCGGTCGAGCGGTTCGGCCGCCTGGACGCAGCGGTGAACAACGCCGGAACCACCGGGCCGGGCGCGCCCGTGGCCGACTACTCGCTCGACGACTGGAACCGCACCCTCGCCCTGAACCTGACCGGCGTCTTCCTGTGCATGAAGCACGAGATCCCGGCGATGATCGCCGGCGGGGACGGCGGCGCGATCGTCAACATGTCGTCGGGCGCGGGCCTGGTGGGGTTCCCGGGACTACCCGCCTACGTCGCCAGCAAGCACGGCGTGGTGGGGCTTACCCGGGCGGCCGCGCTCGAGTACGTGCAGGCGGGGATCCGGGTGAACGCGGTCTGCCCCGGCAGCACCCGCACACCCATGCTCGAGGCGTTCATGGGCGGCGACCCCACCATCGAGAAGATGATGGAGAAGGCCGCGCCCATCGGACGGCTCGGCCGGCCGGAGGAGATCGCCGAGGCGGTGGTGTGGCTGTGCTCGGATGCCGCCTCGTTCGTCGTCGGCCACGCGTTGGCCGTCGACGGCGGCGCCGTGGCGCAGTAGGTCAGACGACGTCCCAGACCATCGGGTCGGGCTCGGGCGCGTCGCCCAGCATCTCGGCCGGGTTGCGCTTGTCGATGTGGCCGATGAGCCCGTTGTAGATGCCGTACCCGCACAGCTCCCGCAGTCGCTTCGAGAACCCGGCGGCGATGTCCCGCGGGATTCCGAGCTGCTGGTTCTCCTGCTGGCGGATGAACCCGGCGCAGTAGTTCATGGCCACGCCCACCCGGCGCTGCTCCGTCCGGTTGGCGCCGCCGCCGTGCCACAGGCTCCCGTGCCAGACCAGCACGCTGCCCTTCGGCATCTCGGCGGGCACACTGTCGTAGGGCTGGCCGTAGTCGGGGGAGTGGTCGCGGAGATGTGAGCCTGGGATCACCCGGGTCGCGCCGTTGGCCTCGGTGAAGTCGGTGAGAGCCCACATGGTGTTGCACACCGTCGGCTCGTGCGGCTTGGCCAGGGGAATGAGCTGGTCGTCGGCGTGGATGGGCTGCGCGCTCTCGCCCGGGTCGATGCTGATGGACGAAAGCGACGAGATGAGACAGCCAGGGTCGAGCACGGCCTCGACGACCGGCAGGACCTCGGGATGGACGGGGATCGTCTCGTAGAGCTTCCCCAGCGCGAGCAGGTTGTAGATGCGGACCGTGCTGCTGCCCTCGAAGCTGTTGTCGGCGGGAACGACCTTGTAGAGCTCCTCGAGCCGCAGCAGGTCGGTGGCGAGGGCGTCGACGAGCTCGGGCTCGAGCGCCCGCTCCAGGACCGTGTAGCCGTCGCGGTCGATCCGCCCCTTGTGCTCCTCCACCGCGGCGGCCTCGGTCACGGGGTCGACCTTACCGGCGCGGTACCGTCGGCGGCATGGCGATCTACGCCCTCGGCGATGTTGAGCCCGACATCCATCCCGACGCCTTCGTGCATCCCGAGGCGACCGTGATCGGGAACGTAGCCATCGGCGCCGAGTCGACCATCTGGCCCCAGGCGGTGCTCCGCGGCGACTACGGCCGTATCACCGTCGGCGCGCGCACGTCGATCCAGGACGGTGCCGTGATCCACTGCACGGGCGAGCTCGACACCACGATCGGCGACGACTGCGTGATCGGGCATCTGGCCCACATGG
>Ga0136613_10000674_pt1 | contig 16151 bp, 16 predicted proteins | sample AntDrymUQ2722106_2_FD_106649 | JGI IMG/M metagenome (GOLD analysis project Ga0136613, IMG submission 106649) | Polar desert sand microbial communities from Dry Valleys, Antarctica - metaG UQ272 (21.06) | ecosystem: Environmental > Terrestrial > Soil > Desert | place: Antarctica: Dry Valley... | reverse complement strand
GAGGTCGACCCGATGCCTGCGCTCGAGGCGGCAATGGAGGGCTTCGAGGTGCTCTCGATGGAGAAGGCGGCAGAGATCGGTGACATCTTCTGCACCGCCACCGGCAACAAGTCGGTGATCTCGGCCAAGCACATGGAGCGCATGAAGGACGGCGCGATCCTCTGCAACACGGGCCACTTCAACGTCGAGATCGAGATCGGGGCACTCCGCTCGCTGGCGAGCGAGGTTCGCGACGCCCGTGAGTTCGTGGAGGAGTTCACGCTCGCTGACGGTCGGCGGCTCTACCTGCTCGGCGACGGTCGCCTGATCAACCTCGCCGCCGCCGAGGGGCACCCGGCGATCGTGATGGACATGTCGTTCGCCAACCAGGCCCTCTCGGCGGAGCACGTCGTCCAGAACGCGGCCTCGCTCGAGAAGAAGGTGTATGTCGTGCCGAAGGAGATCGACGACGAGATCGCGCGCCTCAAGCTCGCGACCATGGGGATCGAGATCGACCAGTTGACCGAGGAGCAGGCGAAGTACCTCGCGTCCTGGGACGAAGGCACGTAGCTCGAGCCGTCGCGAGGTCGGCCCGTTTACCGGGGCCGGCCTCGCTGCTCACGCAACGACGATCGCGTGCAGGCACGCGGCCCCGAGGTGCCCGAGCTCACCGGGGTCGATACGGTGCTCTCGCGGCTGCTCCGAAGGAAGGCGCGGCTATCGTCCTCGCTCCTAGAGCAATGAACACGACCGAGCTGACTCCCGAACGGATCCTGCGCCTGGAAGCTGGGGCGGTCGTCGTGCTCGACCAGCGCCGGCTGCCGGACGAGGAGGTCGAGCTGCGCTGCGATTCCGCCGCGGCGGTGGCCGAGGCGATCAGGACGCTCGCCGTGCGCGGCGCACCCGCCATCGGCATCGCGGCGGCCTACGGCTACGCGCTCGCGGCCGAGCGAGGAGAGGACCTCGACGCGGCCTACGGCGTGCTGGCAGCGTCGCGCCCGACGGCGGTCAACCTCGTCTGGGCGCTCGACCAGATGAGGCACGATCCCTCGCCCGAACGCGCCCGTGAGCTGCACGAGGAGGAGGTCGATCGCTGCCGTCGCATGGCCGCGCATGCAGCGGTGCTGTTCGGCCCAAAAACTCGAGCGCTCACGCATTGCAACGCCGGCGGCCTCGCCACGGGCGGGTACGGGTCGGCAGTTGGTGCCCTGCGGACGGCCTGGGAGGAAGGTCTCCTCGCCCACGTCTGGGTCGACGAGACCCGGCCGCTCCTCCAAGGGGCCCGCCTGACGGCGTGGGAGCTGGAGGCCGTCGGCATCCCGAGCACCGTCATCGCCGACTCGGCCGCCGCGCACCTGATGCGCCGCGGCGAGGTCGACTGCGTCGTCACGGGTGCCGACCGCATCGCTTCCAATGGCGATACGGCGAACAAGATCGGCACCTACGCCCTCGCGGTCGCAGCGGCCCACCACGGGATCCCGCTGTACGTCGTGGCGCCGACCTCCACCTTGGATCCCGAGACACCGACGGGGGCCGAGATCCCGATCGAGGAGCGCGATGGCGGCGAGCTGACGAGCCGCTTCGGGGCGTACAACCCGGCTTTCGACGTCACTCCTGCCGAGCTGATCGCAGCGATCGTGACGGAGGCGGGCGTGCACCGAGCCCCCTTCGCACACTCGCTGCCACGAGCCGTGCGCACCGGATGAAGCTGCTCGTCATCGCAGCGGGGTACGCGACGCGGCTCTACCCGTTGACGCTCGACCAGCCGAAGGCGCTCCTGCCCGTGGGAGGCTTGCCGATGCTCGATCGTGTGCTCGGTTCCCTCGCGAGCGTCCAGCCGGACGAGATCTACGTCGTCACGAACTCCAAGTTCGCGCCACACTTTCGTCGGTGGGCGGCGGAGCGGCCGTCGGGGCAGCCGGAAGTGACAGTGGTCGACGACGGCACGGCGAGCGAGGCCGACAAGCTTGGGGCGATCGGCGACATCGCCTTCGTGCTCGATCACGAACGCGTCGACGACGACCTCGTCGTTGTCGCCGGCGACAACCTCTTCTCCGACGACCTGGCCGGTTTCGGTGCCTTCTGCCGGGAGCGCGACGCTCCCGTGGTGGGCGTGCACGACGTGGGGGATCTGGAGCAGATGTCCAAGTACAACGTGATCGAGGTCGACGAGGAAGGTCGGATCACCTACTTCGAGGAGAAGCCTCGGCAGGCGACGAGCACGCTGACGGGGATCGCGCTCTACTTCTACCCGCGCCACGTGCTGCCCCTCATCCGGCGGTATGTCGCCGAGGGCAATAACCCGGATCAGCCCGGTCGTCTCGTCCAGTGGCTCTATCCGCGCACCGACGTCTTCACCTGGCGCGTGCCGGGCGACTGGTACGACATCGGCTCCGAGGAGACGCTGCGGCGGGCCGACCTCGAGTTTTCACGGAGTTAAGAGCCTGTCGTGAGAGTCGCGTGCGGGCGGGGACGGCTGCGATGGAGCCGGGCGCCGCACTCGCTCGCCGGCTAGGCCGGCTGCCTGGCCAAGAGCGAGGGTGGTGATCCGGCGCCGTATCGCAGCCGCCAACTGGTGTGCGCGACTTTCACGACAGGCTCTTAACCCTCGAGCTTTCACAGAATTGACGCAAGGTCGACGCGTTCTCGTCACAGGAGGGGCTCTAGCGTGAAGTCGTGCTCCGACTCGCGCTCTCTCTCCTCCTCCCACAGCGCTGCGCGTGTTGTCGCCTACCGGGTGCCGGGATCTGCGACGGGTGCCGCGACTTGCTCGTTCGGCTGGCACCGCCGCTCTGCGGTCGCTGCGGCTCACCCGGGGCCTGGCCCGTGCAGCGATGCGCCGAATGTGCCGGCCGAAGGATCGGATTCGCTAGCGCACGGGCTGCGATCCTCTACGACGACCGGGCGCGGCTGTTCGTCTCCGCCTGGAAGGAACGGGGGCAGCGGCAGCTCGCAGGGGAGGCCGCAGGTCTCGTTGTCGAGGCGCTGGCGCGGCCCGAGGTCGCGGCACTCACCTTCGTCCCGAGCGACGGTGAGCGAAGCCTGGAACGAGGCTACAGACCGGCAGAGGCGCTCGCACGCCAGCTAGGGAAGCGCTGGGACCTGCGGGTGGAGCCGCTCCTGCGACGAGCCCGGCGAGTGGAGCGCCGCCAGCGCGGCCTCGGCCTGAAGGAGCGCCGCCGCAACGTCGCCGGCGCCTTCGCGCCGGTCCGGGCGTCTCCGCCGCGCATCTGTCTCGTCGACGACGTCTACACGAGCGGGGCGACCGCGGCGGCCGGTGCGTCGGCACTCCGAAAGGGTGGTGCACGACATGTCGAGGTCATAACTCTCGCGAGGGCGACGCGGTAACACCTCGTGTCTCCGGATCCGTCTGGCCAACTGATGTGCAAACCCATGAATCTGACCGACCTCAGGATCGGGGGCTCCTAACCGCGAGCGATGGCATCCGCACGGACACTCTGGCGTGGGCGGCGCCAGTTACGCTGAGCGAACACCGGACGAAAGGGAGCGATGCGACTCGAGGTGAAGGGCCGAAACGTCGAGGTCAGCGAGTCGATCCGGAGGTATGCCGAGGCGAAGCTCGGCAAGCTCGAGCGCCAGCTTGCCGATCCGACCCAGGTCGAGCTGGAGCTCACGCTCGAGCACAACCCCTCGATCGCGAACGATCACGTCGCGGAGGCGACCATCTGGACAAAGGGTCCGACGCTGCGAGCCCGCGAGAGCGCGACCGCCTTCGAGGCGTCGATCGACCAGCTCGTGGAAAAGCTCGAGCGCCAGGTGAAGCGCTATCGCGAGAAGCGCAGTCGTCGGGAAACCGGCCGCCGTGCGAACGGCCCGTCGACCGGGGAGCCGCAGTTCTCGGCGGAGCAGCTGGAGCGGATGATCGTGAAGTCGAAGAGCTTCGAGCTGCAGTCGATGACGCCCGAGGAAGCGACGCTCCAACTCGAGCTCGTCGGGCACGACTTCTTCGTCTTTCGGAACGAGGCGACCGGCCGAACCGAGGTCGTCTACCGCCGCCGTTACGGCGGCTACGGCCACATCGAGCCCCAGAGCTGAGAGCAACACAGTTGAGAACTCAGAGATGAGGGTAATAGCGTTGAGAGCACAGAACTGAGAGGGCGCAGTTGAGCCCGTTCTGGCGGCGGGACGAGCCGTTGCACGAGAAGCTCGCCCGCGAGGGTGGCCTCGTCGAGCCGCCCCCGCACGATCCGAGCCCACGCTGGGGCGAGGTCGGGATCCACGGCGTCCACCGTCAGCGCGTCTGGGACGCGGTCGCAACGGTCGAGGTGCCCGATCTCGAGGGCGAGACCGCGGCGTTTGTGGCGCTCCCGGACGGCAGCTTGCTCGCCGAGACGGACGATCTCGACATCGAGCCACTGGCGGGTGCACTCGAGGCCATGATCCAACCGCCTTACCGCGCCGAGGCGGTTCGCCGCGCTGACGGGCTCTGGGCCGTCGCCGCGCGCCGGATCGATGTGATCGACGTGCCAGAGCCGATCGACGGTGACCAGGTCGTCGTCACGAACCGGCACGGCGAGCGGACGATCGAGGTGGACGGCGCCCGGGTCTTCGGGTCGCTGCCGACGTTCGAGCAGCTCTTGGCGTCCGACGCGGTGCTGACCGCTCACCGCCTCGACGAGCTCCTCTGGCAGGTCGAAGTGGTGCCGCTCTAGCTCACCGGAGGAAACCGGCGCACGGAGACGACCCTGCCGTTGGCTACGGCGAGCTCTGTCCCTTCAGCTTGCGCGAACGACCCGCGGCCGAGCTCGCGATCGACGAAAGGTGAAGTCGAGACCGAACGGATCGACCCGCGGCGTTCGTAGATTGCACCCGAGCCGATCGCATCCAGCAGCTCCGCCGCCCGAGAGACCGTCCACTCTTGCCGCACCGACCCGGCACGCAACTCGAGCACGGCGCCTCGCAGGACGAAGAGCCCGTTGCCGGTGAACCGGATCGCCTCGATCTCGGAGCCGAACGACTCCCGGCGACGCACGGATCCCTCAGCGTCGAGGATCGTCACCTCGCCACCCTCGAGAGCGACGGCGAGCTCCCCTCTGGCAGCGGACAAGCCGACGACGCGACGTGGCGCCGACCAGGTGAAGCGACGTGCGCCGTCGGCCCTGAGCACGACGACCTCCGAATCGACTGCGTACGGCAGCATGCCGCCGTCATTCGAGCTCTCCCCGTTGCCGACGACGATCGGCGCAACCGCATCCACATCGCGTGCGACTGCGCGCAGGCGGACCGGCATCCGCTTCGTGGTGCTCGCCGTCCACAGCGTCCACTCCCGGATGTTCCCGCCGGTGTAGTGCAGCCAGACAACCCGCGTCCCCGCGAGCGCGAGCGACGCGACACCGGTACCCGTGCTCGTTCTCTCGCAGGACGTGCTGCGCCCGAGCGCAGTCACAGCACGGGTCTTGAGGTTCCAGATCCGGATCCGGTCGCAATCGTCGCTCGAGCGACCGGAGGCAAAGGCGACGAGACGGCCCTCCAGCGCCAGAGCAGTCACGGCCGCCGGCGCCGAGACCGTGCGGAGCGGAGCCGCCGTTGCGGCCGGAACCGCTATTGCGAGGAGGCAGAGAGTTGCGATCAACCGCACCTTCCGACCGTACCCCCGACGTGTGAGGGGGGCGAGCGGCGTGTGTTAGAGGTCCGTGAAGAGTCCGGACCAACGGCTACCCTGTAGCGGATGCCTTCGCAGAGCTTCGGCCGTCTCGAAAAGGTCCTGCGCGTCGGCGAAGGCCGGCGGATGAAGCGGCTCAAGCAGCAGGCGGACTACATCGCCTCCCTGGAGCCCGACTTCCAGCAGCTCTCCGACGAGGAGCTACGCGGGCAGACCGCCGAGTTCAGGCAGCGGCTCGAGAATGGCGCCAGCCCCGACGAGCTCCTCTTCGAGGCCTACGCGGCCGTGCGCGAGGCGCGCTGGCGGGAGTCGCAGCAGCGTATGTTCGACGTTCAGATGATGGGCGGGATTGTCCTGCACGAGGGCGACATCGCAGAGATGAAGACCGGCGAGGGCAAGACCTTCGTTGCGAGCCTGGCTCTCTTCCTGAACGGCCTATCCGGTACCGGCGTGCACCTCGTGACCGTGAACGATTACCTCGCGAAGCGCGACGCCGAGTGGAACCAGCCCGTGTACGAGCGCCTCGGCATGACCGTCGGCTACATCCAGAACATGATGCCGTTCACCCAGCGCAAGCAGGCCTACGAGGCCGACATCACCTACGGCACGAACTCGGAGTTCGGCTTCGACTACCTCCGCGACAACATGGCCGTCTCCGGCGAGGGGCTCGTCCAGCGCAGCCACGAGTACGCGATCGTGGACGAGGTCGACTCGATCCTGATCGACGAGGCACGAACGCCGCTGATCATCTCCGGTGAGCCCGAGACGGCGGCGACGACCTACTACGACTTCGCGCGGATCGTCAAGGCCTTGGAAGGCGCCGCTTCGACGCGGAAGGGCCAGAAGGGGGAGGACGAGACCGAGCTCTCCGGCGCCGACTACCTCTACGACGAGAAGCACAAGACGGTTTCTCCGGCTCAGACCGCGATCGAGAAGGTGGAGCGCGCGCTCGGGATCGAGAACCTCTACGACCCCCGCAACGTGCAGCTCGTGAATCACCTGATCCAGGCGCTGAAGGCGCAGTCGCTCTACCAGCGAGACATCGAGTACGTGATCCAGGAGGGTGAGGTCAAGATCGTCGACGAGTTCACCGGCCGGATCATGGAGGGGCGCCGCTGGAGCGAGGGACTGCATCAGGCGGTCGAGGCGAAAGAGGGCGTTCGGATCCAGGAGGAGAACCAGACGCTCGCGACGATCACGCTGCAGAACTACTTCCGGCTCTACGAGAAGCTCGGTGGCATGACCGGCACGGCCAAGACCGAGGAGAAGGAGTTCGTCGAGATCTACGACCTGCACGTGGTCGAGATCCCGACGAACGTCGCCGTCGCGCGCCTCGACGAGAACGACTTCATCTTCAAGTCGAAGGAGGCGAAGTTCGCAGCGGTGATCGACGACATCGGCGAGCGGCACGAAAAAGGTCAGCCGGTGCTCGTGGGCACGATCGCCGTCGAGACGTCCGAGTACCTCTCCGAGCTGATGAAGCGGCGCGGCATCCCGCATAACGTCCTGAACGCGAAGGAGCACGAGCGCGAGTCCGAGATCATCAAGGACGCGGGCCAACCGGGCCAGGTCACGATCGCGACCAACATGGCCGGCCGCGGCGTCGACATCAAGCTCGGCGAAGGCGTCGTCGACCTCGGCGGTCTCTACGTGCTCGCGACCGAGCGCCACGAGTCACGCCGGATCGACAACCAGCTGCGCGGCCGTTGTGGCCGCCAGGGCGATCCCGGCGAGACCCGTTTCTATCTGTCGGCCCAGGATGATCTCGTCCGGCTCTTCGCCGGCGACCGCATCCACGGGATCATGGAGCGCTTCAAGCTGCCGGACAACGAGCCGATGGAGGCCGGAATCCTGTCGCGCCAGATCGAAGGAGCGCAGAAGAAGGTCGAGGAGCAGAACTTCGTCGCCCGCAAGAACGTCCTCAAGTACGACGACGTCATGAACACCCAGCGGATGGTGATCTACGAGCAGCGTCGCCGCGTGCTCGAGGGCGAGGACTTCTCGGACGACGTGCGCGCCTGGATCGAGGAGGTCGTCAGGGTGAACGTTGCCAACGCGACCGATGAGGAGTTCGCGGAGGACTGGAATCTCGAGCCGCTCGTGCAGCAGATGCAAGCGCTCTACGGCACCGACATCACGGTCGACGAGCTCACCGAGGAGGTCGAGCTCGACCGCGAGGCGCTCGCCGAGGAGTTCGTCGACGACGCGCTCGACACGTATGCGGAGAAGGAGCAGGAGCTCGGAAGCGAGCTGATGCGTGATGTCGAGCGCTACGTGATCCTCCAGGTCGTCGACTCGCGCTGGCGCGCGCACCTCGATGCGATGGACTACCTCCGCGACGGCATCCACCTCCGGGCGATGGCGCAGAAGGATCCGCTCGTCGAGTACCGGGGGGAGGGGCACCTGATGTTCGAAGAGCTCAGCCGCACGATCCGCGAGGAGGCAGTGCTGACGCTCTTCCACGCGCAGGTCGAGGTGCAACCCGAGCAGCTCGAGCCCGTGCAGCCGACGAACGGCAGCCTCTCCTACCAGCACGAGACCTCTGCGGGAGCAGAGGCGATCGCCGCGGCGGGAACCGGAGCGGGAGCGACCGCAACTGCGCTCGCGCCGCCTCCGGGACGGCAGACACAGACGCAGACCCAGGGAACGGTGGTGAACGACGAGCACCAGGACGTCGGGCGCAACGACCCCTGCTGGTGCGGCAGCGGCAAGAAGTTCAAGAAGTGTCACGGCGCCTGAGCCGCCCCGCCTGATCAGGCCTGAGCCGACACGCTGTCGCCCTCCGCGATGACGCCGTCGCTGAGGATGTCTGCACGCAACCCGCCGCGGTGAACGAGACCGCGGAGGACACCTGGCCTCGTCAGGCGCTGGAGATGAGCGCAGGGCTCCGCCAACCGACGGCCGATGCATTCGACCTCGCCGACCCGAAACTGACGTCCCACAAGCGCGTTGAGGTCGATGCCTCGCGTGACGACGTTCCGGCGCGCCTCTTCCCACCCGAATGCGATTCCGCCTCGGGCTAGCTCGTCGAGCGCCTCAGCCTCGATCAGCGTCAGGTCGTAACCGTTGCCGCCGTCGCCACCGAACGTGCCGCGTCGGGCCGCGTAGCGGTCGCCTTCGAGCCCTTCGCCTCGTAGAGCGCGGACGCGTGAGAGTCGGGTCAACGGGACACATGCCTCCGGTGCGACCAGGACGGCCTCGACGCGGCCGTCAAGGGAGGGTTGCCCGCTTTGCGATCCGCGGAAGAAAAGCGCTCCGAGCGGAGCCACAACGAATCCTTCCTCGATCGTTCGCGTTGTGTCGCGGTCCAGCACGCCGGCAGGGTCGAGCACCGGACCGGAGGGGAGGCCGAACATGACGACCGCCTGCTGCTCCCCGGCCGCATCGCGAACGAGACCGAGCCAGTTGCCTGCCCACCCGAATCGTTCCGCCTCGGCGACGGGCACGAGCCCCAGCTGGCGTTCTGCTAGCCATTGCTGCCAGAAGACGAGCGGCTCACGGTCGTGGGTCTCCGGCACCTCGCCGGAGGCGTCGCCGAGTACGAACGCGAGACACCTTCCGAACCCGTTCACGACTGCAGATCCTAGTCCCAAGCGCGATCGAGCGACCGGCGCCCGAGGTCACCTGACACGCTCGGCTACGATCGTCGCGTGTCCGAGACCACCCTTCCGCTGACGCAGCAACTGGAGGAGATCAGAGCCCAGCTCGCCTGGGTTCGTGATTACCTTTGACCCGGATGCCGTTCGGCTCCGGATCGTCGAGCTCGAGCAGGCGATGGGGGAGCCCGGCTTCTGGAGCGATCAGGGTCGCGCGGCCCGGATCTCCACCGATCAGTCGCGGCTGACGAAGCGCCTCGAGCGGTACGAGCGCCTGCAGGGCGAGTTCAAGGACGCCACCGAGCTGCTCGAGCTGGACTCCTCACTCGAGCAGGAGCTGACCGCACAGCTGCAGCCGCTCCGGCAGGAACTGGCCCGCCTGCAGGAAGACGCGCTCTTCAACGGCGAGTACGACGGCGGCGATGCCGTGGTCTCGATTCACGCCGGGACGGGCGGCACCGACGCGCAGGACTGGACGGAGATGCTGCTGCGGATGTATCTGCGCTGGTCGGAGGACCGCAGCTTCGCGGCCGAGCTCGTCGAGGCGAGCCCGGGCGAGGAGGCGGGGCTGAAATCGGCGACGTTCACCGTCAAGGGAGAGAACGCCTACGGCATCCTGAAGGCAGAGCGGGGCGTGCACCGGCTCGTGCGCCAATCGCCGTTCGACAGCGCGCACCGGCGCCATACCGCCTTCTCCCAGGTGGTGGTAGCACCGCTCCTCGCCGACGAGGCCGAGGTCGAGATCGACGAGTCGGACCTCAGGGTCGATACCTACCGTGCCTCCGGCGCCGGCGGGCAGCACGTGAACAAGACCGACTCGGCGGTCCGAATCACCCACCTGCCGACCGGCATCGTCGTCCAGTGCCAGAACGAGCGGTCGCAGACCTCGAACAAGCAGACGGCAATGCGGATCCTCAAGTCCCGGCTCGTCGAGGTGCAGGAGGAGGAGCGCGAGGCCGAGCTCGCGAAGGAGCGCGGTGCCGCGCAGGACATCGGCTTCGGCAGTCAAATCCGCAGCTATGTCCTTCACCCCTACCAGCTCGTGAAGGACCACCGCACCGAGTTCGAGGTCGGCAACGCGCAGGGGGTGCTCGACGGCAAGCTCGACGGCTTCGTGCACGCCTACCTGCTGGCGAAGGCCGCCGGCCAGGTCGTCTAGCGGGACTTCGGGTTAGACTCTGATGCGAACTCCAGAAACCGGAGCGGCAGCCTCTGAGAGCAGCGGCGTGTCGACTTCCTCGTCACATCCGGTGCCGGAACAGGATCTACAGACCTACGTAACCGAGCCGTCGAATGGTGCGCTCCCGCTCGGGCCGGAGCCGAACGGCTCGAAGAGCACCGAGGCAGAGGCGCCGGCGGGCACGATGATCGTGTTCGAAGGCGTCACGAAGGTCTACGACCCTCAGGTTCTCGCGCTGAACGATGTCTCGTTCGCGATCGACAAGGGCGAGTTTGTCTTCGTCGTCGGCGCCTCCGGCTCCGGCAAGTCGACGATGATCCGGCTGCTGTTGAAGGAGCTCGAGCCGACCTCCGGCCGCATCCTCGTTGGCGGCCGCGATCTGACGCGACTCAAGCGTTCGAAGGTGCCGCTCCTGCGCCGTAACGTCGGGTGCGTCTTCCAAGACTTCAAGCTGCTGCCGACCCGCACAGCCGCCGAGAACGTCGCCTATGCGCTCAAGGTGCAGGGCGAGAGCAAGGCGAGCATCCGCCGCAAGGTGCCCGAGGTGCTCTCGCTCGTCGGCCTGTCGGACAAGATGAGCTCGGTCCCCGAGGAGCTCTCCGGCGGCGAGCAGCAGCGCGTCTCGATCGCTCGCGCGGTGGTCAACCACCCGCCGCTCCTGATCTGCGACGAGCCGACCGGCAACCTCGATCCCGATACGTCCGTGGGCATCATGCAGCTGCTCTACCGGATCAACCGGGGCGGGACGACGATCCTGATGGTCACGCACGACCGCGAGATGGTGGACAAGATGCGCAAGCGCGTGATCGCGCTCGAGGACGGGCGGCTCGCACGCGACGAGCGCCGGGGAGGCTACGCCTCCGAATGAGGACGACGTCATGAGATTGCGACTGCTCTTCTCCGAATCCGTTCGCTCGCTCGCAGCGAACCTGTCGACGACGGTCGCTGCGACGATGACCGTCCTGATCGGCATGTTCCTGCTGGGTCTCTTCGTCGCGCTCGGCTCCTGGGTCGTCTCCTGGTCAGATCACGTGAAGCGAGAGCTCGTCGTGAAGGCCTTCTTCGTCCCGGAAGCGGAGGAAGCCCAGTTCAACTCGGTGCGGCGCCTGCTCGCCGCCGACACCGTGGGTGCGGACGCGAAGATCAAGTCCTTCCAGTTCATCTCCAAAGGCGAGGCCCTCGAGCGGATGCGCAAGCAGTTCCCTGACTTCACGTCCGATCTCACCTCGAACCCGCTCCCGGCCGCCTACGAGATCGTCCCCAAGCGCGGCGAGGACGTCGAGGCGATCGCCACCAGCCTGAAGCCGCTACCGGCGGGCCTCGACAAGGTCACCTACGGCAAGCAGACCGCGGATCGGATCCTGCGCGTGGCGCGTGTGATCGAGATCGTGTTCCTGGCGGCCGTGCTCGTGCTGCTGGCGGCGTCGACGCTGCTGATCGCGAACACGATCCGCCTCTCGATCTTCTCGCGTCGGCGGGAAATCGAGGTGATGAAACTCGTCGGTGCGACGAACTGGTTCGTGCGCGGCCCGTTCATGCTGGAGGGCCTGCTTTGCGGGCTTGCCGGCGCGGTCGCGGCGATCTTCCTGCTTCTGCTCGGCAAGGAGCTGGCGCTGCCCGCGATCCTCGGCCGCATCGAGTCGTCCTCCGACGTCCAGGCGCTCGCGTTCTCGCTCAACGCGGCCATCCTGATCGGGGTGGGGCTCACGATCGGCGCGATCGGCTCCGGGCTCACCCTCCGCCGCTTCCTGAACGTCTAGCGCGCGTCCCTGCGTCGGCGGCTCCCGCCGAGCGGCTTGCATTGAGCAAATCCACCCACCTGTGCCCGGGGTGGACGAGCCCGAGCGCCGACGCCAACCAGCTTCGGCGCCCGTCGTCGAGCGCAGAGAGAACCGCCGCCAGGTCGGCCTCGTCCTTCGGCTCGGGCAGGCGAGCCTTGTAGAGGAGCACGATCTCCGGCGCCAGGATCGACAGTCCGGCAGCCGTCGTGACGCCAACCTCGTCGAGCGGCCGACTCAGACGCGGGTCGCGGCGGAAGAGCCACTCGCCGCCGCTTGATTCGTTCAGGAGCAGCTCGAGCCGCCAGCGAGGATCATCGTGCGTCCGCGCCCAGATCTCGTGACGTGGCAGCTCCAACCACTCTTCCTCAGGCCAAGCGTGGAGCCCGCCGTCGGCGGCGTAGTGCAACTCCCATCCGAGCAGGTGCCGCCGGAGGGACTGCTGATCCCGCCGCAGCAGCGCCACCTCGATGTCCCCGTGCTCTCGGGTCGTGTGGCCGAGGAAGAGATCGATCGCCCAGCCGCCCGCGATCCACCAGCTGTGCGGGAAGCACCTGAAGAGCTCTCCGACGGCGTCAGGAGTGAGCGGCGCACGTTCATAACCCGACATGGAGATGAGGCTACTGCCGCTCCTCGGTCGCGTTCTGACTCCTCGACGTGGTCTGTTCCTGGCACCGAGGCGGGAGGAGCTCGGCGGCTACCGTAGGCGGATGTCGACGAGACGTGAGCAGCGGGGTCGGCAGAAGCGGCCGAGCCGCGCCCAGCGCCGGCGCCGGCAGCAGGAGGTCTTCCGCGCGATCGACCCGGACGTGACTCTCCCCACCAGGCGCACTCAGCCGGAGACGGTCGTCGCCCATCTTGGCCCGACGAACTCCGGCAAGACGCACTCGGCGCTCGAGTTCCTCGCCGAGTCGGGCCGCGGTGTGTTCGCGGCGCCGCTGCGGATGCTGGCGCAGGAGGCCCACCGGCGGCTCGCGGCACAACTGGGGGAGGAGCGCGTCGGCCTGATCACCGGTGAGGAGAGGATCAACGAGGGTGCCCCGATCGTCTGCTGCACGGCCGAGATGGCACCGCAGCGTGGTGAGGTGCTCGTCCTCGACGAGATCCAGTGGGCCGACGATGAGGAACGCGGCTCGGCGTGGACGCGCCTGCTGCTCGCCGGCGAGTACCGCCATATCCTGCTGCTCGGCGCTGTCGAGGCGCTGCCGCTCGTCCAGAACGCGTTTCCGCAGGCCGAGCTTCGCTTCTTCGAGCGGAAGGCTCCGCTCGACTGGGTCGGGTCGGTGGCCTTCCAGAGTCTCCGCCCGGGCACGGTGGTCGTCGCTTTCAGCCGCCGCGCCGTGCTCGCTCTTGCCGGCGAGCTGAACCGGCGCTACGAGGGGCGCGTCGTGGTGCTGTACGGCGCGATGCCGCTCGGGTCTCGGCGCGTCGAGATCGATCGCTTCGTCAGCGGCCGCGCCGATCTCTGTGCCGCCACGGACGTGCTCGGGCACGGCGTCAACCTCCCGTGCGAGACGCTCCTCTTTGCGGAGACGACGAAGTTCGACGGCCAGGAGCGGCGAGACCTCCATCCCTGGGAGATCGCGCAGATCGCGGGACGCGCAGGCCGCTTCGGGCTGGTGGAGCGAGGTCACGTGGGCGTGCTCACCGGCATCGTGTGGGCACAGGCGGATCCGAAGCTCGTCGAGTCGGCGCTCGTGCCGCACGTCGAGCTTCCTGGCGCCCACTTCGGCTACAGGATCGTCGACACGGCGCGGATCCGGCCGCGGCTCGACGACCTGCCGATCGAGTCGCCGGCGCAGCTCTCGGCGGCTCTTCGCGCCTGGCACGACGCAGCCCTACGCCAGTGGGCGACGGAGGGCTGGCTCTCGGTCGAATCGATCAGTCCGCTGCTCGGTCGCCTCGACACCGTGCAGCGGCGGCTGCGCGAGCGCGGGCGGAGCCTCTCGCTCGAGCAGACATGGAAGCTCGTGAACGCCCCCGTGGACGAGGACAACGCGGAGCTGCTCGCCACGCTTGCGCTTGCCGTCGCGGGGGACAAGGCCCAACGAACCGTGCTGGGTTGGCTCCTCGACGTCGGGCGGCTGCGCGACGCATCGCTCGAGGACGCGGAGGAGGCGGCCCGCACCGCCAGCATTCTGCGCTGGTTCGCGCTCCAGTATCCCGGTGTCGGCGGCGTTACGAGCGAGCGCGCTGCCGAGCTCGAGCAGGCGGCGGCCGAGCGTGTCAGCGCGCGGTTGGCGGCGGAGGTGCGCGCCCCTTCGGTCGGCCGCTGTCGCTCCTGCGGCCGCAGCACGGCGCCTTGGTTCGCTCTATGCGAACGCTGTTACGCCGGCCGGCGGTAGCGCACGGCAACCCCGATCGTGACCGCGATCACGACGGCCGCCACGATGTTGGGGACGATCAAGGCAAGGTTGTCGATCGAGATTCCATAGGCGAGCCAGATCAGGAAGCCGACGAAGAGGACGATCGGGTAGCCGAGCGAGATCCCGTGGGAGGAGCGGAGTTCGATCATCCGGCGGATCTGGAAGACCGGAGAGAGGGCCATGGCAACGCCCCAGCCGGAAGCGAGAAATGCAAGTTCGGTCGTCATGGCGCAACGGTAGCTGTGTGGGGCGTCCCTACAATCGCTGCGTGGCCAGACCGAGCGGCACGAAGCTGATCCACGACAACCGCCGGGCGCGGTTCGACTACGAGCTGCTCGACCGGTTCGAAGCGGGGATTGTTCTGACCGGCACGGAGGTGAAGTCGCTGCGGGAAGGTCGTGTCACGCTCGCGCAGGCCTATGCCGACGTCCGGGAGCTGGAGGTCTGGTTGATCGGTGCCGAGATCGCCGTCTACGGGCAGGGAAACATCCAGAATCACGATCCGACACGCGACCGAAAGCTGCTGCTTCGGCGCGTCGAGATCTCGTCGCTCGTGGGGAAGGTGAAGGAGCGGGGCCTGACGCTCGTGCCCACGCGCATCTACTTCAAGGACGGCAAGGTCAAGCTCGAGCTGGCACTCGCTCGCGGCAAGGAGAAGGGCGACAAGCGGCGGACGATCGCAGACCGCGACGCGAAGCGGCAGATCGATCGGGCGCTCAAGGCGCGACGATAGCGCGGCGCACGATCACGATGCCCGGCTCCAGCACGTACCCGTGGCGCTCGTTGAGGCGCCGGATCGGCTCGTTTCGCACCTCGTTCGAGGTCTGCAGGGACTTGTAGCCGCTCGCTCGTGCCCAGCCGATCTGCGTTCGCTTGAGGGCGCCTGCGATGCCTTTGCCGCGGTGGGCGCGGCGGACACCGGTGAGATCGTGGTAGGCGCGCTCCGGCGTTTCCGGTGACAGGGAGAGCTTCGCGAAGCCGGCGACCTCCCCGCCCACGAGCGCGACGAAGACTGCGCGCGGGTCGTCGCTCGCGCCCTGCATGTCGCGGGCGAGCCATTCCTCGAGAGTGCCGACGTCGTCCTCCTCCTCGCCGGGGATGTCCCGCGTCGCCTCGCGCGCGACCTCCCAGATGCCGTGTGCGAGCTCGGGTCGCTCGGCCCAGGTGAGGATCTCGACGCCCTCCGGCGGGTGGGCAGCCGGGGCCCTGATCCCGGTGAGGTCGAGGACGAGGCGCGAGTTCCGTCCGCTCTCGGTGTAGCCGCGGCGACCGGCCCAGGCGAAGCTCCCACCGTCGTTCTCGCTGACGGGTCCTTCGAGCTCCCTCACGCCACGTGCCTCGGCCCACTCCTCGAGCGCCGCGACGAGAGCCGTACCGACGCCTGCGCCTCGCCGCTCCGGTGCGACGAACGCGGCAGCGATCGCCCGATGCGGCGGCGTGTGCCAGCCGGTGAGCGCGTAGGCCGCTCCCACCGCATCGCCGCGCTCCTCCGCGAGCAGCCAGACCATCTCGTGTGCCTGCCGGCGCCAGTCGACGAAGCCGGACACGCTCGCGTCCCTCGCGCGGTTGGGCCGCCCGCGCGATCTCAATCAGCAGCTTGAGCCCGTCCTCGCCGATCTCCCTGATCTC
>Ga0136613_10000672_pt1 | contig 16202 bp, 15 predicted proteins | sample AntDrymUQ2722106_2_FD_106649 | JGI IMG/M metagenome (GOLD analysis project Ga0136613, IMG submission 106649) | Polar desert sand microbial communities from Dry Valleys, Antarctica - metaG UQ272 (21.06) | ecosystem: Environmental > Terrestrial > Soil > Desert | place: Antarctica: Dry Valley... | reverse complement strand
CTGTGCGGCGCCGTAGGGGATGTCGCCGATGATCGCGAGCGTCAGCGCGCGGTCGGGAGGAGCGGTGGCCTTGGAGGACTGTCCGCCGGCAAGTGCTGCCGGGACGGCGACGAGGGCGGCGGTCACGCCGGCGAGGATCACGTTGCGGTGCATCGGGCGCACCGTAGGGCCGCCTTGGCGCAGCGATGTTGACGATCTGTGATCGCCGCGCCGCGGGTGACGACGCGACGATCACAGCCCGGCCGGCGCTGCCGTTACGCCGTGCGTCCGTCCGCAGGAGGATCGGAGGGACTCGGGCGCAGCAGGGTTCGCACCGGCCGTTTGGGCGGACGTCCGCGGCCGCGCGGCGCGCTCATCCGGCTGCGTGGTCGTGGGCGCTCGGGCCTCATCGGCCGTCACCTTCAAGACGCTGGGCTGTGGGGTGGTCCATGAGGTCATCGTCGCTGCGCGCGGTCGCGGGATCCTCCGACCATGGGCGCAAATCCGGGCTTGTCGCCTGGCCCGGATGTCGCTCCGCCGCGCCTGATGAGATTTCGTCTGCGACGGGCTCATACATCCGGCGATCGCTCGCGCGTCGTCCTGCGCGCGACGAGCTGAGCTTCGCGGCCCGGTATCAGCGCTTGCGGCGGATGCGCAGGTGCACGGCCTGGCCCGCGCCGCCCGCCGGCGCCGCGCTCACGCGGTACAGGCCCGCCCTCCGCCCGAGGAAACGGGCAGGCAACGTGAGCGTGTTGGCACCGGCCCTGCCGTCGGCCGTGATCGTTCGCAGCACCGCGGAGTAGCGCCCGCGCCTGCGCGAGCGCTGCAGCGCGAACGTCACGCTCGCCGCTGCGCTCAGCCGGTAGGAGAGACGTGTCGACCGGCCCGCGGCGATCGTTCGCCGGGAGCGCTTGAACGAGCTCAGTACGGGCGCGGAGGGCCGCGGCGCGCCGAGCACGCGCAGCACGGAGCGCGCCATGCTCGCCTCGCCCAGCGCGTTGGGATGGATCGGGAAGGCCGGAGCCGTCGGGACGACGCCCTCGAACCAGCGCGTTCCGGGGAGCGTGCAGACGTCGTGGCCGACGCTCTCGTCGTAGGTGTCGACGTACTCGGCGGCGTTCGCGGCGGCCTGCCCTGCGAGCATCGAGTTCGTGCTGCGCAGCATCTCGTCGAGATAGGTGATGTCGTCGTCTGACAGCGGCACGAGCGGATAGCAGCCGCGCCCGTTGCGCGGGGCGACGGCCGGATAGCCGACGATCAGCACGCGCGCCTGCGGCGAGCGGGCGTGGATGCCCTGCAGCGTCTGCGCGATCTTCGGCGCCGTCGCGGCGATCTGGTCGGAGAGCCGGTCGCCGCCGCCGGGCTTGGCGAAGCTCGAGCGACAGGCCGTGCCGGTCGGAGCGAACAGGCCGAGCTGCACGCACTTCACGGCGGCGCCGACGAGCCCGACGTCGTTGCCGCCGATGCCGATCGTGACCAGCGCCGCCTCGGGGCGCAGCGCGTCGAACTGCGGGGGGTTGACGCCGAGCGTCACGGCCTGTGGCGCGGTCATGTGCTCCGTCGTCGCGCTCGAGCAGCTGACGTCGCGAAACGCGCTGGGACCCATCGCGGCCGCGACGAGCGAGGGGTAGTTCTGGTCCGAGCGCGCACAGCCGACGGGCCTGCCGACCTGGTTGGGCACCAGCGGGGCGGCGGTGTAGGAGTCGCCCAGCGCGACGTAGGGCCCGAGGGCGGCGCGGGCTCCGGCGACCGGGCCGAGCGCCGCGGCGAGGATGCAGAGGGCCGCGGCGAGCGCAGCTCGGCGGGTCATGGGCAGCAGTATCGCGAGGCCGCGGTGCGTCGCGCGGCATGCACGCCGCCTGTGCGCGGGCGGATCAGCGCTTGCGCAGCTCGGCGGCGACGATCTCGCGGCGATCGCCGTTCCGTGATGTTGAGCTTCGTCCACGGTGCCCGCAGCGTCCTCGGATCTCGATGTGGCAGACCACACCTTCGATCCTGCGTCCTTGCCTGGCGGCGCCGGCATCCCGGCGTTTCAGGCACGACGTTTCTGGACGACCCACTGCGCCGCCGCGGACCGCGACCCGCCGCTTGCGGCCGGCGGCGGGCACGGCCGGCGCCGCTCAGACGATCCCCACGAGCGCGGCGCAGTCCCAGTTGCCCGCGCCGCGCCCGCCGTCCCACAGCTGCGCGGCGAGCCGGTCCTGCTCGGCCTTCGATGCCTGGAATGCGTGCGGCGTCGAGCCGCCGAGCCCCTTCCAGGTGGTGTCGATGAACTGGTAGTAGCCAGATGCCGTGGCGTAGTTCGGGGGCAGGTTCTGGCCGCCCGACTCGCATTGGACGATGACCCAGGGGATCGCCCACGGTCCTCCCGGCCCGACCTGGCCGAGCGCACGGTTGCGCTGCGCGAGCAGGCGTCGCAGCGCGCGCTCGGCACGGCCACGGCTGCGACGCGTGCCGCGCAGCGCCGCAGCGCGTGCCGCTCGCGCCTGCGCGAGCGCCGCCTTCCGGCGCTGCAGGCCGGCGGCGATCGTCGTCAGCGCGAGGTGGCGACGGCGCACGGCCACGGCGGCGTCGCGCCGCTGCACGCCGAGCCTCGTCAGCACGCGCCGCTGCACGACTGCCTTGCCGCGCCCCTCGCGCACGACGCGCAGGATCTCCTGATCGGAGCGCTGGATGCGCTTGAGGAAGTCGACGGTCTCGAGCAGGCTCGCGAAGCCGTCCGCCTCGAGCACCACCGTCAGCGCGTCCGGCCGGCCGCCGGCGTAGCGCTCGCGCAGCAGCCGGGCGAGCTGCTCGCGCGATCGCGCCAGCCGCGCGCGCAGGCGCAACGCCCGCGCGCGGGCGCGGTCGCGGCGCACGACGGTGCGGTCGAGGATCGCCTGGGCAGCGGCGAGCTCACGCCCCACGGCGGCGACGCGGCGCTCGAGGATCGCGACCTCGCGGCCCGTCGCGCGCTCGAGGCGCGCCAGCCGTGCGACGGCGCCCGACAGCGCGCGCTCGCGGTCGCGCTTGCCCTCGATGCCCCGGCGCAGGTCGTCGGCACGGTCGGCGCCGCCCGCCTGCCCGGCACCGAGCGCCCACGCCGCGACGACCGCGGCGAGCAGCGCGAGGAGGACGGCGGAGGATGGGAGCGTCGCGCGAGGGCGTGGCATGCGATGCCGCGACGGGCATCGAGCATCACCGTGCGGTCGTGCTCAACGTAGCGTGAGGGCGGCCCGATCCCGAGGCGTGCAGGCTGTCGTGCGGCGCCTGCATCGCGTCACGATCGACCTCCGCCCCCGGCGACGGCGTTCGTCGGGCGTTCTCAGCGGGCGCGGCGGCGCACGCGCTCGCAGTCGCGCGCGACGCGGTCGCGGCGGTCGACGAGCACGGTGTCGCGGCCCGGGCCGCAGCGCACGCTGTCGGGCAGCGACCGGCCGAAGCGGTTCGCGTCGCGCGCGTCGATCGTGTCGTTGCCCGCGCCGCCGAGGAAGTTGTCGCGCCCGCTGGAGTCGCTGAGGCGGTCGCCTCCGCCCCCGCCTTCGAGCACGTCGATGCCCGAGCCGCCCGTGATGCGGTCGCTGCCGGACTCGCCGTGCAGCTGGTCGTTGCCGGCGGCGCCCGCGAGGCGGTCGTTGCCGAGGCCGCCGAAGAGGTAGTCCCCGCCGGGGCCGCCGAACAGCTGGTCGGCGCCCGACTGGCCGGTGAGGCAGTCGGGCCGCGCCGCGCCGCGCAGGACGTCGCTGCCGCCGAGGCCGAACATGATGTCGGTCTGCGGGGTGCCGGTGCGCGTGTCGTCGCCGATCGTCCCGACCACGATGTTGCCGTCGAGCGGGCAGCTGCCGAACTCGGGCAGCGTGTCGGCCAGGTCGACCGTGAACGTGCGCGTCGCAGGGGTGGGATCGATGTTGCCGGCGGGGTCCACCGCCGCGACCGAGAAGCTGTGCTGCCCGGGGCTCGCACCGTCCGCGAACGCCCGCTCGCAGGGAAGCTCCATGCCGTCGACGACGCAGTTGAACTTCGAGTCACCCTCGGAGGACTGCCATTGGAAGACCGGCGCGTCGGTGTCGATGACCGAGCCGTCGGCCGGGCCCTCGGTGATCGTCGTCTCCGGCGGCGTGGTGTCCGGGCCCTGTGCCGCGGCCGTCTGCGGGGCCGTCGCGCATCCGATCGCTACGGTCGCGAGTGCAAGCCCGCGCCGCGCCCAAACCGCCCTGAGACTCAAAGCCATGTCCCCATCTCCCTGCCGGTGAAGCCGAGCGGCCGCGGCCCGGCGACGCTCGACGCTAGCACGCAGGCCCTACGCCATGGGACGCTCGGGCGCAGGGTTCTCCGGCGGCGCGCCGAAGACGCGCCGAGAGCCGCATGGAGGAGGAGCCGTGAAGACCGATGGGCAGGCGACCCCCGCGGGCGCGGAAGGTGCAACGCCGGTCGCCGAGCGGCGATCGGCGAGCAGGGAGATCGCCGGGGCGATCGATCTCGGCTGGCGTGTCGCCGCCCTGCACAGCCTGCGCCCGCCGGCGACGGCGTCGCAGGCCGCAGAGGACATGCTGCTCAACCGTCGCAGCCTGTCCGCCGCGGACCGCTTCGAGCTCGAGCTGCGCGCGATCGCGGGCGTGGCGCAGCGCATCGGCGTCGGGCTCGGCGACGCCGAGCTCAGCGCGCTGCTCGCGCTGGCCGGCGCTGCTGCCGCCTCGCCCGCTGGCGAACAGGCCTTTCGCGACGCGCTCGCCCGCCAGCACATCTCGTTCGCCAAGCAGCTGTGGGCGGCGCACGAGCCCAGCGGCAAGGCCTACGAGCTGGGCAACTTCCTGTCGGACAGCTGGAACCGCGCCCTGCGACCGCGCGCCGCAAGCGACCCGATCGGCGAGCTGCACGAGATCTTCAGCGTCGTGCGCGTCGAGCGCATCAAGCTCCTGCTCGACGACCTGCAGACGCGCGTGGATCCTGTTGCGGCACTTGCGGTGAGCACCCACCTCGACGACTGGCACAAGCACGTTCGCGACACCGCGATTCCCGCGGACCGCTCGCTCGAGCCGCTCGAGCGCCAGACGATCGTCTGGCGTCAGATGCTGACCGGCGACAAGGAGCCGGAGGCCTACATCGGGCGGGTCGAGCGCGTCGCGGTGCGCAAGGAGTTCACCGATCAGATCTGGAAGCGCAACCGCCGCCGGCTGTACGTGCTGGCGCCGCTGCTCGTCGGGCTCGGCGCGGGGCTGGCCGTGCTCTACGACGACAACGAGGCGATCGTGCGCGGCGTGGCCGGTGGCGCGCTCGCGCTGGCCGGCACATTCGGCTTCACGCGCGCGTCGATGATCGGCACGCTGCGCCGCGGCCTCGAGAGCTGGGGCGATCTGATGTGGAACCGCGCCCTCGCGACCGTGATCTGCCGCAAGACCTCGATGCTCGCCGAGTTCTGCCCGCCCGCCGGCGACGCGCCTCAGCGCACGAACTCGACGTCGACCGCCTCGCCGGCGGCAAGCGACGCGCGGTCCTCGGGCACGAACGCGTAGGCGTCGATTCCGAGCATCGACGTCAGGACGTGGGAGTCCTGATGGCTCTGCGACGGCGCGACGTACCAGCCGTCGGAGCGCAGCTCGGCGTGGCAGCGCACAGCGGTCGTGCGGCCGATCCTGCCCGGCAGCTCGGTCGCCGCGGTCGCCGTCGTGCGGCGCTCCGTGCGGCCGCGTCCGAGCAGCGCGTCGAGCGCCGCGACGACGAACAGCCGAAACGACACCGTCGCCGACACGGGGTTGCCGGGAAGCGCGAACACGAGCGTGCCGTCCTGCGCGACGAAGAAGCAGATCTGCCCGCCGGGGCGCAGGCTCACGCGACCGAAGATCTCGCGCGCCCCGAGCGCGGTGAGAGCCGGGCGCACATGGTCATGCGGGCCGACGGACACGCCGCCGACGGTGGCGAGGACGTCCGCGCCCTGCATCGCCTCGCGCAGTGTCGCGATCGTCGCGTCGCGGTCGTCGCCGACCTTCACGCGCGAGATCACCTCGGCGCCCGCGAGCCGCGCGGCCGCGCTGAGCGCGTAGGAGTTGGTGTCGCGGATCTGGCCCGGCTTCAACGGGCCGCCCGGGTCGATCAGCTCGTCGCCTGTGCCGACGAGCGCGATGCGCGGCCGGCGCACGACCGACGGCCGGGCGATGTTGACGGCGGCGAGGACTCCGATCTCGGGCCCCGTCAGCAACGTCCCCGCCTTCAGCACGGTGGAGCCCGCGGGGATGTCGCCGCCGGCGACGCGCACGTCCGTGCCGGCCGTGACCGCCTCGTCGATCGTCACGGTGGCGTCGTCCACGCTCGTCAGCTCCTGGCGCATGACCGCGTCGGCGCCGTCGGGAATCGGCGCGCCGGTCGAGATCCGGATCGCGGTCCCGGCCTCGACGTGCACGCCCGCGCCCGTCCCGGCACGGGCCTCGTCGACGATCCGCAACCGCGTCGGCGCCTCGGTCGTGTCGCCCGCGCGCAGCGCGAAGCCGTCCATCGTCGAGCAGTCGAACGGCGGCACCGGATTCGGCGCGACGGCGTCCTGCGCGAGCACGCGCCCGAGCGCGTCGTCGAGCTCCACCTGCTCGGCCTCCAGCCGCGTGGCGTGCTCGAGCACCTGGCGGCGAGCGTCCTCGATCGAGATCCTCATCGCGGCGGGACGCTAGCAGCGGGGGACGGCGGTCGAGGTCGCACGGGCATGCGGCCCGGGGCTGTGCGCGCCGGTCTAGTGCCCTGCGGAGGCGACGGAGCGCGGGCGGCTCGGTCGCGCGGAGGCGCGGCTCGCCGGGACCGGGCGCGCCTTTGCAGAAGCGACGCTGCGCTTGACGAACGTCGTGATCGCTCCGGAGAATCCCCAGAGGGCGACGAGCAGGGCGAATGTGATCGTGATCGTGAGCATTGGCGTGGAACCTGTGGTGGTGCTATCGGCAGATTGGCGGATGTGCGTGAGTCCTTGTGTGAGGTATCCCCGACTTCCGCGATCGGCAACATATGCGAACATGTGTTCGCATGTCGATCAAGGGGCGCTCGTACACCTGGTTTCGCTCGGCGCTGCGTCGCGGCGACCTCGTGGGCGTGCGCGCGGCGGCCGCCGAGTTGAGCCATGCGGTCAACCTCGTCGACGCGCTTGCCGTCGTGCTGCTGATGGCCTCGCGCGACGACGACGCATTCGATCGCGCCGCGACGAAGTGGCTCGCGCGCTTCGCGCTGGAACGGCCCGCCGCCGGCCTGGAGGACCTGCGCCTGGGGCTCAGCGCGCTGGAGGCGCTGCCCTACAACCGTGACGCCGCACGGCTGACCCTCTGCGAGCTCTGCGCCCGCCACCGGCTCGACGACGTCATCGGCCTGCTGACCTGAGCCTGCGCCGTCAGACGACCGGCGTCAGCGGCTCCTCGCCGCCGAGCACCGCGATGACGTTGTCGGCGCACAGCTCGGCCATCGCGTCGCGCGTGCTGCGCGTCGCCGAGCCGATGTGCGGCACGAGCACGGTGTTCGGCAGCTCGGCGAGCTCCTCGGGCACGGCGGGCTCGTTCTCGTAGACGTCGAGCCCGGCGCCGGCGAGCGGACCCGATCGCAGCGCCTGCACGAGCGCGGCCGTGTCGACGACGGCGCCGCGGCAGGTGTTGACGAGGATCGAGCCCGGCTTCATCGCCGCCAGCGCCGCGGCGTCGATCAAGTGCGTCGTCGCGGGCGTGAGGTTGACGTGCAGGCTGACGTAGTCGCAGACCGCCAGCAGCTCGCCAAGCTGCATGCGCTCGGCGCCGTGCTCGGCTGCCGCCTCGTCCTTCGGATGGGCGCTGCTGAAGACCAGGCGTGGCTCGAAGCCGCGCAACAGCGCGGCGACGCGCTGCCCGATGCGCCCGAAGCCCACGAGGCCGACCGTCGCGCCGGCGAGCTCGCGGCCGAGGTACTGCTCGGGCTCCCAGCCGACCCACTCGCCGCGGCGGAGGATCTGGTCGGTCTCGACGATCCGGCGGCCGGTCGCCTGCATCAGGGCGACGGCCAGCTCGGCGGTCGCGTTGGTCAGCACGTCCGGCGTGTTCGTCGCGCGCAGCCCGCGCTCGCGGATGGCGTCGGTGTCGATGTTGTCGAAGCCGACGGCGAAGTTCGACACGACCTGCAGGCTGTCGCCGGCGAGATCGAGCAGCGCCCCGTCGACCGGCACGGTCGGGTCGGCGACGATCGCGCTCGCCCCGGGGACATGCTCCAGCAGCCAGTCGCGCCGAGACGGCAGCCCGCCGGTCTCGACGTCGAAGCGCGCGCGGAGCTTGTCCAGCCCGGCCGCGGGCAGCGTACGGGCGACGACGACCCTCACGGGCGCGCGGGCGGCGTGGCTGCGGTCGGCACGCGGAGAGCTTGCACCACCGCCCTGGGGCGTGCAAGCGCAGCCCGCCGGGTATCGTCGCGCCATGTCGTCCAGCGCCATGCGCCCGCTGCTCGCGGGCATGCTCGTCGCCGCCGCGATGCTGGCCGGCGCGTGCGGGGGCCAGGACGCCAAGCCCGACAAGAGCATCACGCGTCCGCAGTTCATCGCAAAGGTCGACGCGCTCTGTCGCAAGGTCAAGATGCAGTCGCGGCCGCGAGATCGCAAGCTGCAGGCGCTCGTCGACGGCAGCGGCTCGTTCTCGAGCAGGTTGCGCAAGGGTGCGCCGCTGCTGCGCGAGTTCCACGACGTACAGCGCGCGAAGGTCGACCGCATCAAGCGCTTCGAGCAGCCGCCGGCCGACCGCGCTGAGATCGCGAAGATCACGGCGGCCGCCGACGCCGCCCTGAAGGATCTCGAGGGGTCGCTGCCCGCCGCCGACCGCGGTGATCTGCCGTCGTTCATCGACACGATCTTCGACGCGTCGGGCCAGCGCGCGACGGCCGAGCGCCTCGGCGAGGCGTACGGATTGCGCTCGGACTGCTTCGGCCTGCCCGTCAAGATCGGATAGCGCCCGCGAAGCGCCGAGGGGTATCGTCGCGCTATGGCCTACGAACTCTTCGACCTGAACTACGCCTACGACGCGCTCGAGCCGCACATCTCCGAGGCGACGATGCGCGTGCACCACGACAAGCATCACCAGGCGTACGTCGACAAGGCCAACGCCGCGCTCGCCGGCACCGAGTGGGAGGACGTCAAGCCGATGAAGCTGCTGACGCGCCTGGACGAGCTGCCGGCGGACATCCGCGACACGGTCCGCAACAACGCCGGCGGCTACTACAACCACAACATCTTCTTTCGCAGCATGTCGCCGAACGGCGGCGGCGAGCCCGACGGCCGGCTCGCACGCGCGATCAAGGAGACGTTCAAGACCTTCGCGCTCTTCAAGGAGACGATGGAGGCGGCGGCGATGAGCACGTTCGGCTCCGGCTGGGCTTGGCTCGTGCACGACGGCTCGCGGGTGCTGATCGTGACCACCACCAACCAGGACAACCCGATCTCCGACGGCCTGACGCCGCTGCTGGGCGTCGACGTCTGGGAGCACGCGTACTACCTCGACTACGAGAACCGCCGCGCGGAGTACATCGAGGCGTGGTTTGCAGTCGTCGACTGGGACGTCGTCGCCAAGCGCTACGCCGACGCTCCGGTGCCGGACGTCAGCGACATCCTCGAGCGGACGGTCAGCATCAGCGGGACGATGGTCGTGTTCGGCGAGATCACGCTCGAGAACGCGCGCACGCAGTCGGCGGAGCTCGGCGCGCTCGCCGGCTGGGGACCGATGGCGAAGGTCGGGACGATCGCGCGCGCCTGGGGCGAGCTCGCCAAGAACCTCGAAGGCCGCGGCGCGCAGACCGTCTCCGAGCTCGAGGCCGGGATGATCAAGAAGACGGCCATGGAGCTGTGGATCATCCCGCCCGAGCGCGGCATGATCTGAGCGCCGTTGGCGCGCGAGTCGTGACGATCGCGAGTAGTCCTGTCACACGTCGGCGGCCAGGATGGCCCACATGGGCGAGTCGTTCGAAGGGGTGGGTGTGCTTTCGGCGCCCCTGACTCCGAAAGTGCACCCAGCGCCAGGCGCTCCTGGAAGCGCACGGCGAGCGGGTCGTGCGCATCACTGCAACCAGGCCGTGCGCCAGCCGCGTCAGACGATCGAACGGATCCGCGTGGCTCTCGAGCGGTGAGAGCCGTCCTCACGCCACCGGGCGCAGGTGGCGCAGCGGCCGGCCCTCGCGCAGCTCCCGCACGACCGCGTCGACGAGCCCGTCGCCGTCGACGCGCTGGCCGTCGGTGACGGCCGCGACGATCCCGCGCTTGCGCTGGATCAGCGTCGCCATCGTCTCGTCGATCGTGTCCGCTGCGAGCAGATACCAGGCGGTGACGGCGTCGTGCTGGCCGATGCGATGGCAGCGATCCTCGGCCTGGTCGTGCATCGCGGGCGTCCATTCGAGCTCCAGGAACGCGACGTTCGACGCGCGCGTCAGCGTGATCCCCTGCGCCGCGACGCGCGTGGCCGCGATCAGCAGCTGCGGTCCGTCGTCCTCCTGAAACGCCGCCACGGTCGCATCGCGCGCCTTCGTAGAGTCGCGGCCGAGCAGGTGCGCCGCGTTTGGAAAGCGCTCCAGCACCGCCGTCTGGATCTCGACATGGCGCGCGAAGACGACCAGCGGCTCGCCCGACTGCAGGAAGTCCCCGATCCAGCCGAGCGCTCCGGCGAGCTTGCCGCGCGCCGCGAGACGCTGCAGCGTGCCGAGCTGCGCCAGGCGCTCGGCGCGCAGGGTCGCGGCGATCTTCGCGTTGAGCTCGCGCAGGTCCAGCGGCTGGGTTCGCAGCCAGGCGACGACGTCGTCCTCGGCGAGGCGGTACTCGCGCTCGTTGGCCAGCGCCACCGGCACGACGACCTGGCGCTTGGCGGGCAGCTGCGGCAGCACCTCGGACTTCAGCCGGCGTACGAAGCAGCGCCGGCGCAGGTGCCAGTGCAGCCGCTCCTCCGACAGCTCGCCGCGGAACCGGCGGGCGAACTGCGCGCCCGAGCCGAACTCCTGCAGGCGGCCGATCACGCGCAGCTGCGCGACGAGCTCCTCGGCGTGGTTGAGGACCGGCGTGCCGCTCAGCGCCAGGCGCAGGCCGTCGGCGGCGACGGCGTCGGCCAGCCGCCGCACGGCCTTCGTGCGCTTGGCCTGCGGGTTCTTGACGTAGTGCGACTCGTCGATGACGAGCGCGCGCGGGCGCAGCCTCGCGAGCGCCTCGCGGTGGTTGGCGACGATCTCGTAGTTGAGGATCGTGATCTCGCCGGTCGGCGGCACGGCCATGCGCCCGCCGATGACCGTCACGCCGCGGTGCGGCAGCCACTTCGCGGTCTCGCGCTCCCAGTTGAGCTTCAGCGAGGCCGGGCAGACGACGATCGCCGGGTAGGCGCCGTCGGCCTCGATCGCCGCAAGCGCCTCGACCGTCTTGCCGAGCCCCTGCTCGTCGGCGACGAACGTGCGGCGCGCGGCCAGCGCGTAGCGCACCCCCGCCCACTGAAACGGAGCCAGCTCGCCGCCGAGCACGGCTGCGACGGCCTCGATCGGCTCGCCCGAGGTGGCGCGCGAGCCGCGGATCGTCGCGAGCGCCTCGTCGTGCTCGGCGCGCAGGCGATCGAGCGTGAACGCTCCGGGCCCGTCGACGGCGACGTCGTGGCGGGCGAGAAACGCATCGAGCCCCTCGACCACCCACGGGTCGACCGGCAGCGTGCGCCCGCGGGCCTCCGCGCCCGGCAGCTTGCCGAACGCGTTCCCGATGTCGGGGTCCCACAGGACGTCGAGTCGCAGGCGCTCGCCGTCGAACGTCCGCGCCGCCGTCAGCCGCGCGGCCGGCGGATCCTCGCCCGTCAGCAGCGCCTCGACGCAGCGGTTGGCGCCGGCGTCCAGCCGCGCGTTGTCCTCGCCCGCGAGCGCGGCGGCCCCCGCGGCGGTCAGCGGCGCGAGCAGCCTGCCGTCGTGCTCGACGAAGCCGGCGAGCAGCTGCTCCGGCGGCGTGCCGGCGCGCGTCGCGAGCACCCACCAGCCGCGCCCGTCGTGGCGCGTGGTGGAGACATGGCCGACCCAGCGACGCTGGATCTGCGCGAGCCAGGCGTCGACCCCCGCGCTCGACGTCAGGTCGGGAAAGCGCTCGAGCACCTCGGCGACGTGGACGCCCACCCAGTCGTCGACCGGCGCCCACCATTCGCGCGCGTCCCAGTCGAAGCGCCGGCCCGGGATTCGGCGGACGACCGCGACGATGTGGGCGTCGTAGGGGAACGCGAGAACCACGATCCGACCGCCCTCCGGGCCACGGCGCAGCTCGACGTTCGGATGATCGGCGGCGAGCTCCATGCGGTGGCCCACGGTAGCGAGCAGATGCGTCGGCGTAACGTCTGTCGACATGGACGCAAGCGACGAGCACGACCGCACCGACGAGCTGCGCGAGCTGGCGCGCTACGCCCGTTCGCGCCGCGACCTCTACCGCGCCCGAAGCTACGGCCCGCGCGCGACGAGCGAGTCGCGGCTGCGCGAGCTCGAGCGCCTGTGCGACCAGGCGCAGGTGCGGCTCGCGGCGTACGTCGCGGGGCGCTCGCGAGCCGACTCATAGGCAGCGCAGGTGTGCAGGTGGGCCACCAAGGGTGGCTTCCCGCTGCGAGCCCGGCGACCGATGCTGTCATCAACCTCGTCATCCCGTCGCAAGGAATGCCCATGACCCCCAAGATCCTCGCCCTCACGGCCCTCGCCTCGCTCGCGGTCACCGCTCTCGGCGCCGGCCCTGCGGCCGCCGACACGACCGTCGTCGCCGATCCGACGGTTCAGAACATCACGAGCTACGCCAGCACCGCAGCGTGGTCGCGCAAGGCGGCCGACGGCTATCACCTCGTCGTCGCGCAGGGCGCCGCGGTCGCCGACGCTCCGGTGCCCGTCTCAGCGCGGCCGTACGACCCCGACCTCGGGCCGGGGCCGCAGAAGGGCCGCGCGGTCGTCTACGCACGCGGCGGCGACCTCTACCGCTACGACGTCGGCGCGGCGGCCGAGACCCGGCTCGACGTGTCGAGCGGCGAGACGGAGATCGCGCCGTCGATCTTCGGCGAGACGCTCGCCTTCAGCCGCACGACGGGCAGCAGGCCTGGCCTCTACGTGCAGCGGCCGGGCCGCTCGCTCAAGCGCCTGTTTCGTACGGTCGCATATGAGACCGACGTCGCGGCGACGCGCGTCATCGGCCGCTTCGGCAGGGGCAGCCGCTCGATCATCCGGATCCTCAACATGGACGCGTCGAGCGTGCGCATCGTCGCGCGGGCGAAGAACTCGCAGCGCGTGGCCAGCCCGACCCTGACGCGCTTCAACGGCATCTGGCTGCGGATCGCAGAAGACCGCTCGACGGTCGAGCAGGTCGGCGTCAACTCCCACCGTGGCCTCGACGTCCTGGTCGCCGATCGCGCGCTGCCAGGACGGGTCGACTCGCTGGCGAGCTTCAGGATCCCGACGCTCTACATCAACGATGACGGCATCCAGCGCATCGCCCCGAAGCTCAGGATGCGCTGAGCGACGGTCGGCGAATCAGGCGGCGCCCGCGCTCAGCACGGGCGCGACGTCGCGCTGGGTGCTGGCGGAGGTGAGCTGTGCGTAGCGCCCACCGGCGGCCAGCAGCTCCTCGTGCGTCCCGCGCTCGGCGATCGCACCGCCGTCGAGCACGACGATCTCGTCGGCGTCGCGGACGGTCGACAGGCGGTGGGCGATCGCGATCGTCGTGCGGCCCTCCGCGAGGCGGTCCAGCGCCTCCTGCACGGCGCGCTCTGTCTGCGCGTCGAGCGCCGACGTGGCCTCGTCGAGCACGAGCACGGGCGGGTTGCGCAGGATCGTGCGGGCGATCGCGATGCGCTGCTTCTCGCCGCCGGAGAAGCGGTAGCCGCGCTCGCCGACGACGGTGTCGTAGCCGTCGGGCAGCGAGGCGACGAGCTCGTGGATACGTGCGGCGCGCGCGGCCGCGACGAGCTCGGCGTCGCTTGCACCGGGCTTGGCGAAGCGCAGGTTGTCGGCGATCGTGGCGTGGAAGAGGTAGGTCTCCTGCGAGACGAGGCCGACGGTCCTCGCCAGCGACGCGAACGACAGGTCGCGCACGTCGACGCCGTCGATCGTCACGCGGCCGCCGGTGACGTCGTAGAGGCGGGAGACGAGGTAGCCGAGGGTCGTCTTGCCCGAGCCCGTCTCGCCGACGATCGCCGTCTTCGTGCCGGGTGGCACGGTCAGGTCGACGCCGTCCAGGGTCCGCGCGCCGACCTGCTCGTAGTGGAAGGAGACCGACTCGAAGCGCACCTCGCCCCGGATCGCCGGTCCGAGCTCGATCGCATCCGGGCGCTCGGCGATGTCGACGGGCAGATCCAGGTACTCGAAGATGCGATCGAACAGCGCGCGCGAGGTCTGGATGTCGATGCCGACGTTCAGCAGCGAGCCGACCGGAAACAGCAGCCGCGTCTGCAGCGTCGTGAAGGCGACGAGCGTGCCGATCGTGATCGTCGCCGAGCCCGAGGCGATGACCAGGCCGCCGAAGAGGTACGCCAGCGCGGGCATGACCGAGAAGCTCATCTGCACGGACGCCATCCGCCAGCGCCCGGCCATGCGCGACTGCACCTCGAGCTCGGCGAGCTGCTCGGACTCGGCGCTGAAGCGCTCGCTCAGCTCGTCCGAGCGTCCCATCGTCTTGCCGAGCAGGATGCCCGACACCGACAGCGACTCCTCGACCAGCGAGCTCATGTCGGCCATCCGGCCCTGGCGCTTGGAGGTGATCCGCCGGCGCTCGTTGCCGACGCGGCGCGTCAGCCAGACGAAGAACGGCAGCAGCGCGAGGCTGAAGGTCGCCAGGCGCCAGTCGAGCAGCATCAGCGCGACGACGGTCGCGAGCACCGTCGTGACGTTCGAGACGATCGAGGTCGCCGTCGAGGTGACGATGTTCTGCACCCCGCCGATGTCGTTGGCGATCCGCGACTGCACCTCGCCGGTGCGCGTGCGCGTGAAGAACGCGAGCGACAGCCGCTGCAGGTGGCGGTAGACGGCGGCACGCAGGTCGTGCATGACGCGCTGGCCGACGCGGTTGGAGAGCAGCGTCTGCACGACGCCGAGCGCTCCGGTGGCGATCGAGACGAAGATCATCCCGCCGACGAGCCACGCCAGCAGCGCCGTGTCCTGGTCGGGGATCGCCGTGTCGACGATCTCGCGCAGCAGGAACGGAGAGATGATGCCGAGCACGGCCGACAGCGCGATCAGCGCGAGCACCGAGCCGAGCCGCCCCTTGTAGGGTGCAAACAGGCGGGCGATGCGGCGGGTCTGCGGACTCATGACCGACCATCGTAGTTGGTTGCGCATGCAACTACAAGTTGGGCGCAGGTCGGGCTAGCCTTCACGATCGTGACCTCGCAGCGCAGCGATCCGATCGGCCGTGCGCGACGCTGACCGGTCACAGGAGGTGCGCCGCACGGGTGTGCAACGGATCGTCGAGCGCGACCTCGACGCGACGACCGGCAAGGGCCGCCCGCTATCCGATCGCGCGCGCCAGAGCCGGCGCTCGGTCGAGGCCTACCTCAAGGGCGGGGTCCGTCCGCGCTGGATGGAACGCGTCGCGGACGTCGACGGCGGGATCGAGAGCGAGCGCCGCCGGCTGGCGCGCGCCCACCGCGCGCTGTGCGAGGAGTGCGCCGGCGACGCCGCCGCGTTCGCCGCGCGCTGGCACGCCGTCGCGCGGTCGTGGCCGTTCGGTGATCTCAACGCGCTGATCGAGCAGCACAACGAGTGGTATCCGATCGAGCGCGACCTGCCGGTCAACCCGCGCACGGGCGAGTACGTGCAGGTCGGCGGTCGCTCCTTTCGCCGCCCGCTGCTCGGGCCGGCGTGGGTGCTCGCGCAGTTCCCCGCCGAGCTTCGGTGAGCGTGACGGGTTGCCGACGCTCACGCGTGGAACACCGCCAGGCGATCGGCCTCCTCGCGCGGCGCGCGCAGGTTCGCAGCGTCGAGCCGGTTGAAGGGCGCGAGCTCGATGCTCGGCGTCGGCGCCGTGGCGCTCGAGCGCCTCGGCGCTGTCGCGGTGCGAGACGCGCGCGACGTCCTGCTCGATGACCGGGCCCTCGTCGAGCTCCTCCGTGGCGTAGTGCGCGGTCGCTCCGATCAACTTGACGCCGCGCTCGCGCGCCGGGCGGTAGGGCCCCTGCCCCGACGAACGCGGGCAGAAACGAGTGGTGGATGTTGATCACCGGCACGCCGATCTGCTCGAGGAACTTCGCCGACAGGACCTGCATGTAGCGCGCGAGGACGACGAGGTCGACGTCGTGGCG
>Ga0136613_10000667_pt1 | contig 16237 bp, 15 predicted proteins | sample AntDrymUQ2722106_2_FD_106649 | JGI IMG/M metagenome (GOLD analysis project Ga0136613, IMG submission 106649) | Polar desert sand microbial communities from Dry Valleys, Antarctica - metaG UQ272 (21.06) | ecosystem: Environmental > Terrestrial > Soil > Desert | place: Antarctica: Dry Valley... | reverse complement strand
GGACGGCTCCTACCGGGTGGAGGTCGACGGCGAGTCGTTCGAGGTCGGGCCGGACGACGTCGAGGTACGAGCGACCTCACACGAGGAGCTCGCGCTGGCGCAGGAAGGCCACGCCGCGGTGGCGCTCGACACCGTCCTCGACGACGACCTCCGGCTCGAGGGCATCGCCCGGGAGGTGGTGCGGGCGCTCAACGACCAGCGCAAAGCGGACGGGTTCGAGATCGCCGACCGGATCCGGGTGTGGCTCCGGAGCGAGGGCGCCGGCAGGGACGCGCTCGAGCGCCACGGAGACTGGATCAAGGACGACGTGCTGGCCGTCGACTATGACGTCGCCGAGCCCGACGGCAGCGAGGGATCGCAGGGGTTCTCCAAGCTCGAGGTTGCCGGCGGCGTCTGGGCGCGCCTGGAGAAGGCCTGAGCTTACGAGCGGGCGGGTTCCCCGGCGCCGGGGCAGTCGGCCGCGTGCGGGAGCTGCGAGCGAAGCGAGCGCGACCAGAAGAATTAGCGGCGGCGGCGGAAGCGACGTTTGCCGGTGTCCTCGTCTTCCTGGTCGAAGAAGTTCTCGGAGGTGGCGTCCTCCTGCAGGCTGAGGGGCGCGTCGTCGTCGCGCACCGCCTCGCGCAGTGACGCGAAGAACGCGTCGTCGTCGAGCACTTCGGCCTCGATCGGCTCGTCGGTGACGAACGCACCCATGCCGTTCTCGCGTGGTTCGTCGGCAGCAGCCTCGGCGGGCATCGCAGCCGAGCCGCTCCGCTCGGCCACGTCGCCGGACGGCGCGGCGTCACCCGGGAAGGGGACCTCGGGGATGACGGACGGGGCGGGCGGCTCCGACCGCGATGGAGCGGGCGGCTCCGACCGCGATGGAGCGGGCGGCTCCGACCGCGATGGAGCGGGCGGCTCCGACCGCGATGGAGCGGGCGGTGGCGCGGGGGCGGCGACCTGCTCGGGCGCGGCCGGCGGCATTTCGACCTCGTGCAGCGTCGGGCGAGGGGCGCTCTCGCTCGAGGAGTGCCCGAGCGAGTCGAGCTCGGTCTGGAGCGACGCGCGCACGCGCTCGCGGTACTCGGACTCGAACTTCTCGAGGGCGTCGACGTCGGTGTTGAGCTTGTCCCGGCGGGCGCCGAGGTCGCGCACGTCCGTCTCCATCCGGCGACGCTCGTCCTCGGCGATGCGGCGGGCGGTGGCCTCGGCCTCGGTCACCATGGTGCGGGACTTCGTCTCGGCGTCCTCGAGCAGCTTCCGGGCCCGCTTCTGGGCGTCGGCCACGGCCTCGTCGGCGGTGCGCTGCGCCAGGATCAGCGTGCGCTGGAGCGTCTCCTCGGTCTCGCGGTTCCGCGATCCGCTGGTCTCGGCCTCCGAGATCCGCTCGGTGATCTGGCGCACCCGCTCCGCGAGACTCTCGATCGTCGTCGCCGCTCGCTCGAGCAGCTCGTCGACATCGTCACGGTGGTAGCCGCGGAAGCCTTCGCGAATGTCCGTATCACGTAGTTCTTGAGGGGAAACATCCATGGCCGACCATGGTAGCGGGATGCCTCCGCCGACTCAGATCCGCCTAGGCACACACGATCCCGCGCAGGATCACCAGGAAGAAGAAGACCACGATGAACGACAAGTCGAACATGCCCGCAGGCGGGATGATCCGACGGACGGGCCGGAGCACCGGCTCGGTCAGCTCGTAGAGCACCCCGTTGATCGACGCGAGGGCGGTGCCGGGTCGCACCGGAAACCACGAGAACACCGCGCGCCCTGCCATCACGACCATGTAGACGGTGACGAACGCGCAGATGAGGCTGCCCACGGGGCTCAGGCGCGGTAAAGGCCGCGTGCCTGCAGCCGCTCCTTCTCCTCCTGCGACAGCTCTGTGTTGCTCGGCGTCAGCAGGAAGGCCTGCTCAGCGGTCCGTTCCATGGAGCCGCCGACCGCGTAGGCCAGGCCGCTGGAGAAGTCGATGAGACGGCGCTGCAGCTCGCGGCTTACCCCCTGGAGGTTGAGGATGACGGGCTGGTTCGCCTTGAGCCGGTCGCCGACCTCCTGGGCGTCGTTGAAGCCCTGGGGGTCGACCTCGTGTACCCGGACCGAGGTCGCCGGCATCGCCCGCACGACCGACGACCGTTGAGGCGAGATGTCGGCGGCATCGTCGCGGGCGACCGGCCGGACCGTGACGCCGTGCTCGGCCCGCACGTGGTCCCGGGGGTCGCGGAGCTCCCGAGGATCGCGGGGCGGTTCGGTGTCGCGCGGGTCGCGGAGCTCGCGCCGATCGCGCGGCTCCCGGAGCTCGCGCGCGTCGCGGGGATCGTGGGCCGCGGGCTCCAGATCACCCTCGGGATAGTCGTAGTCGGCGTCGTGGGCGAACTCTTCGTCGTCCTGGAGACCCAGGTACACCATCGCCCGGCGCCAGATCGAAGCCATGGTTGATGCCCTCCTCGAGCGCGTTCAGCCTATCGTCGCCGGTACCGCGAGGTGCGGAAGCGGCCTCTCGCTCAGTGTTCCCCGAACAGCGCGCGGCCCACCCGCACGATCGTCGCCCCCTGCTCGACTGCGACCTCGTAGTCATCGGTCATGCCCATCGACAGGTCCCGGAGCTCGAGGCGCGCCGCGAGCTCACGCAGCGCCGCGAACCAGCGTTGCGGCTCGTCGTGCTGCGGGTGCACGGTCATCAGCCCGTCGACGCTCAGCCCGTGTTCCCGGAGGACATCGACGAGCGCCGGCGTCTCGTCGGGCCCACATCCACCCTTCTGCGCCTCGCCGCCTAGGTTGACCTCGACCAGGACCCGCGCGCCTGCCGCCCGGCGTGCGATCGCGCCCCCCAGCGGCTCGCGGTCGACCGATTGCCAGCACGCCACCCACGGCGCGAGCGCTGCCACCTTGTTGCGCTGGAGCTGCCCGACGAAGTGCCAGCGGGGCGGCTCGGGCTCGTCGGCCAGCTCGGGCGCCTTGGCGAGCAGCTCCTGGGCGCGGTTCTCACCCACGTCGGCGACTCCGAGGGCGAGGACCGCGGCGATGCGGGCCGCGTCGACGGTCTTGGTGGCGGCGACGAGGGTGACGTCGGCGGGGTCGCGGCCGGCGCGGCGGGCCGCCCCGGCGATGCGCTCCCGCACCGTGCGTACGCGCTCGTCCGGTCCCTCCGTCACGGCTCGAGCACGACGATCATCGCCTGGCGACCGGTCGGCCCGTCGCGACGGAAGGAGAAGTGGTCAGCAGAGGACGCGGTGCACACGTCCAGATCGGTGAACCGGGTGACGCCGACTCCCGTCAGTGCGGCGCGCACCCCCGCCCGGAGATCGAGGGCAACCTCACCACTCGCCGTGCGCGCCCGGACCCCGGAACCGAGCCCGGCGGCGACCAGATCGAGCTCGGCCTCCCCGAACGGGTAGCGATCGGGGTGGATGCAGGGCCCGAGCACCGCCTCCACCGGCGAATCGTCGAGGCGACGGAGCGCGTCGACCGCGGCCTCGAGCACCCCGGCAGCGAGACCCCGCCAGCCGGCATGGACCGCGCCGACCGCGTCGCCGGCGACGAGGGCCACCGGTGCGCAGTCCGCGGTCAGGACGGCCAGCGGCAACCCGGCGACCGCGGTCACCGCCGCGTCGGCGTCCGGCGCGGGGCCCGCCGGGCCCGACTGCGCCACCACCGCCGAGGCCCCGTGCACCTGCCGGATCCTGAACCACCGCTCCGGATCAGCGGCCCCACCCCCGAGCGCGTCGCCGACGCGTTGGCGGTTCTCACGCACCCGCTCGGGGTCGTCGTCGGTCAGGAGCCCGAGATTGGCGGTGTCGAACGGAGGCTCGGAGACTCCCCCGTGCCGGTCGGTGAAGACGACCCGGGCCGCGCCGAGCCGGACCTCGCGGAACCCCACCGCGGCTCGCTCTGGCTCAGCGGAGAAATTCGGGAACGTCGAACTCGTCGTCGTCGAACTCGAGGTTGTCGTCCGAGGCCCCCGAGAACGCGGCGTCCTCGGCCCGCAGACCCAGCGACGGGGCGGGGGCGGACTCGTGGCCGCGGCTGACGCCGCCCCGCTCGCCCTCGTAACGATCGAAGCCGGCGGCGATGACGGTGACCCGGCACTCGTCGCCGAGCGCGTCGTCGATCACCGCGCCGAAGATGATGTTGGCGTCGGGGTGAGAGGCCTGGGTGACGATCTCGGCCGCCTCGTTGACCTCGAACAGCCCGAGGTCGGACGGCCCTGACACGTTCAGCACGATCCCGCGGGCGCCTTCGATGCTCGCTTCGAGGAGCGGGCTCGAGATGGCGGCCCGAGCGGCGTTGACGGCGCGGCCCTCGCCCGATGCGTAGCCGATGCCCATGAGCGCCGACCCGGCGTCGGCCATCACCATGCGCACGTCGGCGAAGTCGATGTTGATGAGACCGGGCGTGGTGACGAGATCGGTGATGCCCTGCACTCCCTGGAGCAACACCTCGTCGCACATCTTGAACGCGTTGAGCATCGACGTCTTGTCGTCGGAGACCTGGAGCAGGCGGTCGTTCGGGATGATGATGAGGGTGTCGACCTTGCCCTTGAGCTCCTGGATCCCGGTCTCGGCCTGGACCGAGCGGCGCCGACCCTCGAACGTGAACGGGCGGGTGACCACTCCGAGGGTCAGCGCGCCCAAGCTCTTGGCCACCTCCGCCACGACCGGCGACGCACCCGTGCCCGTCCCCCCACCTTCGCCGGCGGTGATGAAGACCATGTCGGAACCCTTGAGCACCTCTTCGATCTCCTCGCGGTGCTCCTCGGCCGCGACCCTGCCGATCTCGGGGTCGGACCCCGCGCCGAGGCCCCGGGTGAGCTGACGGCCGACGTCGAGCTTCACGTCGGCATCGCTCATGAGCAGCGCCTGGGCGTCGGTGTTCACCCCGATGAACTCGACCCCCTTGAGCCCGGTGTCGATCATGCGGTTGACCGCGTTGCAGCCACCGCCGCCGACGCCGATCACCTTGATGACGGCGAGGTAGTTCTGGAAGTCATCCAGCATCTGGGGCCTTCCTGGTCGCGGCCTTGCTGGTCGGGAGGACGGGCCACCGCCCCCGGGAGGGGCGCTGACCTCCGGGGCCTATTCTCCCTTATCAGCAGCCCCGTCTGGTGCACCTTCGACCTCGAGTCGAGGTCGAGAGTTATGTAAACCTGCCGGTGCGGGTGACATCCTAACCAGAGCAGCGTAGAGGGTCAACGGCGCGCGATCGCGCGCGATCGCGCTCATCCGGTCACCGGTGCGCCCGGCACCCGCACGTCGATGTACGAGATCGGCGCATCGCCGAGCGTTGTGAGCACCGCCAGCGTGGTCCGGCCCTTGGTGGCGACGTCGACCGCGGGCCCGAGGCGCACCTCCACGCCCTCCACGAGGCGGAGCGCGGCCACTCCCCCCATGACGACGACCGAGCCGACCCGGTCCCGGAGCTCGGTGGGGAGCTGTTCGAGCAGGCGCGTGGCCACCGCGGGGGCGATCCGGCCGCCGAGCTCGGGCAGTCCGGTCAGGCCGACCACCTCGGGGAGCCCGGCGGGGGGTGCCGCCGCGTCCGCGATCACTCGGCCGGTGCCATCCACCACCGCGACGTGGCCCGGGTCGCGCCGCGCCCACCCGGCGGGGACCCGCTCGACGACGGTGATCCGCAGCTCGTCGGGGAGGTCGCGGCGAACGTGGGCCTCGCGGACGGCGGGGACCGCCTCGATGCGCCGCTCGAGCTCTCCGACATCGAGGAGGAGCAGCGCGTCGCCCGGGCGCACGTCGGCAGCCGCGCGGACTTCGGCCGCCGGGACCTGGGCCGTGCCGCGGATCAGGACCCGGTCGACGTCGAGGAATGGGGACTTGACCACCAGCCACGCGCCGCCGCCGATCGCGACCGCGCCCACGACGACCAGCAGCACGCGCAGGCGCCGGCGCCCTCGGTCGCGGACCACCGCCACCCGCCGCGCCCGCATTCGCGGGTCGATGCGCGCCGTCGCCGTCGTCATGCCGGGACCTCCATCACTCGCTCGCTGGCGAGCTCGCTCCGGTCGCCGCGCGGCTACGAGCCATCGAACCCATTCCCGACCATGAGGAGCTCGGGGACGAGCTGCACGCCGGTGGCGTCGGCCACCCGGCGCTGGACCTCGGTCACCAGGCGGGCGACGTCGGCGGCGGTGGCGCCGGCGTCGGCCTGGAAGAAGTTCGCGTGCTTCTGCGAGACGATCGCGCCGCCCACCCGGAGCCCCTTGAGGCCGCTGGCGTCGATGAGGCGACCGGCCGAGTCCCCCGGCGGATTGCGGAACACCGAACCGGCGTTGGCGCCGCCGGGCTGGTGCTCGCGCCGCCAGCGCACGATCTCGGCGACGCGGGCCGCGCACGCCGCCGGATCGTCGCGGCTCCCGTCGAACTCGGCCGAGACCACCACGTCGGAGGCGGACACGTTCGAGTGCCGATAGCCGAGGTCGAGCTGCTCGACCGAGCGCCGCGCCGAGCGGGCCGCGCCGTCGGCGAGGAGATCGACGATCGCCGCCGTTCGCAGGACGTCGACCGTCTCGCGTCCATGTCCGCCGGCGTTCATGCGCACGGCTCCGCCCACCGACCCGGGGATCCCGACGAAGAACTCCAACCCGGCGATGCCGGCGTCGGCCGCCCGGCGGGCCAGCACCGGGAGCGGCACCGCCCCTCCGGCGCGGACCGCCGGCTCGGCATCGGGCGCGGGAAGTTCGACCGATTCGAACTCGCCTTCGAGCACGACCGCGACACCGGCGAACCCGCCGTCGCCGACCAGCAGGTTCGAGCCCCGCCCGACCACGAGGATCGGGGGCCGATGCCGCGCCACAACTTCGGCGAGCCCTTCGAGCTCGGCAGTGTTCGTCACTCGGGCCAGGACCGCCACCGGCCCGCCCACCCGATAGGTCGACAGGTCGCCGAACGGCACGTCGAGCCGCACCCGGCGGGGAAGGCGGGCGGCGAGCTCCTCGGCAAGAACGGCGGTGCTCACGATCGGCCCATCGGCTGCAGCCACTCGTCCGGCAGCGTCGTCAGGTCGCCGGCGCCCAGGGTCAGCACGACATCACCCGGTCGGGTGAGGTGGGGCACGTGCTCGACCAGGTCGGCCCGACGGGGCAGGTACGTGACCGGAAGGGCGGGATGACGGTCGAGGACGGCCCGGAGGATCAGGCGCCCCGACACGCCCGGCTGGGGCGCCTCACCGGCCGAGTACACGTCGGTGAGCACGACCGCATCGGCGTCGGCGAACGCGTCGGCGAACTCTCGCCACAAGCGGGCCGTGCGCGTGTAGCGGTGGGGCTGGAATACGGCGATGACCCGGCGCCAGTCGCCTTCGCGGGCGGCGCGGATCATGGCCGCGATCTCGCCGGGGATGTGCGCGTAGTCGTCGATGAACGTCGCCCCGTCGAGCTCGCCCCGGAACTGGAACCGGCGGGCGACGCCACCGAAGCCCCGCAACGCTTCCGCAGCGGCCGCGAACGGCACCCCCAACTCGAGCGCAAGCGCGGTCGCCCCGGCGGCGTTGAGGGCGTTGTGCCATCCGGGCACCGGCAATTCGATGACGCCCAGGGGCTCGCCCCGGCACGTGAGCTCCGCCCGACTGCCGGTGCGACCACCCTCGTAATGCGCGATGCGGTAGGTGGCGTCCTCCGACCCGCCGTAGGTGGCGGCGTCCTCGATGGCCGCGCCGAGACGGCGGGCCACCGCGTCGTCGGCACAGATCACGCACGCTCCCGGGAGCCCGGCAAGGAAGTCGTAGAACGCATCGACGAGGGTGACGAAGTCGCCGTAATGGTCGAGGTGATCGGGTTCCACGTTGGTGACGATCGCGGCCTCGGGCGCGAGCTCCAGGAACGTGCCGTCGCTCTCGTCCGCTTCGACGACCAGCCACTCCCCTTCGTCGAGGGTGGCGTTGGTCCCGACTTCGTTCAGGTCACCGCCGATGATGAAGCTGGGCTGCCACCCGGCGGCGCGCAGGACGAGCGCGAGCATCGACGCGGTCGTGGTCTTGCCGTGGCTCCCCGCCACCGCCACCGTCCGACGCGTCGCCACGATCGCCCGCAGCGCCTCGGCGCGCCGCAGGACCGGGATCCCCTGCTCCTCCGCCGCCCGCACCTCCGGGTTCGAGGACGGGATCGCGGTCGAGACCACCACCGCATCCACGTCGCCGGCGACGTGGCCGGCGTCGTGGCCGATCGACGCGTCCACGCCCGAGACCCGGAGCCGCGCCATCGCGCGCGACTCCTTCAGGTCGGAGCCGCTCACCCGGTGCCCGAGCTGGGCCAGCACGGTGGCGATCGCGCTCATCCCCGCGCCGCCGATGCCGACGATGTGGAGCCGCTGAGGCCGGGACAAGTCGAGCCCGTTAGCGGGCACCCGCCACCTCCTCTACCAGGTCGGCCAGGCGGGCGGCGGCGTCGGGACGCGCCAGCGTGCGCGCCGCCTTCTCCATAGCGTCGAGTCGGCCGCGGTCGGCGATGAGCTCGCTCGCCACCGCCTCGACGCGGGCGCCGTCGCACTCGTCGTCGGGCAACAGCACCGCCGCGCCCGCGTCGACCATCGAGCTCGCGTTCCGGGTCTGGTGGTCACCGGGTGCGCCGGGCAGCGGGACGAGGATCGAGGGAACACCCGCGGCCGCGAGCTCGGCCACTGTCACCGCGCCGGCGCGGCAGAGCGCGAGGGTCGTCCGGGCGTAGAGGCCGTCCATGTGGTCCTCGTACGGGACCAGCTCGTAGGCGAGGCGGTCACCGGGTTCACGGACAGCCGCGAGCGCGCCCGCGCACTGGTCGTAGTTGCGGGCCCCGCTGACGTGGTGCACCGCGACGTCGTCCCGATCGCGCCACCGTTCGTACAGCCCGATGGCGGCCTCGTTCAGTCGCCCCGCGCCCAGGCTCCCTCCGACCACGGCGACGAGCGGCGGGGTCGAGGGCGCGCGCCGGACCGCCGCGATCTCGGGGCGGATCGGGTTCCCGGTCAGGATGGAGTCGCGGAGCGGCGTGCCCGGGAGTGAGATCGCGGCGCGGGCGCCCATCCGGACCGCGAGCCGGTTGGCGAGCCCCGGGGCCGCGTTCTGCTCGTGCACGACTGCCGGCACCCGCCGGAGCCGCGCCGCCACCAGACAAGGGAGCGACGCGTAGCCACCGACGCCGACGACGACCCGCGGTCGGGCGCGCCGGACGATGCGCCGGGACCGCACGAAGGCCTGCAGGTTCTCCCAGAGCGCGGCCAGGTTGGCCAGGGTGAACCGTCGCTGCAGTCCCCGACCGGGGAGGAGATCGATCGCGAAACCCGCCTCGGGCACGACGCGCGCCTCGAGCCCGCGCCGTGCGCCCACGAAGCGGATGGTGGGCACCGGATGGCCGCGCCCGACGAGCTCGTCGGCCAACGCGAGCGCGGGGTAGACGTGCCCCCCGGTCCCGCCTCCGGTCACCAGCGCGAACACAGCCGGCCCCGCTTCCCCGTCCCCGCTCACGACGTCCGCCGGGCGACCGAGCTCAGGAGCCCGGCGGCGGCCATCGTGAAGACCAGTGCGGAGCCGCCGAAGGACACGAACGGCAACGGGACCCCCGACACGGGGAGCAATCCGACGACACCGCCGATGTTGATCACCGCCTGGCCCACGACCCAGACGGTGATGCCGGCGGCGAGCAGCGTGCCGAACCGGTCGGGCGCCCGTAACGCGATCCGGGTGCCGAGCACGCCGAACGCCGCGAACAGCGTCACGACCAGGAGGCAGCCGAGCAGCCCGACCTCCTCCCCGATGATGGCGAAGATGAAGTCGGTGTGGGCGTTGGGCAGGAAGAGCCACTTGGACCGGCCAGCGCCGAGACCGACGCCCGTCCAGCCGCCGCTTCCGAGCGCGATCAACGACTGCGAGATCTGGTAGCCGGTGTTCCCCGGGTCTGATACGGGATTCAGGAACGACAGCATGCGAGCGCGCCGGTAGGGCTCGATCATCGCCAGCAGCGCCGCCGCGCTCACGCCGGCGCCCCCGAGGACGGCGAGATGACGGAGCCGCACCCCGCCGACGACGAGCGCGGCACCCACGATCAGCGCGAGCACGATGGTCGAGGCCATGTCGGGCTGGCGCATCACGAGCACCGCGATCAGCCCGAAGACGAGCAGGACCGGTCGGACCGCCCGGCGCCAGTCGTGTACCTCGCGGGCGCGCCGGGCGAGCACGTCGGCGCTGAAGATGAGCAGGGCGAGCTTGGCCGGTTCGGTCGGTTGGAAGCGCCATGCGCCGCTACCGAGCCAGCGCCGTGACCCCGCGACGTACACGCCGATCCCGGGCACGAGCACCAGCACGAGCAGCGCGACGCAGACGACCAGCATCGGGATCACCCACCGGCGCCAGACGTGGTAGTCGATGCGGGCGGTGACCGCGAACACGAGCGCGCCCAGCAGCGTCCACAGCACCTGGCGCTCGAAGAAGTACCAGGCGGACCCGTAGTTGGTGAGCGACGCCACTGACGACGCCGACAGCACCATGACCACTCCCACGACGTTGAGTACGCCCACGGTGGTCAGCAGCAGGACGTACACCGACGGGCGCGCCTGCCCCGCCAGCGACCAGCGCCGCCAGACCAGGGCGAAGCGCCGCGCCAGCGGCGACGGCATGCGTTCGACCGCCACGCTCATTCGGTTACCTGCCGTTCGAGCCACGGCCCGGGGTCGCGAGCGAGGAGTCGGGCGACCTCGCGGGCGAAGTCGTCACCGCGTGCGCCGTAGCTGTCGTACCAGTCGAACGACGCGCACGCGGGCGAGAGGAGCACGGCGTCTCCGGGCTCGGCCTGCTCCGCCGCCCGGGTCACGGCCGAACGCATGTCGGCCGCCTCGACCACCGGGGTCACCCCCGCGAACACTCCCGCGACCTCGGCGCCGGACTCGCCGATGGCGACCACCCCGCGCAGACGCGGCGCGAGCGTCCGCAGCGCCGACAGGTCGAGACCCTTGTTGCGACCACCGGCGATGAGCACGACCGGACCGGCCGCACCCTCGACGCCGGCCAGGGTGGCGTGAGGGTTGGTGGCCTTGGAGTCGTCGTAGTAGCGCACGCCGGCGCGCTCTCCTACCAGCTGCATCCGGTGGGGCAGACCCTCGAAACTCCGGAGCGCAGTGGCGATGCCGGCCGGGGTCCCACCGACTTCACCCGCGGCCATGGTCGCGGCGCGCGCGTTGGCGTGATCTCGGATGTCGCCGGCGCCCACGTTTGCGACGGTGAACGGCATCCGCCGGGCCGGAGCAGCCGTGGCCAGCCGGGCGACGACCGGGTCGTCGGCGTTGAAGACGAGGACGTCGTCGCCCGACTGGTGCGCGAAGACACGCGCCTTGGCGGCGGCGTAGTCGGCGAACGAGTCGTGCCAGTCGAGGTGGTCTTCGGCCAGGTTGAGCAGCACCGCCACTCGGGGCCGGAAAGCCTCGGTCGTGAACACCAGCTGGAACGACGACACCTCCGCCACGACGACCTCGCCCTTGCCAGCAGCGGCGTCGAGGAGGGGCACGCCGATGTTCCCGGCGGCGGTCGCGTCGACCCCTGAGGCGGTCAACATCGATGTGGCCAGCGTCGTGACCGTGGTCTTGCCGTTGGTGCCGGTGACCGCGACCAGTGGAGTGGAGCCGAGCCGCTCGGCCGCCAGATCGATCTCCGCCCGTACCGGGACGCCCGCGGCGCGCGCCGCCGCGATGGCGGGATGGACCGCCGGGACACCCGGGCTCGGCACGAGCACATCCGCCGCGCCGACCAGATCGCGGAGGCCCTCGGGCGCGGGCGCCTCCACCACCGCGGCGCCTCGACTGCGCGCGTCCGCCACTCGCTCGGCGTAGGCGGCGTCACGTCCGGGTGAGTCCTCGATCACGGTGATCTGCGCGTCGAGATCACGCGCGTAGCGCACGACCGCGTCACCCGTGACGCCGAGCCCGAGCGCGAGGAAGCGTTCGTACATCAGTCGATTGCTCCCGGGATGCGGATGAAGTCGGCGTAGAACAACCCCAGGCCGAGGGCGACGCACAGGCCTGCGAACAGCCAGAACCGCACGATGACCGTGAACTCGTGCCAGCCCGCGACCTCGTAGTGATGGTGGATCGGGGCCATCCGCAACACCCGCCGCTTGAAGCCGCGGAATGCGACCACCTGGGCGATGACGCTGACCGTCTCGACGACGAACAAGCCGCCGAGGATCGGAAGCAGCAGGTTGGTGTTCGTCAGGAGCGCCAGGCCCGCCATCGCGCCGCCGACCGCGAGTGACCCCGTGTCACCCATGAACAATCGCGCCGGCGCCGCGTTCCACCACAGAAACCCGGCGCACGCGCCCATCATCGCCGCGGCCACGACCGCCAAGTCGAGGGCGGGGCCGGCCTGCCCGGGCGCGAAACCGTAGGTCTCGGGGTGACGGAACTGCCAGAAGGCGATGACCACGAAGGCGGCGAACACGAGCGTCGCCGCGCCGGCGGCGAGCCCGTCCATGCCGTCGGTGATGTTCACTGCGTTCGACGTGCCGGTGACGATCAGTACCGCCCACACGAGCCACAGCCAGGTTCCCAGCTCGATGTCGAGCAGGCGGGTGAACGACAGATGGGTCGAGGTGTCGACCCAGTGCAGCGCGAGCAGCGCGAACCCGGTTCCCACGAGGAGCAGCCCGCTGGACTTGCCCCGCTTGCGCAGGCCGAGGTTCCGGCCCTTGCGCACACCGAGGTAGTCGTCAATGAAGCCCACCGCCGCCAGCCCGATCACGAGGAGCAGGAGGGTGACCCCGGTGCGGGCGAACTTGATCTGCTCGGTGCGGATATGAGCGATGAGGTAACCGACCACCGCGCTGACCACGATGATGACTCCGCCCATCGTGGGCGTGCCCGCCTTCTGGGCGTGGGGATGCGTGAACGGGCCGTCGTCCCGGATCGTCTGTCCGATGCCGCGCGCCCGCAGGATGCGAATGAGGAACGGTGTGCCGAAGACACTCAGGACGAACGCGACCGATCCCGCGAGCAGCAGCGCGATCATGCGAACGCCCCCTCGTCCGCCAGCGCCTCGGCGACGCGCTCGAGACCAACCGCCCGACTCGCCTTGATCAGGACGGCGTCACCCGGCTCGGCCCGCGGCGCGATTGCATCCAGGGCAGCGGCGGCGTCGGCGACGTCGACGACCTCGACGCTGCCGTGCGCCGCCGCCCGCGCGCCTGAGCCGACGGGTCGGGCCGCCGCGCCCACGACCACCAGCAAGTCGACGCCGCACTCGACCGCGACCCGGCCGACGTCGGCGTGGGCGGCGTCGGCCTCGGCGCCGAGCTCGCGCATCTCCCCCAGTACGGCCATGCGCCGGCCGGTGACCGGGAGCCGGGCCAGCGCGCGCAGCGCGGCCACCGTCGAGGTGGGGCTGGCGTTGTAGGCGTCGTTGAGGATCGCCACGCCGCCGGGTGTCTGCGTGAGCTCCATGCGCCAGGGGGCGCTCTCGGCTTCGGCCAGGCCGGCGGCGATCTCGTCGAGCGGGACGCCTACCTCGAGCGCGACCGCCGCCGCCATCGTGGCGTTGAGCACCTGGTGCTCCCCGCGAACGTTCAGCCGGACGCCAACCGCACCTCCCGGCGTCATGAGGTGGAACGACGGTCGCAGCTGCTCGTCGAGCACCACATCGGTCGCCCGCACGTCGGTCGAGTTGGCGTGGGGGGTCGCGCCGGCGCCGAGCCCCACCCGCACCACCCGGGCGGCGGTCCGGCGCGCCAGGTCGGACGTGTACTCGTCGCCGGCGTCGAGGATCGCGAGGCCGTCCGGTGGGAGCGCCTCGAGCAGCTCACCTTTCACTGTCGCCACGCCGGCGCGGCCGCCGAGCAGGCCGGCGTGGGCGAGGCCGATGTTGGTGATGACGCCGACGCTCGGGCGGGCGATGGCGCACAGGTCGGCGATGTTCCCCGCGAAGCGCGCGCCCATCTCCGCCACGACGACCTCGGTGTCGCCTTCGGCACCGAGGAGCGTGAGCGGGACGCCGGCCTCGTTGTTGAACGACACCGGGCTGGCGGTCAGGCGTCGGGTCCGACGCACGGCCGCGGCGACGAGATCCTTGGTGGCGGTCTTCCCCGCCGAGCCGGTGATCCCCACGACGGTCGCGTCCGCCAGGCGCTCGCGAGCGAGTTGCCCGAGCGCGCCGAGCCCGGCCAGCGGGTCGGCTACACGGATCAGTGCGCGCGGCTCGCGACCCTCAGGGAGGTCGACGGCCCGCCCGACGAGCGCCACGGTCGCGCCCCGCCCGAACGCATCGCCGACGAAGTCGTGCCCGTCGCGTTCGGCGACCAATGCGACGAAACAGGCTCCCGGCTCGGTCGTGCGCGAATCGATGGTGAACGAGCCCGCGACCGCGTCGGCGACACCGGCGACGATCTCGCCTCCCGTGGCGTCGGCGACCTCCGTCGCGGTCAGGCGCATCCGAGTGCCTCGAGCTCTTCGCGGGCGACGATGCGGTCGTCGAACGGGCTGGTGACGCCGAGCGCGGTCTGCCCGACCTCGTGACCCTTCCCCGCGATCACCACGACGTCGCCGGCGCGCGCTTCGGACAGTGCGTAGCGAATGGCGGCTCGCCGGTCGAGCTCGAGGGCGAACCGGGCGCCTTCGTCGCGCAGTCCGGCCGCGACCGCCGCGGCAATGGCGTCCGGGGCTTCGGATCGGGGGTTGTCGGACGTGAGGACGGTGAGGTCGGCGAGCCGGCCCGCGGCCTGTCCCATGAGCGGCCGCTTCTCGCGGTCGCGGTCGCCGCCGCAGCCGAAGACCACGAGGACCCGCCCCGCCCCCGAGATCGCCCGGGCCACGTCGAGGACCCGGGCCAGCGCGTCCGGCGTATGGGCGTAGTCCACGAGCACGGTGAACGGCTGGCCGCCGTCGACCCGCTCGAGCCGGCCCGGCACCACAACGTCAGGGTCGGCCAGCCCGGCCGCGATGGCGTCGATCTCGAGCCCTCCCGCCAGCGCGATGGTGGCGGCGGCAAGCGCGTTCTCGACGTTGAACCGGCCGACGAGCCCAGTGCGGATCTGCACCCGCCTGCCCGAGCCTCCGGCGCGCCGGTCGACGAGCACGAACCGGTTCCCGGCCGACCCGAGGTCGAGATCCTCGGCCGCGAGATCCGCCGGGCCGCCCGATGACGAGAACGTCAGCGTCGGGATCCCGGCCGCGCGTGCCCGCGGAGCAAGCTCTCGGCCGTGGCGGTCGTCAACGTTCACCGCCGCCGCCGCCGTCCGCGCCGGGTCGAACAAACCCGCCTTGGCCTCGAAGTACCTCTCCACTGTGCCGTGGTAGTCGAGATGCTCGTGCGAGAGGTTGGTGAAGCCCACCGCCGCGAACCAGGTGCCGTCGACGCGGTGCTGGTCGAGGGCGTGGGACGACACCTCCATCGCCACCGTGGCGACTCCGGCGTCGCGCATGCGCGCCAGGAGCGCCTGGAGCTCGGTCGCCTCCGGCGTCGTGCGCTCCTCCGGCACCTGGTGTCCGGCGATGCGGGCGCCCACCGTGCCAATCACGCCGGCCCGGTCGCCCGCGGCCCGCGCGATCGCTTCGAGCAGGTAGGTCGTCGTCGTCTTGCCGTTGGTGCCGGTGACGCCCAGGCACCGCAGCGCTCGCGACGGGAAGTCGTAGAAGCGGGCCGCGGCCGGGCCCAGCGCGGGCCGGACCGCGGCCACCCGGGCCTGGCTGGCGTCCAGGGCGAGGGGGCGCTCTACCAGCAACGCCACCGCGCCGGCGGCGACGGCCGCGGGCGCGTGCTCGTGGCCGTCGGTGACCGCGCCGGGGATACACGCGAAGCAGGCGGCCGGCGACACCTCGTGGCTGTCGTGGACGATCGCGTCGATCTCGACTCCCGGATCGCCCGACCACTCCAGGACGTCGACATCCGTGAGGAGCTCTCGCAAACGCACGCCCGGGGTTTTCCGCCCATTCATCGCTGGCCAGTCATTGCGAGCCGGTCATTGCGAGTCGTTCAGGCTATCGGGGTCGGTCGGCGGCGTAGTCGGCGGGGTGGCAGCCGCCGGAACGGGTGCGCGTGCAGGCGACGCCGGCGTGCTAGGCGGGACCCGCTCGAGCCGCAGCGCGTACTGCATGATCCGGGAGAAGATCGGCGCGGCCACCTGCCCGCCGTAGTACGACGAACGGGGCTCGTCGAGGACGACGATGGCGGCGAGCCGGGGCGACTCGGCCGGCGCGAAGCCGGCGAACGACGCGACGTACTTGTACGGCGGCTTCTCGTAGGGCGGCTTACGCGCGGTCCCGGTCTTACCCGCGACCCGGTAGCCGGGGATCGCGGCGCG
>Ga0136613_10000666_pt1 | contig 16237 bp, 16 predicted proteins | sample AntDrymUQ2722106_2_FD_106649 | JGI IMG/M metagenome (GOLD analysis project Ga0136613, IMG submission 106649) | Polar desert sand microbial communities from Dry Valleys, Antarctica - metaG UQ272 (21.06) | ecosystem: Environmental > Terrestrial > Soil > Desert | place: Antarctica: Dry Valley... | reverse complement strand
GGCCGTCTCGATCGAGTGCTTGAGCGTCACCGTCGAGGACGCGCAGCCATCGCAGGTGCCGTTCAGCCGCAGCCTCGCGATGCCGTCTCGGACGCCGAGGAGCTCGACGTCGCCCCCGTGTGAGCCGAGGTACGGCCGCACCTCCTCGAGCGCGCGCGCGACGCGCGTCTCGACATCCACCGGATGCAGATCGTGGAGCAGCAGGAGGTGCGACAGGAGCTCGTCGGCGACGAGCTCCTGCGTGATCCCACCGAGCTCGACGACGCGCCGAAGCGCCTCGCCGTACAGCTCGACGAGCCCCTGGACGACCGCGAGCGCACGTGGATCGTCTTCGATCTCGCCGAGAAGCTCCTCGACGCCCGCGACCTTCTCCACCACCTCCGCGTCGCGCATCAGTGGGCGTTTGACCCGAACATCGGCGAGTGGACCCGCTTCACCGTCTTGCCGTTCCCGAGGTACATGTGGACGCCGCACGGGAGACACGGGTCGAAGCTCCGAACGGCGCGCATGATGTCCACGCCCCGGAAGTTCTCCTGGTCGTTCTCCTCGAAGATCGGCATGTTCGAGACCGCGTCCTCGTAGGGGCCGAGAACGCCGTTCGAGTCGGTCGGGCTGCCGTTCCACGGCGTGGGCGGGTACGGGTGATAGTTGGCGATCTTCTTGTCGCGGATCACGAGATGATGGGAGAGGACGCCCCGCACCGCCTCGTGGAAGCCGCAGCCGATCGCCTCCTCCGGCACCTCGAAGTCGTTGAACGTCTTCGTCTGGCCCTTGCGCACGTAGCCGAGGCCCTCTTCGACGAAGTTGAACGCCATCGCCGCCGAGTAGGCGATGAAGTACGCGCGGGCCCGGTTTCGCTCCAGCGCGTTCGACCACTGCGGGATCCGCCAGGTGAGAGTCGTCTCACCCGAGCTCGCCGTCTTCGGCAGGTGGATCTGCACCGAGCCGTCACCGGGGGCCTTCACGTACGGCGTGTCGACGATGCCCGCGAGCGCCGTCGAGTAGAGCCGCGCGAAGGCGCCGCCGCCGGTGTCGAGCGCGAGGTCGTCGCCGGTGCGCTGGTCATGCCAGCGTGGACTCATCACCCAGCTGTAGTTGCCGCCCTGCAGGTCGCGTTTCTGCGGCTTCGGCAGCGTCGTCTGGTTCCACGGGTGCCGCGGATCGACCGGGTTTCCGAGTGGATCCTTCGTGACGAACATCTCCTCGTTCTGCCAGTCGTCGTAGTACGAGCTGCCGAGCAGGATGCGGATGCCGAGGTTGATGTCGACGAGGTCGGTGGTGACGAGCTCGCCGTCGACGATGATCCCGGGCGTCACCTTCATCGCCCGGCCCCAGTGCGTCATCTCGTCGTAGCGGTACGTGCATTCGATCGGATCCTGGAACGCGCCCCAGCAGCCGAGGAGCACGCGCCTGCGGCCGACCTCCTCGTACCCCGGGAGCGCGTCGTAGAAGAAGTCGAAGAGGTCGTCGTTCAGCGGCACCGCCTTCTTCACCCAGTCGGTCACGCGGATGAGGCGGGAGAGGTAGTCCGTGAACACCTGCGGCGTCGCCACTGTGCCCGTGCCGCCGGGGTACAACGTTGAGGGATGGACGTGCCTTCCCTCCATCAGGCAGAACATCTCCCGCGCGATCCGGCTCTGCACGAGCCCCTGCTTGTAGAGCGCGCCAACGAACGGGTTGAACGCGCGCATGATGTCCGCGATCGTCTTCAGGCCGTGGATCTCCGAGTTGGGAGCGTCCGTCTTCTCCGCCTTCTTGAGCATCTTCGGGTTCGTCGAGGCGACCATCTGCTCGCAGTAGTCGCCGAAGACGAGGTTGTCCTGGAAGATGGCGTGGTCGAAGATGTACTCCGCAGCCTCGCCGAGGTTGAACATGCATTCGGCGAGCGGCGTCATCCGGATGCCGTACGCCATGTTCTGGGCGTAGATCGAGCAGACGGTGTGGTTGTCGCCGCAGATGCCGCAGATCCGGCTGGTGATGAAGCCGGCGTCGCGCGGGTCCTTGCCCTTCATGAAGACGCTGTAGCCCCGGAACATGGACGACGTGCTCTTGCACTCGACCACCTCGCGGTTGTCGAAGTCGATCTTCGTGTAGATGCCGAGGTTCCCGATGATCCGCGTGATCGGATCCCACGACATCTCGACGAGGTTTCGCTGCTCGACCTCGACGCGCTCCTTGGCGACAGCCATCAGCTCTCCTTCCGGTTCCCGAAGCGGGGGTCGTAGCCGGTTGTCAGGGCGGGGCCGTTGTGCCGCCACTTCGGCTCCTTGTTCACGGTGTTGTTGGTGATCCCGCGCATCGCCCGGATGAACAATCCGTAGGGCTTGATGAGCGCGCCTGAGACGGTTCCGCCCGGCGGCTCGTCCATGAACGGCATGAACTTGTCCGGGAACCCCGGCATCGTGCAGCCGATGCAGATGCCCCCGACGTTCGGGCATCCCCCGATCCCGTTCATCCAGCCGCGCTTCGTCACATTGCATTGGACGACCGGCCCCCAACAGCCGATCTTCACCTGGCACTTGGGCGAGTTGTAGTCATGGGCGAAGTCGCCCTGCTCGTAGTAGCCCGCCCGGTCGCAGCCCTCGTGCACGGTCTTGCCGAAGAGCCACTGCGGCCGGAGCAGGTCGTCGAGGGGAATCGTCGGGGCGAGGCCGGCAGCCTGGTAGAGCACCCAGGTGAGCGTCTCCATGAAGTTGTCGGGCTGCACCGGGCAGCCGGGGACGTTGACGATCGGCAGCCCGCCGGCGGAGCGGAAGTCCCAGCCCAGGTAGTCGGCCAGACCCATGCAGCCGGTCGGGTTGCCCGCCATCGCGTGGATGCCCCCGTACGTGGCGCAGGTGCCGCAGGCGACCACCGCCCAGGCCTTCTGCGGCAGCCGGTCGAGCCACCAGGAGAGCGTCAGCGGCTCGCCGGTCGCCGGATCGTTGCCGAACGACGTCCAGTAGCCCTCCCCGTTGATGTTCTCGTTCGGAACCGAGCCCTCGAGCACGAACACGAAAGGCGCATCGAGCTCGCCGTTCACCGCATCGAAGAACGGCTGCAGGAACTCGTTGCCGCCGAGGGTCGGCGAGAGCACCTTGTTGTGCAGGTGCACTTTCGGCAGCCCGGGGATGTTGCCGAGGAGGACGTCCTCGATCGTCGGCTGCATCGCGGCTGTGATCGAGACGCTGTCGCCGTCGCAGCTCATTCCCTCCGAGATCCAGAGGATGTGGACCTCTTCCACTCCCGGCACGTCCTTCGGCTCGACGTCCGGCATCGCTTCTCTCGTCTCCACGATCTCCACGCCCTACCTCCTTCCGGCGACGACTTCGTCGTCGACCACCACGAGCGCGTCCACCAGCAGCTCCTCGCCCGCGACCACGTCAACGTGCAAGTCCCCGCACGACGCGCACGCGAGCGGGAAGTCGTCGATTTCGGTTTCCATTCCGCACGTCCGGCAGCTGACTCGCGCCGGCACGTGCTCGATCGCGAGCTCGGCGCCCTCGACCGCGGTGCCCTCGGCCACCAGCTCGAACGCGAACTCGAGCGCCGACGGCACGACCTGCCGCAGATGTCCGACCTTGACCTCGACGCGTTCCACGCGCCGGCCGCCGGCCGCCTCGCAGGCGACCGAGACGATCGCATCGGCGAGAGCGAGCTCGTGCATCAGCAGATCCTCGGCAGGGGGTCGCCGACCAAGAGATCCATCACGCGCCTGCCTCCGAACGCCGTCTCCACCAGCACGAGCCCAGGAGGCTCCGTCTTCACCTCGCCGACCTCGACGGCGTCCTCGCAGCCGACGACGGAGCGGAGCGCGGCGAGCGCGGCGTCGGCGTCGTCCGGCGCCACGAACGCCACCAGCACGCCCTCGTTCGCGACGTACATCGGGTCGATGCCGAGGATCTCACAGGCGCCGGCAACAGCGGGCCGCACCGGAATGTCTCGCTCGCGGACGACCATCGCGGTGCCCGAGGCGCGCGCGAGCTCGTTCAGGACGGATGCGACTCCGCCGCGGGTGGCGTCACGCAGGCAGCGGAGCGCCGGTCCGGCAGCGTCGAGCAGCGCATCGACCGCGGGCCAGAGCGAGCGCGTGTCCGACTCGACCGGCGCCTCGAGCTCGAACTCGCCACGGGCGAGCATGACGGCCGTGCCGTGCTCGCCGATCGCTCCCGAGACCAGAATCCGGTCGCCCGGCCTGATGGATGCCGGTGAGAGCTGGGCCCGCTCGTCCACGGCCCCGATCCCGGTGGTCGTCACGTACATCGCGTCGCAGCGTCCGCGCTCGACCACCTTCGTGTCGCCGCCGACGATCTCGACTCCCGCCGTTCGCGCAGCTGCTGCGATCGCCTCGATCTCGGCGCGGAGCTCGTCTGCCGGCAAGCCCTCCTCGAGCACGAGCGAGAGGGTGAGCGCGAGCGGGCGCGCCCCCGCCATCGCGAGGTCGTTCACGGTCCCGTTGACCGCGAGGTCCCCGATCGAGCCGCCCGGGAAGCGGATCGGCTTGACCACGAAGCTGTCGGTGGTCAGCGCCAGGCCGTCCACGCGTGCGGCGTCGTCGAGCTCGCGCAGCCCGAGGACGGGCGCGAGCAGACCTTCGATCAACGTCAGCGTCGCCTTGCCGCCGGCGCCGTGCGCCATGGTGATCCGCTCGTCGCGGAAGCGCAGCGGCTTCGCGCGTACCCGCTCAATGAGCGCGAGCTGGTCCGCCTCGTGACTCGTCACACGACCTCCCGCTCCCGCGCGAACCGCCCGTAGTTGTAGTAGGCGGCGCACGCGCCCTCGGAGGAGACCATGCAGGTGCCGATCGGGCGCTCGGGCGTGCAGGCGGTGCCGAACACCTTGCACTCCCAGGGCTTGATGACGCCCTTCAGCACCTCGCCGCACTGGCACGCCTTCGGGTCGGCGACGCGCACTCCGGGCACGCCGAAGCGCAGCTCGGCGTCGAAGTCGGCGTAGTCCGGGCCGAGCTTGAGACCGCTCGAGGAGATGAAGCCGAGACCGCGCCACTCGAAGTGCGGCCGCAGCTCGAAGACCTCCGCGAGCACCGCGAGCGCTGCGGGGTTGCCGTCGTACGGGACGACGCGCTTGTACTGGTTCTCGACCTCGCAGCGCCCTTCCGCGAGCTGGCGCAGCACCATGTGCACGGACTGCAGCAGGTCGAGCGGCTCGAACCCGGAGACGACGATCGGCCGGCCGTAGTCCGCAGGGATGAACTCGAAGGGGCGCGCGCCGACGACCGTCGAGACGTGGCCGGGGCCGATGAACCCATCCAGCCGCAGGTCAGGCGATTCGAGCAGGGCGCGGAGCGGCGGGACGATCGTGACGTGGTTCGAGACGACCGAGAAGTTGCCGACCTCGTCCTGCTTCGCCCGCTTCAGCGTCAGCGCCGTCGAGGGGGCGGTGGTCTCGAAGCCGACGGCGAAGAAGACGACCTCGCGCTCGGGATTCTCCTTCGCGATCCGGAGCGCGTCGAGCGGCGAGTAGACCATGCGGATGTCCGCGCCCTCGGCCTTCGCCTCGAGAAAGGTGCCGCTTCCGCCGGGGACGCGCATCATGTCGCCGAAGCAGGTGAGGATGACCTCCTCGCGCTTCGCGATCGCGATCCCGTCGTCGACTCGTCCCATCGGGATCACGCAGACCGGGCAGCCGGGCCCGTGCACGAGCTCCACGTTCTCCGGCAGGAGATCGTCGACGCCGTACTTGTAGATCGTGTGCGTGTGGCCGCCGCAGACCTCCATCACCTTGTAGTGGCGACCCGGCTCGACGCTGGCCACGATCTCGGCGGCCAGAACGCGCCCGAGCTCGGCATCCCTGAACTCGTCGACGTACTTCACGCCGCCCTCGCAAGCGCGGTGCCGGCGTGGACGAGGAGCGCGTCGCCCGGCGCGACGTCGCCGACCAGGTCCGTCATCACCTCGGTGTGCGCGCCGTCCGGCGCCTCGCAGCGGGCGAGTCCCGCGCCGTCGGCTTCGAGCACGAGCATGCGCACGGCCTCGTCGGCGCAGGTGACGCAGTGGCCTTCGTCGCAGCTCGCGGTGGGCCCGGACTGCGTCACGAGATCACGCTCGTCTTCAAGTCCTCCAGCTCCTGCTCGTACACCTCGCCGAGCTCCCGGAGGAGCGCCAGGGTTGCATGCGCCTCCTCCTCGTCGACCTTCGAGAGCGCGAAGCCGACGTGGATCAGCACCCAGTCACCCGCCTTTGCGCTGTCGTCAGGCAGCAGTCCCACGTTGACATTGCGCCTCACTCCGGCGACGTCCACGCGGGCGAGGCTGCGCTCGGCATCAACGATCTCGACAATCTGCCCGGGAATGGCAAGGCACATGGGGCGGCTCCCGACGGTCGGCTCGGCTCGAGGGACTGACCCTAACCTATCCCGGGTGGCGCAAACATCCAGAAACGCTCATCTCCGCTGGGCGTGCGCAGAACCGGGAGAATGACGGCGATGGAGCGGCGGCGCATCCGCGTCACCGGGGTCGTGCAGGGCGTGGGCTTCCGGCCGTTCGTCTACGCGCTCGCGCTCCGGCACTCGCTCGCCGGGTTTGTCTTGAACGACGCCGAGGGCGTCTTGATCGAGGCCGAGGGCACCGGCGGGGCTTTGGACGCTTTCCACGAGGCCTTGACAGACGAGGCGCCTTCGCTCGCACGGGTCGAGGCCGTCGTCGCCCTGCCGCTGCCCGTCGTCGCCGAGAACGGCTTCAGGATCGCGAAGAGCGTCCCCGGCGCAGGCTCTGCGCTCGTGCCGGCCGACGTCGCGACCTGTGACGAGTGCCTCCACGAGCTCTTCGACCCCGTCGATCGGCGCTACCGCTACCCATTCGTCAACTGCACGCAGTGCGGGCCTCGCTTCACCATCGTGGAGCGGGCGCCGTACGACCGGCCGAACACGACCATGGTCGGCTTCCCGCTGTGCGGCGATTGCCGCCGCGAGTACGAGGATCCGCTCGATCGCCGTTTTCATGCCGAGCCGATCGCGTGCCACGTCTGCGGGCCACAGCTCTCGAGGCCGCTCGACGAGGTGGCGCGGATGCTGCGGGAGGGGGCGATCGTCGCGGTGAAGGGCCTCGGCGGCTACCACCTCGCCTGCGCCGCCGCCTCCGAGGACGCGGTGGCGCGGCTGCGTGCCCGCAAGCACCGGGAGGAGAAGCCGTTCGCGCTCATGACTCTGACACCGGAGCTGCTCGGGAAGATCGGCCCCGCCGAGGCGGCCCTGCTCGAGACGCGCGAGCGTCCGATCGTGCTCCTTCGCCGCCTGCCCGACGCGCCCGTCGCCGCCTCCGTCGCCCCGGACACGAGCTGGCTCGGGGTGATGCTTCCCTACACGCCGCTCCACCACCTGCTCCTCCACGACATCGGGCGCGCGCTCGTCATGACCAGCGGCAACGTCTCGGACGAGCCGATCGCCTTCGAGGATGCCGACGCGATCGAGCGGCTCGGGCCGATCGCCGATGCGATCCTCGCGCACGACCGTCCGATCCATCGCCGCTGCGAGGACTCGGTCGTCAGGGTCGAGTTCCCGATCAGGCGCTCGCGCGGCTTCACGCCGTCGGCCCTTCCGCTGCCCGTGCCGGCGCCTCGGCCGCTCGTCGCCACCGGCGCCGAGCTGAAGTCGACCTTCTGCGTGGCTCGCGGCGGCGAGGCTCTGCTTTCGGCGCACCTGGGCGACCTCGACTCCGAGCTCGCGCTCCGTGCGTTCCACGCCGATCTCGACCTCTATCTGGACATGCTCGGAGTGCGGCCGGAGGCGATCGCCCACGACCTGCACCCTGACTATCTCGCCACCAGGTGGGCCCTCGAGCAGGACGTCGAGCTCCTGGGCGTCCAGCATCACCATGCGCACGCGGCGGCGTGCCTCGCCGAGCACGGCGAGACGGGGCCGGCGCTCGCGCTCGTCTTCGACGGGACCGGCTTCGGGCCCGACGGGACGCTCTGGGGAGGCGAGCTCTTGCGCTGCGATTTCACGACTTTCGAGCGCGTCTCGCACCTGGAGGCGGTGCCGCTGCCCGGCGGCGAGGCTGCGGTGCGTGAGCCCTGGCGGGTCGCCGCTGTCCATCTGGAGCTGGCCGGTCGGCCCGTGCCGTGGGAAAGCTGGACGATGGTGCGTCAGACGCTGGGTGTGAACGCGCCGCTCTCGTCCGGCATGGGGCGCCTCTTCGACGCAGCCGCCGCGCTGCTCGGCGTCCGCGAGCGGGTGTCCTACGAGGGACAGGCGGCGATCGAGCTCGAGCAGCTGGCGGGCTCGGCCGCGGCCGAGCCGTACCTCTGGAGCTTCGGGAGCGGCCCCGCGCTCGTCGCGGCGCTGCACGACGATCTCGCCGACGGTCGCTCGGCTGCTGAGCTAGCGGCTGTCTTCCACGAGACCATCGCCGCCGCCGCCGCGGAAGCTTGCGCCGAGGCGGGCGAGCCCGGAACAGTTGTTCTCTCGGGTGGGACTTTCCAAAATCTCCGCCTACTCGTCTCGACGCGGCGGCGGCTCGCGGAGCTTGGCTTCCGGGTGCTCACCCACCGTCTCGTCCCGCCAAACGACGGCGGCATCAGCTATGGGCAAGCCGCCGTGGCGGCGGCGACGTTGCGGTGACTCGGCGTGCCATCCGCATCGTCCGCGCAGGGCTCCGAGGGTATAACGCACAACAAGTGAGAACCTGCGACGCCGGAATGACCGGACAGCGATGACGAGCGCGGCCGACCTCGTCCGCGAGCTCTACGAGGCGTACCAGCGGCGCGACTGGGAGGCGGCAGCCGGGCTGCTGGAGGAGGACGCGGTCGTGGAGATGCCGGCGACAGCCGAGCGGCTCGTCGGTCGCTCGAAAGTGGTCGAGTTCCAGCGTGACTACCCGGAGCCCTGGGGCGACCTGTCCCTGTTGCGCATCGTCGGCAAGGGCGAAACCGCAGCCGCCGAGATCGAGGTCGTCGCCGAGGAGGCAACGTTCCGGATGGCCGCGTTCTGGCGAGCCGGTGAGGGGCTTCTGCGCGAGGGCGTCGAGTATTGGGTCACGGTCGGCGGCGAGGAACCTCCGCCGAACCGCGCGCACGCGCAGGCCCAGGGGCCTGTCCGAAAAGTGGCTCAGGGCACCTGACACCTCTGCCCGAGCGCGACCGTCGTCGGCACGATCAGGATGTCAACCCCGTGACCTCGGTAATCGCCATCGTGTTGCCGTCCGGGTCCTTGACCCACGCGGCTCTGAATTGGCCGGCGTCGAAGACGCCGCGCTCGTCGGTCTCGAGGCCGGGCTGGTCGTACCGTTCGAAGATCACCCCCCGCGAGCCGAGCTCGTCCATCGTCTTGTCGAGGTCGTCGACGAACCAGCCGGCAATCGTCGCCGGCGACTTGCCTGCGTTCTCGGGCGCGAGATAGACGAAGAGCCGAGTTCCCTCCCCGCACGGGTAGCGCACGCCCTGTTCCTCCTCCTCGCCGCCCACCAGCCCCAGCTGCTCCTCGTAGAAGCGCTTGGCGCTGTCGAGGTCGGATACCGCCATCGCCGCCTCGACCCGGCAGTCGCTCAAACCCATCGGGACCTCCTGGGTGTCATTCCGGGCAAATCTAATCGCGACGTCTCCGAGTGACCGCTCAGCCGGCCGTTGCTGCCGGCGGTCTTCCTACCGCCGCGCCAGAACGCCGTCGAGCGCCCGATATGCAGCGGCGACCGAAAGCCCGTACACCAGATGGTTCCCGAAGTCCTTGGCGAGCGTCGAGACCGGGAACTTCCACGGGGGCTTGTAGATCTTCATCGCCGGCAGCATCGTGTAGTCGAAGGCCATGACAGTGGTCGTCAACGCCACGCCATTCACGACCGGACGGTGGAAGGTCTCTTCGAGGATCCCATAGAGCGCGCCCCAGCTCGTCCCATACAGCCAATGCACGGTGTTCTGCATCGCGCCCGCCTTCTCGAGTGGGACGTCCTGCTCGAACACCCCTTCGACGATGCGGTGGCCTACCTGGGCGGGATCCGGCGTCTCGCTCCAGTCCTTCGGAGGCGCCTCCGCCTCGCCCGAGCCGTTCGAGCCGGCGAGCTTTGCCTGCAGGGCCTGATAGCCCGTGAAGATCGCGTTCCCGATCAGGCCCGCGACGAGGCCTTGACCTACTGCGGCGAGTGGCGTCTTTTCATTCATGGCCTTTGCATCCCCGTGACCCTGTCGTTCTCAAACATCGTGATCGCTCCCGACACTTGCGGATCAGCGAAGATCGGTCGCCGTGGGCGTCGTTCTCGTCACGGGCGGTTGCGGTTTCATCGGCTCGCACGTCGTCGACGAGCTCGTCGCGCGTGGGGAGAGCGTGCGGGTGCTCGATCTGCTGCACGCGCTATCGCACGAGCGCAAGCCCGACTATCTGAACCCGGCGGCGGCGTATGTCTTCGGAGACGTCCAGGACGGCGAGCTCGTGGACTCCGTCCTCGAGGGCGTCGACCGCGTCAGCCATCAGGCCGCGATGGTGGGCCTCGGCGTCGATTTCGCCGATGTCGTCGACTACGTGCGGCACAACGATCTTGGCACGGCGACGCTCCTGCGCTCGCTCGCGAGACGAAGGAAGGACGTGCGACTCGTGCTCGCGAGCAGCATGGTCGTCTACGGCGAGGGGCGCTACCGCTGCGCCGAGCACGGCCTCGTGCGACCGGCGCCGCGGACGCCGGAGGCGCTGGAAGCGGGAGAGTTCGATCCGGCATGTCGCGCCTGCGGCCGGTCGCTCGAGCCGGAGGCGGTGCCGGAGTCCGCCCGGATCGATCCACGCAACGTCTACGCGGCGACGAAGGCGCAGCAGGAGCACCTGTGCTCCGCCTTCGCACGCGAGACCGGGGCGTCGGTCGCGGCGCTTCGCTACCACAACGTGTACGGGCCGCGAATGCCTCGGGACACGCCCTACGCCGGCGTCGCGAGCATCTTCCGGAGCGACCTCGAGGGCGGTCGCGCGCCGCGCGTCTTCGAGGACGGGTGTCAGCTCCGCGACTTCGTCCACGTCCGCGATGTTGCATCCGCGAACGTGCTCGCGCTGGCAGCGGACGTGACCGGCCCGCTGAACGTGGCGAGCGGGGAGCCCCACAGCATCGGAGATCTCGCACGCGAGCTCTCGAGCGCGTTCGGCGGTGAAGAGCCGGCGACGACGGGCGAGTATCGGCTCGGCGACGTGAGGCACGTCTTCGCCTCGACGGACCGCGCCTCGGTCGAGCTCGGCTTCCGCGCCTCGATCTCCTTCGCAGAGGGCATCCGCGAGCTCGCGACCGCGCCGCTTCGAGCCTGAATCAATCATCTAGCTCAGCAGGAGGCCGTGTCGCGCCTGATTCCCGAGGCGAGGCTGAAGGCGCCGGCCCGGCTGATCTTGAGCCGGGTGAGGCCGTTCCTGGCGGGCGCCAGACAGACCGCGGTTCCGGCCGCTCGCCAATGCGGCGTGTAGCGCACGCGGAGGAGGTAGTCCCCTGCCCTGTCCGTCCAGCCGCCGACGCGCTCGTGGCCGAACTCCGTGAGCTCCGCCCGGCCGGGCCCGGAGAGGATCGGCGTCGCCCGCGGGAGCTCCCAGATCGTCCAGTTGGGCGACGAATGGACGAGGGCGAGCCCCGCCCGCCCGGAACGAACGAGCTCGGCCTCGTGGCGGGCGCCCAGTTCGTCGAGCCGGGTCTTCGGCAGCAGCACGTAGCGCACTCCGAGCCGGCGAAGCCAGTGCCGGTACCGAGTCGGGGAGAGCACGGAGTCGTAGAGCAGCGGGTTCTGGGCCACGTCGAGCTGCCGGTACCAGCCCCGGGCGAGCGGGATGCCCGAGCGAGGGACCCAGTAGGCCTCCCAATGACCGTATGTCGGGATCACCTCGACGCGATAGCCCGCACCTCCGTTCGCGCGCACCCACTCGAGCGCGGGCCGCCAGAACGACTCCTGCGCGGCCAGAGGGTCGGAGCGGCTGGGAAGGATCTCCAGATACGGGACCGCCGTGTAGGCAAACCCGAGCGCGAGCGCCGGGAGCGCGAGCAGGCGCGGCCGGAAACCGGCCATCAGCACCATCAGCAGGCCCAGCGGAAAGACGAAGAAGCGCAAGCGCGTGAGGTTGCTGCCGAGCGGCGTGGTCACGAAGAACGCGGCCACGCACACGATCCCCCAGAGCAGGAAGAACGCGAGTAACGCCTCCCCATGACGCGCGCGGAGCGCGAGGGAGATGCCGAACGTGCTGGCCACCAGCACGCCAAGCAGGTTCCAGATCCCGAACGGGTAGACGACATCGGAGGGGAAGGCAACGAACGCCGCCAGTTGAAGTCCGACGAAAACGCCGAGCCCGGCGAGAAGCGATCGGGGCCCGAGCCGGCGCTTTGCGCAGGCGACCGCCAGGAGCGCGATCAGGAGAAAGACGAACGCGAGTGGGCTGAAGCCGAGTGTGAGCGCGGCGAGCAGCACCGCGAGCCCGGGCCGGCCCAGTTGGAGCGCGCGCAGCGTCCCGAGCAGACACGCGAGCCCGAGCGCGTAGGTGTAGGTCCCGGTCAGGAGCGGTCCGGCGGCGAGCACCCCGTAGGCGCGCGCGGGCCAGCGTCCGACGGCGCCCCACTCGTGCAGAAGCAACGAGGCGAAGATCGCCGCGGACACGACGGCAGCCGCGGCGACGAGGAAGACATTGCCGACGATCGCCGCGAGCGGGTAGTAGAGGACGCTGTAGGAGAGGAGCGGGTACTGGCCGGCGTACCAGAGGTTGTCCCAGAGATAGACGCCCTCGCGCACCAGCTCGGTGCGGTAGAGATGCGCGGGCGCGTCGATCGCGGGCGGGGCCGTCGTCACGATCAAGAGCGCCGAGGCCGCGGCCAAGACTGCGGCGGCGAGAGGCTCGCGACCGAGGGCGCTCTCAGCCCTCATAGGCCACCCGCGGTCCGAGGCGGCGCGGCAGCGCGGTGAAGCCGGCGAGCGCGGCAGCCAGCGCCGTGCCGCCCCAGACGACGTGTAGCGGCCAGGTCGGGTTACCGGGCGCCTTCTGCTGGACATAGAGGAGGAAGGCGGTCGCGGCGAGCGTGCTGCCGACGAGCAAGAGCCTCGGCCCTGCGAACGGCAGGAGCGCGAGCGGCAGCAGGACGTACCAAGGGTAGGCGGGGGTCGCGAGCAGGAGCAGAGCGACGAGCAGGAGCGCCGTTCCCTCGGGCTCGTTGCCGCGCCGCCGCCAGACGAGGAGCGCGAGCCCGCCAAGGGTTGCGAGCGCGAGCAGCCGGTAGACGACAGAGGCGCCGCCGCCGTCGATCCCCGTGAGACCGAGGAGATAGAAGCGGGCGCCCGAGTCGAATCCCTCCTCCTCGAGGTACCCGGGGAGATACCCGAGCACGCGTGTTCCGACCTCGATGAACGGCAGATAGGCGATCGCGGCGGCGGCGGCCATCCCGGTCAGGAGCAGAGCCGCACGTCGCCGGCCGCGTGCGAGAAGCGCCGGCAGCGCGGCCAGCGCGTAGAACTTCACGAGGGCGGCGGCGGCCAGCGCGATTCCGGCCGCGAGCGGGCGGCCGCGCACGTTCAGCAGGAGCGATCCGAGGAGGAGCGCCACGGCGGCGACGTCGATGTGCCCGCTCGACCCGACTTCGACGATGGCGAGCGGATGCCAGGCGTAGAGGAGCGCGAGCTCCGGCCGGCGTCCGTACCGCGAGAGCAGGAGCCCGAGCAGGACGATCGCGATCGCATCCACGCCGACGAGCACGATCTTCGTCCAGCGAACGCTGTCCGGATGAGCCTCGTACGAGGCTCGAAAGACAGCCTGCGCCGCTGGGGGATAGATGGTGGGCGCGAACTTCCGATTCACCTGCTCGTAGATCTCGGCGTCTCGCAGATGTGCGAGCAACGGACTCTCCGGTGGATGGCGATACGGGTTGATTCCCGCCGCCTGCACGCGCCCGTCCCAGACGTAGCGGTAGATGTCGTCGGAGAGCGCGGGGGGATGCACGGCGAGCGTGAGGCGCGCGGCCACCGCGACGACGAGCACGAGCGCGAACACCCAGCGGCCGGGAAGAGGGCGGCGCAGGACGAGGACGCAAGCGGCCGCGTACACGGCGAGAGCCGCGACGATGGCAGCGACGAGCGCCGCCGGCTGCTCGAAGGGCGCCGGCCGATCGAGCACGAGGCCGAGCCAGACGGAGACGGCGAGAAGAGCGACGCCGAGCGCCGCCAGCAAGGACGGGCCTGCCCGGAAAGTGGTCACGGTGAATGGCGTGTGAGACGTGCCGCGAGGCAAGGACGAAGGGAGCGCAGATATGCAGGCATATCTGCGCGACTGTGAGGACGCCGCATCGTGGTGCGTCGCATATGTCAGGCGCCCTGAGCCACTTTCCGGGCAGGCCCGTGAGGCCCGTGAGCCTTCACGCCTCGATACGCACCTGCACCCGATGGAAGCCGGTCGCGCCATCAGGGACGGTGTCGTCGACGACGGAGCTCTGTAGCTCCCCGGCGCCGTCGGTGGCGCGCACGACGAGCTCGTAGTCGCCGGGCGACGGCCGCCAGGGGCTGCTCCAGAGCGCCCAGGTGAGCGGCGAGGCGTGGTACACGATCTCGGCGTCACGCCACGTGTCTCCGCCGTCCGTCGAGACCTCGACCTTCGAGATGCCGCGATCGCCCGCGAAGGCGGCGCCGCGGATCTCGACCGGGGCGGGCACGCTGCTCCCCTTCACGGGAACGTCGATGCGGGACATCGTGTGAACCCGTTGCGCCTTCCATCCCTGCTTCTCGTAGTAGCCCTCGCGATCGTCGTCGATCAACTCGATCCGGTCGATCCACTTCACGCTCACCTCGCCGTACGCGCCGGGGACGATGAGCCGGGTGGGATACCCGTGCCGGTCCGGGAGCGGCTCGCCGTTCATCTCGAAGGCGAGGAGCGTCGTCGGCTCGAGCGCCTTCTCGAGCGTCGTCGAGTGCGTGTAGCCGTCCGAGGCGTGAAAGAACACGCGTCGAGCGCCAGCCTCCGGCTGCGTCTCGCCGATCAGCTCGCGCAGCGGAATCCCCTTCCACACGGCGTTCGACATCAGGCCGCGGCCGACCCCGTTCGAGATGCATTCGAGCGTCGTCTCCTGCTCCACGGCCTGCAGGTTGGCGATCTCCTCGAAAGCGAGCGTCATCGGCTCGGCAACCTGGCCGCTGAGCTCGAGCCGCCAGCGGTCGCGCACGACGCGCGGGTCGATGAGGTTCTTCGTCACGACGTAGAACTTGTCGTTGGGGGTGATCGGCTGCACGCCGGCGCCGATCACCTCGATCCCCTCGTACCCGAAGACCGATCGGCGGCGCAGCGCCTCGATCAGGCCGGCGGAGCCCAGCGCCAAGACGCCGCCCGTGGCGCCCGCGAGGAAGGTCCGCCGGTTCACAGCCGACGCTCCGCCACCGCCAGGGAGACGACGAAGACGGCGGCGATGACGAGCAGCCCCGCCGCGGTCACGAGCGTGGCCTGTCCCGGCGGCAGGCCCCGATAGTTCGACGCGAGCGCAGGCCAGAGCGCCGCCAGCGCGACGAGCCAGAGCCCCAGTGCGCCACCGGCGAGAATCGCCAGGCGTCGGCGCTCGAGCCGGCTCGACAGGAGGCCGATCAGGGCGCCCGTGGCGAGTAGGCCGAGGAAGCTCGAGTAGAACGCGAGCTGCTTCGACAGGATCGGCCCCCCGAAGATGCCCAGCATCCCCACGAAGAGCTCGACCGGGATGAAGGGCAGGAAACGGTCGCTCACGAGTTCGACCGGAAGCGGCACGCCGAGCAGGAGCCGCAGGAGCGCGGCCGTGAGGATCGTCGCCAGCGCGGCGATCACACCGGCTCTCATGCGAGCACCGCGATTCGCGCGGAGCTCAGCGCCGCTCGCGTGGCGGGCAGGTCGTCTCGCGCCCACGCATCGAGCTCCAAGAGCTCTAGATCGTCCACCTCGTCGACGTCGTACGTCGACTCGACCATCCCGACCGAGAGACCCCGGGCCGCCGCGCTCTCCAGAATCTCGTCGAGGACGGCGTCGGTGCTCATGGGGATCCCGGCGAGCACGTCGTGCCAGCCGCGCATTCCGATCAGGTAATAGCCTCCGTCGCCGACGGGGCCGAGTACGAGGTCGTGCCGGTCGAGCAGGCGGAATGCCTCGCCGACCACCTCCGACCGGAGCTGCGGCGAGTCCGACGCGATCAACACGACCCGTTTCTCTCCGCGAGCCGCGGCGCCCCGGAAGAGCGCCCGCTGACGAGCCGTCCAGTCGCCGGCCGGCTGTCCCAGGACGCGGCCCGAACGCACGGAATGCGAGTCTCGGGCAGCGCGCCACTCGGACAGCGGGGTCACGTACCACCCGGCCTCCGGAAAGC
>Ga0136613_10000663_pt1 | contig 16298 bp, 18 predicted proteins | sample AntDrymUQ2722106_2_FD_106649 | JGI IMG/M metagenome (GOLD analysis project Ga0136613, IMG submission 106649) | Polar desert sand microbial communities from Dry Valleys, Antarctica - metaG UQ272 (21.06) | ecosystem: Environmental > Terrestrial > Soil > Desert | place: Antarctica: Dry Valley... | reverse complement strand
CGTCGCCCGAGGCATCGACGAACACCGTTGCCCTCACTCGTCTCAGCCCGGCTTTGGTTGCCACGACGATCTCGTCGACCCATCCGTTGTTCACGATGGCATGTTGGAGGAAAGTGTGCAGCAGCACCCTGACCCCTGCCTCCCGCACCAGTCGCTCCCACACCACTTTGAGATGTTCAGCCACGTAGGTGATGCCCATTCCTGCGCCGAATGTGTTGGGGCGCCTGATCACGGGTCCGAGGGCCTTGAGTCCGGTCACGACATCATCGCCGACCCCCCCGACCACCTTCTTGGAGACATTCCCTGGGGTGAAGAACCCATAGAAAGTGTCCAGCACCGCGGTAGAAGTCCCGCCGAGGAAGGGCAGCTTCTCGATGAGGACAGCATCGGCGCCCGATCGACCTGCGGCGATTGCAGCCGATGACCCGGCGGACCCCGACCCTACGATCACAACGTCGGCTTCGGCTATCACGGGGAACTTATCCCACATCTGATTCTTCCTCGGGAGGTGCCGCTGTTACCGACCATCCACCGTCTACGCCAATCAATTGCCCGGTCACGTTCCGGGCCCGGTCGGAGAGCAGAAACACCATCGTTGCGGCTACTGCATCTGGGTCTAGCAATCCGCGAGACAGCGGTTGCTTCCAACGCGCATAGCCCAGCGTCGCCGAATCACTGGCTGCCCGGGTCGACATCGGAGTGTCCACAAGCGCCGGCGCGACAACGTTTACCCGAACTCCGTGCGGTGCGTAGTAAGCGGCCATGGTCGTCCCGAGCGCGATGATCGCCCCCTTCGCGGCGGCATAGGCATGAGTGGGAAAGTGCACTCCATCGGGCGCCACCGCCAGGATGCTGGACATGAGGACGATCGAGCCCCTACCCCCAGCGTTTCGCTTCTGATTGATCATCTTGCCTACAACTGCTCGTGCCGCCAGGAAGGTCGTGGTTAGGTTGAGGGCGAGGGTTTCCTGCCACCCCTCAGATGTGATCTCGTGGGTAGGGCCATCTCCGAACCGGCGCCCACTACCACCCGCCACCGCCAGCAGTCCGTCCACTCGGCCCAGGGTTTGATGCGCCTGATCGAATGCCTCCACCGCTTGTGCCTCCGAGGTGAGATCGGCGAGGGCATATCCGTGATCGGTTCCCCCTAGCTCGGCGAGCAGTTCGGCGCACTCGACGGAGTTCTTTGCGACGACAAACACCCGCGCTCCGTCTGCAGCCGCAGTGCGAGCGCAAGCAGCTGCGATCCCTCTTGCGCCCGTGACGACCACAGACCGACCTTGAAGCGGTAAGGAACTCACTCCCAACTCTCCGGGACTGCGATAGCGCCCACCGGGTCGTAGGCTCGACCCACTCGCCGGAAGTACTCTTCGTAAACCCGCTCGAGCTGCTGCGCACCCTCGTCGGAGCCCACAAAGTGGGGAGACGTGAGAACCACAGGTTCCACGCCTCGCTCCATGAGCTTCTCGGCTGTCGCAGTCTTCAGCATGTTGACCACCGCAATGGCTCCGATCGACGAGGTAGGACCTACCCGGTATCGGAGACCTGGGATGGCCGTAACTGCGTCGCCGGCAGGCGATCCGTTGTCGATCGTGATGTCGGCGATCTCGGCCAGCTTCCTGCCCGAGCTATGCCGACTCTCGGTCGCTTTCGCATGCTGAAGCGACGTCACGGCGACAACGGGCAGCCCCATCTTTTTGGCGTACAGGGCTATCTCGACTACCACCCCGTTGATTCCGGTGGACGAGAAGATGAGAAATGTGTCGCCCGGATGGATCTTGAATTGTTGAAGGATCACTCTCCCGAAACCCTCGACCCGTTCCACGAACATCGCCTGCCGAAGACCGTTGGGGCCCACCACTCCAACGTGATTCGACAGCGCCAGCTCTGCGATCGGATAAAACCCGGGAAACGATCCGATGCGTGGGAACAGCTCCTCGGTGTTCATGCGTGAGTGACCGGACCCAAAGACGTGCACGAGAGCGTCAGCGGCAATGGCGTCAGCGAGCTGATCCGCGGCACGATCGATCTGTGCTTCCTGGACAGCGACCAAGTCGAGGACTTTGCGTGCTTCATCGAGCCATGATCGGCTGGCGATGCTCATCTTTTCTCCTTCCCGACAGGCTCGAGATCGATGTTCGAAAAGTCGAGCTGTAGGAGAAACCGGGCTCGGTCCCCTCGCAGCAGCTGGTGTGAGAGTTCGACCGGAACCGCCTCTCTGTCTCTAGCAACCCGCTGGACCAGGAGTGCAGGCGCATGATTCGGCACCCCCAAGACACGTGCTTCGATCAGGGTGAGCACGACCGGTTCGATGGTCTCAACAGCTGATATCGGCGCCCGTCCATAGTGGTCCCGGAGCAGGTCGTAGAGGGAAAGTGCGGAGAAGTCATGATCCACCAATCCGGGAAATAGAGACGAGGGAAGATACGTGGTCTCCAGGATGAGCGGCTCACTTTCGAGCAACCGTAGCCGCACCAATCGGATGACTGGGCTGCCCGGAAAGACACCGAGGTCCTGGGCTGTCGGCCGATCAGCATGGCCTCCTGAGAGCTCGATCACCTTGTTCTTTAGGTCAAGGCCTCGCGCCCGGAGGGCGGCTCCGATCGATAAGTGCGAAAGTAGATCGGTTTCCACTCTCGTTCGAGCGACGAAGGTGCCTCGACCTTGGTGGCGGTTGATCAGCCCGCTCCGCTCCAACTCGTCGAGTGCATTGCGAAGCGTTGCCCGCGACACCCCAAACTGGGCACATAGCTCCCGCTCAGGCGACAACCTGTCACCCGGGACGTACCGCCCCGACCGGATCGCCCTCTCGAGGCGATTCGCCACCTCCTCATAAAGGCTCGACATGGGCAGATAATAGCGCGCATGGTACGATTGGTATGTACCATTCTCGCACCGAATGGGAGAGATTGATGGCGATGGCTGCCTTGGTTGCGCTTCCAGTGCTGGCGGTCTTTCTGGCTAGCGAGAAGCGGCTGACCGAAGGCCTGGTTGTAGGAGCAAGAAGGTGACGATCCCGTGTGGGTTCGGGTAGGCAGATGTACCAATTAGAGGTTCAAGGCGGGACCCTCTCTGTCTCCTCAGGGGCAGATATGGAAGTCCTGGCTGAAGATTCCAATGAGCTACGCCTCAGAGCAGATGGCGGTCTCCCAGTGGTCCTCCGTTTTGAGATCTCGGGTACGGAGTTGCTGGTGGGTTTGGGCGAGAGGTTTGGCCAGCTAGAGCAAACCGGTCGACGCTGGGAAGCGGCGATCACCGATCTTCTGCACGGCCATCCCGAAGACACTTATTGCTATGTGCCGTTTCTGCTCAGTTCAGCCGGCTATGGCGTCCTACTCGAGACGTCGGCACGAGCCCTGTGGGATTTGAAAGCCACGGACCCGAGGGCTTGGAGTGTGAGTGTGGCCGCCTCACCCTTTCAGTTGCGCGTTTTCAGGGGCCAACCGAAGGCAATCATCGCCGCGGCCACGAAGGTCATCGGCCGCCCCCCACTGGCTCCACCCTGGGCATACGGCGTGTGGAAGACCACCCTGAGTGGGACTGAGGCAATCCTGTCCGAGGCCCGGGCGATTATGCAAGCCGATATCCCGGTGACCGCCTGCTGGACGTACGACTACTACGACGAAGCCACCAACACGGGATGCGGGTTGTCGGGTTCCTATCCGTCCGGTTCTTACCCGAATCTCTCGAATTTGAGCAACCGGCTGCACGATCTCGGCTACCGGGTGCTGGGCTATGTGCAACCGGCCGTGTTCGTAGGATCCCAGCCGTTCGATGAGGCGTCTCGAGAGGGCTATTTGGTCCGTCGAGCCAACGGGGAGCCGAATCTGTTTCCTTATAACAACCCGAAACTGCGCCCTGACATACCCTGGTTCTCCGAACCGGGTGCGGCATATATTGACATGACGAACCCTGCTGCCCGTTCGTGGTTCCAAAACATGCTGCAAGGTGCGCTGGACATGGGCTTCGACGGCTGGATGCAGGATATGGGTGAGCATCTCGGCGACCGAGCCCAGCTGGCCGATGGATCTCTCGGTGCTGCGGCGCGCAATCGCTACGCCGAGCTCTACCACCAAGCAGCGCACGAGGTCTGGTCTCACCGCAAGGATGTAACCGTGTTCGCCCGATCCGGCGCGCTCGGTTCCATTGCCAAAGTCAATGCGATGTGGCCCGGCGACCAGCACGCCGACTGGACCTCGGATCGCGGGTTGCCGTCTGTCATTCCGGCTGGTCCCAGTATCGGGTTGGCGGGAGTTACCGCATGGGGTCCGGACATTGGGGGTTTGATCGACGGCCGCGATGGAGGCGCCGGGGTCAGGGACGAAGAGCTGTGGATTCGATGGTGCCAATACGGTGCTCTCACGCCAATCATGCGCGACCATCTCGGCTTCAAATACGCGGGTGGTGCGATCGACATGTGGTCGGGCGACCGCACTGTCGCCATTTTCCGCACGTACGCGCGTTTGCACCTCGCCCTGTTCCCCTATCTGTGGCGCTTGGCACGCGAGGCAAGCGACAGCGGGATCCCGATCCTCCGGGCACTTCTGATCGAATACCCCGACCATCCGGAGGCGTGGTCGATCAATGACCAATACCTGCTCGGGGCCGATCTTCTGGTTGCCCCGGTGACGATCAAGGGCGCGGTATCTCGCCGGGTATGGTTTCCGCCCGGAGTATGGATCTCGTGGTGGGACGACACCCGCTGGGAAGGCACCGGTTGGCGGGAGGTGCCAGCTCCGCTAGAACAGATCCCTCTTTTCAGGCGGGAAGGTGGTCGCGTCGAACTCTCAGAGAATCCAGACCGCACGCTTGGCATGTGAGTAATCGGTATTGGGCCGGGCTAAGTCGTTAGATGCCGCCAGGTCCGCCGATGACCTGAGAGCGCTGTGGCACCAGGCCCGGGTCTCCTGCCCGACTCGTCGGAGCCCCCAGCGAGCCGATCAGTAGGCCAACTCGCCGCTCCAACTCGTCACGGTTGCTGCCCGGGGCAAACACGCTCGATCCGATCCCGATCGCCAAAGCACCGGCGCGTAGGTATTCGGCAGCGTTATCAGGCCCGATTCCCCCGGTCGGGATCAACGGTGGATCATGCAACGGCCGGCGGATAGCCCGCAGGTAGGCCGGACCTCCAAGCAAGTCGGCCGGAAAAACCTTGACGGCAGCAGCACCCAGGTCGAGGGCCATCGTGATTTCGGTCGGTGTGGCCGCTCCGGGGATGCAGGGGATCGAAGCCTCTGCGCAGGCCCGGACAACCGAAGGAACAACCGCCGGTGTAATGATGAAAGCCGCCCCCACTGAGAAGGCCCTTTCTGCGGCGTTTTCGGTCAACACCGAGCCTGCTCCTGTGGTTACACCGCGATCGGTGAGCCGTTTGATCTGGTCGAAAGCACCTTCGGTATCGAGTGTTACCTCGATCAGCGGGATACCCGCCTCGAGGGCTAGCCCCGCAGCCATTTCGGCCTCCTCCGATCCCAGGCCCCGCAAGATACCGATGACGGGAGTCACTTTGAGCCCGGGGAAGACGTCGGTGAGGCGGGTCATCGCCGGGGCTTCCGGAATGTTGGTTCCGCCCGCGGGCTAAAGACGATTTTCTTCCCGCGCCGGTCAGATGTCTGATCCAAGATATAGCTGCGGGCCGTCTCGAGATCTACCACATCGATCTCGTGGAATCTGGTCCCGAAGGAGCCGCTTGCTATCCCGGCGACGGACTGTTTCATGGCTTCGACGTCGTGTCCGACCCGGGCCCGAATGGTCAGCTCGCCGAATACAAGTGTCGGAAGGGGGATAGGCACCTCGCCTCCCCGGAGCCCCACGACGACGATGGCGCCTCCGGATTCAGCGGCCAAAAGAGCGGTGGCCAGCCCGCGTTCGGCACCGGAGGCTTCGATCACGAGCGAGGCCCGCATCGATCGGGCCTGATCCGGCTCGAGCGCCGCCGCCGCGCCTCCGTCGATAGCCCTTTGCCTTGACCATGGATCAGGGTCTATAGCGATCACCGCGTCGGCACCGCGGCTGAGTACCACGTCAGCGATACATGATCCGACAGAACCGAATCCCACCACCGAAACGAGGAGCCCTGAGACGTCGACTCCGTCGAGAGCGTGCACGGCCACGGCGTACGGCTCGACTAGGGCGGCCGTCGCGGCCGCTATACCCTCGGGGACGGGTAGGCATTGGTAGGCGTGGACCCGGACGAAATCCGTCAGGCCCCCGTCGGCGCTCAGTCCGGTCACCGCCAGCACTTCGCAGCGCGATATGGCCCCGGCCAGGCATTGATTGCACTTGCCGCACCAAATTACGGGCGTAGGAGTGACACGGGTGCCCACCGCCACACCTGCTTCGGGTCCAGCAGCGATGACGCGGCCCACTATCTCGTGGCCGAGAGTTATTGGCGCCCTGAAACCGGTGAGCGGATGCGGCGAGGAAGTGGGTATCGAGACGGGTCCATGCCGGGCTTCCTCTTGATCGGTACCACAAATGCCGGTGGCCTCCACTTCGATAATCACGTCATCGGACGTAATGAGCTGGGGCGCTTTGACGTCATCGAGTCGAACGTCACCCCTGCCGTGCCAACGAAGAGCCTTCAATTGGCCGGTCCTTCTTCAAAGACCGGCTCGCCCGGTCTCGAATACTGGCGAACGAGATCCATGTTTAGGGTGACACCCAGGCCGGGGCGGTCGGGCAATGCGACCTTTCCGTCTCGGATCACCTCCTCCGCGACCAGATCGGACCAGAAAGGCAAGTCGGACCCGTGAAACTCGAGGAACATGACACTCGGGATCGTCGCCATGACGTGGACTGCTGCCATGAACCCAATCGGACTAGCGATGCAGTGAGGGGCAAATCCGATTCCCGTCCTTGAACACCAGTCCCCGATTTGCTGGGCCTCACGAATTCCACCCACCTTCTGGACGTCGGGGGTGGCGATGTGCAGGCCTCCATGGGTTGCCAGTTCCTCGATGCCTTCAAGTCGATACGCGTTCTCACCGCTAGCGATGGCGATCGGCCCCGCTTCGGCGACCGCGGCGAGCGCGCGACCCGAAGGTGGCACCGGATCCTCAAGCCACAGGGGCGCCGCTTCGGCGAGTGCTCCGTTGAGAGCCCTTGCTGTTGGTATATCGAACCGCCAGTGGCAGTCGTAGGCGATCTCGACGGCCCTATTGGTTTCAGAGCGGAGCCATGACGCGCTCTCGGCCAAGCGCAAAGCGGTAGCAGACGGCAGCGTGGCGTCGGTGGCGAGACGCCCATGCTCGAAGACGTCGATATCGAGTTTGACACAACCAAAGCCGTTGTCGGCAGCGGTCTGGACCCTTTTCAGAATGGCCTCGTTCGAGACGTGGTCTGTGGTTTCGCCGGTCCAGTAGAAGTCACCAATCGAGGTGACGCCGTCATCGGACGCCCAGAAAGGACGGCGAGACCGCAAGAGGCTGTCGACACTAACGAGTGCTTCGCCGGCGTGAAGATCTGCGTATACAGGTATCTCTTGGCGGAAGCTCCCGCCCAATATGCGCCAAATAGGCTCCCCGTATATCTTGCCTGAGAGATCCCATAGGGCCGTCTCGAGACCCGAAACAGCATGGAGGGCTGCTCCCGCATGACCCGACCCGCTCGAGGCGGAGATCGCAAGGTGCATTCGTGTTGTGAGAGTGCGAATGTCCCGAGGGTCACCACCAATCAGAAGAGTTCCAACATCGCGGGCTATCGCCGGCAGGCCAGGCGCGAAGAAGCATTCACCGATTCCATAGGTTCCATCGTCGAGTTGGACCCGAACGAACGTGTAGTCGAAATTCGCCTCGACAACCGCGGTGGACACGCCGGTGATCTTCAAATCATGCGTCCCCGGTGGCTAGCTCCCGCCACCGCCAAATCGACTCGACGGCTGTCGGCTGATTCGGCCCAACGTTTGCGACGGTGAACTTCACTTTGCTGTCCAGCCGGAACTCACCATCCATAATTCGTCGTTCCTCATGAAGGTTGCAAAGCTCCGATCTTGTCATGGTCTTACCGGTCATACCAACCTATTGTCGAAGTGTTGCCCCACAACGTCAAAGTACAGAGGTGCGACCCTCAATTGCACGTACGCGTCGGGCGCCTCGTTGCCCATCCCATCGCCATCTCAGCGTGTGGGCAAGCTTTGGTAATGATGGAGCCGACCGCCAAGCCGGGGTCGCCTCAGCAAGTGGGCGGTGGCGACCGCCCACCCGTGGCTTCCTAAGGTGAGAAATTCCTCGTCTACAGCGGAGCCTCTTACGCGGTGTCGGGCCGAACTCGGGGAAAGCCCACGTTGGGATCACCGGATCAACCGCTTGGTCTGGGTAGACATTCTCAGTGGTCTGGTCCATGTGACCGAGCTGGAAACAGGGAATACGACCACCATCCCGGTCGACCGGCATGTTGGGGCTGTCGCTCTCTACGCCGAATCGGCCTATCTGCTCGCGGTGAGGGACGGCTTCGCTGTTCTTGACGGCGAAACCATGGGTCCCGTGGCCCCGGCTTTCGATGACATTGCGCTCCGGATGAACGACGGCTCGGTCGATCCATTGGGCCGATTTGTTGTTGGCGCCATGGCCTATGACGCATCGGCGGGTCGGGGCCAACTCTACCTGCGGGAGGTGGACGGGACTCTTCGTACGCTGATCGATGGGGTCACCATTTCCAACGGACTCGCCTGGTCGGCCACAGGTGAGACTATCTATTACGTGGACAGCGCTACCCACGGAGTCGACATTTTTGACTACGACCTTCTTGACGGCACGATGACCAATCGGCGTCGCCATGTGTCGATCGATCCGGAGGAGGGGGCTCGACGGTGTGGCTCTCGACGCCGAGAACTGCCTCTGGGTTGCCATCTTCGGAGGTGGCATTGTCCGTCGTTATGCGCCCAACGGCGAGGTCATAGCTCAGATTGAGGTTGCCACTTCCCAGGTGACATCGTGCACTTTTGGTGGTCCGCACTTCGAAACTCTTTTCATCACCACGGCGTGCCACCGACTCGATCTCGCTGACGAGGCCAACGCGCAGGCAGGCACGCTGTTCGTGGCCGACCCAGGATGCGTCGGGCGACCTGAAACCGTGATTCCCGCTGGCTCCACCGCGACAGCACTAAAATCCAGCGCCGGCCAGTCATGAGTCGTGACACCATCGTCGCCTTGATCGGCGAACTCGTCACCCTCGAAGTGTGATCGCTCAGGCGAGCCTCACCTCACCTAGACGGATTCGAGGAGGATGGCGGTGCCGAGTCCGGAGCCTGCCGGCACGGTCGCCCCGCCCAGTGTTAGGTCGCGCTGCTTGAGCGCTTTGGCCAGATGGATCGAGATCCGTAGTCCGGACATGCCGACCGGATGCCCGAGACCGATCGCACCACCGTCAACATTCAGTCTTTCCCTGTCCCAGCCGCCCAATTCCTCACAGGCGAGGAGCTGGACCGCGAAGCCCTCGTTGCATTCCAGGAGATCGAGATCGTCCACAGTCTTCTTTGCTCCCGCTAGCGCGGCGTTGAGGGCGTCGACACAGGAATAGCCCATCAGGTTCGGGTCGCACCCGACCATGGCGAGCCCCTCGGTCACGATGCGGGCGATCGGCTCCAATTCATATTTGTTCATCGCCTCGGCACTGGCGATGATCGCTGCCGCCGCACCGTCATTGATGCTTGCCGCATTCCCGGCCGTTATGACACCTCCAGGTTGGATGGGCGGAAGCTCGGCCAGGGAGACGATGGTCGACGAGGCTCGCGGGTTCTCATCGACATCGAAGGTCAACGGCCCTTTGCTTGAGGGGATTTCGATCGGAACGGTCTCGTCTCCGAACCGTCCGCCGACAATCGCATCAAGCGCCCGTTGGTGGGAGACCACGGCATATTCATCCATCTGTTGTCTGCCGATGCCGTCAACCCTGGCGTGATGCTCGGCGACATCGATCATGTACTTGGGATCGCCCCACATCCCCGATCCGGCAAGTGTGCACTCGCGCAAGGTGTCGAGGAACGTGCCACTCTCGAGGCGATGTCCCCACCTTGAGCCGGGAACCATGTGGGGGGCGTTACTCATCGATTCGAGCCCGAGAACCATCACCAAATCCACCGCCCCGACGACGATCTGATAGGCAGCCTGGATCAGGGCGGCCATCGACGAGCAACATTGCATGTTGATCGTGAAGGCGGGGACCCGGTGCGGCACACCTATTCGCATCCCGACCACGCGCGCCGGGTTGGATTCGGTCATGTCCTGGAGGACCATGCCGCCGATGATGAGATCGAGCGATTCAGGCTCGAGGTTCAGTCGCTGAAGCAATGCGGCGGCCACCGTTGACCCGAACTCGGTAGCCCGTAGTGGTTGCAAGGAGCCGCCAAACCGGCCGATCGGGCTCCTGAGTCCGTCGACCAGGAAAACGTCCCGGGCCATGGTGCTCTACTCCTCTTCTCAGTCTTCGGCCAGTTACAATAACGGACGTTCGTTAGAAAACTTCCGCAGAGGAGGCGGGCGTGTTTGATGATGCAACCCTGGCTCGATCGAGGGAGATCGGTAGCGCCTGGGAAGAGGCGTACGAACGACTGGTGGCAAAGTTCGGCGATGCAGTTCTCGAACGAGCGACCAATGCGACCACCCACTCTGGAATTCCCCTCAAGTCGGCGTATTTCCCGCATGACGTCGATGACTTGGATCTTGACGCCATCGGCGCGCCCGGTGCCTATCCGTTCACCCGCGGCAATCTGGCAGCCCAATACCAGCTGATGAATTGGGCGAATCAGCCCGTCATTGGCTATGGCCTTGCCGAGGACACCAGGGCCCGGATGGACATGCTGGCCGAACAGGGGATGGTCGGCTATTTCGGTCAGCGTTTCTACAACCTGGTCTATGACCTCGTCTCCCACGAGGGTCTCGACCCAGACCACCCGGCCGCGCGGGGCCGGGTTGGTCAATGCGGAATGGGCGTGTACTCCAAGGCCGACATGGCGCGTCTCTTTGCCGGGATGGACCTCACCCAAATGAACGTGGTCCACATCACGTACTACCAGGTGGTGCCGGCCCTTGCCCAATACGTCGCCCTCGCCGAGGAGCGAGGTGTGTCACCAGAGCAATTGCGCGGCAACACGATGAACTGGTACCACCAATCCGCCTATGTCGGCATGAGCGCCTTTCCTCCGCGCCAGGGCCACAAGCTGGCGGTCGAGCTGATCAACTACTGCTCCAAGAACATGCCGCGTTGGAACACCACCAACTTCTTCGGCTACGGAGTGGAGGAGGCGGGAGGGACCGCCGTCGAAGAGATCGGTTTCATGCTCGCCTATGGCATCGACCTGGTCGATGCTTGTGTGGAGTCAGGGCTCACAGCCGACGAGGCGCTCGTGCGCTTTGGGTTCCAGATTGCACAGGCGAACGACTTCTTCGAGGAGATCTGCAAGATCCGGGCGCTGCGACGCATCTGGGCAACAACCATGAAGGAACGGTTCGGGGCGAAGGACGCACGATCGATGCACGTGCGGATCCACACTCACACCTCAGGTGCCGTCCTGACGGCCCAGCAGCCTCTCGTAAACCTCATCAGGACGACCCTGCATGCTTTCGGAGCGGCGTTGTCGGGAACCCAGGCTATGGAGGTGTCCTCCTACGACGAAGCGCTAGCGATCCCCACCGAGGAGGCGGCCACCCTCGCCCTCCGGGTCCAGCAGGTGATCCAGGAGGAGACCAACATCACTTCGGTCTCCGATCCGCTGGCTGGTTCGTATTACGTGGAATCGCTCACCAACCAGATCGCCGGAGCCGCCCTCGAGCTCGTGCAACAGATCGAAGCGCAGGGCGGCTATATCGCCGCCCAGGAGTCAGGTTGGTTGCGGCGGAAGGTCGAGGATTCAGCCGAGCGCTGGCGCGACCTCGTCGACACGGGAAAGCGCACCGTCGTTGGCATGAACAAGTATCAGACCGACGAACCGCCGACTGCCAATCTCTTCAAGATCGATCCCGAGGCGGAAGCGATCGCCATCAAGCGCGTGGAAGAGCTACGCGCCAACAGAGACCACGGGCGGTGGGAACGGGCGCTGGCGAGCTTCGGTCAGGCGGCTGAGGCGTTGGCCACCAAGGATTACTCCGAGCTTGACGGCAGCCTCATCGAGGCAGCCATCGAGGCGGCCCGGGCCGACGCGACAACCGGGGAGATGATGGGAGCGCTGAAGTCTGCGCTCGGCTGGAGAGCGCCCCATGAGTACTGAGATCGCCCCCGGCGAGCCGATCAGGGTTCTGCTCGCCAAGCCGACCCACGACTGCCACGATCGCGGAGTTCGTCTGGTCGCCAAAAAAATGCGGGATGCGGGCTTCGAAGTGATCTTCATGAACTTCCTTCTCCCGGAGGAGGTCATTCGGGCCGCCCTCGACGAGGACGTTCACGTCGTCGGGATCTCAACCTCGTCGGGAGGCCACCTCCCGCTCTTCGGGGATCTGCTCGCGGGCTTGGCCGCACATGGCCGCGACGACGCGGTGGTGATCGGCGGCGGGGTCATTCCCCCCGATGATGAGAAGACGTTGCGGAGTTGGGGGGTCGAAGCGATCTTCGGTCCGGGTACCAATGCCGAGCAAGCGATCGCGATGATCAAGCGTCGGCTAGCCACGGTCTCGTCGTGACATGGCCCCAGAAGGTCGCCGTCCTCGGTGGCGGCGGCGTCATGGGCCACGGCATCGCCCTGGCCTGCCTCCAGCGATCCAACGCCCGAGTCTCGATTGTGTCGCATCGCGAGCAGACCGTTGAGCACGGGCTCGGGCTGATCACCCACAGCCGGTTCGGGCTGGCGGGCGCGGTCGAGAAGGGCCGGCTCACCGAGGAACAGGCTAAAGACGCGCGAGCGCGGTTAACCGGCACCACTAGCTATGAAGAGGGATTGGACGGCGCTGACTTGATCTTCGAGAGTGTGCCCGAGCTCATCGAGGTCAAGCGCGAGGTCCTGCAAAAAGCCGAGTCGCTGGGACCCGCAGACGCGGTGCTCGCCACCAACACCTCGTCCATCATGATCGCCGAGCTGGCTTCGGCGCTCGAGGATCCGAGCCGTCTGGTCGGAGCGCATTGGTTCTATCCCGCCAACGTGCTTCCTTTGGTCGAGGTCGCCCGTTCTGCCTTCGTCGATGACAAGGCCCTGACGGATACCCTCGCTTTCCTGCGCAGCATCGGCAAACGACCGGTGGTGGTGAAGGACTCGCCGGGATTCTTCATGACCCGCTTCATCAACAACTACCTCGCCGAAGCCATCCGGCTTCTGGAATTGGGGATCGCGGGACCGGCCGAGATCGACGAGATGGTCAAGACCGGACTTGGATGGCCGATGGGTGTGTTCGAGCTTCTTGATGCCTCAAGCTTCGAGGCCTTTTACCACGCCCAGGAATACTTGCATCAAACCTGCGGTGAGAGGTATGCGGTGCCCTCCCTGGCCCATCAGGTTTTCAAGGCCGGTTATCTCGGCTCTGCCGAACTGAGGCCGGGAAGCCGGGGCGGATGGTACGACTTCTTAGGTGTGGATCGGTCGAGCGAGTCTCGATGACCAACTCAAACAACCGACGACAGCAGCTGCTCGAAGTGGCCGCCACCTGCTTCTATCGGGAAGGATACGATGCTGCTTCGATGCGCCTCATCGCCGAACAGGCCGGCATGCGCACCGCGTCGATCTACTACCACTTCGAAAGTAAGGACGCGTTGCTGGTGGCGGTTCATGAGGAGGCGCTCCACCGAATTCAGGAGGCCGTCAATGCCGCGCTGATGGACGTCAAGGGGGAGTGGAACAGGCTCGAGGCCGCCTGTGCCGCTCACCTCGAGATGCTTCTCACCGGAGGAACCTTCTTCAAGGCCGTAATGCGCCACGTGCCGAGCGCGGTCGAAGGACGGGAGCTGATCTTCAAACTGCGGGACGACTATGAACGCATCTTCGCCGACCTCATCGCCGACCTCGAGCTCTCTCCCGAGACGGACCGAGGGACTCTCCGCCTTATGCTGCTGGGGGCCATGAACTGGACCTTCACGTGGTGGCGGCCCCACGAAGGCCCAGCACCGGCCGTCCTCGCCTTCCGCTTCGTCACCAACTTGCGAAGCTGCCTCGACCTCCCGGCGTGACTCGCAATCGTGGTTTCGACCAGCACCGATTCGCGGGGGGCGATCGCCGGGTTCTCGGGCGAGCGATCTCGGCCGTTGAGAATGATCGTCCTGAGGCGAAAGCAGTGCTGGCGGCGGTGTACGGACGAACCGGAAAAGCACACGTCGTGGGTGTCACCGGTCCCCCCGGCGCAGGCAAGTCCACGCTGGTCAATGCCCTGATCGGAGAGCACCGGCGGGCTGGGCTTTCCGTAGCTGTGGTTGCAGTCGACCCGTCAAGCCCATACGGGGGTGGAGCAATTCTCGGCGACCGTATCCGCATGTCGGACCACGCTCTTGACGACGAGGTCTTTGTCCGCTCTGTTGCTTCCCGCGGACAGCTCGGCGGATTGTCTAGTGCAACAGCCCGGGTGGTTGACGTACTCGACGGCTTTGGTTTCAACAGCGTGATCGTCGAGACCGTCGGTGCGGGTCAGGCCGAGATCAGCATCATGCATCTTGCCCAGACCGTCATCTTCGTCGCGGCTCCCGGATTTGGCGATGAGACGCAGGCGGTTAAGGCCGGGGTCCTCGAGATCGCCGACATATTCGTTCTGAACAAAGCTGACCATCCCATGGCGAAGAAGGCGGACCGCAGCCTCCACGAGGCCCTACCTGCGTCGTCGGGAGGCGGATGGCGCCAGCCGATCATCTCAACCGTGGCGATCGACAACACTGGCGTGTCGGAGCTTTTTGCCAAAGTCCGCGAGCATTGGGCCCAACTCGACCCGAGCGAATGCGCGCGAGCGGCGACTGTCCGTGCCCAACAACAACTGGCCGCCGCCGTTGCCGAGCTTGCTTCGGCCTATGTGAGCGAGGAACCTGATTTCGAAAGCCTTGCCAAACAGGTCCTCTCGGGCCAGCTCAGCCTCAAGTCCGCCGCCGAAGAGGCGTTCCACGTAATCGCCTCTCGAACGCGCCCGGTGGAGTGAGGGGAAGAAATGCCATCAGCGGTCTCTCGCCGCTCGGTCGGTGCTGGTGAGTCCGTCGAGGACCGTTGCGACCAGGCGTAGGTATGCCCGTTCGGCAGTGTCGGGCTCACTTGGGATCCAGCCGGGAAAAGGGGAACGCGCGGCTTGGGTCAACTCGAGGCTCATTGCCCCGTGCAGAGCGCACCAGATCAGATACGACACCATTACCGGGTCCTCTTCGCGGTTCATCTCTTCATCCAGGAATCGGGTGACGGCGGTCACCAAGATGCCGAACGTCTCGAGCAAACTCTGTTGTCGGAGTTCCATCGGCGGGTCGAAGCCGGGCAGAGGACGCTCGAACATGAATCCGTAAAGCGCAGGGTTGACCAGGGCGAACCGCCGGTAGCCAAGCCCCAACTCGATGATGACGGCCCGCCCGGACTCGGCCGGAGGTACCTCCGGCGAGATATCGACGCAGGATCTCGAACCCACGCCGATAGAGCGCTTCGAGGATCGCATCCTTCCCGCCAAAGCGGCTATACACCGCCATAGTCGAGGTGCCGGCCTCCTGGGCGATTGCTCGTACCGTCAGCGCCCCCGGACCCTGCTGGTCCAACACATGACGGGCGGCGTCGAGAAGGGCATCCGTCACCTCATCGCTGCGCCGGGTTGGTTCGCTTTTCATCTACTACCCGGTACTCCAACGCTCGTTATGAGGTTGGCCATGAGACAGCGAACTGTCTCCATTGGCGGATCCGAGCCCGCCAATCGGCCCGGCCCGCGCGCGCAAGGACGACGCACCAACCTTGCCCTTCTTGTCCTCTTGATCTCTGCCTTCGCCACCGGCCTAACTACCCAGGCTTTGGGCACCCCTTTGGTCGGGGGCGGGATGGCGATCGTGCATGGCGTGGTTGGCCTGTCGGTCGTGCTTCTTGCCCCCTGGAAGACGAGGGTGGCTCAGCGGGGGATAGCCCGCCAGAACCGAAAGCGAGCCCTCTCCCTCCTTATGGCTCTGCTGGCGGTGATCCTGCTCGCCACAGGCATCCTCCACTCCATCGGAGTGCCTAACCCACATCGGCCCCTTCACCGTGCTCTGGGTGCATTTCGCCACCGCTCTGCTCATCATCCCGCTGGCGATCTGGCATGTTTGGGCCCGAAAGATGACGCCACGAGCAGTCGATGTGTCACGGCGCAACCTCATCCGGTTGGGCGGTCTGGCCTCGGCGGCAGCGTTGCTCTGGTGGAGCGGCGATCGCGCGATCGCGCTCGCCCAACTGCCGG
>Ga0136613_10000662_pt1 | contig 16299 bp, 15 predicted proteins | sample AntDrymUQ2722106_2_FD_106649 | JGI IMG/M metagenome (GOLD analysis project Ga0136613, IMG submission 106649) | Polar desert sand microbial communities from Dry Valleys, Antarctica - metaG UQ272 (21.06) | ecosystem: Environmental > Terrestrial > Soil > Desert | place: Antarctica: Dry Valley... | reverse complement strand
GTGTGTTCACGTTCTCGGTCAGGTCCTTCCAGACGCCGCTGACGCCCTCGACCTGGGCCTGGCCGCCGAGCTTGCCCTCGGTGCCCACCTCCTTCGCGACGCGCGTCACCTCCTGCGAGAACGAGCGGAGCTGGTCGACCATCGTGTTGACGGTCTCCTTCAGCTCGAGCACCTCGCCCTTCGCGTCGACCGTGATCTTGCGGGAGAGGTCGCCGTTCGCGACGGCGGTCGTAACGAGCGCGATGTTCCTCACCTGGCCGGTCAGGTTGCCGGCGAGCGTGTTCACGTTCTCGGTCAGGTCCTTCCAGACCCCGCTCACGCCCTTGACCTGGGCCTGGCCGCCGAGCGTGCCATCGGTGCCGACCTCGCGGGCGACCCGCGTGACCTCGTCTGCGAAGGTCGAGAGCTGGTCGACCATCGTGTTGACCGTGTTCTTGAGCTCGAGCACCTCGCCCTTGACGTCGACCGTGACCTTCTTCGAGAGGTCGCCGGTCGCGACCGCGGTCGTCACCTCGGCGATGTTGCGCACCTGGCCCGTCAGGTTCGAGGCCATCTGGTTGACCGAGTCCGTGAGGTCTTTCCAGGTCCCGGAGACGCCCCTGACCTTGGCCTGGCCGCCGAGTCGGCCCTCGGTGCCGACCTCCCGGGCGACGCGGGTCACCTCGTCCGCGAACGAGGAGAGCTGATCCACCATCGCGTTTACGGTCGTGCCGATCCGGCGGAACTCGCCGCGCACCGGCCTGCCGTCGATCTGGAGCTGGATGCGCTGGCTCAGATCGCCGTCCGCAACGGCGTCGATCACGCGGGAGACCTCGATCGTCGGCCGCGCCAGCGCGTCGATCAGATCGTTGACGGCCGCGACCTTCTCCGCCCACGACCCGGCGGCGCCCTCGAGGTGCGCGCGTTCGGTGATCCGGCCTTCCCGGCCGACGACCTTGCCCACGCGAACGAGCTCCCGCGTGAGTTGCTGGTCGCGCTCGATCAGGGCGTTGAAGGCGTCGGCGACCTCGCCGAAGGCGCCCTCGCCACGCAGGCGGACGGAGACGTCGCCGTTGCGCGCGGCCTGCAGCGCGCCGACGAGCCGCGTCAGCTGGGCGTCGGTGAGCGCCGCGCCGCCGTTTCCTGCCGCGTCGCTCCTCGCTCGACGTATGCCAGGTCGCTTCGCCTCGTCGGCCGTGGGCACAGAGGGCACTGGAACTCCTTTGTCTTCAGCGGGGTTTGGGCGGAAGTATGGTCGAAGCTCAGGCCCGCGCCAGAACTCTTCGGAGATCGGTCCACAGCTCCTCCAGCGGCTCGAGCCCGACGCTGAGGCGGAGCAGCCCGGGCGGGACCCGCGTCCCCTCCCAGCGGAAGCGCGTCTCGATTGTCGAGCTGACGCCGCCGAGGCTCGTCGCATTCGCGATCAGCTCGGTTGCGGTCTCGACGCGTCGCGCGGCGTCGCCGTCTGCGACGTCGAACGAGAGCAGCCCGCCGAACCCCGGATAGCGAACGTTCGTCACCGCCGGGTGCGAGCCGAGCCGCTCCGCGAGTGCCTGAGCGGTCTCCGTCTGGCGAAGCACGCGCACCTCCAGCGTGCGCAGGCCACGGAGGAGAATCCACGCGGCGTCCGGTCCCGCGATCGCGCCCGTCGCGGTGCGGAACGCCCGCAGCCGCTCGGCGTCCTCGGCGCGGCGGCAGACGACGGCGCCGAGGAGAGCGTCGTGGTGGCCGGCGAGGTACTTCGTCGCGCTGTGGACGACGAGGTCGCAGCCGCGCTCGAGAGCGCGCAGATGGATCGGCGTCGAGGCGGTGGCGTCGCAGACGACCGGCGCGTGGTGCGCCGCCGCGGCCTCGAAGTCGGGCACGGTCAGGAGCGGGTTCGAGGGCGACTCGATCCAGACGAGGTCGGCGGCCTCGGGCGGCGAGGCGGTTTGGTCGAAGAGCGCGTGCCGGAGCCCCCAGCGGCCGAGCTCGGCGAGGGTGACACCGGTGCCGTAATAAGCGTCGTCCGCGAGCGCGATCGTCTTTCCGGGCTCGAGCAGGGCGAGCGCGACCGCGGTCGTGGCGGCGGTTCCGGAGGCGAAGAGGACGGCCTCGCCGCCCTCGAGCTCGCCGAGAGCGCGCTCGGCGGCGACGCCGTTCGGGTGGGCGGCGCGCGCGTAGTAGAACGGCCCCGGCTCGCCGTCCTCGTAGGGCCAGATGGTCGAGCGGTCGAGCGGCGCCTCCATTAGACCCGCTGGAGGTGGGTGTCGCGGAACGCGGTCGGATACTTGAGTCCGTAGCCGAGCAGCCGGTCCGCACCGATGTGCGCGAGCCAGATCAGCGCCAGCTGAACCGCAAGCTCCCGGTCTGCCAGCACGCCGACGAGCCCGAGCGCGACCGGCAGCGCCTCGGTGTGGACGAGATCGTAGGCCGCGGCGCCGACGCGCTCGCCCGCTGCGTAGCCGACCATCGCGAGATCGGGTGCGAGCGCGAGCAGCACGAGCAGGAGCCAGCCGAAGTCCTGGTCGAAGTAGAGGACGAGCGAGCCCGCGAGCACCGCGGCTCCTTCGAGCCGAAGGAGCAGGCGCGGCAGTCCAGCGAGTGCGGGCATCGCCCGACGATACCGCGCGACCAACCAGAGCTTGTGTTGTTCCAACACAAGTCGTCGCTCCGAGCGCCTAACCGCGGCGTTCTCGGAACGCTTGTGTTTCAGAAACACAAACTCTGTCCGCGCCGTTACGCTCACCGGCGATGGCGGAGCTCCACGACACGACCGCGGCCAAGCTCGCCTGGCTGCAGGAGCTGAACGAGCAGGCCGAGCACGCCGGCAGCGAGAAAGCCGTCGCGCGACAGCGCGAGCGCGGCAAGCTACTCGCCCGCGAGCGGGTCGAGAGGCTGCTCGATCCCGGCTCCTTCGTCGAGCTCGACCGCTACGTCCGCCACCGCAACCCCGACTTCGACTCGATGGAGAACCGGCCCTACGGCGACGCGGTCGTGACGGGCTACGGCACGATCTTCGGGCGCAAGGTCTTCGTCTTCAGCCAGGACTTCACGGTCTTCGGCGGCTCGCTCTCCGAGGTCTTCGCGGAGAAGATCTGCAAAGTGATGGATCTCGCCGTTAAGTACGGCTGCCCGGTGCTCGGGATCAACGACTCCGGCGGGGCGCGGATCCAGGAGGGCGTCGTCTCGCTCGCCGGCTACGCGGAGATCTTCTGGCGCAACGTTCAGGCTTCGGGGGTCGTGCCGCAGCTCTCGCTCGTGCTCGGGCCGTGCGCCGGCGGCGCGGTCTACTCGCCTGCGATCACCGACTTCGTGCTGATGGCCGAAGGCAGCTCGTACATGTTCATCACCGGCCCCGATGTGGTGAAGACCGTCACGGGCGAGGAGGTGACGCAGGAGGAGCTCGGCGGCGCGGCGGCGCATGCGGAGAAGTCCGGGGTCGCGCACTTCACGGCGACCGACGAGGAGGCCGTGCTCGAGGACGCGCGCTACTTGCTCTCGTTTCTCCCCCAGAACAACCTCGAGTCGCCGGCCTACGCGGCGCCGTCCGACCCGCCCGACCGGGAGACGCCCGAGCTGGACACGTTCATTCCGGACAGCGCCAACAAGCCGTACGACGTCAAGCAGGTGATCGGGAAGATCGTCGACGATGGCGAGTTCCTCGAGGTGCAGGAGCGCTGGGCCGAGAACATCGTCTGCGGCTTCGCGCGGCTCGCGGGGCATGCGGTCGGGATCGTCGGCAACCAGCCGCAGGCGCTTGCCGGTGTGCTCGACATCGACGCTTCGACCAAGGCTGCCCGCTTCGTGCGCACGTGCGATGCCTTCAACATCCCGCTCGTCACCTTCGTCGACGTGCCCGGCTTCCTTCCCGGAACCGAGCAGGAGTGGGGCGGGATCATCCGCCACGGCGCGAAGCTGCTCTACGCCTACGCCGAGGCGACGGTGCCGAAGCTGACCGTGATCCTCCGCAAGGCCTACGGGGGGGCCTACGACGTTATGAGCTCGAAGCACATCCGCGCCGACTTCAACCTCGCCTGGCCGACCGCCGAGGTGGCGGTGATGGGGCCCGAGGGCGCTGTCAACATCATCTTCCGCCAGGAGCTCGCCGAGGCTGCCGACCCCGACGCCCGCCGCGCGGAGCTGATCGCCGAGTACAAGGAGCGCTTTGCGAATCCGTACCACGCCGCCGAGCGCGGTTACGTGGACGAGGTGATCGAGCCGCGGCGAACGCGTCCCGTCCTCGTCTCCGCGCTCGAGACCGCACTGACGAAGCGCGAGCCGACGCCGAAACGCAAGCACGGCAACATCCCGCTCTAGAAAAGGCAGGAAGGCGGCTCTAACCGAACTGCACCTGGAGCGAGTCGCAAACCGGGCGGTAGCCGATGTCGGCATAGATCTTGTTCGAGGTCGGATTGGCGAGGTCCGTGTAGAGGAAGCAGAAGCGACGGCCGGCGGCGAGCCGTTCGGCTGAGACGTGGGCCGTGACCGCGCTCCCGTAGCCGCGGCCCCGGTGCTTGGGCGGCGTGTAGACCGGTCCGATCCGAGTTCCTGTCGGAGTCGAGCTGCCGTATGCCGCGCACGAGACCGGCTCGCCGTCGACCTCCCAGAGGACGTAGGCGGCGTCCTCGGCGACGAGCTTGTGCTCGACATTCGCCTCGAGCGCAGCCTCGTCGGGATCGTCCTCGCCGAGCGCCTCGATCGAGAAGGCGCGCAGCCAGTCCGTGAGTAGAGCGCTGTCGGCAGCCGTCGCGGTCCGCTCCGCCCCTGCGCACGGTCGTGGCGGGATCACGTCGTTCAGCGCGAAGATGCGCTGGCTGAAGCGGATGCTCCACGGCACGCCGTGCCTGCGACTCCACGCTTCGGCGAACGCCTCGATCTCCGGCGTCGCCCCGACCGCACCGGGCAGCTCCTCCTCGACGGCACCCGCAAGAGCCTCGACTGCGCCTTCGGCGAGAGGTTGGGCGAGCACGAGTCCGTGCGGAGGCGTTCGGAGCGCCGCGCCGACGACCTCGCCGACCTCCTCGACGAGCCAGAACTGGTGCTCGGGGTAGCGCCATGGATGGTCTCGGAGCGTCCCGAGCAGTCCGAGCGCGAGGTTGTGCCGCGCCTCGTCGCGGAGCAGGAGTCCGCCGGCCCGATCGAGGAACTCGGCGGGGTCGGCGACGAGCTGGACGTTCACTGCACGATTCTACTAGTGTCTAGGCAATGCCTAGGCACGCTCTCTCAGCCCAGGAGGCGGCTCGCGCGCTCGGGATCAGCGTCGACACGCTGCGGCGCTGGGATCGCGCCGGCAAGATCGCGGTCGACCGCGACGCCGCGAACCGGCGGGTCGTTTCGGCGTCCGAAGTCGAGCGGCTCCGCGCGCCGACGGGCGAGCAGGAGCTTTCCGCCCGCAACCATTTCCGCGGCGTCGTCCGTACGGTCGAGCTCGAGGGCTTCCTCGCCCGCGTCGAGATCGACGTGACCGAGCCGGCGCGGGTCGTCGCGATCATCACGCGAGAGTCCGTCGAGCAACTCGGCCTGAAGCCGGGAGCGAGCGCCGCCGGCGTCGTCAAGGCGACCTCCGTGATGGTGGAGCGATGAGGCTCCGCGCCACCGCGCTGGCGCTCGTCGCCCTTGTCGGCGCGGGGTGGACGAGTGCACAGACCGACGATCCTGTCACCGTCTACGCCGCCGCCTCGCTGACCGAGTCGTTGCCCCGGATCTCAGCGGCCTCTCGGTTCCAGTTCGCAGGCTCGAACCAGCTCGCGCTCCAGATCCGGCAGGGCGCGCCGGCCGACGTCTTCGCCTCCGCCAGCCCGATCTACACCCAGCAGCTCCACCGCGAGGGCCTCGTCGAGCGGCCGCGCACCTTCGCGACGAACTCGCTCGTCCTCGCGGTGCCGAAGCGCAACCCAGCCCGAATCCGCTCCGTCTACGACCTGGCGAAACGACCGAGCCTGAAGCTCGTGGTCGCCGGCGCGAAGGTGCCCGTCGGCCTCTATACGCGCGAGGTGCTGAAGCGGCTCGAGCTGCTGCGAGTCCTCCGCAAGGCCGTCAGCCAGGAGCCCGATGTGAAGGGGATCGTCGGCAAACTGGCGCTCGGCGAGGCGGATGCCGGGTTCGTCTACGCGACCGATGTGCGCGCCGCGGGCGGCCGGCTCGTCGCGATCCCGCTGCCGCGGCGCTCGCAGCCCACGATCCGCTACGAGGTCGCGGTCGTCAAGAGCTCGAAGAATCGCGCCGGAGCGTTCGAGCTGATCGCCGACCTGCTCGGCGCCGACGGCCGCCGCGAGCTCGCGCGAGCCGGCTTCGGGCTCCCCTGAGCCGCGTCTTCCCGCTCCTGCTCGTTCTCGCTGCCGCGGTCGCGCTCGGCTTCCTGCTCCTGCCCGTGCTCGCGATCTTCCTGCGGATCCCGCCCGGCGACCTGCTCGACGGGATGCGGAGCGAGGCGGCGATCGACGCGGTGCTCGTGACGGCGAAGACGAGCGCGATCGCCAACCTGCTGATCCTGCTCGTGGGGACGCCGGCCGCCTACCTGATCGCGACGCGCCGCTTCGCGGGTCGTGCGCTCGTGATCACCCTGATCGAGTTGCCGCTCGTGCTCCCGCCCGCCGTTGCGGGGATCGGGCTCCTGGCAGCCTTCGGACGCTTCGGCCTCCTCGGCGACCAGCTCACGGCGCTCGGGCTCTCGATCCCGTTCACCCAGATCGCCGTCGTGCTTGCGGTCACGTTCGTGGCGAGCCCGTTCTACCTGCGGGCCGCGATCGCCGCCTTCGAGGCCGTCGATCCGAACCTGCCCGCGGCCGCCCGCACGCTCGGCGCCTCGCCGGCTCGCACCTTCTTCCGCGTCGCCCTGCCGCTCGCAGGCGGCGGGCTCGGCGCCGGCTGGGCGCTCTCGTTCGCTCGGGGAATCGGCGAGTTCGGCGCGACGATCATGTTCGCCGGGTCGCTTCAGGGAGTCACCCAGACGCTCTCGCTCGCGATCTACGAGCAGTTCGACGTCCGGTTCGAGCTCGCGCTCGCGATCGGCGCCGAGCTCGCCGTCGTCAGCGCGGCGATCCTCCTCGTCGTCAAGCTGCTCCCCTCATGGACACGCTCGCCGTCCGGCTCGACCACCCTCTTCGCTCCTTCGCGCTCCACGTAGAGCTCGAGGTCGGGCGCGAGACCCTCGCGCTCGTCGGGCCCTCCGGAGCCGGAAAGTCGAGCGTGCTGCGGGCGATCGCAGGGCTGCTGCGGCCGGACGCGGGTCGGATCGCGCTGGGGCCGGACGTCTGGCTCGACACTGCGCCCGAAACTGGTCGCCGGATCTCGCTGCCGCCCGAACGGCGCTCGGTCGGGCTCGTCTTCCAGGAGTACGCGCTTTTCCCCCACCTGACCGTCGAGGCGAACGTCGGCTTCGGCGGCCGAGCGCGCGTGGGGGAGCTGCTCGAGCGCTTCCACATCTCCGAGCTCGCGCGCGCCCGACCGGGTGAGCTCTCGGGCGGCGAGCGCCAGCGGGTCGCGCTCGCCCGCGCGCTCGCCCGCGACCCCGCCGTGCTCCTACTCGACGAGCCGCTCTCGGCGCTCGACGCCCATACGAAGGGAACCGTGCGCGCCGAGCTGGGCGAGCTCCTGCGCGACCTCGGCTTGCCGACGGTTCTCGTGACGCACGACTTCGAGGACGCCGCCGCGCTCGCCGACCGGGTGGGCGTGATCGTCGATGGGCAGATCCTCCAGCTCGGGCGCTCGGCTGAGCTGCTCGCGGCCCCGGCAAGCGGCTTCGTCGCGAGCTTCACGGGCGCGAATCTCCTACCGGGCAGCGCCCGACCGGGGAGAGACGGCCTGACGGAGATCGTCCTCGACCACGGGGTGACGGCCTATTCCACCGCCGCCGGCGAGGGGCGCGTCGGGCTCGCCGTCTATCCCTGGGAAATCGCGCTCTCGCGGGAGGCGCCGGCCGACTCGACGCTGAACCACGTGACCGGCGCGGTGACATCGCTTGTCTCGCTCGGGAACCGCGTCCGCGTCCGGGTCGGCCCCCTGACGGCGGAGCTAACGACCGGCTCGGTCGAGCGCCTCGACCTGCGGGAAGGGGAGCTCGTGGTCGCATCGTTCAAGGCGACGGCGACGCGGCTCGTACCGCTGTAGCTCAGGCGGAGAAAGCGACGACGGTCTGGTCGGCGATCCCGAGCTCCTCGGCGAGAGCTGCCACGATCTCCGGGTCGAACTGGGTCCCGGCGCAGCGCTCCAGCTCCTCGAGCGCCTCGTCGTCCGAGAGCCGCTCGCGGTAGACGCGATCCGACGTCATCGCGTCGTAGGCGTCCGCGACGAAGATGATCCGAGCCCCGAGCGGGATCGTCTCGCCGGCGACCGCGTGCGGATAGCCGGCGCCGTCCCAGCGCTCGTGATGGTGCAGGACCCAGTCGGCGACGGGGTCGACGCCGAGCGACTCGAGCATGCGGAAGCCGATCTGCGGATGCCGCTCGAGCACGAGCCGTTCCGTCTCCGAGAGCGGTCCGGGCTTACGGAGGATCTCCTCGGGAATCGCGAGCTTGCCGAGGTCGTGGAGGCTGGCCGCGAGGCGGGTGAGCTCGACCTGCTCGCGATCGACGCCGAGGCGGGTCGCGATTCGCGCGGCGAGCTCGGCGACCCGCTCGGAGTGGCTGCCGGTGTAGGCGTCGCGCGCGTCGACGGCGCGGGCGAGGCTCGCGGCGGCGCGGAAGCGGGCGGCCCGGTCGGGCCCGGCGGCGAGCCGCTTCAGCTCCGCGATCTCGACCACGTCGGGGCGATAGACGCGAACCTGATCCTTGCCGTACTCCTTCGCCCAGTAGAGGGCGCTGTCGGCGCGGCGTACGAGCTCGTCCCGCTCGATCCCCTCGACCGGGACCGTGGCGATCCCGGCGCTGACGGTGACCGAGCCGGCCGGTCCGGCGGGAGCGATCTCGACGGCCGCGATCCGTCGGACGATCGCCTCGGCGGCGATCCTGGCTCCCTCTTCGTCCCGTCCCGGGAGCAGGATCGCGAACTCGTCGCCACCGAGGCGGAAGGCCTCGCCGCCCTGGCGCAGGCGCGTCGCAAGCTGCGCGAGCACCTTGTCCCCGCCCGGATGCCCATAGCGGTCGTTGATCCGCTTGAAGTCGTCGATGTCGATCAGGCAGAGGGTGAGCGGATATCCCTGCTCGCGGGAATCGGCGACCTCGCGCTCGAGCCGGTCGTGGAAGTGGCGATGGTTGCCGAGACCGGTGAGCGGGTCGGTGAGCGCAAGCCGCATTGCGCGGAGCTCGCGGAAGGTCGAGCGCTGGTAGAGCGCGATCGCGAGCAGGGGGCCGACGAGAGCGCCTGAGAGAACCGGCGCGCGCTGCCAGAGCACGACCAGGATCAGCGCCGCCGAGCCCATCAGGGCAAAGGGGAGCATCGTGACCGAGAAGCTCGAGCGCGCGACCTCGAGCACCGACTTCTCGGAGCTCGTGCCGACGACCGCGCTGATCAGAGACACGTTGACCGTGTAGTGGACGAAGGCACAGACGGCGACCTGGGCGACGACGTGTGCCGCGCTCGAGCCGTGCAGCGGCGCCAGCGCGGCCCCCGAGGCGGCGCCGGCCGCTGCGAGCACGGAGGCGTTGAAGCCGACCCGGAGCGGCGGACGGTGCTCGAGGAGCTGCATCACCGGAGCGGCGAAGCCGACGATCACGCCCGCCTGCCAGCCGTAGAGCACGATCGTCGCGACCGCGAAGACGAAGGTGAGCGAGACCCCGCCGGTATCGATCCCGTCGAGCGGCACCGGGTAGCGCTCGGAGAAGGTCGAGGCCATGAGCAGGCCAGCGATCCCGAGGAGCGCCAGGAAGCTCCGCGGTGAGGTGGCGAACGAGGCCGCGGCGGCGACCGTGACGGCGAGTCCCGTCAGGTAGACGGGAGCGACGACGGCCGCGAGCCGCGGGGGCATGTGTCCCCCGAGGCCCATCGGACCGTTGCTACCAGCCCCAGCTGGCGAGATCCCAGCCCCAGCTGCCGAACGTCGTCGCGAGGCTCGCCAGCACCACCAGGACGATGAGGAACCTCGGGTTCTTCCACTGCAGCATGTTGCCCTCCTTCGCAGACGCCAGTACTCGATCTTGCATCGCGCCGTCTCGAGGAGAATCCCCCGTAGGAGTGATTTAGGCTGGCGCCATGGAGGTAGAGGTGACACCCGAGCCGGAGGACGACGAGCGGCAAGCGCTGCTCTCCGCGCTCGCTCCGCCCGCCGACCGGCCGCCCGCCCGCGCGAGCTACGAGAGCCCCTGGCGCCGGGCGGGACTGGACGAGGCGGTCGAGGCGTGGAACCCGTAACCGGCCGTCCCGCTCGACCGTTGCACGGGCACGATGTGCTGTCGCTGCGGAGAGCATCCAGCCCGCTCGGACGATGAGCCTTTCTGCCCGATCTGCGTGATCTCGCTCAAGGTCGAGGTGGCGCGCGGGCTGACCCAGCTCTCGGGCTACCTGCGCTCCTGGGCCGCATTCGACGAGTGGTGCTCGTCGCACGAGCGCGTCCTCTCGCAGGCCGCCTGACCGCCCGCTCGTAGCGTCGGTCGTCTCGCGCCGATGAGTTCTCGACCGCACGGCGGTCTAGAGAACATGGTCGACGACGCATCCCCGAGAGCCGGGCGTCGCGAATGGATCGGGCTCGCCGTGCTCGCCCTCGCCTGCGTTGTCTACGCGATGGACCTGACCGTGCTCCACCTCGCGGTGCCCTCCCTGAGCGCGGATCTCCAGCCGTCGAGCGCGCAGCTCCTGTGGATCATCGACATCTACGGCTTCATGGTCGCCGGGGCGCTGATCACGATGGGAACGCTCGGCGATCGGATCGGCCGTCGCCGGCTGCTCCTGATCGGCGCCGTCGCGTTCGGCCTCGCCTCGCTCCTGACCGCGTTCTCGACGAGTGCCGAGATGCTGATCGGCTCTCGGGCGCTACTCGGGATCGCCGGAGCGACGATCGCGCCGTCGACCCTCTCGCTGATCCGCAACATGTTCCACGACCAGAGTCAGCGCACGTTCGCGATCGGAGTCTGGATCACGAGCTACTCGCTCGGCGGCGCGCTCGGCCCGCTCTTCGGTGGAGCATTGCTCGAGTTCTTCTGGTGGGGCTCGGTCTTCCTGCTGGCCGTGCCGGTCATGGCTCTGCTGCTCGTGCTGGGGCCGGTGCTCTTGCCGGAGTTCCGCGATCCGGAAGCGGGCCGGATCGATCTGCCGAGCGCCGCCCTCTCGCTCGTCGCCGTACTGACAGTCGTCTTCGGGCTCAAGCGGATCGCCCAGGACGGCCTCGGGTTGCTGGCGCTCCTCGCGATCCTGGCCGGTCTCGCCTTCGGGATCGCATTCGTGCGCCGGCAGGCGCGGCTCGCCGATCCGCTGATCGACCTGCGGCTCTTCCGGGTGCGTGCGTTCAGCGCGTCGCTCGTCGTGTACACGCTGGGGATCCTCGTTCTGTTCGGCGCCTTTCTCTTCATCTTCCAGTACCTCCAGCTCGTGGCGGGGCTCTCGCCGTTTCGCGCGGGCCTGTGGACGCTGCCCTCGTTCGGCGCCTTCATCCTCGGCTCGATGCTGGCGCCCGTGTTCGTGCGGCGGGTGCGGCCCGGCTCCGTGATGGCGGCGGGGCTGGCAGTCGGAGCCGCCGGCTTCGCGCTGCTCACGCAGGTGAGTGCAGACTCGGGCCTCGCCGTCCTCGTGTCGGCATCCGTCATCCTCTCCCTGGGTCTCGCTCCCCTCTTCACACTGACCAACGACCTGATCCTCGGCGCCGCTCCACCCGAGCGGGCGGGTGCGGCGTCGGCGATCTCGGAGACCGGAGCCGAGCTCGGTGGCGCGCTCAGCATCGCGATCCTCGGCACCCTCGGCACCGCCGTCTACCGCAATCAGGTGGCCGACGGCGTACCCGTCCGCGTTCCTCCCGATCAGCAGGGAACCGCATTGGACACGCTGGGCGGCGCGGTGGCCGCAGCGGAAGAGCTTCCCGGCGACGTCGCCGCCGAGCTCCTCGAGGTCGCGCGTGAGGCGTTCACCCAGGGGTTGCAGGCGGCCGCGCTCGCCAGCGCCGTCGTTGCCGCGATAGCAGCCGTCCTTGCCGCGGTTCTGCTGCGAGACGTTCGGGCGGGAGCTCAGGACGAGGTTGCAGGAGACACGCAGGTGTCCGGCGCCGCCTTGGAGCTGGAGTAGACGCGTCTGTCAGATCGTTCCGCGGAGAACACGCGGCGCGATCCGGGCGTAGTCGAGGCCCGAGATCCAGGTGAGCGCGAGCGCGACGAGGAGTGCCCACCAGCCGAAGTCGTCGCTCCACGCGCCGGCGGCCGCGAAACCGCCGATCGCGGCGGCGGTCGCCTGCGCCCACGTCTTCAGCTTGCCGAGGTCGCGTGCGGCCATGACGACGCCGCGCTCGATCGCGGCGAGGCGCAGGCCCGAGACGAGCAACTCGCGCGCAACGATCGCCGCGACCATCCACGCCGGCCAGATCCCGTCTTCGATCAGCATTACGAGCACCGCGAGCACGAGCACCTTGTCCGCGATCGGGTCGAGCAGCGAGCCGAGCGAGGAGGTCGTGCCGCGGCGGCGCGCGATCCGGCCGTCAAGCCAGTCCGTCGCCATCGCGACGCAGAAGAGCGCCGTCGCCCAGGCCTCGTTGTGGGGGAAGTCCCAGGCGTAGAGGAGGACGACAAGCGGGACGGAGGCCGCCCGGCCGACGGTCAGCTGATCGGGGAGCGTCATCGGCGAGCACAATACGCGGCCGATGCCGCCTTTCTCGAAAGTCCTGGTCGCCAACCGCGGCGAGATCGCGATCCGGATCTTCCGCGCTCTCCGGGAGCTCGAGATCGGGAGCGTCGGCGTCTACTCCGAGGCCGACCGGGACGGACTTCACGTGCGGATCGCCGACGAGGCCTACCTGCTCGGTCCCGGCCCGGCGGTGCAGAGCTATCTCGTGGGCGAGAAGCTGCTCCACGTCGCGCGACGCTCGGGCGCCGAGGCGATCCACCCCGGCTACGGCTTCCTCGCCGAGAATGCAGACTTCGCCCGCTCGGTCGAGGACGCCGGCCTCGTCTGGATCGGGCCTCCCAGCGCGGCGATCGAGCTGATGGGGTCGAAGACGCAGGCGCGGACGGCGATGCAGGCGGCGGGAGTGCCGATCATCCCGGGCACGACCGAGCCGGTCGAGTCGGTCGAGGAGGTGCTCGCGCTCGGCGAGGAGGTCGGCTACCCGTTGATCGTCAAAGCGGCCGCGGGCGGTGGCGGCAAGGGGATGAAGCTCGTCGACTCTGCGGACGAGGCGGAACGTGCACTCGACTCGGCCCGGCGCGAGGGCGAGAAGTACTTCGCGGACGGGCGCGTCTACGTCGAGCGCTACCTCGAGGATCCGCGCCACGTCGAGGTGCAGGTGCTCGCGGACGCGCACGGCAACGTGATCCACCTCGGCGAGCGCGACTGCACGATCCAGCGCCGCCACCAGAAGCTGATCGAGGAGACGCCTTCGCCGGCCGTCGACGAGACGCTGCGCGAGCGAATCGGCGGGATCGCCGTCGACGCCGCGCGCGCTGCAGGCTACCGCTCCGCCGGGACGATCGAGGGCCTCCTCACCGTGGCCGGCGACTACTACTTCATGGAGATGAACACCCGGATCCAGGTCGAGCACACGGTCACGGAGGAGGTGACGGGCGTCGATCTCGTGCGGGAGCAGATCTTGATCGCGGCCGGCGAGCCGCTCTCGGTCCGGCAGGAGGACATCTGCCTACGCGGACACGCGATCGAGTGCCGGATCAACGCCGAGGACATCGCGAGGGGCTTCTTGCCCGCCCCGGGCCGGATCACCGCCTATCGCGAGCCGAGCGGGCCGGGAGTCCGCGTCGACTCCGGTGTCGTCGCCGGCTCCGAGATCACCGGCCTCTACGACCCGATGATCGCGAAGCTGATCGTGCACGGCGTCGACCGCGAGCACGCGCGGCTGCGGATGCTTCGCGCGCTGGCGGAGTTCGCGATCGCCGGCCTGCCGACGCTGATCGGCTTCCATCGAGCGCTCTTGACCGAGCCCTGCTTCATCGCCGGCGAGACCTGTCACGGGCTCGTCGAGTCGGAGGCGCTCGCGGCCCGAGCGGCGGAGCTGGCGCCGCCGGCCGAGCCGGCTTCGGGTCGCGGACCAGGGCGGGCGCTACGGCCGCGCGTCCGCTCCGTCGAGGTCGGCGGCCGCCGTTACGACGTGACGGTGCTCGAGCCCGAGCCGCCGTGGGCCGAGCTCGGTCGGCGGCGCCGCGAGCGCCAGCGCGGTGGGCCGGGCGGGGTCGACGGCGATGGCGTTGTGAGCCCGATGCAGGGAACCGTGTTGAAGGTCGAGGTCGGAGACGGGGACGCCGTCGAGGAGGGACGCGTGCTCTGCCTCGTCGAGGCGATGAAGATGGAGAACGAGATCCGGGCGCACCGCTCCGGGAAGATCGCGCAGCTGACGATCGCCGCGGGCGACGCCGTCGCGAGCGGGCAGGTGATCTGCCTCGTCCTTGCGGACTAGACCGCTCTGCGCCGAGGTCTCGCTCGCCGATGCCGAGCCGCTTGCTGCGACGGCGAGCCGCGTCGACACGTGGATCCTGATCGAGTACCGCGGCCTGTGGGCCTACGACGCAGTCGACGGCTCGACCCTCTCGCGCGAGCTGAAGAGCCATCTCGGCGAGCAGCGGATGCGTTTTCCCCAGAGCCGGATCCTCTTCGTTCGCCGCCCCGAGCGCCGCAGTCGGGACGGGCTCGTGGCGTTCGTGGCGCGCACGACCGAGTCGGAGCGGGAGCTGCGGCGGCTCGAGCTCGAGCGGTACGACGACGTGCTCGAGCTCGACCTCGCGAGCGCCGGCGAGCCGGTCGATCATCCCGTCCTCCTCGTCTGCACCCACGGCAAGCACGACCGCTGCTGCGCGAAATACGGTCGTCCGCTCTACGACGCCGTTCGCGAGCAGGTCGACGACGAGTGGGTCTGGCAGTCGACCCACGTCGGCGGCGACCGGTTCGCCGGCAATCTCGTCACGCTGCCCGACGGCGTCTACTACGGCCGCGTCGCCGCCTCGGACGCCTGGCCGCTGCTCGAGTGCGCGCTGCAGGGCCTGATCCACCTGCCGCACTATCGCGGGCGCTCCTGCCACTCCTTCCCGGTGCAGGCGGCCGAGCGGGCGGTGCGCGAGCTGACGGGTTTGCGAGGCGTCGACGAAGTGCGGCTACGCAGAGTCGAGCCGGCCGGGGACGGCTGGGCCGTCGAGCTCGAGGCGGCGGGCTCACCCTACGCGGTCGACGTGCGTCGAGAGGAAGGCGAGCCGACGTACCTCACCTGCTCGACCGAGGCGCTCAGGCGGCCGAAGCACTACGTCGCAGGAACCCCTCGCGCACGAGCCTCCTGAGCAGCACGAGCCGGCCTGCGTCGTCGAGCGACCCCGGGAGATCGGCGGCGCCGAACGGCTCCTCGACCGTAACGAGGAACTCGAGCTCGGCGGCCAGGCGCTCGGGGAAGCGAAGCTCGCGGCCCTCGAAGTCGAGCGTCGTAGCGTCGAGGTCGGCAATTACGGTGTCGCGGCGCTCGAGCCTGGTGTCGGCAGCAAGCGTGTCGAGAGCCCGGAGCTCTCCGATCTGGCCGTCGAGGATCGGCCGGCGGGAGCGCACGAGCCGCTGGCGCGAGCGCCGCTCCGCCTCCTCGCCGTCGAGCGCCGGCAGCGCCGGTGCGGGGCCGCCGTTCACCCCACGGCGGAGCTCGACGTCGTCGACGGAGGCCTCGAGCGCGAGCCGCGCCTCGTCGAGCCACGTCCGCATGCTGACGCCGACCGTGATGTGGAGCGAATCGGTCTCGGACGTGAGCGCCTGGTGGAGCCAGCCGCGAGGGAGGTAGAGCGTGTCGCCCGCGCGGAGGGTGACGTCGAGGACCGGCTCGCCCGGGGCGCCGAGCTCGCTCTTGTAGCGCTGTGTCTTCAGCGGCAGCTCGAGCGCCGGCTCGTACACAAGCCACCGCTTCTCGCCCGCAACCTGGAGCGAGAGCACCTCGTGCGTGTCGTGATGAACGGGCAGCCCTTGCGAGCCGCGCGGGGTGAAGTAGGCGTTCGCCTGCGCCGGGTGGCCGAGAAAGGCCTCGAGGTGGCGGCAGTAACGCGCGAGCGGGAGCCAGGAGTGGTGGAGACCCTGGAGCACGATCGTCGCTCCGCGCTCGAACTCCGCCAACACCCGGCGCACGTCGACGACACCTGTGAACGGCGCCGGCCGCCACGAGACATCGCTCGAGTAGCCGGACACCGTCGCGCCGGCCTTGACGATGCGAAAGCCGGGAACCCGGATCGCGGTTTCGGTGATCAACCGCTCGACGTCCCGCACCGAGAGGAGGTCGTCGAAGCGACCTTCCTC
>Ga0136613_10000661_pt1 | contig 16321 bp, 13 predicted proteins | sample AntDrymUQ2722106_2_FD_106649 | JGI IMG/M metagenome (GOLD analysis project Ga0136613, IMG submission 106649) | Polar desert sand microbial communities from Dry Valleys, Antarctica - metaG UQ272 (21.06) | ecosystem: Environmental > Terrestrial > Soil > Desert | place: Antarctica: Dry Valley... | reverse complement strand
TGACGCGGCCGACTGTGCGCGGGACGGCGAACTCGGTCTTGGCGAGCAAGGAGATGACGAGGTTCGCCTTGTCGTCGCCGGTGGAGGCGATGACCACGTCACAGCGCTGCAGCTCGGCTTCGTCCAGGGAGGAGAGCTCGCACGCGTCGGCGAGCAGCCACTCGGCCTTCGGGACGGTGGCTGCCTTGATGGCACGGGGCTCCTTGTCGATGAGCAGAACCTCGTGGCCGTTCTCGAGAAGCTCCGCCGCAACGGAACGTCCGACTGCTCCGGCTCCGGCAATCGCGACCCTCATGAGCCCTCCTCCGGTCCGGCCTCGAGGGCGGCGCCGACTTTGTCCGCGTCCGCCTCGGCCAACACGAGATGCAGCCGATCGCCGTCCTGCAGCACGGTGTCCGCCCCAGGCAGCATGCCCTCGCCGACTCGGGTCAGGAACGCGACCCGCGCTCCCGTCTCCTCGAGTGCAGTGACGCGGTGACCGACCCAGGCGGCAGGGGCGTCGACGACGTTGATGCTGACCTTCCCGGACGGGTCTCGCCACTCGGGCTCCGAGCCGGCAGGCAGCAGCCGGCGAAGGATCTGGTCTGCGGTCCAACGCACGGTGGCCACGGTGGGAATGCCGAGCCGCTGGTAGACCTCGGCGCGACCGGGGTCGTAGATGCGGGCGACGACGTTGTCGATGCCGAACGTCTCGCGTGCCACCCGGGCGGAGATGATGTTGGAGTTGTCACCGCTGCTGACGGCGGCGAACGCGCCGGCCGTCTTGATCCCCGCCGACTCCAGTACGGTTTGGTCGAACCCGTAGCCGGTGATCTTGTCGCCGCGATAATCCGGCCCGAGTCGCCGGAAGGCGTCCTGGCTCGCGTCGATGATCGAGATGGTGTGGCCGCGCTTCTCGAGCGCCCGTGCCAGCGTCGACCCGACGCGGCCGCAGCCCATGATGACGACGTGCACGGGTCGACGCTACACCGGGGCAGTCGCGCCTGCGCGAGGGACTAGCATCACCGCGTGAGCATTGGTGACCTGGGCAAGCGGCTGCTGCTCGGGCGCAAACTGCGCAACACCCAGCTGGGGGAGACGCTGCTTCCCAAGCGGGTGGCGCTTCCCGTCTTCGCCAGCGACGCACTGTCCTCGGTGGGCTACGCCCCCGACGAGATCTTCCTCGTGCTGTCCGCGGCGGGACTGGCCTACTACACGGTCTCGTGGCAGATCGGCCTCGGCGTCGCCTTCGTCATGCTCGTCGTGATCGCGTCCTACCGCCAGAACGTCCAGGCCTACCAGTCCGGAGGCGGTGACTACGAGGTCGCCACCACGAACGTCGGATCCGCTGCCGGCCTCACTGTGGCGAGCGCGCTCATGGTCGACTACGTGCTGACCGTCGCCGTGTCCATCTCCTCGGCGGCGCAGTATGCCGCCGCGGCGATCGACCCGCTGCAGGGACACGAGGCGACGGTCGCGATCGCCGCTGTCGCCTTCTTGATGACGGCGAACCTGCGCGGCGTCAAAGAGTCGGGCACGGCGTTCGCCATCCCGACGTACATCTTCATGGTGGCGATCTTCTCGATGATCCTCTGGGGATTCTTCCGTTACGTTCGCGGGACGCTTCCAGATGCAGAGCTCGCCGACTACGGAATCCGGGGCACCCAGACGATCGTCGGTGGGTTCGGCAGCTTCGCGCTCGTCTTCCTGCTCCTCAGAGCCTTCGCGTCCGGGTCTGCCGCACTCACAGGGGTCGAGGCGATCAGCAACGGGGTGCCCGCCTTTCGCAAGCCCAAGGGCAAGAACGCGGCCACCACGCTGGCTCTTCTCGGTGCCATCGCCGTCACGATGGGCCTGTCCATCCTCGTCCTCGGCAACCTGATGAACGTCAGGCTGGCGGACGTCGACAACGGGGTCCGCCTGATCGACCCAGCGGGAAAGCTCGTGCCGCGCGAGTTCAACCAGGATCCCATGATCGGGCAGCTCGCACAGGGGATCTTCGACCATTTCCCGCTCGGCTTCTACCTGGTCGCCGCTGCGACGGGAGTCATCTTGGTACTCGCTGCCAACACCGCTTTCAACGGGTTCCCGGTGCTGGCGTCGATCCTCGCGGGCGATGGCTACCTGCCCCGTCAGTTGCACACGCGCGGCGACCGCCTGGCCTTCTCCAACGGCATCGTCCTCTTGGCAGGCTTCGCGATCCTGCTGATCTACTCGTTCGACGCGCAGGTCACCAGGCTGATCCAGCTGTACATCGTCGGCGTCTTCGTCTCCTTCACCGTCAGCCAACTCGGCATGGTCCGGCACTGGACGCGCCACCTGCGCAGCGAGACCGATGATGCCGCGCGCGGACGGATGCAGCGCAGCCGCGTGATCAATGCGATCGGTCTCACCGTCACCGCACTGGTCCTGGTCATCGTGCTGGTCACGAAGTTCACTCATGGGGCGTGGCTCGCCATCGTCGCCATGACCGTCCTCTTCTTCATGATGCGCGGCATCCGACACCACTACGACCTGGTCGCCCGCGAGCTCGCCGTAGAACAGCACGACACGTCGCTGCCGGCACGCATCCACGCGATCGTGCTGGTGTCCAAGGTGCACAAGCCGACGCTGCGGGCAGTGGCGTACGCGCGCGCCTCGCGGCCCAACACGCTCGAGGCCGTCACCGTGGACGTCGACGACGACACGACGCAACAGCTGCTCGCCCGCTGGGACGAGACGGGGCTTCCGGTTCCGTTGCGTGTCCTCGCCTCGCCGTACCGGGAGATCACCAAGCCGGTGCTCGACTACGTGCGGGAGCTCCGGCGGCTCAGCCCCCGCGACGTCGTCACCGTCTACATCCCCGAGTATGTGGTCGGTCGCTGGTGGGAGCAGATCCTGCACAACCAGACCGCGCTCCGGTTGAAGAGCAGGCTGCTGTTCACACCCGGCGTCATGGTCACGTCTGTGCCGTTCCAGCTGAGGTCCTCGACGGCGGCACGGGAGCGGGCCGACCGCGACGAGTACGTCGGCGGTGCCGTACGCCGTGGCATGGCGAGAACTCGGCGGCGAGAAGACGATGACAACGGCTGAGTCCCTCGTCGGCACCTCAATGGTGGTCGACGTCGGGCCGGTCGCTCACGGCGGCCACCATGTCGCACGCCACGACGGCAGGGTGGTCTTCGTGCGCCACGCCATCAACGGCGAGCAGGTCCGGATCCGGGTCACCGAGGGAGACGAGACCTCCCGGTTCCTGAGAGCCGACGTTATCGAGGTCATCGGGGCCTCACCCCACCGAGTGGCTCGCCCATGCGTCCACGCCGGTCCCGACGCGTGCGGGGGATGCGACTTCCAGCACGTCGCACCCGCCCACCAGAGGGAGATGCTGGGTGAGGTCGTCGCCGAGCAGCTCCAGCGGCTCGCCGGCATCGAGTGGCACGGTGAGGTCGAGGAGGTGCCAGGCGACGACGGGGGTCTGAGGTGGCGCACCCGCGTGCGTTACCGCGCCACCCCCGACCGGCAACCGGGGCTTCGCAAGCACCGCTCCGACGAGGTCGTCGCGATCGACCGCTGCGAGATCGCCGACCCCCGCCTCCCGGACGTGACGGAACTGCTCGCCGCCGGACACGACATGGTGCAGGCGGTCGTGACAGGCACGGGTCAGACCGCGCTCGTCCAGAACCCGACGAGTGCCGAAATCGTCACCGAGACGGTGGGTGGACGGACGTTCCAGGTCAACGCCGGGGACTTCTGGCAGGTCCACCCCGGTGCCGCAGAGGTGCTGTCGTCGGCGGTGCTCGACGGGCTGGCACCGCAGGGTGGGGAGCGCTGCTGGGACCTGTATGCCGGCGTCGGGCTCTTCGCCGCCTCCCTCGGGGCCGCGGTCGGGGAGTCCGGCGCCGTGGTGGCTGTCGAGTCGCAGCGGCGCAGCGTCGCGAACCTGCGCGCGAACGTGGCTGACCAGCCGCAGGTGCGCGTCGTCTCCCAGCGTGTTGACAGGTTCGTCCGCAGCAGGGCTGCCCAGGGAAGGCTTGACCTCGTGGTCCTCGACCCGCCACGTGCGGGCGCCCACAAGGCGGTGGTGGCAGGCATCGCGCGGCAGCGTCCCCGCGCGGTCGCCTACGTCGCGTGTGACCCGGCCGCGCTCGCACGCGACCTGTCGACGTTCGCCTCGCTGGGTTATCGGCTCGAGTCGCTGCGTGCCTTCGACCTCTTCCCGATGACCCACCATGTGGAATGCGTAGCAGTCCTCACGACGCAACCCGTGCCTCCTCGTGTATCTTGATATCAAGACAGTTTTCTGAGGGGACCCGCGGAGGAGACGACGGATGAGCAGCGTTGACAGCTTCGGCGCCAAGGGAGCCCTCGAGGTCGGCGGGTCGTCGTACGAGATCTACCGGCTGGCGGCGGTCACCGGCGACGGTCTCGACGCACCAAGTCTCCCGTACAGCCTCAAGGTGTTGCTGGAGAACCTGCTCCGCACCGAGGACGGTGACGACATCACCGCTGACGACGTGCGAGCAGTCGCGGGCTGGGACGCGGACGCGGAGCCGAGCAAGGAGATCCAGTACACCCCAGCCCGCGTCATCATGCAGGACTTCACCGGAGTCCCCGCGATCGTCGACCTCGCCACCATGCGGGAGGCGATGCAGGATCTCGGTGGTGACCCTGCCAGGATCAACCCGCTCGCTCCCGCGGAGCTCGTCATCGACCACTCGGTCATCGCCGACGTGTTCGGCACGACAGCCGCCTTCCAGCGGAACGTCGACTTCGAGTACGAACGCAACGTCGAGCGGTACCAGTTCCTGAGGTGGGGGCAGGGCGCCTTCGACGACTTCAAGGTGGTGCCTCCCGGCACCGGGATCGTGCATCAGGTCAACATCGAGCACCTGGCCAAGGTCGTCTTCACCCGGGAGGTCGACGGCGTCACCCGCGCCTATCCCGACACCTGCGTCGGCACGGACTCACACACCACGATGGTCAACGGCCTCGGTGTGGTGGGCTGGGGTGTGGGCGGGATCGAGGCCGAGGCCGCGATGCTCGGCCAGCCGGTCTCGATGCTGATCCCCCGGGTCGTCGGGTTCAAGCTGTCCGGCGAGCTGCCTGAGGGCGCCACCGCCACCGACCTCGTGCTCACCATCACCGAGCAGCTGCGTCGCCACGGAGTCGTCGGCAAGTTCGTCGAGTTCTACGGGCCTGGCGTGGCCGCCGTGCCGCTCGCCAACCGCGCCACCATCGGCAACATGTCGCCCGAGTACGGCTCGACGATCGCGGTGTTCCCGGTCGACGCCGAGACGATCAAGTACCTGCGCCTGACCGGCCGTGACGACCAGCAGTTGGCGCTCGTGGAGGCCTACGCCAGGGAGCAGGGTCTCTGGCACGACCCGGACGTCGAGCCGCGCTACTCCGAGTATCTCGAGCTCGACCTGGCCAGCGTCGTCCCCTCGATCGCCGGTCCCAAGCGTCCGCAGGACCGGATCTCGCTCACCGACGCCAAGGAGGGGTTCCGGGCCGCGCTCGTCGACTACGTGGACCACTCGGGGTCGGCAACGGCCGGCCACGGGGGCGAGCACGGCGTCGCCTCGCGCGTGGATGAGGGGTCTGCCGACTCATTCCCGTCCTCCGACCCGCTCGCCGTGAGCACGACGGGAAACGGTGCCGGGCAGCCGCACCAGTCGGGCCACGCAAGCGACAGACCGTCGCGACCGACCCCGGTGACCCTCGCTGACGGGTCGAGCTTCAAGCTCGACCACGGGGCGGTGGCGATCGCGGCGATCACGTCGTGCACCAACACGTCGAACCCCTCGGTGATGATAGGTGCGGCCCTGCTCGCGAAGAACGCCGTCGACAGGGGGCTGACCAGCAAGCCATGGGTCAAGACTACCCTGGCCCCGGGCTCGAAGGTGGTCACCGACTACTACGAGCGGTCGGGTCTCACGCCGTACCTCGAGAAGCTCGGGTTCAACCTCGTGGGCTACGGGTGCACGACCTGTATCGGCAACTCCGGCCCGCTGATCCCCGAGGTGAGCGCGGCAGTCAACGAGGCCGACCTCGCGGTGGTCTCGGTGCTCTCCGGCAACCGCAACTTCGAGGGCCGTATCAACCCCGAGATCAAGATGAACTATCTCGCCTCACCGCCGCTTGTCGTCGCCTATGCGCTGGCGGGCTCGATGGACGTCGACCTCTACAACGAGCCGCTCGGGCAGGACACAAGCGGCGATGACGTATTCCTTAAGGACATCTGGCCCTCGGCCGCCGAAGTCGAGGAGACCGTGGTCAACTCGATCACCGCGGAGATGTTCGCGAAGGACTACGCAGACGTCTTCGCGGGAGACGAGCGCTGGCGGTCGCTGCCGACGCCCGAGGGCGACACGTTCGCCTGGGACGAGGACTCGACGTACGTCCGCAAGCCGCCGTACTTCGACGCGATGCCGACCGGGCCGCCGGCCGTCGACGACATCACCGGCGCGCGGGTGCTCGCCAAGCTCGGCGACTCCGTGACGACCGACCACATCTCGCCCGCTGGCGCGATCAAGACGGACTCACCCGCAGGCAGGTACCTGGCCGACCACGGTGTGGAGCCGCGCGACTTCAACTCCTACGGGTCGCGGCGGGGCAACCACGAAGTGATGATCCGGGGCACCTTCGCAAACATCAGACTGCGCAACCAGCTCGCACCCGGGACCGAGGGCGGCTTCACTCGCACCTTCCTCGGTGGGGACAGCGACAGCGACATCACGACGATCTATGACGCGTCGGTGGCGCACGCCGAGGCTGGCACGCCGCTGGTGATCCTGGCCGGCAAGGAGTACGGCTCCGGCTCGTCTCGTGACTGGGCAGCGAAGGGGACGGCGCTGCTCGGCGCCAAGGCTGTCATCGCAGAGTCCTACGAGCGCATCCATCGGTCCAACCTGATCGGCATGGGGGTCCTGCCGCTGCAGTACCCCGAGGGCGAGAACGCCGAGTCGCTCGGTCTCAGCGGCGAGGAGACGTTGGACATCACCGGCGTCACCGAGCTCAACGACGGCACCACGCCGAGGACCGTGAAGGTGAAGGCCTCCAGAGCTGGTGAGCAGGGCGTGGAGTTCGATGCGGTCGTGCGGATCGACACGCCCGGTGAGGCGAGCTACTACCGCCACGGCGGCATCATGCAGTACGTGCTCAGGAGCTTGCTCTGAGCCGTTCAGTGGATGACCAGGGATAGGGCGACGCGTCCTCGTGGTCCTCGGTCTGGCTCCATCGGTGCTTGCTGTGTTGGCGGTGACGGTCCTCGTCGGCGCCGCCGTGCAGGGGCTCGTCGGCCTCGGTATCGGACTGGTGGCGGCACCCGTCACGACGCTGCTCGCGCCAGAGCTGATGCCCGGTCTGCTGCTCTGGCTGGCAGCGGTCATGCCGCTCGTGACGTTGGTGCGCGAACACGACGCCATCGACTGGCGCGGCCTGGGCTGGTCGGTGCCGGCGCGCGTCCCGGGAACGGTCGTGGGTGTTGCCCTCGTGGCGTGGTTCTCCGAGCGAGAGCTGGGGGTCGCCGTCGGGCTGATGGTCCTCGTCGCCGTCGTCCTCACCGTCAAGACGGTGCGACTGCCGGTGAACCGGACCACCTTGATCTCCGCTGGACTCGTGTCGGGTGCAACGGGCACGGCTACCTCGATCGGCGGTCCTCCCCTCGCCCTGCTGTACCAACACCGGGATCCGCGGCAGGTGCGGTGCACGCTGGCTGTCTACTTCGTGCTCGGCGCCGCGCTGAGCCTCATCGGCTTGGGGGTGGCGGGCACGCTGGAGTCGCGCGAGCTGCTGCTGGCGCTGATCCTGATGCCGTGTCTCGTCGCCGGGTTCGTGATCTCCGGTGTGCTCGCCCGACGCGTCGACCCGACCCACCTCCGGTACGGCGTCCTGGCCATCTGCGGGCTGTCCGCCGTCGTGCTGCTGGTCCGCAGTCTGACCGGCTGACGGCCCTCCGGCGGAAACTGTTGCGTTGCGTCGACAGCATCGTCCCTGACCGCTTACCTATCCACCGCAAAGAGGTGGTCGCGGGCACTATTCTAGTGCTAGGATAGGATCCGTGGGTGCGGAGCTGACGGCCGCCGAGTTGACGCTGCTGGGGTTGCTCGTGGAGAAGGCCAGACACGGCTACGAGCTGGACGAGGTCATCGCCTCCCGGGGCATGCGGGACTGGACCGACATCGGGTTCAGCTCCATCTACTACCTGTTGGCCAAGCTCCGCGACCGCGGCCTGATCACCGAGATCGGCCCCCCACGGGGGGTTGGCCGGGGCAAGGCGCGCCGGGTGTTTGCCCCCACGGCCGACGGGCGACAGGCCTGTGCGCGCGCTGCCGAGGCAGCCGTGGCCGACCTGAGGCCGGTGTTCCCGCCCATCCTGATCGGGCTCGCGAACCAGCCGGTCATCCCGCCCGAACGGCTGCCCGCCGCGCTCGCCCACCGCGCCGCCGCGCTGGCCGAGAGGGTCGCCGTCATCCGCCGAGCCGCCGACGCCCAACCTCACGTGCCCTGCTTCGTCCGCGCGATCTTCGACTACTCGCTCAACCAGCTCGAAGCCGAACAGCAGTGGGTGTCCACCTACCGCGCTAAGCTGGCCGATTCGCCGAACCGGCAGGGCACCGGACCATGACCCCGTACGACGTCAAACGAGAGCTCAAGCACTGCTATGCGCCGAAGAACCTCGACTGGGAGCTCGTCGACGTGCCCGAACAGCGGTTCATCGCCGTCGACGGCCGCGGCGACCCCAACACCAGCGCGGACTATGCCGGCGCCGTCGAAGCGCTCTACGCCGTCGCGTACACGATCAAGTTCGCCAGCAAACGCACTATCGACCGGGACTTCGTCGTCGGGCCGCTGGAAGGGCTGTGGTGGGCGGGCGACCCGCAGGTGTTCGCCTCCCGCGCGAAGGACTCCTGGCAATGGCGGATGCTCATCAGCCAGCCCGAGTGGATCACCGAGGACATGATCGACGACGCCAAGCACGTCACGCACACGAAGAAGGGCCTACCCGTCATCGCCGACGTACGCCATGAGACCTTGCGTGAGCGCAGCAGCGCTCAGGTCCTGCACGTCGGGCCATATGACGAAGAAGGGCCGGTGCTGGCCAGGCTCCACGACGAGTGGCTCGACGCCAACAAGCTGCGGATGTCGGGGCTGCACCATGAGATCTACCTCAGCGACCGCAGACGGACCGACCCCGCACGACTCAAGACGATCCTTCGCCAACCCGTGCAACCGGCCGTGTGACTGCCGGGCAGTCCACGGCGGCCGTGACCGAGAGATGGAATGTCGGCCCGCGGTGCCATCGTGGCGCGCATGCGCGGAGCACGGATGGCGTTGAGCCCCTACACCTGGGAGCAGTTGGCCCGCGCCACGCTCCGGCGCCAGTTCCCGGCGATCCGCGGGCGCGGCCAGGCCGATGTCGTCGAGCTCGTGCGGCGGGTCGGGCCGATTCAGTCGCAGGTGGCTCGGTCGCCGTTCGTCGCGGTGTCGTCGCGGCTGCCGGGCGCGTCGTACGCCGACATCAACGCAGCCTATGAAGACCTCGATCTGGTGCGCGGCAGCAACCTGCGCGGCACGGTGCACACCTGCGTGCGCGGCCAGCACCCGATTCTCGACACCGTCACCCGGCGCACGCTCGCGAACCTCTGGCGTCGAAGCCTCAAGCTCGAGCGCGTCAGTGTCGAGGACTGTCGGTCGGCGATGGAGGACTTCGGGGTGGGGGAGTGGCGCAGTCCCGACGAGCTGCGCGCCCACCTGGCGAGCTGGCTGGCCGATCATGAGTCGGAGGAGTCTGCGGCGGCGGCGGGCACATCCGGGGTCGGGCGAGCCATGGCGCATGGGCACAGCGCGCTGATCCGCCGTCCGCTGCGTGGCGGCTGGGACCGCCAGTCGCCACCTGGCTACCGACGTGCGACCGACGTCCTCGGCACCGACCCATCTCCGTGGCTGACCGACCCACACGGAGCCCTTGTCGAGCTCGTCAGGATCCACCTCGCGGCATACGGGCCAGCCAACCGACGCGACATCGCCTGGTGGTCGGGTGAGGGCGTGCGCCACGTCGACGCCGCACTGGCAACGCTTCGCGACCAGCTTGTCGAGCGGCCAGGCCCAGACGGAGTGCTGTACTACGACGTGGCGGAAGGGCACAGCGACGGCCACGCCGATCCCGGTATCCGCCTGCTGCCGGAGTACGACGCCGTGGTGGTCGGCTACCACCCCGACACCCGCGACCGATTCCTCGACGCCGGGCACCTCAGGCTGCTCTGGCTCGCTGCCAACGGCTCCTTCTCGTCCGCAGTTCTCAGCGGCAGCCGGTTGACCGCGTCGTGGCGGTTCGTCGGCGCGGGGTCGTCGCGGCGGATCGAGGTGCAGATGTTCCCCGGCACAAGGCGACTGGCGGAGTCCGACCTGGCCGACCAGGTGGCGGCCCTCGAGACGGCACTGGAGATGCAGGTCAGGGACCTGTCGGTCACGACTGCGACATAGCCGGCCTCGAAGCCGACGGCAGGTGTTCACCGGTGGTCTCCGGCGAGGGTCTAGGGTCGGGTGACCGTCCCAGCAACAGAGGAGCACGATGACTACGACGACCTTCCGCACGCTGGCCCTGGTGGTCGTCAGCTCTGCGACCCTGACGACGTTTCTTGCCGCGCCCTCCGCGGCATCCCCGTCCAGCTCGGGGAAGAATGCGCCCCCCCACGAGCTCCGCGTGGCGACGTACAACCTCAGTCTCAACCGGAGCTCCGCCGGACAGCTGGAGCAGGACCTGTCGACGGGCGACAACGCCCAGGCCAAGGCAGTGGCGGAGGTGATCCAGCGAACGCAGCCGGACATCCTGCTCATGAACGAGTTCGACTACGACGAGGCCAACAGTTCGGTCGACCTGTTCCGGGCGAACTACCTCGAGGTCCCTCAGCAGGGCGCCGAGCCGGTCACGTACCCGTACGCCTACGTCGCACCGTCCAACACCGGCATCCCGAGCGGCCACGACCTCAACAACAACGGCACGGTCGGCGGCCCCGACGACGCCTTCGGGTTCGGCTTCTACCCGGGGCAGTTCGGGATGGCCGTGCTGTCGCGTTACCCGATCGACACAGCAGCCGTGCGGACGTTCCAGCACTTCCTGTGGAAAGACATGCCCGGCGCGCTGCTGCCGGACGACGCGGCCACGCCGGCACCGCACGACTGGTACTCGCCCGAGGAGCTCGACGTCTTCCGGCTGTCCAGCAAGTCACACTGGGACATCCCGGTGATCGTTGGCGGCCGCACAGTGCACGTACTGGCCTCCCATCCGACACCGCCGGTCTTCGACGGGGTGGAGGACCGGAACGGCAAGCGCAACCACGACGAGATCCGCTTCTGGGCCGACTACGTCAGCCCCCGCCCGGTGTCGTCGTACATCTACGACGACGAGGGGACGTACGGCGGGCTGGCGAGGGGGTCGAAGTTCGTGATCCTCGGCGACCAGAACAGCGACCCGCTGGACGGCGACTCGGTGCCGGGTGCGATCCAGCAGCTGCTCGACAACCCGCACGTCGTCGACCCGATGCCGTCCTCTGCCGGAGCCACCGAGGCGGCGGCGCTCCAGGGGGGTGCCAACACCACCCATCGCAGCGATCCCAAGTTCGACACCGCCGACTTCGCCGACACGTCGCCAGGGAACCTCCGGGCTGACTACGTGCTGCCGTCGCGTGGGCTCCCGGTGCTCGACGCAGCGGTCTTCTGGCCGGTCAGGTCGGATCCGCTGTTCCGATTGACCGGCGTCTTCCCGTTCCCGACGAGTGACCACCGGCTGGTCTGGGTGGACGTGCGAGTGCCAGGCTCAGGGGTTCGTTAGGCCGGCGCGCAGCTGCGCCGCGTACCCGGCAGCCTCGGCCTCGTCGGCGTACGCCGTGCGCGGCCAGAAGAAGCCACGCAGCCCGTCGCCCTTGGTGCGCGGCACGACGTGCAGGTGCAGGTGCGGGACCGACTGGGAGACGACGTTGTTCATGGCAACGAACGACCCTTGCGCGCTGAGGACGGTGGTCATCGCGGCGGCGACGCGCTGACCGGCCGAGAAGAACGGCGCGATGAGGCTTGCCGGCAGGTCTGTGTACGTCGGCACGTGGTCACGTGGGACCAGCAGCACATGCCCCTTGAACACCGGCCGCGTGTCGAGGAAGCCGAGCAGGTCCGGGGTCTCCAACACGACCTGGGCGGGTCGCCTTCTCTCGACGATCCGGCAGAACAGGCAGTCGGTAGCCATCTCACCAATGTAGGTGTCGGATCGGATGACCGCTGGATGTCACGTATCCGGCCAGCAACGCCTCGGCGCCGTCGGCCGACGTGGGAGCCGAGCGAAGAAGAAACCCTGGTACGCGTCACAGCTCAGCGCCGAGACCTTCTCGCACTGAGCGGCGGACTCGACTCCTTCGGCCACGACCCGCATGCGTAGTCCGTGGGCCAGCCCGACAATCGCGCCGACAATGAGGGGGCCCGTGGGCTCGCCGTCAAGGTTGGCAATGAACGACTGGTCGATCTTGACGACGTCGACCGGGAACTGCATGAGATAGCTGAGCGCCGAGTAGCCGGTCCCGAAGTCGTCGAGCGCCAGCATGATGCCGATAGCTGCTGCTCGCTCTCCACCAGACTCCCTCGGTCAAGCAAGACAAGCCGGCCGCAAGGTCTGGGCGGGGGATTCATCCGGTCGTCGTCACCAGGAGGGCGCTGATGACGGCGGTGCGGGTCCAGGCGTCTCGGCATACCCCAGCATGCCCTTGGTGAGATGATCTGCCACCGTTTCGCTGATTGCCGCCGTGGCGTGTCTGCCTGCTTGGCACGCGGCCTGCCATGATCCGGACATGGGACGCTATTCCACGCCGGGGAAGTGCCTGGACTGCCAGACCTGGCTGGCCGACGCGGCGCTGGTCTGCCAAGCCTGTGGCCTCACCCAGGTAGGTCCCGAGGCAGCGCTGCTCAGGTCGCATCTCGAGCAGGCGGACCAAGTGCTCGCTCGGGTGAGGCTGGCCGGCACCCCGCCGTTGCCTCCGACCGCGGCACCTCGGCTTCCGACGCTGGAGCCTGCGGCACGGCGGCGAACTCTGCCAGCAGTGTCCACACCGGTGGTCCTGTTGGGACTCGGCGCTGTATGTGTCCTGGTTGCCGCCGTCGTGTTCGTCACCGTCTCCTGGTCCGATCTCTCGCTGGCGGCCAAGGCGACGATCCTGCTCGGTGTCACGGCCCTGATCGGGCTCGCTGGGGCGGTCAGTCTGAAGCGACGCCTGCGTGGTTCGGCAGAGACGTTCTCGACGCTGTTCGTGATGTTCGTCGTGCTGGACTTCGCGTCGGCACGTGTCAGCGGTCTTGCTGGACTTGATGCGCTGCCCTCGGCCGGAGCCCGCTGGGTGGCCGGGTTGCTGGCGGTCGTCGTCGGTGTCGGATGGGCTGTGCTTGGCCGACGTAGTGCCGTGAAGGTGCTCGTCGGTGTCCAGGTGGTCGCGGCGGTCGGCGTCGGCTGGCTGAGTGCCCAGACGCTCGACCAGGTGCCGTGGCGCCTGGAGTACGTGGCGCTCGGCCTCGTCGTCGTCACCGGTTCCCTGGCCTGGACAGCAGGTAAGGAGTCCCTGCGCGTCCTCGCGGTTTCACTCGTGTCGATTGCCGCAGGCCTCTTCGCACTGGCGTGGTTCGTCTCTCTCTTCCGGCTCGTCGAGGCGGCGGACCTCGCCTCGCTGTGGGGGTCTGGGCGGGCCGTCGGGTGGCTCGTCTGCTGCCTGGTCCTGGCTGTCGGGACCGGCATACCTGCCCTGCCACGGCTCGCGCACTGGGCGGCTGCCTCCTTGTCGGCTACCGGGCTCACGCTCCTCGCGCTGCGGCCGCTGGAAGGCTCGGCGTTCGATGTCGTGCTTGCGACGACCGCCGGGGTGTGTCTGGCGCTGGCGGTGGTCTTTGCGTTCGTCGTGGTGCGAGGACCCTGGCACGTCGGGGTCGGGCTGTCCTCGGTCGGTCCTGGGGTCGTTGCGTCGTTCTCTGTCCTGCCCTGGCTCGTCGAAGCGGGCGCGCGAGCTGTGCAGCCTGCTGACAGGGCCTGGAAGCTCGACGTCACCGACCGCGTGGCGGGGCTCGGGCTTGGCCTCGACCAGGGCTCGGCATACACGGTGCTTCTCGCCACGCTGGCTTTGACCGTGGCCGGATGGGCGCTCATCTGGAGGCGGTTGCCGTCTGTCGGCTCGGCTGCCATCGTGGTGGCCGTCGCGGTGGCGATCGTCGTGATCCGGCATCCACTCCCGATGTGGCAGCCGGTCGCGCTCCTCGCGGTCGTCACCGTCGTCTGCGGAGCAGCCGCCTTGGTAGCTGCGCACGAGAAGGCTAGGTATGCCGCCCTCGGGGGGGCAGGGCTCACCTTGACCGGCGCGCTCGGCTCCCAGGTGACCACCCTCGTGGTCGCGGCCTTGGTCAGCGGCGGACTGTTCGCGCTCTCGGGTCGCGCGGCGTCGGCTCGCGCCAACGACCTGACCGGGATCGGCGCCGTGACGATGGCAGGCCTGACGCTTGCCGCCGGGCTGGCCGTCGCTGACCTCGGGCAGGATGTCGTGGCTGTCGCACTCGGGCTGCTTGGGTTCGGTGTGCTCGTCGCGGCCCAGGCGCACCGCGGTGCGACGAGGCCCCATGCTCGGTTGGGGTTCGAGCTGGGCGCAGGGGTCGTGCTCGCGGTAGGGGTCGTGCTCGCGCTTGACCACGTCGACGTCATCCTCCCGGTAGCGCTGACCGTCAGCGGTCTGGGCCAAGCTGTCGTGGGACTCGTCAGTCCCGACCGGCGGCTGCTCCTCAGACCCGCAGGGGTGCTGTTCGCGGGGGCCACGTGGGTGCGGCTGTGGTCGCAGGACGTCACGGTCGTCGAGGCATACACCCTTCCCAGTGCTGTTGTCCTGGTCGCTCTCGGCTGGTGGCGGATGCGGCGTTCACCCGCGAGCGACAGCATCACAACTCTCGGTCCCGGTCTGTCGCTGGCGTTGTTGCCAAGCCTGCTGGTGGCGCTCCCGGAGCCGACGTCGTTGCGCTCGCTGCTGCTCGGGGTTGCCGCGCTGGTGGTGCTCCTGGCAGGTGTCGCGCTGCGCTGGGGCGCCCCGCTCATGCTCGGGTCACTCGTCGTCTTCGCGCTCGCCCTCGTCAACGTCGCGCCATACGCCGCGGCGTTGCCCCGGTGGGTGCTGTTCGCGACCGTTGGTGCTGGTCTGCTCTTCCTGGGGGTCTCGTGGGAGCACCGGCTACGGAACGCGAGATCGCTCGCATCGGCCGTGCAACGGCTGCGCTGAGAGCCTCCGCGGTCCGGCAAGAAACCTCGATCGAACACATGTTCGAACTCGTGTTAACCTGACGACGTGAGTCCCGCATACGCCCCACCTGGCTGGCCCGAGCCGGTGCGACCTCCCGGGGCTCCGTGGTGGGAGGACACGGCGATCGGCTGGCTGCTGGACCAGTGCCCCCCCGACTACCGCATGTACCAAGGCCTCAAGCGTCACCCGGTGGTGCTGGCGCGGTTCGCCGCGCTGCACACCGAGGCGAGCATGGAGGCGGCCCGGCGGGGCATCTCCGAGGCACGCACCAGCCTGCGAGATGTGCTGCCCACGGAGTCGGTCGAGGGAGCGATCGCCATGTGGCAGCGCGAAGGCGCCCGGCTGATGCGCATCCGGCGCGCGGTGGGGCTGATCGAGGACGCCTTCCGTGGCGCGCAGTTCCGAGCTCGGCTCTGAGCCGGGCGCCGCAAGACTCGGCGGCATCGGCTGGGTGGGTAACCTTGACGCCAGCGCCATCGCCATCGCGGCGGATCGGCACAGGTGAGGTGTGACGGAAGGGGTCAGATGGGACTGCTGGACCAGATCAGCGGTCCGCGCGACCTGCGTGACCTCGACGAACAGCAGCTGAGCGACCTCGCCCGTGAGATCCGCAGCTTCCTCGTCGATCGCGTGTCGAAGACCGGCGGTCACCTGGGTCCGAACCTCGGCGTGGTCGAGCTGACGCTCGCCATCCACCGTGTCTTCGACTCGCCGCATGACCGGATCGTCTTCGACACCGGACACCAGGCATACGTCCACAAGATCGTCACCGGCCGAGCCGACGGGTTCACGACGCTGCGCCAGCGGGGTGGGCTGTCGGGCTACCCGAGCCAGGCCGAGTCTGAGCATGACATCGTCGAGAACTCGCACGCGTCGACGTCGCTGTCGTACGCCGACGGGCTCGCCAAGGCGTACGTCGTACGGGGCGACGACCGACACGTGGTCGCGGTCGTCGGCGACGGTGCACTCACGGGCGGGATGACGTGGGAGGCTCTCAACAACATCGCCGCGGCGAAGGCCAGCAAGCTCGTCGTGGTGGTCAACGACAACGG
>Ga0136613_10000659_pt1 | contig 16343 bp, 18 predicted proteins | sample AntDrymUQ2722106_2_FD_106649 | JGI IMG/M metagenome (GOLD analysis project Ga0136613, IMG submission 106649) | Polar desert sand microbial communities from Dry Valleys, Antarctica - metaG UQ272 (21.06) | ecosystem: Environmental > Terrestrial > Soil > Desert | place: Antarctica: Dry Valley... | reverse complement strand
TTCTTCCGACCGGTTGTCTTCTTCCGACCTGTCGACTTCTTGCGGCCGGTCGTCTTCCTCCGACCCGTCGACTTGCGAGCTGTGCTCTTGCGGCCCGTCGACTTGCGAGCCGCTGGTTTGCGAGTCGTCTTGCGACCCGTACTCTTCCTTCTCCCCGTGGTCTTTTTAGCTGCCAACCCCGGCACCTCCGTTCTGCCTCGACGCAGTCATCTGCGACTCCGTCTTGTCCTCTTCGGTCGTTCGCGTTAACGAACGGCGAAGCTTTCTTACCCATTTACGCGCACAAGCGCGCATGCAACTTCCTTATTAGGCAACATTTGTTGCGCGTAATCAAGTCTTTGCGTGCTGAGTGTGCTTGACACGCGCGCCATCGGCGCGCGCTACAAGGGATAGGACTCGGTGCGTAAAGGGTTTAGGAAACCGCGCGCAAGCGACGAAGTGTTCGTTCTTTGCGGAGTCGACGGCGTTCGCGCTCGGATGTTCCACCCCAGATACCAAACTGTTCTTTGTTGTTGAGCGCGTACTCGAGGCATTGCGCGCGCACTGAGCATCCGGAGCAAACCGCGCGCGCCGCCTTTGAAGAACCACCGCGTTCGGGAAAGAAGATCTCTGGATCCACTTCGGCGCATCGAGCGGCACCCTGCCACTCGACAGGTTGCAAGACTCTGGTGGTGATTCGCTGCATGTCCCCCGGCCCTTCCTCTTCCGTTCCCCCCGCGAAGTGATCATCGGGAGCCCTTCCCGCAGAGATCACATCCCGGCAGAGATCACCCCGTAAATTACAATGTTGTAATTCTACGGATGTGACTCGGGGGCCGCAAGGGGCCTGACCTGGGACTTTGCGGATGTCAACGACCCTCGGAGCTCATAGGCGCGAGATCTCGGGGAGAAATGGTCCTTTAGGAAGGGGCGGCGGCGGAGACCAACGACAGCGCGTGCGACGCCAGTTCACCCGTTTCGATCGGCTTGACGAGCACCGCGGTCGCACCTCCCTGGCGCGCAAGCCACTCGTCCTGCGGACGCTCGATCAGAAACAACTTCGGCACCTCGCTCAGGTGCTCGATCGCCCTCATGTCGCTCGACAACCCATACCCCCCTGCACTTCCCGTTCGCATGTCGACGATGACTACCGACGAGACTTGTTCTTCGAGCGAGGAGAGCGCCTCGCGCGCGTCGCGCGCAAAGGACACGGCCACGCCTGCAGGAAACGCGTGTGCGAACTCAGACGAGAGATGGGGGTCGTCGCTCACAATCAACACCGTGTGAGTCGACTCCGCCATCAGGCCGGAGATCTTTCGTTTCCGCGCACCTCGCTCTGAATCTGCGACAGAAGCGCATCCATGTCGATATCGAATCCGGTCTCCATGGCTTGTAGCTTGGCGAGGGCGTTGATGAAGCGGTGAGTCTGGATCTCAGCTTCGGAGACCGCATCCACCAGAACGGAATTGTAATGACGAGCGAACCTGGCTCCGCAGAAGGGGCAGCGTCCCGGAGCATCTGATTGCTGCCCGATCTGGGACAGCAGAAAGTTCCTGCCGCATGTATCGCACTTTGCCTGAACCTTCATGCTCACCTCTCTATTTGCGCTCGTGGCTCGGATACTAGTCGAGCCAACAGCCAGGCGAGCCCCCCGGCGACCATGAACGAGGGAACCGAGGCTCCCAGCCATGCGAACTTCTCGGACAGCGCGGTGCCTACCAGTCCCTTGGCGAAGTCCGTCCACCAGCTCGGGCCTGTGGGAGCGATCCAATGATAGATGACGAAGCCCCCGAGCCAGGGTACGAAGGCTCTCCACCGAACCGTCGCCGGCCCAACGCGATCGTCGCCGATAGCGTAATGAACGAGCAGCACTGCAAAGAGAGGAACGAACACCGAGCCCAGAAGAAACAAAAAGCTCTCGTAGAGTTGCATGGTCAAGACGGCGGCGAGCACGGTCGCGATAGCCCCGATGAGAACCGTCAGGGCGCGACGCGACGCTCCGGGCCAGATGTTCAGTAGCGAGACGGCGCCCGAATAGACATCGGCGAAGGCCTCGTCCGTCTCTCCGACCAAGATCCCGACGAGAAACAGCACACCCGCCAGTGTTCCCCCCGCGATCGCAAGGATGCCCACAGCGATCCCGGCGGGCTCGGGAGCTTCGCCGCTTCCGAGCACTATCAGAGCCCCGAGCGCATAGAGCCATACGTTGGCGACGAGATAGCCGAGCGCCGTGCCCCATCCCGAAGACCGCGTCGAACGTCCGAAACGCGTGTAGTCGGCCACGAGAGGAAGCCACGAGATCGGCATCGCGATCACGAGATCCACGGCGAGTCCAAACGTGGGCCAGCCACCCGTTCCCGGGCTCCGGAGAAGCTCACCGATACCGTCGGTCGTCAGAACGTAGAAGGACAACATCACGCAGATCCCAACGACGACCCACGCCCCGAAAGACTTGAGGTAGACCCGAGTGACGCCGACCGGCCCCCAGAGCGCGAGACCGGTACAGAGAATCGCAACGATTCCGAGCCACAGGTAACGCGCCGAGAACCCCAAGAGCCTCTCCACCACGATGTCGGCGACGAGCGACATCGCCCACAACTCAACCGCTGTCCACCCCACGAGTTGGGCAAAGTTCAACGCGCTGGGAAGCCAGGAGCCCCTGACGCCGAGTACCGTGCGAAACAAGACCATGGTCGGAACGCCGCGCCGGGCGCCGATGCTCCCGACGATTCCAAGCGCGGTCACGCCAATGATGGACCCCACGACGATCGCCGCAAGCGCACTCGTGAACGACAATGCGGGCACGAGAAGTCCGCCGGTGACGAGGACGAGCAGCCCGACCCCGAGATCGCCCCACAGGATCGCCAGATCGAACCCAGAGAGGGTCCGGCCTTCGGGCGGCACGGGCTCGATACCCCACTCCGGTGGTGTGACTGAGACACTCTCGCTGATGTCGACCATGCGCTCCACTCCCTTCGCCGGTACTAACCGGATCAGGTTCTGGGGTCGCCTTGCAGCCTCTCAGCTCCGACACAACAGCTCTCGGGCGAGTCGGAGCTCCCCCGGGTAATCGGTTGTCGCCGTCAGTCTACTGCTACAACTCGGCTCGCACGAGGTCGACGGCCTGCTTGATGTTGGACAGTTTCGTGCGCGCCTCCTCGACCGTACGCGTCTTGAGACCACAGTCGGGATCGACGAAGATCCGGTCCGCCGGAATGTGCTTGAGTCCCCTGCGGATGCCCTCGGCGATCTCGTCGACCGTTTCCTCGTGATGGCTGTGCACGTCGACGACCCCGAACCCGATGTACTTCGTGAAGGGGTTGTCGGTGAACTCCTTGAGCAGGGAGTAGTCCGAGTTGGCGAACTCGAGATCGATCTGGTCGACGGGGATGTCCAGCATCTTCGGGTACGCGTTGTGGAAGTCGCCATAGCAGATGTGGGTGATCGTGTGGGCGGTGAGGGGCTCGGTCACGATCGCCATGGACTCGATCACTAGGTCCAGTTCGTCCATGCGGGTCGATGCTGCGGGCTCATCGATCTGGATGAACCTCGCCCCTGCGCGCTCGAGGTCCAGAGCCTCATCCCGGATCACCTTCGCCAGGTCGAGCACGAGCTCTCGCCTGCTCCCGTAATGCTCGTTGAAGGACCAGTCGCAGATCGTGTACGGGCCCGTGAGCATTCCCTTGACCGGCTTGTCGGTGAGCGACTGCGCGTACTTCCACCACTCGACCGTGATGGGATGGTCGCGGCCGACCGGGCCGGTCGCGATCGGCTTGCGGTAGTAGCGGTTGCCGTAGGACCGGACAAGTCCTCCGATCTCGAGACCCGGAAGCTCCTCGGCGAAGTAAGCAACCATGTCGCCCCGGTACATTTCGCCGTCGACGACCAGGTCGGTGTCGATGGAGTTCTGAAACTCGACCCATTCCCTTGTCGCTCGCCGTTCGAGTTCCAACAGCTCGCCACGATCAATTTCCTTGCGCGCAAAACGGCCACGCGCCTTCTTGATGTAGTCGGGTTTCGGGAAACTACCGACCGAGGTCGTCCACAGTCCCGGTCCGCTCAGGTCCGCACTCATCAGGCGCCGACCTCCTTTGGGTCTTGTCGAGTTCGCCCGGCGGCTTGCGCAGTGGCTTCACCGAGGCGTTCGAGTTTCGCCCTGGCCTTTTCGCGCGGAAGAAACTCGAGTCCGGACGAGGGACTGACCAGCACGCGCTCGGACCCGAACTGCTCGACCAGTGCGTCGATGTCACGCGCCAGAGTGTCCACGTCCTCCAACTTCGTGTTGCGAGCGTCGAGCAATCCCACCTGGACCTTCTTGCCGTCGGGCAGATTGTCGATGAGGACTCGATTCTCTGGCCCCGACACGAGATCGAACCCGAAGACGTCGGCCGGAAGCTCGTAGATGGCCTCCCCCAACCGCTTGGCGTCGCCGAAATAGGTCGCCAGGGTCACCTCGGTCTCGTCGCCCTTCAGCTCGTCCGCGATGATCCCTAGGGCGCGCCCGGCGAGCTCCAGATCCTCGGGCGCGCCCAGCAGCGCCGGCTCGTCGATCTGGATGTAGCGGGCGCCCGCGGCCTCGAGCTCGAAAGCCTCTTGGGCGAGCACGCTCGCGACCGCAAGCACGAAGCTCTCATGATCCCCATAGTGCTCGTCGACCGACAGGTGGGCGAAGGTGACCGGCCCTGGAACGACAACCTTTACCGGCTTGGTGGCGACTGAGGCGGCGAAGCGAAAGGCCTCGACCGAGGAAGGTCCACCCCATTCGAGCTCTCCTACGCAAACGGGACGGCGGTAGTAGACGTTGTTGTCGAAGAAGCGCAGCAGCCCGCCGATCTCGAAGCCGGTGATGGTGCGGGCGAAGGGCGTCAAGATGTCGTCCCAGCGCGCGTGCCCGTCGGTGACGATGTCGATCCCCGCCGCCTCCTGCTCGCCGATTGCCGCGCGTACGAGATCGTCCTGCGTCGCACGAAGTTCCTCGAGGTTCGCATCCCCACGTTCGATCTTGTGCAAAGTCTTTCGAAGGGCGAAGGCTCTCCCCTCGTCGGGCGGCTTCGGGTACGAGCCCACGACTGTGGTTGTGACGGTCATGCCCTCCTGCTCCTCTCGCTCTCACTCACGAAAAAACGCCTCCCCGGAACCGGAAGAGGCGTCGCGCCCTTATTCGCTCATCCTCCAGCGCAGTCGCCGAAACGAATGCGCTCCTTCCGGGATTCGCACCTGCAGGCCTGTCTGTTGCGTGCCGACCTGTGGTTGCGGCGGAATCATCGGGCCGGACCCTCCTCCGCTCTAGATGAGCGGCACCATCATACGCGAAGACGCCGCCCCCTCGGGGCGGCGTCTGCGACTTGCTCTTGAGATGGGTCTAGAACTGGGCGGAGTCTCCGCACGCGCACGAGCCCTTGGCGTTCGGGTTGTCGATGGTGAAGCCGGACTGCTGGAGCCCGTCGACGTAATCGACCGTCGCCCCGCGCAGGTAGGGGGCGCTCATCTTGTCCATCCGGATGGTGACGTCGCCGTGAGTCACCACCTCGTCGCCGTCGAGCTGGCGGTCGTCGAAGTAAAGAGCGTAGCGAAGACCGGCGCAGCCTCCCGGCTGCACCCCGACCCGAAGGGCATAGCTCTTGCCCTCGTGCTCCTCGGGCGAGGATTCGACCTCGCGCCGCAACAGTTCGGACACCTTGGATGAGGCCGAGGCCGTTATTCCTATGCTCTGCTGGGCGTTCTCGGTCATCGCCACGGGGAGATCCTCCTTATATGTTCGGCCCACGAAGAGCTGGGCGCACTTTCGATTATAGAGAACATCAGTGGACTACTGTCCATTCCAGGATCAGCAGGACGAGGGCGGCTCCGACACCGGCCAGCACGACGGGACGGAATCTCGTGAGGCCGGGGGGCGGTGCGTCGAAGACGAGCGGGGCGAGTAACAGGATCGCGCCGCCTGCGGCGGCGAACAAGGTAGCCGCCAGGACGATGATGTGCCAGATCTCGTGCATCAATGCGTGGATGAGCCCCGCTGCTCGACTCTCTTTGTGAACGAGTTCAGTGCGACGTCGTCGAGGCGAAGTTGAAGTCCTCGATCCGTAGCGAAGGGGCCACCGTACAGCCGAACGAGCCGTAGTCGGGCGCGAAGGCGACCAAGTCGCGCCCGACCCCGGAGACCGAGGCCAGCGCGTCGAGCACCCTGTGCGCGAAGCGAAAGTTGTGCACCGATCCCTCGACAACGCCTTTACGGATGCGGAAGGTGCCGTCCCTCGTCATCCCGGTCAGAAGCGTGGACGGCCGGTCCAGGATGTTGACGTAATGAAAGCGGGTCACGAGAAATCCGTCATCGACACCCCCGATGAGCTCCTCGAGGGAGTGCTCGCCGGGCTCGAGGACGAGGTGCGATGCGTAGGGCCCGAACTGGGCGGACCCGGAGTAGTGGCCGGTCGGCTCGGCCCCCAGCTTGCGCGCCGTACGCCAGTCGGTCACAGGTCCCGTGGCCACGCCCTTGTCGAGTACCGCCACCCTTCGCTTGGGCACGCCCTCGAAGTCGAAACCCATGCCGACGGAACGCTCGTGGCGGACGTCATCGGCCACGGTGACGGCGGGGGACGCAAGCGCGCTGCCCTGCTTGCCGCACAGGAAGCTCTCGCCCTCGATGACCTGCTTGGCCCCCATGCCGCAGTAAGAGAGGTACTCCATCAGGGTGGCGACGGCCGCGGGCTCCAAGACGACCTCGTAGCGGCTGGCCGGCGCGCTCTCCGGCTCGGCGGCGCGTGTGGCCTTCGCCAGCGCCCGGCGCGCCGCCCCCTGTGCGTCCACTCCCCCGAGTTCGTGAGACGACTCCTCGCCCCACCCCGTCGCGTCGCCGGTATCCACCAGGCAGATCGTCACGCAGCGGGTGTGCGCGTCGGCGCAGTCCATTCCCGCCGAGGACACGACCGAAAAGCTGTGCGCGCTGGTCTCGAAGATGCCCGCGGCGTTGTCGACCTCGGCCGCCGTCAGGATCCCCTCCACTTCCTGCGCCCGTACGGCCGGGGCCGCGGCCGCGGTGCCCTCGTCGTAGCGCCACAGGCCCTCGGCGACTCCGACGTCTTGGGGTGAGGGAAGGCCGGGCCACTCGGGGTCGGGGCGCGCAGCTCGGGCCGCCTCCAGCGCGCCGGCTGCGGTGCGCTTCACGTGCTCCGGCTCGAGCTGTGTCGTCACGCTCGTCGCTACCCGGCCGCCCACGGCCACACGAACATAGGCGCGCACGTCACTTCGGACCGTGTTCTGAATGATCTCGGAGCGCGCGTAGCGCGTGAGCCCGGTGCGCGCTCCCACGACAACGACCTCGACCTCATCCGCTCCGGGCAAATCGAGCACGGACTCGGCGGTGCGTCGAGCAACCTCATGCTCGACCGGAACCCCACCTCTCTCGGCCGCGGTCACTGAGAGGTGCCCACGGAGACGTTGTGGAAGCGTGCAGGGGAGGTTCCGTGCCCGACGCGCATCGTCTGGCCGGGCTGGCCCTTGCCGCAGTTCGGCGTCCCCTGCACCCGCCATTCCTCGGGACCCGCGACCGCTTCGCACGATCCCCAGAACACAGGTGTTATCCCCGTGTAGCGGGGGTTCTTCACGATTCTCGTTAGTTTCCCGCGCTTGATGGCCCACCCGATCTCGCATCCGAACTGGAAGTTCTTGCGCTTGTCGTCGATGGACCAGGACTTGTTCGTCGCCATGTAGACGCCCTCGTCGACCTCGGAGATGAGCTCCTCGAGCGAGCCCGAGCCGGGAAGCAGGTTGACGTTGGGCATCCGGATGAGGGGAAAGTTCTCCCATCCCTCGGCTCGCATCGTGCCGTTGCTTCGGCTCTGCCCGCCCGCCGCGGCGGTCTCGCGCGAGGTTTGGAAGCCCACCAGGATGCCCTCGCGCACGAGATCGACTCTCTGAGCTTCGACGCCCTCGTCGTCGAAGCCATAGGTACCGAGCCCCCCTGGAGTGGTGGCGTCGGATTGGATATTGACGTGCTCGGAGCCGTAACGGAACGACCCGAGGTCGCCGACGCCGACGAAGGAGGTCCCTGCGAAGGCGGCCTCCATCCCGAGCACGCGGTCGAGCTCGGTCGGATGACCAATCGACTCGTGCACCTGGAGCATCATCTGGTGTCCGTCGAGCACCAGCGTGGTCGTTCCCGAGGGGCACTCGGGCGCGCTCATGAGCGCGACCGCTTCCTCCGCCGTCCGTTCGGAGTTGCCCACGAGATCCATGCGCTCGATGACGTCGTACCCACCGGCCTCGAAATGACCTCGAAAGGAGCCGGGATAGGAACGCTGTTGAACCTCGCCGTCGGTCACCGCGGTGGCCTCGATTCCGGCCCCGACGTGAACGATCGTCTGGTCGAGGTCGGTTCCATCCGAGGTCAACAGCCAGATGCGCTGTTTGTTGAGATCCATCGTGGCGCGGCCGATCCGCACGCCGTCGACCCGCTCCATTGCCTCGGTCGAGGTGAGCAAGAGCGACAGCTTGTCCTCGAGCGAGACGGCAAAGGGGTCGCGCTGCAGCGGGGTCGACCACGTTGCACGGTGAACGGGCTCGTCGGCGAGCTCCACGGGCCGGTTGCGGGCGGTTGCGCTCGCTCTGGCGACCTCCAGGGCCGTCAGAGCGACGCGCGCCGCCTCGGAGGCCGAGAGGGTCGCCGACGCAGCGTAGCCCCAGGCCCCGTCCGCGAGGACCCGAACGCCGAATCCGAGCGACTCCGAGCGATCGAGTGCCTCGACCGTCACGCCGCGCGCCGAGATCAACTCGGACGAGGCCTCGACTCCTCGAACGTCCGCATATCCGGCGCCGGCGTCGAGAGCGGCGTCGAGAGCCGCTATCAAAAACTCCCTCATCGCCCGAACATACACAAGCCTGGCGCGGCCACGCCCAACGGCGTCGTGTCCAGGCGGCCGGTTCGCCGACGCGCGACGTGCGATCGACGATTCGGGACCCTCACCCGGCATAGGCTCTCGTCCCGATGTCGCTGGCCAATCTCCAAATCGCAGACCTGCTGGCTCGCTCTGCCGACGAGGCGGAGTCCTATCGCCAGCGCGCCTACCGCAAGGCTTCGCGCGCCGCGCTCGCATGGACCGAGGAGGCGTCCGATCTCGTGGCGCAGGACAGGCCGCTCACCGAGCTGTTCGGAGTCGGCGACAAGCTGGCGAGACGCATCCAGGGGTGGATCGCCGAACCTCCGAGCCTCGACGATCCGCCCGAGTCGCGCAGCGGCTTCTCGTCCAGATCGGTCAGCTCCGCGATAGTCGAGGGCCACCCAGAGTGGCGCAACTCTCTGAACGCGGACCTTCAGATGCACTCGACATACAGCGACGGGACCGTCTCGATCGAGGATATGGCCGTCGCCGCACACCAAGGAGGACGCAGCTTCATCGCGATCACGGATCACTCCCAGGGGCTCAAGATCGCCGGCGGCATGAGTCCGGAGGAGCTCAGGCAACAGGGGCGCGAGGTCGCCGAGATAAACGAGCGGATGTCGGCCGAGGGCTTTCGGGTGCTGCACGGAATCGAGATGAACATCTCGCCGGCGGGCGACGGCGACACGGCCCCCGAGGACCTCGAGCCGCTCGATCTCGTGCTCGGCTCCTTTCACTCGAGCCTTCGCACCACCGAGGATCAGACCTATCGCTACCTCGCGGCCCTGAGTAACCCGCACTTCCACGTGCTCGGGCACCCGCGCGGGCGGATGTACGGCACGAGGGCCGGACTGCACGCGGACTGGAGGCGCGTCTTCGCGGCCGCCGCCGAGATGGGCAAGGCGGTGGAGATCGACTGCAATCCCAACCGTCAGGATCTCAACGCCGAGCTTGCCGCTCTTGCCGTCGAGGCCGGCTGCTACATCTCGATCGGCACGGACGCTCACAGCATCCACGAGCTGAGCTTCATCGACATGGGCATCGCCACCGCGCTCGCCGCCAAAGCCCCCAGGGAGAAGATCCTCAACTACATGAGCGCGGACGAGCTGCTCGCGTGGGTCGCGTTACGCTGAAGCGTTGCCGGGCGCTCGACTCATTGAAGTAGCGAGCACTCCCGAATCCAGTCACGCGCCCCGCTTCTCCACTTGCCCAACGGCAACAAATGCCGTGGTCGTTGGGTAACTCAAGCGAGGTTGGACGACCTCGGGTAGGAGACGGTGGGATCGGTCGCGACGTTGACGAGCGTCGGCTCGCCCGAGGCACAGCGTGCGCGTCACGGCCAAACCACCGTGGCCCTCGTGTCGCTCGGTCATGGTCTGCGCACGATACACGGCGCAACCTGGGCCGGGCCCACGACCGGGACGAGTGAAGGCGATACCGTGCTCACCTTCGAAGAGTTTCAGATCAACCTCAATGCGGTGGTGGTGAACGATCTTGAGCGGGACTAGGACTGTGGCCCTGGCTCTGGTTGTTGGGTGCGCGTTGTTGGCCGCATGCGGCGGGGACGGCGGCGGTGATAACGCTGGCGGCGCCGGGGACGACGCTCTGAGCCAGAAGATCTATCAGGGGACCCAACCGTCCCTTCGCGAACTCGATGTGGGCGTCGGAAACATCCTCGAATCGGGCGCTCAATTCAGCGTGTTCGGGCACGATCCCGACGCCGAGACGTCCGAGAGGTTCACGGGACTCCAGGAGGGCGACACCTTCTCGGCCGGCGACTACACCTTCGAGGTGCTCGAGATCGGCGAGGACGACAAGGGAAGCTACGCCGAGGTCCGCATCACGCCCTCGCCGACGTAGTCGCTAGGGCTCGACCGCGGTTTCCTCGCTCGTACGGCGGATGACGTCGTCGTCGGCCGGATCGAGATCCTCTGCCTGGTCGGTGCGCTCGCGCGACTCCTCGAGCATCTGATCGGCGGCGGTCCTGGCCGTCTTCGAATCTCCGAGATCGTCGTCTTGTTCGACTTGCAGTTCCGCGGCGCGTTCGTCCACCTGGTCGTCGCGCTTGTGGTCCACCGTCAATCCACGGTCCAGGTGTCCCCGGAGAGCAACAGCTCCTCGAGATTGCCAGGACCCTCCTTCTCGGCCGCGGCTCTGAGCTGGCTCTCCAAGCCGTCACCGTAAGCGGGCGCCTCGACCTGCCTGAAGACGCCGAGAGGAGTCGGCGATGTCGGGCCATCGGCGATGCGCGACAGGGAGAACGCAAGGCTTGGGTCGTCGCGGTGTGCGTCGTGCACCAGCAGTTTGTCCTCGCCGGCCTCGGCGACATCCACGATCTCGAGCTGGCCGGTGGCGCGTGCGACGACGCCCTTCTCGCTCTTGGGCCCGAAGCGGATCGGTTGGCCGTGCTCGAGATAGATGCGGTTGTGCGACTTCTCCTTACCGGTGAGAGCAACGAATGCACCATCGTTGAAGATGTTGCAGTTCTGATAGATCTCGACGAAGGCGCTGCCTCTGTGAGCGGCCGCCTTCCTCAGCATGTCGGGGAGGTGTTTGCGATCGACGTCGATGGTGCGCCCCACGAAGGTCGCCTCAGCCCCCAGGGCGATGGACACGGGATTGAAGGGACGCTCGAGTGATCCGAAGGGCGTCGACTTCGTGACCTTTCCCTCCTCGGAGGTGGGCGAGTACTGGCCCTTGGTCAGCCCGTAGATCTGGTTGTTGAACAACAGGATCTTCAGATTGACGTTGCGGCGGAGCGCGTGAATCAGATGGTTGCCGCCGATCGAGAGACCGTCACCGTCGCCCGTGACGACCCACACCTGGAGGTCGGGGCGCGCCGTCGCGATGCCCGTGGCGATCGCCGCCGCGCGTCCGTGAATGCCGTGCAGACCGTAGGTGTTCATGTAGTACGGAAAGCGGCTCGAGCAGCCGATGCCCGAGACGAACACGATCTTCTCGCGTGGGATGCCGAGCTCGGGCATCACGTTTTGCACCGCGCTCAGCACCGCGTAGTCACCACAGCCGGGACACCAGCGAATCTCCTGGTCCGACTCGAAGTCCTTGCGGGTCAGCGTCGCGACCCCGCCTGACGCCTCGGTTACTCCCTGGCCCTGAATCGGAAGTGCGATGGGATCGTTCACTACTGTTCGGTTTCCTTTCGAGGGGGCTCGTCTTCCATCAGCTCGAGGATTCGTTCCTCGAGCTCAGACGTCCTGAACGGCTGTCCCTGCATCTTGGTGATCGAGTGCGCGTCGACGAGGAACTCCGCGCGAAGCAGTTTCGAAAGTTGCCCCATGTTGAGCTCCGGCACGATGATCTTTTCGAAACGGCCGAGCACCTCTGCGGTGTTGCGCGGGAAGGGAGAGAGGTGTCGAAGATGCGTGTGCGCGATCTTCTTGCCACGATGGCGCAGCCGCCGGCACGCAGCTCCGATGGCGCCGTAAGTGCCACCCCAGCCCACCACCAAGACGTCGGCGTCGTCGTCGCCGCGCCACTCGAGCGGATCGATGTCCTCTTCGATCGCCTTGATCTTGGCGGCTCGCAACTCGCTCATGAGCTCGTGGTTCTCGGGCTCGTAGGAAATGTTGCCCGTCCCGTCCGCCTTCTCGAGGCCGCCGATGCGGTGTTCGAGACCCGGCGTTCCGGGGATCGCCCACGGACGTGACAGAGTCGTGTCGTCGCGCAGATAGGGCCAGAAGTCCTCGCCCATGTTCGGGTGCGTCATGAACTCGCGCGAGATGTCCGGCAGCTTGTCCAGCGAGGTGATGCGCCACGGCTCGGCGCCGTTGGCGATATAGCCGTCGCTAAGAAGGATCACAGGCGTCATGTACTTGATGGCTAGGCGCGCCGACTCGACCGCCGCCCAGAAACACGAGGCGGGTGAGTAGGCCGACACAATCGGCAACGGCGACTCACCGTGCCGGCCGTACATGGCGTGCAGGAGGTCGCTCTGTTCGGTCTTGGTGGGCAGCCCCGTCGAGGGGCCCCCGCGCTGGATGTCGATGACGATCATCGGCAGCTCGAGTGCGATCGCGAGTCCGAGAGTCTCGCTTTTGAGATCAAGACCGGGGCCCGAGGTCGTGGTCACCCCGAGATGGCCGGAAAAGGCGGCGCCGAGCGCCATCCCCGCAGCCGCGATCTCGTCCTCGGCCTGAATCGTGCGCACGCCGAAGTTCTTGTGGCGCGACAGCTCGTGCAGGATGTCCGAGGCTGGCGTGATCGGGTAGCTCCCGAGAAAGAGCGGCAGCTTGCTCTGAAGGCTGGCCGCGAGCAGCCCGTAGGCGAGGGCCTGGTTGCCGGTAATGCGCTTGTAGGTCCCGGGAGCGATCGTCGCCGGCTTGACCTCGAAGGCGGTCAGCTCGGCGGTCTCGCCGAACGCATGCCCGGCCTTCAACGCGATCGTGTTCGCCTCCGCAAGCTCGGGCTTGCGTTTGAACTTCTTGTTGAGCCACTCGATCGTCGGCTCGCAGGGACGCCCGTACATCCACGAGATCACCCCGAGGGCGAACATATTCTTGCAGCGTCCGGCCTCTTTCTTGGAGAGACCCACGGACTTGACGGCCTCCAGCGTCATCGAGGTCATGGGGATGTCGTAGACCTGATAGCTCTTGAGCGAGTCGTCCTCGAGCGGGTTGACCTCGTAGCCCACCTTGTCGAGGTTGCGCTTGTCGAACGCGTCCGAGTTTGCGATCAGCAGACCCCCGGTCATAAGTTCCTTGAGGTGCGCCTTGAGTGCGGCGGGGTTCATCGCCACCAGTACGCCGGGAGCGTCGCCGGGAGTGAGGATCTCGTGATCGCTGAAGTGGATCTGAAAGGCGCTGACGCCGGGAATGGTTCCCGCAGGAGCGCGAATCTCCGCCGGGAAATCGGGCTGCGTCGCAAGATCGTTTCCGAAAAAGGCGGTCGCGCTGGTGAAGCGCTCGCCCGTGAGCTGCATGCCGTCGCCCGAGTCTCCTGCGAAGCGGATGACGACTTGTTCCAGTTCCTTGCGATCAGCCCCCGGTTGCTTCGGTGGGGCGACCTGGGTCGGCACTACGAATCCTCTCCACCCATATAGGTGTTGTCTTTCATCCCATCTTAAGGGGCGCGTACCCCAACGGATTCGGATCTACCCCGTGCCTACCCGGGCGACTAAAGCGCGCGTCCCGCGACGATGTCGGCGGCGACGACGACGTGGGTCCTGCCTCGCTTGTCCATGACCTTTAGCACCTGGGCGCCGTCCTCGATCGCGACGCCCTGCAGCACGCCGAACAGCTCCGTGTGGGTGTCTTCTGCGTCCCGGGTGAGATAACGCACGGTCACGCGCCGCCCGATGTGGGGACCCCAGTCCTGCGGCGGAGTGGCGATTACTCCTCGCCACGCTCCTCGGCGGGAGCGAACGGGCTCTCCATCGCGCCACCTGAGGCGTCGGGGTGGTCCTCGAACCACTGTGCCTGTTTGGGCGTGTATTCGGCCCACTCCGAGGGGACGCTGTCGCCGGGATAGATGGCGTCGACTGGACAGGCCGGGAGACACGCGTCGCAGTCCACGCACTCCTCCGGGTGGATGAAGAGCTGCTCTTCGCCCTCGTAGATGCAGTCGACCGGACACTCGTCGACGCACGCCCGGTCCTTGACGCCGATACAGGGCTCGGCAATGACGTACGTCATCGGCGGCTACGCCTCCTTCGTGAAGGTGATCTGTGGTTCGCGCTGAGAATGTGGGTGAGCATGTCGACAACGCGCATCATACGCGAGCACCTCGAGTCCCACGCCCATTTGTGCACTAGTGCTGTGGTTTGCTGAACTCATAGGCTCCTGAGCGCCGAGCTACCGAGGTCGTAAGCCTCGGGGCGAGGGCGTGGAGGACATCGACGACCCTCGTGAGGCCCGGCGCCACGATGACCTCGGGTCGGTTCTTCTGAACCGCCTTGATGGTCTGCTCCGCCACCTCGACCGGGCTCACCGAACCCGCCAGGCGGGGAGCGCCGGCTCCGCCCTTGGAATCCTGGAACATGCCGGCGTCGCGCACGAAGCTCGGACAGATCGCCGACACGCCGATGTTGTATTCGGCCATCTCCTCGCGCAGCGAGCGGGAGAATCCCACGAGCGCGTGCTTCGAAGACGAGTACACGGTGTTGTAGGGCATGGCCGTGACGCCGGCGACCGAGGCGATGTTCACGACGTGGCCCTTGCGCCGCTCGATCATCTGGGGGAGCGCGTAGCGGGTCAACAACTGGGGGCCGAGCGCGTTCGTCTTGAGGATGTTGGCGATGTCGCCCGGCTCGATTCCCTCGAAGCAGGCGTACCTCTCGATACCGGCATTGTTGACAAGCAGGTCGACGTCTCCGAGCTCGGCGGCGGTCCGTTTGACCAGTCTCTGTAGATCGGAGCGCTTCGTGACGTCGGTCGCCACGGTGATGGCCCTCACTCCCTTGCTTCGCACCATGTCCGCGACTCCCTCGAGAGAGGCTTCGTCGCGCGCCGCGAGGGCGAGGCTCACTCCCGCCCGCGCAAGGTGCTGGGCGAGGTAGACGCCGATGCCGCGCGACGCGCCGGTCAGGATCCCGACCGTCCCCCTCAACTCCATGGCTTCTCCAAGCTCTTGGTGTAACCGTCCTCTCGGCCACGCATCCTATGTTGTGGCGCGAGTTGTGAGCTGCCTGAACCGTGCTCCACAATGGCCCTTTCGGTTCGGCTGCATGGGGCCGGGACCATGATCACCATGAGGAGTGGACGCCGTGCACGAGTTGCATCCCACCACCGTTGCAGTGACCGCGGGGCGGGGCGACGGTCAACCCGACGCGCCTCTCAACGTTCCCGTGACGCTGAGCTCGACTTATCACGCGGGCGGCGAGCACGTCTACGGACGCTACGGCAACCCCAACTGGAGCGCGCTCGAGGATACGCTCGGCGCGCTCGAGGGGGGCCGGGCGCTGGTGTTCGCCTCGGGCATGGCCGCGGTCAGCGCCGTGCTCGAACGGCTCCCGGTCGGTGCGACGATCGTCATGCCCTTCGATGCCTACTTCGGCGCCCGCAAGTACGTCTACGAGGCGGCCAAGAGCGGGCGGCTCAACTATCGCGAGACCGATGTGTCGGACACCCACGCGGTGCTCGAGGCCTGTGAGGGGGCCGCTCTTTTGTGGCTCGAGAGCCCGACGAATCCGTTGATGAACGTCGCCGACATCCGGGCTTTGTCGGGCGGCGCGCACGACTCCGGAGCTGCGGTCGTCGTCGACAACACTTTCGCTACCCCACTGTTGCAGAGGCCGCTAGAGCTGGGGGCCGACATCGTCGTGCACAGCATCACCAAGTACATCTCCGGCCACTCAGACCTTCTCCTCGGCGCGACCATCGTGCGGGACGACCAGACGCATGACGAGCTGCTCGGGCTGCGCTCGCTCCACGGGGCGGTGGCCGGGCCGATGGAGGCATGGCTGGCGCTGCGGGGCCTGCGAACTCTGCCGCTGAGGCTGGAGCGCGCCCAGGACAACGCCGGCGAGCTCGCCCG
>Ga0136613_10000658_pt1 | contig 16356 bp, 18 predicted proteins | sample AntDrymUQ2722106_2_FD_106649 | JGI IMG/M metagenome (GOLD analysis project Ga0136613, IMG submission 106649) | Polar desert sand microbial communities from Dry Valleys, Antarctica - metaG UQ272 (21.06) | ecosystem: Environmental > Terrestrial > Soil > Desert | place: Antarctica: Dry Valley... | reverse complement strand
GCGGCCGTCGTCCACCACCGTGATCGAGTTGTCGGGGTGGATCGTGACGTCGACGCGGTCACAATGGCCTGCGAGCGCCTCGTCGACGGAGTTGTCCACGACCTCGTAGACGAGGTGGTGCAGACCGCGCACGCCGGTCGAGCCGATGTACATGCCCGGGCGCTTGCGCACGGCCTCGAGACCCTCGAGGACGGTGATGTCCTGGGCGTCGTAGCCCGTGCGCGGCGTCTCGGTCTTGTCGGGGTCGTCGTCCAAAGGTCCTCCGTGTCACACACCAGCGACGCCGCGGCAGAGCTGTGCTTCAGTGCCGAGGCGTGGCTGTTTCAGAGCTCGGGACTTTAGCACACCGGGCCCCCGGAACCGGGCTGACAAAAGTCAGGAAAGTGCTGCAAAATCGCCATAAATCTGCGGTTCAACGAACACCGCGACGGGCCTGGGGACGCAGGCCCTTGACGGCCTCCCTGCCGAGGCTCGTATTGAGTCGCTCGACCACCCGCTCCGACATCAGGTCGAGCTCTTGTGCCCACACGGCCGATGCGCACGCGACCGTGACCACCCCGTCGCGCTCGGCGACCGGCTCGGCCTGCGCCGCGAACGCTTGGCCCGCCGCCGCGGGCCACGCGCGCTGAACCTCCGCGAGTAGCGTCGCGGGAGCCATCCGCGCCGTGAGGCGGTCTAGCGCGAGACCCAGCGGACGCGGGGCGCGGCGCCTCAAGCCGCCTCCTGGAGCACGGCGCCCTCGGCGATCGCCAGCCGGCTGACGTCCCCCGCGTCGGCGCCGGGCACGTGCGCCAGGTCGGTCGTGGTTATGAGGCTCTGCCCGCCCGCTCGCAGCAGCTCCACCAGCCGGGCGCGGCGACCGTCGTCGAGCTCGCTCATCACGTCGTCGAGCAGCATCAGGGGCGCCGCGCCGCGGGAGGTTTCGAGCGCCTCGCGCTCGGCGAGCAGGAGCGCGAGCAGGCCGAGCCGCTGCTGGCCGCGCGAGCCGTACGCCCGCAACTCGCGCGTCTCGCGTCGCAGCACGATCTCGTCACGGTGGGGTCCGTGGCCGCTGAAGCCGCGCTCGATGTCGGACTCCAGCCGTTCGGCGAGCTCCCCCGCGAGGGCGTCGGCGCTCGCAGCCTTCGAGCGCGGCCGATAGAGCAACTCAGGCTCACCCGACAGGCCCAGGCCGGCGGCGTGAGCGACGAAGCGCGGTCTCAACTCCTCCACGACGGCGGCCCGATCGGCCATCAGCGCGATCCCGTGCCTGGCCAGCTCGGCATCCCACGCTCCGAGCGAGCTCCGCCCGGCCCGACCGGCTCGAATCGCGGCGACCAGCGCGTTGCGCTGGGCAAGTGCCGCGCCATACGACCGCCGCGTGGCCGCACGCGCCGGGCGCAGCGCGGCGACGACCTGATCGAGGTGCGCACGGCGCAGCGCCGGAGCGCCGGTGACCAGCTCGAGCCGATCCGGGAGGAACACCGACACAAGCGGACGACTCTCGGCATCGGTCAGCCGCTCGACCTGGGCACCGTCCACCCGGAGCCGCTTGGGCTCCCCGGGCGCGAACCCGACGCTCAGCTCGTGCTGCCGGCCCGCTCCTTCGCAGTGCAGCTCCAGCCGTGTGAGCTGAGCGCCGAAGCGCACGCACTCGCGCTCGTTGGCCGTCCGGCACGAGCGTCCAGTGCAGGCGAAGTAGAGCGCTTCGAGCAGGTTCGTCTTGCCCGCGCCGTTGCGGCCCGACACGACGGTGAGCCCCGGTCCGAGGAACACGTCCGCAGACGCATAGCTGCGAAAGTCGCGCAGGCTGAGCCGTGTGACGATCACCGTCGCGGCCGGACAGCCCGGCCGACGGCGGGCGGGCGGCACGGACGACTGGTCGCCATTCCCAGCGCCCCTCGCGACTTACACGTTCAGCCGGATCGGCATGAGGAGATAGGCGAAGCCGCTGCGATCGGCCGCCTCGATCAACCCAGGCCGCAACGGGGAGATCAGCTTCAGGAGTACGTCGCCCGATTCGACCGCCTCCAGGCCGTCGCGCAGGAACTCGGGGTTGAACCCGATCTCGAGCGGCTCGCCGCGGAACGGCACCGGCAGCGTCTCGCGCGCCTCCCCGACGTCCGGCGTGCGCGCTGACACCGTCAGCTCGCCCTCGCTGAAGGCCAGCCGCAACGGCGCGTTCTTCTGCGCGAGCAGCGAGATCCGGCGGACCACGTCGGTGATCTCGGCGCCGGCGAGCTGGAGCTCGTGCTCGAACGTATCCGGCAACAACTGGCGGTGGTTCGGGAACTGGCCGTCGATCAGCCGCGACGTGAGCACGATGCCGCCGGCCTCGAAGACCACCTGATTCGTGCGCACCGCGACGCTCAGCTCACCCTCGCCGGCCTGCCCCACGATCCTGCCGAGCTCCTGCAACGCGCGCGCCGGGACGTTCGCCTCGAAAGAGCCCTCGAGCGGTGCGTCGAGCTTGGTCTCCTTGACCGACAGGCGGTAGGAGTCCGTCGCGACCATGCGCAACTCGTCGCCGCTGGCGGAGACGAGGATGCCCGTGAGCACGGGGCGCGTCTCGTCCCGCGAGGCCGAGCGCGCAACCTTTGCGATCGTCGCCACGAATGCCTCGCCCGGCACCTGAACACGGCCGTCGACCTCGGCTTCCGGGAACGGGGGAAAGTCCTCGAGCCGCAGCGTGCGAATGTGGAACGTAGCCGCCCCGGCCACGATCTCGACGTCCTGCTCCGCCGGGCGCAGCTCGAGCGTCACGGAGTCTCCCGGGAGGGAGCGCACCACGTCAACCAGCAGGCGGGCCGGCAGTACGACGGCTCCCTCGCGGATCACCTCGCCCTCGAGCGGAACGCGCAAGCCGATCTCCATGTCCGTCGCCCGCAACTCGATGCCCGTGCCGGAGACGAGCAACTGGACGCCCGACAGGGCCTGAACGGCGCTCCGTGTCGACGCTGCGCGCGTGACGGTCTGGAGTTGCGCGAACAGTGTTTCGCGCTTCGTGGAAATTCTCATCGCGTCGGTTTCAGATCTCGATTCGGGCGCCTACTACCCATGGAGAGGTAACAGCCATAAGGGTGTCGATGGTGTGCATAAGCGCCGAATGACGCGCAAGCTGCGGGATGGCGCTGTGTGGAGGCTGTGCACACAAGCGCGGCAGTCTGTCAGCCACGGCGGCGTCACGACGGCAGCGGTCCGCTGTTGAGGGACTCGGTCAGCCGGCGGACGATCTCGAACGCGTCACGGTCTTCAGTGATGCGTTCGGTGGTGCGTCGGCAGGCGTGCAGGACGGTCGTATGGCTGCGGCCCCCGAACTCGCGGCCGATGGCCGGCAATGACAGCGCGGTGAGCTCACGCGAGAGGTACATGGCGACCTGGCGCGGCCAGGCGGCGGTTGCAATGCGGCTCCGCGAGACGAGCAGCTCGGGCGCGATGCCGAATGCCTCGGCGGTGCGCTCCTGGATCTCGCCGACGGTCGGCGCGGTGGTGCGCTTGCGCAACTCGGGGTAGAGGCCCGCGAGCACCTCTGCGGCGAGCTCGGCGGTGAGCGGCCGCGCGGTCAGCGAGCCGAACGCGACGATCCGGACGAGCGCGCCCTCGAGCGCGCGCACGTTGTCCGTGACGCGCGCGGCGATCAGCTCTATCGCCCCCGGGTCGATCATGCCGATGTCGTCCTGCTGGACGCGCTTGTGCAAGATCGCGAGCCGTGTGCCCCGGTCGGGGGAAGCGACGTCCGTGACGAGACCCGCTTCGAAGCGCTCGCGTAGCCGTGACTCGAGCGCTCCGAGGTCGCGCGGGAAGCGGTCCGACGTGAGCACGACCTGTGCGCCGGCCTGGTGCAGGGCATTGAACGTGTGAAAGAACTCCTGCTCCGTCCGGGTCTTCTCCTGCAGAAACTGAACATCGTCGACGAGCAGCACGTCGACTCCGCGATAGGCGCTCTTGAACGTCTCTGCGGTCTTGCCGCGCAGTGAGTCGAGGAAGTGGTTGGTGAACTCCTCGGCGGTCGTGTAGCGCACCGTGGCGCCGGCGCCGTAGGTGGTCACGTAGTTTGCGATCGAGTGCAGGAGGTGTGTCTTGCCGAGACCCGGCGGCCCGCAGATGAACAGCGGGTTGTAGGCCAGCCCGGGCATCTCCGCCACCGCAAGCGCGGCAGCGTGGGCGAGGCGGTTGGAATCTCCGATCACAAATTGGTCGAAGCGATGTCGGGGGTTGAATGCGTTGGCACGCTCTGAGCTCCCCGTCCGCGCCGGCGTGTCCCCTTCACATGGCTCATCGGCAGCGACGAACCTCACCACTGCACGCGGGCCGAGCACCCTTGCAGCGGAGGCTTCGAGCAGGCGCCCGTAGCGCTTTGCGACCCAAGGGCCCAAGTGCGCCGGCGCCTGGACGAGGACCGCTCCGTCCTCGCCGCACCGACCGGTCAAGGGCTGGAGCCATTGGTGCCAGGTCGAGTCGGGAACAGCACGTCGTAGCTCGTCGCGGATGAGGCTCCAGGCTTGGGAGTGCTGTAGGTCGGTCACGGGCGCGCGGAGGCACCTCCCCGGCGAGGCGAGAGTGCTGAGCGAATGGAACGAGGGCCCCGAAAGGCCCGGCGAAGCGAACATAGCATCGGGCCCGAAGCTGGCTCTGAGGTCTCTCGCGGCAGGCTCGCAAATCGCGCGGAAATCTGGCTGGTGGGCACGCGGCGCGAGGACAAACCTGTGTTTGGAGGCATGCACAGCTGTGCACATCTCGGGCGCCCGCGAGTGTTCATGGCGGTTGGCTATCCTGTCGACGCGCCCCGGCGCACCCCCCACTGTGACGAGCACCCGCATCCGTCCGCCCGATGAAGCGCACCTACCAGCCCAAAAAGCGCAAACGCGCCCGCACCCACGGCTTCCGTGCGCGGATGAGCACCCGCGCCGGGCGCGTCGTGCTCAAGCGGCGCCGTGACAAGGGCCGCAAGCGGCTGACCGTCTAGTGACCGGACGCCCGAGCGGGGGGCGGAGCCCGAAGCGGCGCCGGCTGTCACGCAGCGCCGAGTTCGAGCGGGTCTACCGGCAGGGGCGTTCGAAGAGCAACCGCTACCTGGTCCTCTTCGCCTTCCCCCGCGCGGACGAGACGCGCGAAGGCCCGCGACTTGGGCTCTCGGTTTCCCGCCGCGTCGGCGGCGCCGTCGATCGCACGCGCGTCAAGCGGGTCCTACGGGAGGCGTTCTGGACCGAGGCGGAGCGACTGCCCGAGGGGTCTGACTACGTGGTAGTGGCCCGGCCAGATTCCCGTGAGCTCGCCGAGCGCGACGGAATGCAGGGGGTGCGCGCCGCGCTCGCCGAGTTGATCGACGGGCTGGGAGTCGGTCCTGGCGGTGCCGGCGATCGTGGCGGTCGGGCCGCGACCCGGCCGGACGCTGTGCAAGGCGACGCGGCGAAGTGAGCGTGTTGGCGCGGCGCGCAGCCCTCAAGCCGATCCGCGCGTACCAGCGGCTGATCTCGCCGGCGCTCCCCCGCCGTTGCAAGTACCACCCGACCTGCTCGGCCTATGCGGTGCAGGCGATCGAGTCCTACGGCATACTGCGCGGCGCCGTTCTCGCGGCCTGGCGCCTGCTGCGCTGCAATCCGCTGAGCCACGGGGGTCATGATCCCGTGTCCGAACAGTCGCTCTTTCGCTCGTTGCCCCGCACGACCAACCTGCCGCACCCTTGACCGTGGTCTTCTTCGCGAACGTCCTGCAGCCGCTGATCGACTTCTTCGAAGCGATCCTCTTGTTCTTCCACGACAACGTGGGGATGGGCTGGGGAGCTGCGATCGTCGCGCTCACCGTGGTCGTCCGCGCGGCGCTTCTGCCCCTGACGCTCAAGCAGTTCAAGTCGATGCAGAACATGGTCAAGTTCCAGCCCGAGATCAAGCGGTTGCAGGAGCGCTACAAGGGCGACCGCGAGCGGCTCAACCAGGAGATGATGAAGTTCTATCGGGAGAACAAGGTGAACCCGTTCGCCTCATGTCTCCCGCTTGTGGCACAGCTTCCAGTGTTCCTGGCGCTCTTCTACATGCTGCAGAAGGATCTGCGGCTCGATATCTGCCCGGGGCGTAACCCTCCGGGAACCACGGATCCGGAGCCCTGTGGATCGGGCGGCCCGGCTGAGTTCCTGTTCATCCCGGATCTGACCGACAAGGCCACAGGCGGCGTATTGATCACGCTGATCGTGCTCTACGTCGGCTCGCAGCTGCTCTCGACCCTGTTGATGTCGACCGCGACCGACCGTACGCAGCGGATCATCTTTCTGGCGCTGCCGTTCGTCTTCGTCATCTTCGTCATCAACTTCCCGGCAGGCCTGTTGGTGTACTGGATCACGACGAACTTCTGGACGATCGTGCAGCAGTCGGTCGTGCGAAAGCGCCTTGGGCCCATGCGTCCGCCCTCGGAGGACGAGGACAGTCCACCGACGTCGATCATGGACCGCGTGCTTCACCGCGGGGGAGCATCCAGCACCGGAGGTAATGCTGGTGATGGGCTGGCGTCGCCGGCTAACCGCCCCGCTGCCGTAGCGAGCGGGTCAAGCTCTGGAGGTGCGCCGAAGAGTCGTTCCGCGACGCCTCCGCCCCGCTCCCCGCGCAAGAAGAAGAAACGATCAGGAAGGCGCCGATGAGCGCGCAAGACCGACCGACGCCGGCTGACCGCGTGCGTGAATTGCTGCAACACGTCAACGAGGCACTCGGATTGAACGCGGAGGTGGAGGTCGTCGAGGACCACGACCAGATTCGCTGCGTTCTTCACGGCGACGACATGGGTTTGTTCATCGGACGTCATGGCCAGACCATCGACGCCGTGCAGCATCTTGCGTTCAAGGTCGCGGCGCACGGGCAGTCACCCGCGCCGAAGGTCGAAGTGGACGCCGCCGGCTACCGCGCGCGCCGTCGCGTTGCGCTAGGGCGTCAGGCCGACCAAGCCGCCGCCGACGCGGTCCGGTCCTTGCGCCCGGTCGCATTGGACGCGATGAGTGCCACGGAGCGCAAGGTGGTGCACGAATATCTGAAGGATCGCGACGACGTGGAAACCTACTCGGAGGGTGCAGAACCAGATCGCCACCTCGTCGTCGCCCCACTCGGGAGCTAGCGCGCGCTGCAGGGGCCAGGTGGCCAGGTGACCGTCGCGACGCCCGTCCGGCCGGTCCAGTTCGAGAATCGACGGCCCGTCCTGAGAGCACAGCCCCTGGAAGTGGGGACCGTTTCACGTGAAACGGTGCGCTCGGCGTCCGCGGAAGACGGGAGGTTTCACGTGAAACGGTGTCCTCGTCCGCTCGTAGAACCACTCCCCTAGGTGTCGCGCCACCCTGCAGCCGGGGCCTTGGAGTCGATGCTGCGCCGCTACGAGGCACGGCCGGAGGCGGCGCCCGCGCTGCGCGCCCTGCTCGATCTGCTGGCCGACCCCCAGGCGCCGACCGGGGTGCACGACCCGGCGCGCGCCATCGACGTGCACGTGGCCGACTCGCTCGCCGGCCTAGAGGTCGGTGAACTGCGGTCGGCGCGAGTGATCACCGACCTAGGCGCTGGTGCGGGCCTGCCGGGACTCGTGCTCGCGGCCGCGCTTCCGGCAGCGCAAGTCTTCCTCGTCGAAGCGGTCGGCCGCAAGTGCGGCTTCCTGCGCTCGACCTCGCGTGCGATGGGCCTTCAGAACACCGATGTCGTATGGGCCCGCGCCGAGGAGTGGAGAGACGGCATCGGCCGGAGCGACGTTGTCTGCGCGCGGGCGCTGGCGGGTTTGCCCGTGCTCTGCGAGTACGCAGCGCCGTTGCTGCGCGATGGCGGAGTGCTCGTGGCGTGGAAGGGCGAAGTGATGGAGGCAGAGGCGGTCGATGCGGCCGCCGCCGCGGTCCACCTCGGGCTGGAGGTTGCGTCAGTGCGGTCCGTGAGCCCGTTTCCGGGCTCGGAGCGCCTGACGCTCCATGTCTTCCACAAAGTGTCCCCAACGCCTACGCGGTACCCCCGCCGTCCCGGCATTGCGGTGAAACGGCCACTGTCTGCCAAGGGTCTGCGCTGAGATTGCACCAAGACTGGTAAAAAGCCCTTGGAAGCGGTGGATCCGCCGAGCTCACCGCTAGCGTCGGCGGTCGCCATGGGCATCGTCTACGCCATCGCCAATCAGAAGGGCGGGGTCGGAAAGACCACCACCGCGGTGAACGTCGCCGCCTGCATCGCGGCAGCCGGTTACGAGACCCTGCTCGTCGACGTTGACCCGCAGGGCAACGCAACTGTCGGCATCGGCGCCGATCGGCACGACGGACTCGGACTGTACGACGTCTTGAGCGGTGACGCGACGCCGCATCAGGCGGTACGCGAAACCTCCGTGGAGCATCTGTCGCTCCTCGCCTCGACCCCGGACCTCGCCGGGGCCACGATGGAGCTTCCGCGGCTCCCGGGATCCGAGACTCGCCTGCGTGAAGTGCTCTCCTCCTTACGGGACAGCTTCGCGTACATCCTGCTTGACTGCCCGCCGTCGCTGGGGCCCCTCACCGTCAACGCCCTGGTAGCGGCCGATCGCGTCATCGTCCCCGTTCAGACGGAGTACTTTGCGCTCGAAGGCTTGGCAGGCCTGCTCGACACCCTGGCGCTGATCCAACGGGAGTTGAATCCGCGGCTGACCGTGGCAGGGATGATCCTGACCATGCACGATGCGCGCACGAAGCTGGCGCAGGACGTCGAGGCGGAGGTACGCAAGCATTTCCCGGCGCTCGTGTTCGACACGGTGATCCCGCGCAACGTGCGACTCGGAGAGGCACCTAGCTTTGGCCGCCCAGTCATCCATCACGATCCGCACTGCGCGGGGTCGGACGCATACTTCGAGCTTGCCAAGGAGGTGGCCGCGCGTGGCTGAGCAATCTCGCGGAATGGGCCGGGGCCTGGCCGCCATTCTCTCGACTGGCCACCAGGACGAGGAGGCGGAACTGCGCGAGTTGCCGGTCGAGCTGATCGCCGCGAACCCGGACCAGCCCCGCAGGAACTTCGATGAGCAGGCGCTCGCAGGGCTGGCCCACTCAGTGCAGGAACGGGGCGTGTTACAGCCGGTGCTCGTGCGTCCGTTGCCCGGGGGTACATATGAGCTGATCGCGGGCGAGCGCCGTTGGCGGGCGGCGCAGCTGGCGGGCCTGGACACTGTGCCGGCAATCGTGCGCTCGGACGATGACGCTGCCTCGCTCGAGCTCGCACTGATCGAGAACATGGCCCGCGAGGACCTGAATCCGCTTGAGGAAGCGCGTGCTTGCGCCGCGCTCGTCGAGGAACTCGGGCTCACGCGCGAGGAAGTGGGCAGGCGCGTCGGCCGCTCTCGGGTTGCCGTGTCCAATCTGCTGCGACTGCTCGACCTTCCAGATCTCGCCCTGATGCTCATCGATGACGGATCCCTGTCCGAAGGGCACGGGCGAGCGTTGCTGATGGCACCCGACCACGACGCACGTCGCCGGTTGGCGCGCGAAGCAGCGACGAAGGGTTGGTCGGTGCGACAAACCGAGGATCGCGCGCGCGCGGCGGCTGGACGCGGGACCGAGGGCCTCGCGCGGCGAGAGCACCGGCCTGCCCATCCCGACCAGGTCGAGGCGGTGATGAGGCTCGGGGAGGTCTTCGGCCGCGCATCGGGCGCCGATGTTCGCGTCACACCCCAGGCCAGCGGGTATCGCGTGCAGCTCGCGTTCGATTCGCTCGAAGATGCACTCGCCGCGGCCGAGCGGATGGGCCTCGGAACCACAGTCTAGAGCCAGCCGGGCCGACCGCTGCTGGTCGCTATGATGCGCCATCGCGCGGGCGATTAGCTCAGTCGGTTAGAGCGCTTCTCTGATAAGGAAGAGGTCCCAGGTTCGAATCCTGGATCGCCCATTCCTGCGGCGACCCTGACGCAAGAACCCTTGGGAGCGCTACTCCGCTCGCATGGGGCAAACAGCGCGCCTCCGCCCCGGGAGCTGACCGCGGTCGCGAAGGACGTCGGCGCGATCCATGTGGCCACCAACGAAAAAGGGCCCGCTGTCCGCGGGCCCTTCTCGATGACTTCGTTGTGCCTGATTGCTTAGGCGGTGTTGACCGTGATCTTTGCCACGCCGATGACCAGGCCGCCGGCAAGGGCGTCGGTGCCGAACGTGTCGTTGAGCAGCGTCGCGGCCTCTTCCTTCAACTTGACCGTGGCGCCCTGGAGCACCGCGGTGGAGCCCTGGGCCTGCAGCGGCTCGAGGGTGCGGCCATCGAGGAAGAACAGCGGCGCGCTCTCGGCGGCCACCTCCCCGTCAACTGTCACCTTGCCCGTGAGCACCGAGGCGCCCGGGTCGACCACGAAATCGGTCAGCTCGACGGTCTTGCCGCCGCCCGTGAGGCTGAGCCCGCTGCCGTCATGGTCGATTTCGCCCTGCACGTACGGAGAGTTGGAGCCGGGCTCGTAGTAGGTCACGTTGCCTCCCGTGATGGGAAACTCCGCGACGCCGGCCTTCGTGATCTTGCCGTCACCGACCGGCGCCGGGGTCAGCTTCAAGGTGCCAAGCGCCTCGACGAAGCCTGCGTCGAGGGTCACGGCGGTGTTACGCCCCGACAGGGCGTCGATCTGCGCGACCGGGTCGGGCTTGGACGCTGTCTGAGAACCGGTCGTCTTCTCGTCGTCACCGCAAGCGGCGGCGCCGAGTGCAAGCGTGCCAACAGCGGCCAGGGTGGCCATCGTGCGAAGCATATGAGGGCTCCTTTCGGAGTGGAGGAGGGGGGGTGCTGCTTTCTAGAGGTGTATTCGCACGACCCCGGCGATCGGATGCATTTTCGCGCGCTCGAGGCTCCGGAACCGGCCGAAGTGCCCACCGACGGGGCCTATACTGGGCCGTCCGGCATCCCCTGGTTGCAAGGAGCGCCCCGTTGCAGGAGATGGTCATCTACGGCGTGAGCTTCGACATGGTCGGTAAGCAGCCGATCGTCCTGCTCAAGGCCGTCGACACGAACAAGTTCCTGCCGATCTGGATCGGCCATCCGGAGGCCGCCGCGATTCTGATGAAGCTTCAGGGCGCATCCACTCCGCGGCCCATGACACACGACCTGCTGTTCGAGATGCTGGGCGAGCTTGACGTCAACTGCTCGCGCGTGTCGGTGACCGAGCTGAGGGAGAACACGTTCTACGCCTCGATCACGCTCACAGTGAACGGACGCGATGTGGAGATCGATTCGCGTCCGAGCGATGCGCTCGCGCTCGCGGTCCGTTCCGGCGCTCCGATCTTCGCCGCGGAGGACGTGATCGCCGAATCCGCAATCGAGTTCGAGCATGAGGTCGAGGACACCGAGGAGGTCGTGGACAAGTTCAAGGAGTTCCTCGACCAGGTCTCGCCCGAGGACTTCCAGGGAGGCAGCGACTGACGTTTCACGCGGGCGCCCGCGCGACTGCCAGGCCCAGCACCCGCTCAACGAAGGCCGCGAAGGAGATGCCCGCAGCCTCTGCCGCCTGCGGTAACAGCGATGTCTCGGTCAAGCCGGGGATCGCGTTGGCCTCGAGGACTGTCAGCTCGTCATTCGCCGGGTCGAGCATCAGATCAATGCGCGCGAAGCCGTAACAGCCGAGTACGCGATAAGCAGCGACCGCGAGCGCCTGCGCACGCACCGTCGTCTCCCGTTCGAGCACGGCCGGGCATACGAAGTCGGTCCGGCCGATCTCGTAGCGTGCTTCGAAGTCATAGTGATCACCATCGCGGGGGATCGCCTCGACGATCGGCAGGGCTTCCGGGCCGTCGATGCCCTCGAGCACGGAGATCGCAAGGTCTCGTCCCGCCACGTGCCGCTCGAGCAGCACCTTGGTGTCGTACGAGAACGCCGCGATGATCGCCGCCGGAACGTCGGCCGCCGTCGGGGCGAAGCCGATCCCGAGCGCTGAGCCCTGCGCTGCGGGTTTCACGACGATCGGGAACTCAAGCCGCTCCTCGATCGCCGGCAAGGCGAGGGCCGCGCCCAAGGATTCGAAGGCGGTCTGACTGAACGCATAGAAATCAGGCGTGGGCAAGCCAGCGTCGCGCAGGGCGTGCTTCGTGAGAACTTTGTCCATGCAGCGCATGCAGGCCGAAGGCCCGGACGCGGTGTACGGGATCCGCATGAGTTCGAGGATCTCTTGGACCGTTCCGTCCTCGCCGTCGCGGCCATGTAGAGCGACGAACGCCACATCGGGCCGGGTGCCATTCAGTCGATCGACCAGATCTGGGCCGACGTCAATCTGGATCACATCATGGCCGAGTTGCTCCAGCGCGTCGCGGACGCGCGCGCCCGAGCGCAGCGATACCTGACGCTCGAGCGATTGCCCTCCGGCAAGGACGGCGACGCGGGTCATCCGGCACGCCGCGGCAGCGGCACGATCTGCGCGCGGGGTGCGCCGACGACCGGTTCAGGCCTCTTCGCCGGACGGTCGCGCGGTGCGGCGGGTGTGGAACCCGTCAGCGTCGAATACAGCCGCACCTGCTCGTTCACGACCTTGCCGATGCGGGCGACGCCTTCGCGCAGATCGTCCTCGCCGACGCCCGAGAAGTTGAGCCGCAGCGACGCGGCGCCACGCCCGTCGAGGTACGCGGCGCGCCCCGGGACGAAAGCGACGTGCTCGCGCAGGGCACGAGCGAGGAGGTCGGTCGTGTCGATGTACTCCGGCAGCGTCGCCCAGATGAACATGCCGCCGGCGGGCCGCGTCCATTCCGCCTCGCGGGGCAGGTGTTCCGCCAGTGCATCGAGCATGGCGTCGCGCCGGAGTCGGTAGAGCGCTCGTAGCGTCGCGATCAGATCGCGCCAGTCACGCCGGGCGAAGTACTCGACCACGAAATGCTGGCTGAAGGTCGATGAGCACAGGTCGGCGCCCTGCTTCCCGAGGCTGAGCTTCTCCAGCACGGGCCGGGGTGCCGCGGCCCAGCCGAGCCGCAGGCCAGGCGCGAGGATCTTCGAGAACGTACCGAGGTAGATCACATACTCACCGCCATCGAGCGCGTACAGCGTCGGCAGCGGATCGCCGTCATAGCGCAAGAGGCCATACGGGTTGTCCTCGAGGACGAGCAACTCTCGCTCCGTGGCCATTCGTACGAGCCGCCGCCTCCGCTCGAGCGACATCGTCACGCCGGCCGGGTTCTGGAACGTGGGCACCGTGTAGATGAACTTCGGCTTGCGGTGGTCGCGAGCAAGTCGGTCGAGCGCCTCCTCGAGCAGGTCCACGCGCATTCCGTCAACATCCATCTCTATCTGCAGCACGTCGGCTTCGTACGCGCCGAAGGTCGGCACTGCGCCGGGATACGTCGGCCCCTCGGCGATGATCACGTCGCCTGGGTCGATCAACGCCTTGCAGACGAGGTCGATCACCTGTTGGCCGCCGGCAGTCACGAGCAGGTCGTCCGCTTCGACCGTCATCTCCTCCTCGGCCATCACGTGGACGATGCACGACTTGAGCTCCTGGATGCCTTCGGTCGGCCCGTACTGCAGCGCGCGTGACGAGGCGTCGGCAGCCACTCGCGCCATGAGCGCGGCGAGATCCGCGGACGGGAAGGCGCTCGTGTCCGGCAGTCCGCCCGCAAGGGAGATCACCTCCGGTCGCGCCGTGATGGCCATCAGATCGCGCATAGCGGATGACCGCATCCCCTGGGTACGCCGGGCGAACAGCCCGGCGTAGCGCTCAAGATCACGCGCGGTCGTCCGTGCCTGGCCCATGCCGCGGGATTCGACGCCAGCGACGGAGGGCCTTGGCGTCTCGTCTATCGTCATGCCGCCCGGGGCACCCTAGCGCGCATGGACTTCCTACTAGACCTTCTCCAGGGAGCCGGAATCGCGGCCGCCATCGGCATCAGGCCGTTCCTTCCGGTGCTCTTGGTCGGGGCCTTGGCGTCGGCCGACCTCGGCTTGGACTTCGACGGCACGAGCTTCGACTTCCTCGAGGCGTGGCCGTTCCTGCTCGGAGCGCTGGTGCTCATCATGGCGTTGGATCTTGTCGGCCGGCGCGCGGGACGCGATGCGCTTGAGCGCGCGCCGCTGTTCTACGCGGTGCTCGCGGTTGCACTGGTGCTGGGAGCGCTCGAGGCCGCGGGCTCGGTTGCCGACCGGTCGGAGGCATGGTGGGCGGGACTCCTCGTCGGGCTCGCGTGCGCGGCGCTGGGATTCCAGGCGGCACGGGCGTTGTTCAGCCGGGTGCGGCGCCGACTCGATGACCAAGCAGCGGCTGCCTTACCTGTGTACGCGGAGGGCAGCGCCCTCATTGTCGCCGCGTTGGCGATCCTCTTCCCGCCACTCTCAGTGCTCGTCCTCGCCGGCCTGGTGTGGCTGCTCGCCGGCGGCCGCCGCCGGGCCGGAGAGAAGTACGCCGGCCTGCGCGTCCTCCGGTAGCCGCCGTGCCAAGCCGAAAGAAGCTCGTGCTCGCGGTGATCGACGCGATGAAGCCCGCCATGTTGGAGCAGGCGGTGGCGTCCGGCCGCGCGCCGACGCTCGGCATGCTCATGGAGCGAGGACATCACGTCAGCGACTGCGTGGCCGCGTTCCCCTCGGTGACGCCGGTCTGTTCGGCGTCGATCGCCACGGGAGCCGGCCCCGACCGCCACCTCATCCCGTCCATGAACTGGTATCACCGCGACGAGGCACGCTACGTCGAGTACGGGACGAGCTTCAAGGCGTCACAGGCGTTCGGCTTCAAGCGCTCCTTGACGGACACGATCTACAACATGAACAGCGAGCACCTGTCGGGTGACACACCGACGGTCTTCGAATCACTCGACGACGCCGATGTTCGCACCGCAGGCACGACGTATCTCATGTATCGCGGCCGGCACCGGCACGAGGTGACCAACGAGACGGCGCTGACCCGCATCGCTGCGACCGTGTTCAAGCAATCGATCCTTGGTCCGCGCGAGCTCTTCTACGCGGACATGTTCGCCTCGCGGCGAACCGGTTGTCGTTCGCAGTTCGGGATGCCCGGCGTACGCGATCAGCACGCCGGCTGCGTCGGGGCCTACATGGTCGAGCACGACCTGTTCGATTTCCTGCTTCTCTCACTGCCCGACAACGACACGCATTCGCACAAGCACGGACCCGATGCACAGGTCACGTCCCTTGTCGCGGCCGATCAGCAGATCAGGCGCTTGATGGACGCCGGCGGGGGGCCCGACGCCTTCCTGGAAAGTCACGCGCTGATCGTCTGCTCAGACCACTCCCAGTCCGAGATCGACGACGAGATCGACCTGTTTCGTGCGTTCGAGGGTTTCGGTGTGCTGCCGCCGAGTGGCGTACGAGAGTCGAAGACCGGCACGGCGGACATCGCGGTATGCCCGAACTCGCGGGCTGCCCAGGTGTACGTGCTCGATCGCGAGGCCCGTGCCGTGTTGATCCCTCGCGTGGTGCGCACCTTGCTGGCGCTCGAGGGCGTCGACCTTGTGATGTGTCTGACGGACCACCCGGACGGCGAAGCGGCTGTGCACTCGCGGAGCGGTGAACTTCGCTTCGCGCCGCGCGGGGACTTGACGGACCTGCGCGGCGACACCTGGAGCGTTGACGGCGATCGCACCGTGCTCGCACTTGAGCAGCGTGATGGCCGCGTTCGCTCCGAGCGGTACCCGGACGCGCTCGGGCGTGTCTGGTCGGCCTTGCGCTGTCGCACGGCGGGAGAAGTACTCGCGTCTGCACGACCTGGCTGGGAGTTCCTGGACTGGGGCGGTTCGCATCACATCGGTGGCGGCTCGCACGGATCGCTACACGCGAACGACTCGCTCGGCACGCTGCTCTGGTGCGGGACCGGGCCTGCGAGCACCGAGAGTCGCGAGCAGTGGACGCTGCGCGATGTGGTTCCAATGGTGCTCGAGCACTTCGGCCTACCGGCCGCCTGACCCCGGGGTGGCGCGTCCGGGACCTGTCGGCGTCCCGGACTGCCGACGTCCCCGGGGAACGGATGTTTCACGTGAAACGCCAAGCCAGCGCGTGTCGTCATGCAGTCAGCGGCCGCAGTACCTGCTCGATCGCGGACGCGCCACCCTGGTCGCCGCACCTGATCAGCACTGCGTTGATCCACGGATCCTCTTCGGCAGGGTCGTAGCGCTGCGGCATGTGTGTGCGCATCACTGCGATCGACTGCTCGCGGCGCACGCCGATCACGCCGCCGCGTGCACCCGTCATGCCCACGTCCGTGATGTAGGCCGTTCCATGAGGCAGAACCCGCGCGTCCGCCGTCGGCACGTGGGTATGTGTGCCGACGACCCCGGTCACGCGTCCGTCGAGATGCCAACCGAGGGCCACCTTCTCGCTTGTCGCTTCTGCGTGGATGTCAACGAGCACGTAGTCGGCCTGCCCGACCTCCTTCAGTGCCTCGTCGACAGCGAGAAGGGCCGGCGCGGCGTGGTTCATGTACAGGTTGCCGGCGAGGTTGACCACACCTAGAGTCACG
>Ga0136613_10000657_pt1 | contig 16356 bp, 13 predicted proteins | sample AntDrymUQ2722106_2_FD_106649 | JGI IMG/M metagenome (GOLD analysis project Ga0136613, IMG submission 106649) | Polar desert sand microbial communities from Dry Valleys, Antarctica - metaG UQ272 (21.06) | ecosystem: Environmental > Terrestrial > Soil > Desert | place: Antarctica: Dry Valley... | reverse complement strand
GGACCGCCTCAAGAGGTGTCCCGGGATCGTCCGCGGGTTCTTCGGGGACCCGAAGCTGGCCTACATCCGAGCATGATCAACGACGCGAGAATCAGTCTGGAAACTTTCGTTTTTCTTAGTACCACAGCTGACCCAGGTGAATAGCTACGCCAGGGAGGGTCACTCGTCGTGATTAAGAACCTTCAATATCACGCGTTGGTGTAGCCGGTTGCAACGTCGGTCGACGCCCCGTAAGGTAAGCTACGCTGAACTTCGATGGACCCGCCGAGGTGATTTCGCACCTCCCTATTTCGTTCACATCGCAAACGAGAGGTACGAGTTCGTGACGATGGACCGCCTGAATCTCACTGCGAAACTGTATCAGCCAGCAATCCATGGCGTGGTCTCCGAAGTGGCGCAGGGTGGACGTTCGAACTCTCCTGTCGTGGTCGATCTCGATCCGACAAGTTTCTGCGACCTGGCCTGCCCTGAATGTATCAGCGGAAAACTGCTCAACCAAGGTCGGTTCACCCGCGAGCGGCTGCACTCCCTGGCCGGCGAACTGACGACCCTGGGGGTCAAAGCAGTCATACTGATCGGTGGTGGCGAACCGCTGGCCCACCGAGGCACGCAGTCGCTCATTCACACGCTCGGGGAGGCGGGGATCGCGATCGGAGTGGTGACCAACGGAACTATGATCAACCATCATTTGCCCGGCCTTGCCGAACACGCATCGTGGGTACGGGTCTCGGTGGATGCCGCGACGACCGTGACCTACCGGACGTTCAGACCGGACCGCAAGGGAGACAGTGTCTTCGACCACGTCATAAGTAACATGCGGCAGCTCGCCGCGGTCAAGAAGGGCGCTTTGGGCTACTCCTTCCTGGTAATGGTACGCCAGGAGCCGGGCGGACCCCCCGTCAGCAACCACCATGAGGTGCTCAGGGCTGCGGAGCTGGCCAAGGACATCGGCTGCGACTACTTCGAGGTTAAAGCCATGTTCGACGAGCAGCACCATGTCGTCGGGGTCGCCGAGGAGGTGCTGGCCTCGGTCGACACACAGATCGGGCAGGCCCGCCATCTCGAAGGTCCGGGCTTCCAGATCATCAACTCCTCCACGCTGACGTCGCTCCGGGAACAAGAAGGCCCGATCCAGCCGAAGGACTACCGGCGCTGCGGTGTGGCTGAACTTCGTACGCTGGTGACATCGTCCGGCGTCTACGTCTGCCCATATCACCGTGGGAATCCCGACGCGATGCTCGGGGATGCTGTGACCGACAGCCTCGTCGACATCTGGGAGAGTTCCGACCGCGGCATCGTCGACCCTCGCCGAGACTGCACCTTCCACTGCGCCCGGCACTCGTCCAACCTGGAGCTTCACCAGATCGCGGCCGGGAAAGGCCGACCGATCCTGGAAAGCGATCACGACCTCTTCATCTGAGGCACGACCGACCACAACCCCTTCGCGAGGGGCTTGAGAGGACACATCTCAAGTGTCGACGACCGAGCAGATCACACGGGTCAACTCCTGGAACGGTTGGGACCCGCTCCGTCGCACCATTGTCGGACGCGCGACCGGTACGATGGTTCAGGCACCCGAACCGGCAGTGCAACGGGACTTCCCGGACGACGGCTTCCCGCTGGGAACCTATGGACCGATGCCGGAGGACATGACCGCCGAGGCGAACGAGCAGTTGGACGACTTCGCGGACCTGCTGCGGCGTCGAGGCATCCGCGTTGACAGACCCACACCGCTCGACTTCAGTCAGGACGTGCGAACCCCGGATTGGCAAAACGACTCGATGTTCGGCTGCATGCCGCCACGCGACGTACTACTCACTGTCGGCACGGAGATCCTCGAAGCCACGATGTGCTATCGGAGCCGGTGGTTCGAGTACCTCTGCTACCGGCCGGTTCTGCAGTCGCTGTTCGAGTGCGATCCCGCCATGCGGTGGGAAGCCGCGCCGAAGCCCCGACTGACCGACGCTTCCTACGTGCCGGGGTTCTGGGACGTCTACAACACGTTGGGCACCGAAGAGCAGCTGGTCAGAGTCGCGGCACACGATCTGGTGCTCACCGAGGCCGAACCACTCTTCGACGCGGCGGATGTCGCCCGGTTGGGCAAGGACCTGTTCGTCCAGCTGTCCCTGGTCACCAACCGACGGGGATATGAATGGCTCCGGCGCCATTTCCCCGACCACCGGGTGCACGAGGTCACATTCACCAACACCCATCCGCTCCACATCGACTCCACCTGGGTACCGCTGCGCCCCGGTCTGGTGCTGCACTGCGGCGAACGGCTCGCAGATCCGGAGCTGATGAAGTACTTCGAGCTCAACGACTGGCAGGTCGTCGAGGCGGTTCAGCCGGCCAGCTGGGAGCATCTACCCAGACTCTCCTTCTGCAGCCCCTGGCTCGCGGTCAACATGCTCAACCTCGACACGCGCACCCTGTGTGTCGAGGAGAGGGAGGTGCGCCTGGCCGAGCAGCTCGACGGGCTCGGGTTCGACGTGGTCCCGGTCCCGTTCCGGGCAGTCGGCCCGTTCGGCGGCGGCTTGCACTGCTCCACTGTCGACATCGAGCGCGACGGCGTCATGGAGGACTACTTCCCGCGCCGTAGCGGGAGATTCTGAGCGGGTCGCCCATGCTCCGTGGCGTGCTCTTCGACTTCAACGGCACACTGGCGCGGCTGTCGAGCTGCGGGGTGTCGCACCGCGTGGTGTTCGCCCGCCACGACCTCCGCCAAGCCGCGACCCGATGGGGCGACGGATGGCTGGTGGGACCTGCTGACGGCGAGGTGCATGAAACGCAGTCCCGAAGCCGTGAGACCTACCATCGCTGGGAGCTGGACCGGCTGCGCTCGCGCGCCCGCGCCTGCGGGGTGCCCGATGCCCGGATAGACCCCCTGGTGTTCGACCTCGATCGGGAGACCAAGGCAATCACCATGGAGCCGTACGAGGACGTGGTCGACGCCCTGGTCGAGCTGCGGCGCCGGGACGTGACCATCGCGGTCTGCTCCAACTGGTACTGGGATCTCGACGAGGCCATCGAGCAGGTGGGGCTTGCCGGGATGTTCGCGGCCGTGGTGACCTCGGCGCAAGCCGGGATGCGCAAGCCCGATCCGCGGATCTACCGGCACACCTTGCGCGCGTGCGGCCTGCAGCCGGACGAGGCGCTCTACGTGGGCGACATGTGGGTCCCCGACGTAGAGGGGCCGCGGGCGATCGGGATGCGCGCGGCCCACCTGTTGCGGCCGGATCGGGCCGCGGCGGAAACCCCGCCCCTCCTGCGCGACGGGGTCTGGCGTGTCACCGACCTGCCGTCGGTCGTCGGCCTGGTCGACGAGCTCAGCTGCTCAGCCGGTCCAGGACGTTGCGGGTGACGCGGTCGACCCCTGCATCACAGCCTCGCGCGACGATCACCGGCCAGTCGGTGGTAGCCGCGGTGAAGACCGTGCCGTTCCTCGTGTGGACACCCATGGTCGCCGCGCGCGGTCCGATATCGCCCAGTTCCCTGGAGGTGCAGTTCCAGTGCCCCATGCGCAGGTCGTAGAAGTCCTCATGCACGGGCTCCAGCACCGCGATGCCCAGGATGAGGAAGGATGTCGGGGTGCCGTCGGTTCCGGTCGCCCATGCCACGCCGTCCCGGTCGTAGGCGAAGACGGCACCGTCGCACTCGTACCCGATCAGCGGCAGACCCGCACCGAGCACGTCCGCCACGCCGCCGTCGGAGCCATCACGCAGACCGGTGCCCTCGTACACCCAGTGGTCGGCGTGCTGCACGGTGAACCCGGGACAGGGGCGGTCACCGGGCCAGTCCCCCGGCCACATCCCACCGTTGCGGAAGCTCACCCCGGTCAGCGTGTTCTCCGGTTCCCCGACACCGGTCGGCTCCGGCGTCCACCACCGGTCGGTCGCGGGCAGGTGCGGGTAGACCTCACCGATACGGTGGTCGGTGTCGGCGACGAGCGCGGTGCCGTCGTCGGTGACGTGCACGCGCCACCAGCAGGTGTTCGCGCTGAAGAACGCCACGTTCCCGCCACCGTCGACGAACGCCTCCACGCTCGCGCGCATCGCAGCGGTCCAGTACTCGTCGTGGCCGACGCTGAGCAGGAGCCGGTAGGACGACAGCAACCCCGGATCGGAATGGAGGTCGAGATCGGTACAGAACTCCATCTGGTAGCCCGCGCGTTCGAGCCAGGCGATGAAGGGCGCGTCCCAGTAGGACAGGTCGTCGATGCCCCCGGGGCGGTGCATGCTGACCTTGTGCCCACCACGTTCGGTGCCCTGCCCTGGCACGTAGACGGCATTCTCGTAGAGGCTGCTCGCTCGCTCGGTCCCCAGGCCGTCGGAACGGTTGTAGGCATGCCGGGTGAAGCTGGACTTCTTGTAGAGGATCTTTGCCCGTCCCGGGACCCGCGGCCGGAGGACGAAGAACTCCCGTCCGAGGCCCTTGATGTCGTCGCTGTCGTAGGGCAGGTTCCCCGTCGGGCGGCCGGTCTCACCGGTCGCCACGGGGGTGCAGCCGTCGGACTCGACGAAGAAGGCGACGTAGATACCGGGGTTCCAGTGCGACGGCGTGCTGACCGTGTAGGCGTGCCAGTCCCAGTCCACGGCGGGCGACGCGTGGCCGGCGACGCCGTCCGGATGCGCCGGGGCAGGCGCGAACCGTCCTGGGAACCAGCCCGCAGAGCCGACGAAATCGTGCACAGCGCCGATCCGGTAGAAGTCGACCCGGAAGAAGGCGGAGTCCGTGGACACATGAAGGTGGAGCTGTTCGCCGACGACAATGCTCTCGCACCAGAAATAGCCTTCAATCATTCATGTCTCCGTTCTGGAGACGTGCAGATGACCAGGACCCGATCAGAATGGAGTAGTACATGTTGGGACGAGCACGTATCCGTGAGCTGATGATGGGCATCGAGGGCCTCGCGCTGCTGCGCACCGCAGTGGATGGCGACGAGGAGTTCGTCGAGGCCAGGGTGGCGGAGATGAGAAGGATCGCGGATCCGGCGGAGGCATTCGTCCCCACCAGCGACAATCGGCTGTCCGAGATCGACGCCGCGGGGGGGTATGCGGCCTGGGCCCCGACGTATGACTCGCTGCCCAACTTCATTCTGGCTGTCGAGGAGCCCATAGTACACGGCCTGCTGACGGGCCTACCGCCGGGCCGTGCACTCGACGCGGCTGCGGGGACGGGGCGGCACTCCGTGACACTGGTCGCGCATGGCCATGACGTCATCGGGGTCGACCAGTCACCGGAGATGCTGGAACGAGCGGCAACGAAAGTCCCCGGTGCCGAGTTCCGGGTCGGCGACGTCACCAGACTCCCGATACCCGACGACTCCGTCGATCTCGTGCTGTGCGGGCTGGCACTGAGCCACCTTCGTGACATCGAGCAGGCGATGGGGGAGTTCCGGCGCGTAGTGAGTTCGGGCGGGCGGCTCATCGTGACCGATGTCCACCCGATGGTGGTGCTGCTGCACGGCCAGCCCATCTTCGTCTACGAACCGGGGCAGCTGGCGTTCGTTCGCAACCACGTCCACCAGGTCAGCGACTACCTGCGAGCATTCGCCGCGCACGGCTTCACCGTCCGGTCGTGTCACGAGCCCCCGTTCGCAGGCCCACTGCCTCCTGGTGGCTACGAAGAGATGATCCCCGACGCAGCACACGCCGCGTGGGCCGGTATCCCCTCGGCAGTCATCTGGGACGCCCAGGCCCCGGCGTGAGTCCAGTCCCTGCGACCTGGCCGTCGGTGAGCTGTCTGATGGTCACCAAGGACAGGCCGGTGCTGGCCGCGCGCGCGATCAGGTGCTTCGCCGACCAGCGCTACCCGGCCCGCGAGCTGGTCATCGTCTGCCAGGGCACAGCGGACTACCGGAGCCGCCTGAGCGAGCTGGCCCGTATGCACGGCGTCGCAGAGGTCCGGATCGTCGACGCCGGTCCGGACCTGCCGCTCGGTGCGCTGCGCAACCTCTCGCTGGACGCGGCGGCCGGTGAGCTGGTCTGCGTCTGGGACGACGACGACTGCAGCCACCCGGACCGGCTGACGACCCAGGTGGCAGAGCTGGTCCGCAACCGTAGCCACACGTCCTTCCTCGGCGAGCACCTGCAGCTGTTCGAGGAGGACCGGTCGCTCTACTGGATCGACTGGGCACTGGGGACGCCGCGAGCGCGATATCCGCTACTGCCGGGCACCATGCTGATGACCCGTGACCGACGGTTTCGGTACCCGGAGTCGGGACGCTACGCGCATTTCGGTGAGGACTGGGCACTGCTCACCGACCTGCACCGCCAGGTAGGAGTGAGCTATGTCCGGGGCCAGGGACACCTGTACCTGTACACCTACCATGGCCGGAACACCTTCTCCGCCGCACATCACGGAAAACTTCGCATCCGGTCACGACCGGGTGCGGCGATAGCCGAGGGGGAGGCGGAGATACGGGCGGCGATGACGTACTACGCCGTCCCGCACCCGGTGCAGGTACACGGGTCCGACGGGCCCGTGTTCTCGATCGACGACTGACGGCAGCCTTGCCCTCCAGCAGAACTCGCCGGTCGGCAATTGGCCGGAATGGCCAGGAAGGTGAGAGATGGCACCCGTAGTGGTCGATCACGCGCAACGGCCGGAGCTGTGGGAGCGCATCCCCGAGCTGTTTGACGGGGTATGGCCGGAGTACAACGTCCATGGCGCCGTGATGGCCAGATATTGGGAACGGCTGCACACGCTCTTCGGTCGTTACCAGCTCGCCCTGCTCGGCCCGGACGACGACATACTCGCCGTCGCGAGGAGCATCCCCGTCAGCTGGGACGGCACCGAGGCAGGGCTCGGGCCCGGAATCGACGCGGCGATCGAGGCGGGCTTCTCCGATCACGATGCCGGACACACCCCGAACACCCTGTGCGCGCTGGGCATCGAGGTGGCACCACGGCGTCGGGGCGGTGGACTGGCGACGGTGATGCTGGAGGCACTTCGGACGACCGCCCGCGGGGCGGGCTTCGCCCACGTGATCGTCCCGGTGAGACCGACCTGGAAGGACCGCTACCCACTGGTCCCGATCAGCCGCTACGCGAGCTGGACCGTGGACGGCGGTGCTGCCTTCGATCCGTGGATCCGTACCCACATCCGCTGCGGCGGGACCCTGTCCGCCCCGACCCCGCGGTCGTCGCTGATCACCGGCACGGTGGCCGAATGGGAGTCCTGGACCGGCATGAGGTTCCCCGACAGCGACGACTACGTGATCCCGGGGGGGCTGGCCACCGTGCGGATAGACCGGGATGCGGACCTGGGCACATACTGGGAACCGAACGTCTGGGTCACCCACGAGTCGGGACTCGGCCGGTGAGCGTCGGGGCGAGCCCCCTGCGCCTGGGTATCGTGGGATGCGGCGCGGTGACCGAGCTGTGCCACCTGCCCGCGCTGGCAGGCGGTGAGCCGTTCCAGCTCGCCGCCCTCGTCGACCGCGTCCCGGCGCACGCGGAGCGGGCCGCCGAGCAGTACCGGCGACTGCGGGCGGCCGCGGGCCTGTCCGCACGCTGGTCTCCGACACTCGCCCAGAATCTCGTCGAGGTGCTCGACGGGATCGACGTGGCGATCGTGGCCACCGGGCCCGCCTCGCACGCCGCGCTCGCGGCGCAGCTTGCCCTGGCCGGAAAGCATGTGCTGCTGGAGAAGCCGGTCGCCGCCAGCACCGCCGAATGCGCCGAGATCAGCGCCGCCGCCGCGACCGGCGGTGCCCTGGTGATGCCGGCCCACGTTCGGCGGTTCTTCCCGGCGGCGAGCTGGGTTGCGGAGCGGCTGACGTCGGGCTGGTGGGGTACGGTGCGGCGGGTCCACTGGTGTGAGGGCGCCGAGTACCGCTGGCCGGCGGTGAGCCGGTTCGTCTTCGACGCTGATGCGGGCGGCGGGGTGCTGGCAGACCTCGGCCCGCACGTGACCGACCTGCTGGCGCACTGGTTCGGACCACTGGAGCTGATCGGTGTCGAGGACAACAGCGCGGGCGGCGTGGACAGCGAGGCGCGGCTGCAGCTGCGGGCCGGCACCGTACCGGTCGACGTCGAGCTGAGCAGGCTGCGCGAACTCGACAACATCATCACGATCGAGGGCACCCGGGCCACCCTGAGTGTGGGAACCGAACGCGCGGCGAGCTACCGCGCGTGGACCAGCGCGGGTGTCCTGCTGGAGCAGGGCGCCGTCCCGGCGCCCACTCCCGGAAGGCTCACCCGTGCGGGGTTGTACCACCACCAGCTCGTCGAGTTCGATCGGGCGCTGCGGGGGCACCCGAGCTCGGCAACCACCTTCAGCGAGGCGGCGACCACCGTCGAGCTGCTCCAACGCTGCCGAGCGCAACGCGCGCATCGCCTGCCACGCCCGTGGGAGGCTCGTCGGCGCACCGGGGCCGGCGGCGTTCGGCGGGTGGCTGTCACGGGTGCGACCGGCTTCATCGGCTCCCACGTGGTCGACCGGCTGCTGCACGACGACGCGACCACGGTCGTCGCCCTGGGGCGGACGCCGGGGAAGCGGGCACGACTGTCGCACTGTGACAGCGCTCGGCTGGATGTCGTGCACGCTGACATGCTGGACGGCGCTGCGGCCCTGGTGGATGCCTTCCGCGGCTGCGACGTCGTCGTCCATGCGGCCTATGGCAACAACGGCGAGCCCGCGCAGCGTTGGGCGGCCAGCGTCGATGGCACCGCGGCGGTCGTCGCCGCTGCCGGGCAGGCCGGTGTGGATCGGCTGGTGCACGTGAGCAGCATGAGCGTCTATGACGCGACGGCGGCGTCGGTGGTCGACGAGGACTGCGCCCCGGTCCCGACCGAGCCGGGTGACCTGTCCTATGCACAGCAGAAGCTCGCCGCCGAACGGCTGGTCCTCGCGGCGCCCGATGACGGGACGGAGGTCGTCTGCGTGCAGCCGACCGTGGTGTACGGCCCGTGGGGTCCGTTGTGGACATTGCGGCCGCTGCGCAGGTTGCCCGGGGACAACAGGGGCCTGCCCAGCGGTGCCGGTGGCTCCTGTGACGTCGTGCACGTGCACGACGTTGCGGATGCCATCGCCTTCCTCGCCTCGGCGCCCGGCACAAGCGGTCGACGGTTCCTGCTCTCCGGACCGGAGCCTGTCACCTGGGGCGCCTTCTACGACCGTTACCGCGACATGCTCGGTCTCCCCCGGCTTCACCTCACGGACAGCGACAGCTGGCCGGAGCGCGACCGGAGATTTTACGCCGGGTCGCCACCGGTGGACACCTACCGCCTGGCGGCGCTGGGCTTCCGACCCCGGATCGACCTCGACGAGGGTATGGACCAGGTCGCGGCCTGGGCGCGCTGGGCGCGTCTGACGTGACCGCGGGCGCCGCCATCCCACCCACTCCGGAGGGAACTTCCCGGTTCGTGCTCAGCGGGTCGGTCCTGACCCATCCGGCACGGGGCGATGCCGCCTTCCGGGTGGTTGCCCAGGCACCACCCGGCGCGCTGTCCGTGGTCACCGACCCGGACCCCACCGGACCGCCGACGGTGATCCGGACCGCCCTCGCCGCGTGGGAGTCCATCCCACCTTCGGCGACCCACCACCTCATCGTGCAGGACGACATGCTTCTCACCGGCACGCTGTTCCCACGGGCGCGGATGGCGATCGAGGCGATGCCGGACGCGGCACTGGCCCTGTTCTCGCTCTGGGACTCCCGAAACGGCGCCGCCGTGCGGCTGGCCGCCCTGAGTGGTGCGAGGTGGGTGGGCGCGGTCAACGAGTACACCCCGTGCGCGGCGCTGATCTTGCCTCGGGCCGTCGCCGCGGGGTATGTCGACTACGTCCGACGGCACCCGCGGACGTGGCCCGAGGACATCCTCATGTACCGCTACCTGCGCTCGGACAATGTGCCGTGCTTCGTCAGCGTGCCGAATGTCGTCGAACACGAGGACGTCCCCAGTATCGCGGGGAACGGCTTCCGTGGTCCGCGCCGTTCCGCGTGCTTCCTGCGATCGGACCGCCCCGGCAGCGAGGACAGCAGACTCACCGGGCTGACCACGGTTCCCTTCTTCAAGAACGGGTCGGCCCAGTGCGTGGTCCGGATCGAGGGCACCGCTCCGGCACGTTGGCTGCACCTGGAGACCCTGGACTACCTCAGCGGCCTCGGGGTGCCGTCCCGTCACCTCGAGCCTCGGCTCGGCCGGCTGACCATCGGCCTGGGCCCCGCGGTGGTGAACGGCACCTGGTTGACGGCGTACGCGATGGGCATGGCGACCGGGAGCCCCAACCGTGACGCCGATCCCGATGTCGTCGACGAGGCACTGCGCACCATCGCCGCGGGCGGCATGAGTCACGACTCCCCCGCGTGGCGGATCGGCGAGGTGCAGGGCAGGCTCGCCGAGGTGGCCGAGCTCGGCGTGCGGGCAGGCCGCGACGCCGTCCCCCGGCCCCGGCGGCCTCGGTCCGGGATCACGGTGCTGGGGGGCGAAGGCCCGCTCGGCGAGCACCTCGTGCGGAGGCTGGCCGATCGCGGACACCCGGTCACGGTGGTCAGCGCGGGGCCGCTGGACGGCACGCAGGCCGGGGTCCGGTACGCGTTCGGTGGGACACCTCCGATGCGCTACGACCGGGACACGATCGTCGACCTGCGTCAGATGGCTTCTGGCCAAGGCACCGATGGGCGGAGCGTCGTCGTACGTCCCCCTGGGCACGGACGCGAGGCACGGCGGCTCGACACCGGCCACCTCTACGGTCCCGGTTGTGGGCCGGACTCCGTCATCGGTGCGATGGTGTGGGCCGCGTTGCAGAGCAGGCCGATCCTGATCTCGGACGGCACGCCCGATGTGGTTCGACCGCGACACCTGCGGGAACTGGCCGAGCTCGTCGGCGCGGCGGTGGACGAGAACAACGACGATCCCGCACCTGCTGCGGAGTACCCCATCCGGGAGCTCGCGGAGATCATCGCGCAGGCCGTCCGGCCGATGCCTGTTCACGACCTCCGGACGACCACTCCTACGACACCCACAGTCGCCGAGTCGGGGAGGCGGGATGGCGACCTGCGATACCGGTTGCACCACTTCGCGCAGTGGCTGGCCTACGAAAGCGAAGCGACAGATCCGGCGACGATCACCTGAACGCCGGGCACGGCTCCCCGGTAGGCCGCGCGCAGCGACTCCGCGACCACCGGTGCGTCCGCCTCGGCGCAGACCCCCACCAACGCCCCGCCACCTCCCGCGCCGCTGACCTTGAGGGGCAGGCCGACGGTGGCGTGAGCGAGCGCACGCAGGTGTTCGAGCCACGGGGTGGACATGTTCTGGAGATCGCGCATCGCGCGGTGCGCCGCGGTCATGGCATCGGCCAACGCGGTCAGATGTCGGGCGCGAATCGCCTCCCATACCAGCACGGACGCCTCATCCGACCGCGCGACGTACTCGGCCAGCACGCGATCTCCCGACGCACGCTGGGCACGCACCGACCTGATGTGGTCCGGCGTCGATTTCGGTGTCCCGGAGTCGACCACGATGAAGGACCACTCCGCCGGGAAGTCAGCGCGGTCGAGGACTTCGGGTAAACCGGTGGCGCGACCCAGAAACAGCGTGGTCCCACCCAGCGCTATTGCGAGCTGATCCATCCCACCACCGTTGCAGATGGCGAGCTCGAACTCGTATGCCCATTCGACGAGCACCCTCAGCGGAACCGGCGGGGCGGTCGGGACCGCCGCGAGGTACCCTTCGAAAAGGGCGAGGATCAACGCTGTTGACGAGGACAACCCGCTGGCGGTAGGCGCCTCGCTCGATACACGCACCGCCGGCGGGTCGGGCGCCAACCCCGGGATGCGCTCCCCCATAAAGGACCAGATCCCGGTCGTCCACTCGCGCAAGGCGGTGTTTCCGGCACGTTCTGCGTCCGACGATTCATTCGACTCCACGGTCGTCAGCAGGTCGAGAGCCACACAGACCGACCGGCCGCCCACCCAGTCCAGATCTTCGCCCGACAGGCAGGCCCGCACCGGGCGCGACACGCGAAAGGAAGGTCCGGATGTCACTACTGCCCCGCCCTGCCCTCCTGCGCAGCGACGATGTCTTCCGCGATCATGGTGGCTGCTCCGGTCGCGACTCTATCGGTGTAGCGTGCCGCGTTCGCCTTGGAATCCTCCGCATCGAGGCGAACGCGGGGATGCTCGAAATGTAGGCAGCTCAGCGTCGGGTCGATCTGCCATGCCCGCACTACTCGGCAGCGGCCCTCGACCTTGACCAACAGGTCGTCATCCTCGAAGCCCCAGCCCTGGTAGCGCCGGCAGTAGCCGCCGACCTCCTCGAATACCTGCCGGGTCAGTAACAAGCCACCCCAATGGAACGGCGCCACCCATTGAAGCCGGTCACTCAGCCCTGGTGCACGGTGCCCTGGCGGGGGGAAGACCGCGAGGATCTCGGTACCGGTACTCTGGCGCCAGCGGAACCGCTCGCCACCTGACGGGTGGAGGGATCCATCCGTCTCAGCATATACAAAGCAATAACGTCCGGGGCCAGGCGACTGGTAGCGCAGTGACGACTGACAGCGCAGTGACTGGGACAGATGGGCGGAACCGGTCAGGCGGTACATCCACGGTTGGCCGATGACCTGCCCGTCCGCCAGGGCCAGCGCCCTGGTGAGGAAGTCGGCGCCCAGGGGAAGAACGTCCGCGTCGGACAGGTACAGGACCCGCGCATGGGCATGCCCGGCGGCGAGGTTGCGAAGCAGGCCCGGTGCGCCGACTGCCGCATCGGTACGGACAACTCGGACCGCGCGGCTCACGCTGGCAGCGTCAGCAACGTCGGCCGGCAGAATGCCGTCCGTGGCGATGATGATCTCGGTGTCGAGTGTCTGGCCGAGCCAAGCCTGCAAGACGGCAGGCAGATCGCACCCACGACGGCGTCCGTAGAGTGGGATGAGCACGCTCACCTCAGGCATGGATCCCCAGCCGATCGCAAAGGCCACCGCTTGCCCGGGGACCGACGCTCCTCACGAGCGTCGTACAACATATGGCGGCATCACCAGCACGTCGACCTCCGAGACCTCATTCATCAGGTCGATGGCCTGCTCCGCGATCAGAACCATCGGGTTACCACGGGTGTTGAGCGAGGTGTTGATCACACCCGGTAGCCCCGACTCCTCGCCGACCGCCTTCAGCAGAGCGCCGAAGCCGTTCCCGTCTGGGGGCACGTACTGGGCTCGAGTCGTACCGTCCACGTGGACACCAGCCACGGCCCGTCGAGTTCCGGACTCCCCCACACGGTGGGTGCACAACATGTAGTCGGTCAGACCGCTGATCGGGGGCTCCATATCGAGCTCAGAGAACCCTTCGGTCGTGAGCGATAGTGCCGCCGGGCGCCAGGACTCCCGTCCCTTCACGCGGTTCAGCTTGTCCAGGGTGGTCCGAGACGCAGGCGCGGCCAGCAGGCTCCGTGCCCCGAGAGCGCGGGGGCCGAACTCGTTGGGCCCATAGAACCACGCGACGATCTCACCCCGGGCGAGCGCAGCCGCTACCTTCGCCCGCAGTTCGTCTGGGTCCATCCGGTCTGCGACGGTTGACCTCCGCTCCAGCGCAGCCTCGATCGACCTGGTGGTGACCGGCGGGCCGAAGAAGATGGGGGGAGCGTGACCCGCTGGTAGCGGCTGTACCGGATCTCCCACGAGACACTGCGCGAGCATGGCAGCGCCGAAGACCGTGCCACCGTCGTTCGGAGCAACGGTGCCGGAGACGTTCTGGTAGCCGCTCTCACGGGCAATTCTGCGATTCATGGTGGCGTTGAGCGCGACCCCTCCCGACAAGAGGAGGGTGTCCTCGCCGGACAGCCTGCGCAGCCGCGCCGCCAGGCCGAGACCGATCTCTTCGATCGTGGCCTGAATATCCGCGGCGAATGGTGCGTAGTCAAACGTGTTGCCCGAGGCCGAGGTGAACGGAAACACGCTTGCCTCGAAGATCTCCAACCATTGCTCTCCGAGCCGCTCCCAGCTCAGACCGTTGGGCAGGACACGGCGCGAAGCGGGACTCAACGTGAAGTCGCCGGTGGCCGCATCGAATGTCAGGTAGCGGCGGTCGCTGGGACGGCCGTACGAGGAGAGACCCATTAGTTTGCCGGCGCCCCACCAACCCTGCTTGGCATACGCCGAGGCCGCGCCGTAGAGCATCCCGAGTGACCAGCACTTGTCGAAACGTTCCAGCAGGCGGAAGCTGCCGTTGTCCGCATGGAACAGCGAGGTGGACCCCTCCCCGCCCCACCCGTCGGTGACCAGGATGTCGACGGTGACATAGGGGTTGAGGCAGTATGCCTGCGCAGCATGACATAGGTGATGATCGAAGAAGAAGATGTCTCGGGTGCCGAGCTCGCCCGCGAGAGTCGGCAAGATGGTGTCGGTCAGCTTGTCGCTGACGTAGACTCCGCAAGGGACCTGCCCGTCGACTCTCAGTGAGCCGGCCGGTGCGTCACTCCAGGCGAATCCGATCGCCTGGACCTCCGCCGGATGGACTCCATGCGCCGCGAGAAGGAGCCGCACGGCATCGTCAGGGCCTTCTCCTTTAGCGTGCCGGCGCCGACTGATCCGTTCCTGCTCGAGTGCACCAACGACTGTACCGTCGATGACCAGGCAAGCCGCTCCATCATGGCATAGGGGTTCGTCTGGTCGACCTACCAGTCCAAGGACTATCACTCCAGCCTCCGTTCTCGTCGCACCGAAGCAAACCGAAGGAGCCGTTGCCTACGAGGATATGGCAGGGTTCAGCAATGCACAACTGATGGTCGGAGGCCGGTGGTGCGGTCGAAGCGGCTCCCGAGGAGCTCACGGGCACGGTCTTCGAGGGTCAGCCACGCCACAGTCAACCGGCCGCTGGAGCCTGGGCTCCGCCCGCTGCTCGGGCTGGTGCTCGGTGCGGCAGTACGGACCTGGCCGCCGTCGTGCGGCACAGATCAGTACCGGTCGCGACACAAGCTGACCCGCGCGACACTGGCGGCAGGTCCCCGAGCTGTACTCAGGCCCGGCCGACTACGGTGGCATCAACGCCCAGCTCGACGTCGCCAGAGGCTGAGACCGGGCCGCTGTCGACCTTTTAAAGGAGAACTTCGCCTGTCGCAGTGATCCGTCTTATCTCCCGTTGAGAGTGAGATTATGACCTACTTCCCTGTCGCCAATCGTTACGCCACGATGATCTACCGTCGATGTGGCCGAAGTGGCCTAAAGCTACCCGCGATCTCGTTGGGCCTGTGGCAGAATTTCGGGCACGATCGTCCGCTGGAGACGAGCCGCGCTATCATCCGGTGTGCCTTCGACCGTGGAGTCACCCATTTCGATCTAGCCAACAACTACGGACTTCCTTATGGGAGCGCGGAGGAGAATTTCGGTCGAATCATCGCCTCCGACTTCGCCGCCCACCGTGATGAGCTGGTCATCTCCACCAAGGCCGGCTGGGATATGTGGCCCGGTCCGTACGGCGAGTGGGGCTCCCGAAAATACCTGCGAGCCAGCCTTGATCAGAGCCTGCACCGAATGGGGGTGGATTATGTCGACATCTTCTACTCCCACCGCTTCGACCCCGACACACCACTGGAGGAGACGATGGGGGCGTTGGACTCCGCGGTGCGCCAGGGCAAGGCTCTCTATGTCGGAATCTCGTCGTATTCTGGCCGACGTGCCCGGGAGGCGGCGGCGATTTTGCGCGAGCTAGGCACCCCCTTGCTCGTCTGTCAGCCGTCGTACTCCCTACTCGACCGATGGATCGAAGACGACCTGCTGGATGTGCTCGGAGGGGTGGGGGTCGGCGCCATTGTCTTCTGCCCGCTGGCCCAGGGCCTGCTTACCGACAAGTACCTCGACGGCGTGCCGGCCGGATCCCGGGCCGACCGCGGCGGCGGGTGCCTGTCGCCTGTGATACTTGCCGGGGAAAACCTGGTCAAAGTCCGCGCCTTGAACGACATTGCCAAACGGCGCGGGCAGTCGCTGGCGCAGATGGCGTTGGCCTGGACGCTGCGCGACACCCGGGTGAGTTCGGCGCTCGTCGGCGTCAGCAGCGTGAAACAGTTGGAGGAGAATCTGACCACCCTTGACAACCGGAATTTCTCCGTGGAGGAGCTGGCCGAGATCGATCAGCATGCCACAGAAGGTAATGTGAATTTCTGTGTCGAGTCCACCACAGGCTGAGCCCGTTCTTCGGACCCGAATCCGCTCGCCGAATTGGGTCTGATCTGAACAGGATCAACCCGATCGTGCGAGGACCCGTAGCGCGTCAAGCTGATCGGCTCGCCGTCTCCCCCTGCCCGGAGGAGGCTGGCACACTTCCCGCGGTGCTGACGCTGGTGCTCGCCTCCGCGTCCCCCGCCCGGCTCGGCGTGCTGCGCGCGGCGGGGGTCGACCCGGTGGTCCGGGTGTCCGGGGTGG
>Ga0136613_10000656_pt1 | contig 16365 bp, 15 predicted proteins | sample AntDrymUQ2722106_2_FD_106649 | JGI IMG/M metagenome (GOLD analysis project Ga0136613, IMG submission 106649) | Polar desert sand microbial communities from Dry Valleys, Antarctica - metaG UQ272 (21.06) | ecosystem: Environmental > Terrestrial > Soil > Desert | place: Antarctica: Dry Valley... | reverse complement strand
GCCCATGGCCAGCGGATCGCGTACCTCTGCCCCAACATCCAACTCGCCCGGCAGGCTGCCAGCAAGGCGATTGGCTACGGGATGCCGGCCGTGACGCTGACGGGGCCTCAGGCCGAGTACGACCCGGGCGAGTTCATGGCGTACAACAGGGCCCAGGCGATCGCGGTCACGACGTACCACGGCGTCTTCAACTCGAATCCGCGTATCGACGCCGCCCAGACGATTGTTCTCGACGACGCACACGCAGGAGAAGGGGCAGTCGCGGGTCTCTGGTCGGTCACGGCGGAGCGCACGGCCGGCGCGCTCTACGCCGCGCTGCTCGCCAACATGATCGATGCCCTGCCTCGCGCGTTCGCCGAACGCATGCGCGATGCCGCCCTCGATCCGTGGCGGCGCAACGACGTTGAGTTGGTACCGCCTCGGGCGGTCTCGGCGCGCGCCGACGTTCTGCGGGAGGCGATCGAGGCGCACGCCCGCGATCACAACGCTTACGCCGGCGCGATGATCGCCGACGCGCTGGAGCGCTGCCTCGTCTACGTCTCCTGGAACGAGATCCTGATCCGACCGCTGATCCCGCCTGCCTCAGCGCACATCCCTTTCGCCGAAGCGGATCAGCGCATCTACATGTCGGCGACCCTCGGTTCGGGCGGCGAGCTCGAGCGCGCTTTCGGCGTACCGAGCATCGAGCGGCTGCCTGTGCCAGTCGGTTGGGACGAGCACGGCTCGGGCAGGCGCTTTTTTGTCTTTCCCGGTGCGGTACGGGAAACCGGTGAGGCTGACGCCCTGATAGCGCAAGCGATCGAGCGCGCTGGCCGTGCGCTCGTGATAGCGCCTTCCTATGCCGAACTCGAGCGCTTCGAGGATGCGTGCCTGACGGACGGCGTCGTGCGAGTGCGAGCGCCTGAGGTCGAACACGACTTCGACGTCTTCACCGGCGAGCAGCGCGCGGCGCTGCTGCTCGCCAACCGTTACGACGGTATCGATCTGCCCGACGAGAGCTGCCGCCTCATCGTGCTGAGTGGCCTGCCCACAGGGACGCACCTCCAGGAACGCTTCCTCTACGACCGTCTTAAAGCGCGTCGCGTACTTGCCGAGCGGATCCGCACCCGGATTGTTCAGGGCGCCGGCCGTTGTACCCGCAATCCCCGGGACTACGCCGGTGTCGTTGTCCGCGGCGAGCACCTAATCGACTTCTGCTCGCGCGACGAGCATGTGCGGCCGATGCACCGGGAGCTGCAGGCGGAGGTGGCATTCGGATTCGATAACTGCGAGGACCCGAACACCAATCTGCTTGAGCTCCTGGACTCCTTTCTTGCCCAGGACGACGAGTGGCGCGCGGCCGAGGCGGATATCCGCGCGCGCACGTTGGACGCCGCGCGCGAATCGCCGCCAGACGCCGCCGCGCTCGCTCATGCGGCCGAGCGCGAGGTCGAGGTGTGGCGGGAGCTCTGGCGCGGCGACCTCCGTGCTGCCGTTGGGCTCGCCCAGGAAGCGACCGATCGCCTCGGAGGTGGCGCCGAGCTCCGTCCGTATCGCTGCCTCTGGCTCTATCTAGCGGCCTCGTGGGCAACCGATCTCGCGGAGGAGTCCGGCAACGATCCGGATGCCCAGCTGGCCGAGACGCTGAGGCGCGACACAATGGCTTGCGCGAGCGGGATCTCCTGGCTGCCGCGTATCGAGCCCATGTCCGTCGCGCCGGCGGCGGGTGCCGATTACGACGAGCGCGCCGAGCGTGCAGCCGACAAGTTGAAGCGGCTCGGGGTCCGTGGCCTCGCCTTCGAGCAGAAACTCGCCGAGATCGAAGGTCAGCTCGCACAGGATGACGCTACGCAATTCGAGATCGGCCTCACTGCGCTCGGCGAGCTGCTCGGCCTTGAGGCAGTGCGGCCCGCGAGACAAGCCGATCCCGACAGCGCTTGGCGCGAAGGTGAGAAGCTCTGGCTGCTCTTCGAGGCTAAGACGGGAGAGCAGCCACAGGGCGTGGTCTCTCCACGCGAAGTACGTCAAGCGAATACGCACCACGCCTGGGTTCGCAACCAACTGGGCTGGCAGGAGCCCGAGCGGTCTCTCACGGCGATTCTCTCGTACAAGCAGGCGATCGAACCGGACGCTGCCGCAATTGCGGGCGAGGTGCGGCTTGTCTCTCCCCAGGTGGTCCGCCAACTGGCGGGCAACACGTTCGCAGTCTACCGAGAGATCCGTGCCCGCGCGCGAGGGCTGTCAGACGAGCAGCTCGAGGCGGCCTTCGGCCAGGAGTTCCGCCGGAACGGGCTCGACTCAAACGTGCTTGTAGCCCGGCTGAGCGCGAGAAGAGTCGCCGACGGGTGAGGCTGGAGGAATCGAAGCCCCCGCTTCTTGGCGACGGGGCCTTCGTATCTGGCGTTCTTCCGCAGTGCTGGCGAATGCCGTGATCGAGTTGCCGTCACGAGTTGGCGGCCGTCGCTTTAGCTGGCAACTTGCCGTGGTATCACCGAGGTATGCACCGCATGAGGTTGTGCGACCTTTGTGACACTAATGAACCGCTTGTTTGAGCCAAATCGGCTCATCCAAGCGGCTCAGAGAGGCCCGTACGGGATTTCAGACAGCCGTGCTAATGGGCACTTCCTGAGTCCGAGGGGGCACGGAGGGGGCACCGGTCAACGTGCTCGCGGGCGGCGGGCTTGAGGTCGTCTAGCGGCGTGCGACTTCGACGTCAGCTTCGCTTCGGCTCGGCCGGGATCATCGTCACCTTGCCGTTCTCGTCGACTGACACGACGTATCGGTTGGCGCCGCGCGCTCGAAACCGACTCAGGAACGACTTCTTCTCGACGACGATCGCGTGGGTATCCGTGTGCGTCTCGACTTCAAAGCCCTCCTGGAGCTTGGACTCCAAGAATGCGTCGAGAGCGTTCTTCCTTCCACCCGTGGGATCGATCTCTCCAGCCACCGATGCTTCCCTTCGAGGCTGAGGACCCTTACTCCTGTGACCACCTCGAGGCGTTCGAGCACTGCCGATGAGAGGAAGATCCAGGCAGGTGTGGAAGATCGCGGTCTGATGCCGGACGACCTGCCGTACGAGACGCTCGATCCAGGCATCCGTGAAGCCGTGCGGCGCCTACGGGAGTCCGGCATCGAGACGTTCGAGTCGTGCGAGGGTGGTGGCGGACACGCATATCCTGAGCCGACCGTGAGGTTTCACGGTGATCGGTCAGAGGGCTTTCGCGCGCTCGCCTCAGTGCTCGGCAAGTACGACCTCCGTGTCGCCTCGCTTCGTCGCGTGTGGCAAGTGAGCGATGGCGAACCGGCAGGGCCGTACTGGGAGATCGCGTTTCTCCCCCAGCACGACCCTGCTTCGACCTAGCCGCTTACGCGAGCCTCGAGCAGTGCTCGCAGCGCGGGCGACCGGCTGTGCCCGAGCGCTTGTTGCGTGGCTCGATGTTGTTGCCCTCGGTGCACCGATCGTTGTCGTGGTACACCTTGCGATCGCTCGGAGCGATCGAGTGGAAGGGGGAAACCTTCGCCATCGCAGGGCCTCCTTTCCGGGATCGCTTGTCAGTTGGTCGAGCGGCCCAACGCTCGACCGGACCAGAGTAAGAGTCGGTCCGGTCGACGTTAAAAGCCGCAAAGAGCAGGTCTTTCTGGCGATCCCGGGCGTCTGCAGCCGCCCGGAACGCGGACAAGCGACCCGACGAGTTGGGCCTCGACGGCTCGAGACGGCACCCTAGCAACGGGGGGTGACGTCGTCCGTCGTGTCGTGGAGACGGTACGTCGACACCTGATGCTGGCGACCCTTCTTGGGCGAGTCCTTCGTCGTACTACTACAACTACTACGTACTACTACACCGACTACAGGTCTTTGCTTGACTTGCCGACAAGCTCCACGTAACATCCGATCAATGTTTCATTGTTACGATTGTTCGGAAACGGGAACACAAGCATCTGCGTGAACGTCTAGACGTACGAACAGCGAGCTAGACACCAAGGGAGGTAGTCATGGCGGTCCGCACCAAGCCGGTACGCATCCTCGATGCTGACCACGGCGCGCTGCGTCTGCTCGCCGACCTGGAGGGGCGCTCGCCGGCACTGGTCATTCATTCCGCCTTGGCCGAGTATCTGGAGCGTCACCGGGAGGACATCGGCACCATGTTCGCCGAGGCACAGGCGGCTATCGCGGCGGGCGATCTGAACGAGCTCGCCCGGCAATTGGAACACTCGGCCGAGCGGCACGTTGACGAACTCGTCGCGCAGCTCGACGAGCTGCGCTAGAGGCGCGAACCATCCGGCACGTTCATTCCGTCACGAAGTCACAGTAGGCGACCTCGTCCTCTCTCAGCGGTTCGCCCGCCAAGCCCCAGGCAATCGAGAGGCTCTCACCCGGCGTGCCGGCTGGGAGAAACGCAGCTGCGACCGTGATCTGCCAGCGGGGCGGAACCAGCATGTCGCCAGGGCGAAGTCGCTGAGACACCGCGACAGTGAACATCGGAGGATCGCCGTCTTCGAGGACGAAACGCACGGCTATCCGGCCCCCGATGATCCCGCTATGCACCGCACCCGGTTCGTCGATCGCGAGCTGTCGGAGGGCAGGCACATCTTCTACGAGAGCTTGCGCCAAGCTGAGCGCTTCTGACCTAACGTGAGCGCTGTAGTCCTCCCTTGTCGGCAGGAGTTCGCCGGCGCGATCGAGCTCGAGGAAGTAGGGATACGCGTCATCCGGGTTTCCCGAGCGGTGGAAGCGCGTGGCGAGAAGCCAGACGATTCCGGCCCTCCGGTCGTGCCAGGTGATTCCGCGGAACTCGCCGCTGTGAAGTGAGTACGCGACGATGCGCGATGTGAGACCCTGAATCGTCTCTTGCCCCTCGGGATTCTGGGACCGTCTTTCAGCAAACGCGCGAACGATCTCGTAGCGTTCGGCAAGTTCATCGATCCTAAGCTCGAGATCCTCCTCGGCGCACGCCAGGTCGCTGAGTAGACATCTTCTTGTCACGCGGAGGATAGGGGGCACTGGAGCGAAGCCTAATGCGGCCGCCCGCGGTATAGAGCCACAGCGGCCCCGTCCGGCCGTCTTGCGTGTCACCGGCGTGTCACCGTCCGAGCTAATCCTGACCAGGCTTCGTTAGACCGCGCGTCATGGTGAACTCTCCGCTTGAGCCGCAGCGCGGCCCGTCGAGCTGTTGTCCCTCGAGCGCGGAACCGAGCCCCGAGTGCCGATCGTTCGAGTCGTCCATGAGGCCTACGCCCTCGCTATTGAGTTCGCGGCGCAACCTGGTGCTCGCGCTCGAGCGGCATCAGCGGCGGCGCGGGCGTTAGGCGCCTCCCCACGATTCGATGCTGCGATCCGCGTTCGAAGCTGTTCTAACCGGCGGTAGCGCGCCACTCAAACTCGGCAACGACGGCGGCGTGGTCCGACGGCCAGACGCCGTTAACAGGCTCATCCCCGCGAAGCCGCGCGCTCAGAACGCGGGGTCCGAGGCTGCTGTTTGTCCGGAGGCCGAGAAAGATGTAGTCGATGCGGGCGTCGGGCTCTCCCGTCGCGAAGACCGCTGGGTTCCGCCTGTCCCACGTGCACGAGCGCGCGCCTGGATCAGCGAAGCTCCAGACGTCAAGGAAGATCATTCCCGGTACGGGCGGTGCCGTCTGATGGCCGCCGAGCAGACGGATCTCGTCGGAATCGGGTTCCGCGTTAAGGTCGCCTGTCACAATCGAATTCGCGCAATCGCGGGTCTCTTCGGCGATGAACTGCGTGAGTGCACCTACCTGCTTGCACCGGAGTTCGGACCCTCCGACTGCGGAGCTGAACTGCGTCGTAAAGACCGGCACCGCGCCGAATGGCGCATCGATGAGCGCGAACAGAGCGGTCCTCCCGGCGTCGCCGGCGCCAGCAGGCAGTTCGCATACGGATTTGCGCGTGACCGGCCAGCGGCTGAGGATGGCGTTTCCGACAACGACCGTTCGGTCACCTGCCCGCCGCTGAAATTGCTCCGGCGCGGGCGATGGGCACCATAGGTGGTGCATGCCGAGGGTCTCCGCGAGGATGTGCGCCTGATTTTCGGTCGAGCCGCCCCAAACCTCCTGTAGTCCGACGATGTCGGGGGCAGTGGCGTCGAGTATCCGGGCGATCGGATCGCGCCGCCGCTCCCAATGGCCAAAGCGCCACCAAAGGTTCCAGGTCATCACGCGAAGCAGGGAATTCTCAGCCATGGTCTCTCCTAGCGAGTGGCGGCCAGTAACGCGAGCGTCGACCTTGCGATAGCGACTCATCATCGCGACGCGCCGCGCGTGCCCGCGCGAAGCGCGGTCAGACACTCTCCTCGCGGGGCCTGCCCGCATGTGGGCGAGCACCGCTCGCGATCTTCGGGTTCTGAGGGTTACGAGTGGCTGTATTCGACCGATGGGAAGTCCCACGGCACGGCTGAGCCCCGTCGCGGCGTGAGCGCGACGCCGTACCGCGAAGCGCGGCTGGCTTCGGCGACCGTCGTGTCGCGCCGCTTTGAGCCTCAGCGTTCCACGCTACGAGTTCTTCTTGTCGTGCCTAGGCCCCGGTGCTGGCGGGACGATCTCGGCCTTGCCGCCATAGTCGGCGACGGCGTCGGCGACGTTGAACAGCGCACCGAAACGCCGGTGCGCCCGCTGGCCGGCATCGAAGATGCCGACTTGGTTCATGTCCGGGTAGACGCTGATACTCGGCCCGGTCATCTCGCTGACCATCAGGACGCGGACGCGCTGATCGGAGTCGTTGCGATAGCCGTGCGCGCCCCGCTCGCCGCGCGGGAAGGCGACGACCTCGCCCTGCGGCAGCTGCTCCCAGCCTGTTGCCGTGCGTAGGCTCAGCTCGCCGCTGAGCACGATGAGCATCTCCTCGCGCTGGACGTGGTAGTGGAAGACCATCCCGTCGCCAGGCTCGAGCTCACAGACGCTCGCGCCGAGGTGCTCGGCGCCGGCCCGCTCAGCAACTCTGCCAGCGGCGATGCCGTCAGCTGTCATGTCGCAGGGATCGTTGAGGTTGCTCATGGCGGCAGCGTACGCTCCACTACGGCGGCAAGATGGCCGCGAGGGACATGGTCCTGTGTGTTACCCGCGTGTCACCGTTTGCTCTCGCGTACCGCCATTCGCGCGAACAGCCTTCGGGCGCAGGCGCGACACGTCCCGCTACACACCCTCTTGGGACCGACGCGGCCGCCGGGTACAAAACGGGTACGTACGGGACGGCACGCTCAGGTTCGCGCGCTCACGCACGCGACGACAGAATCAAGCGCCTTCCAGGGATTTCACGGCCGCCCGTAGCCCCGCGTGGACGGCCGTTCCTCACTCGTCCTTGTCTCGTAATGAAGGGGTCCGCGGTTCGAGTCCGCGCGTCGGCTTTCTCGATTTGCAGGGCTTTCTTCGCCGACCGGCCCGGCCTGGTCCCTGTCTGCAGGGTCTGAAGGCTAGGCAGCTCTCCGCATGCCCATCCGCATGCTCGGCCGCCGAAGGATATCGACGCTTGACGCCTAGTACGTCTCGCGCTAGATTGCAGCTAGGTAGATAGCGCCGATCTAGGGGGACTCTATGTCCGAAGAACTCATCGGTGCTGCGGCGTTGACGGGCAGATATGTCATCGGTTGCGTCCTTCTTATGGCCGCTCTCCCGAAGCTCTTTGCCCGTCGGCAGTTCGCCCAAGCGGTAGCGAACTACCAGCTGCTTCCGGATCGGCTCGTTCATCCAGTCGCAGCGTGGCTTCCCCGGGTCGAGGTGATCTGCGGCGGCTGCCTCCTTCTCGGCATCGCGATCAAGCCCGTTGCTGCAGTTACCGGTGTCATGCTTGGTGCCTTCGCGGTCGCGGTGACTGTGAACCTGATCCAGGGCAGGGAGATCGAGTGCGGATGCTCGGGCACAGTGGCCCCCCGAAGAATCGGGTGGAGTCTCGTCGTCGGCGACCTTGCTCTTGCGGTCGTCGCGGCGGGGGTCGCGCTCGCCGATCCTGGCGTCCTACGCTTTAGCGGCGAGGGATCGCCGAGCAACGCTGGGCTCACCGCGAGCGATGGTGTAGCTGCCCTGTTGATCGGAAGCTCGCTCGTCCTCCTCTACCTCCTCTTCGCTTCGTGGTTTGGCCTCCGCAACACAATGCAAGCTTCCAGCCTCGAGCGAGGGACAGCATGAACGGGCTCTGGATTGCTGCGCTCGTTACGCTCTGGATGGTCGTCATGGTCGTAGGGTTGCTGGTGCTTGGCACGCTGCGGCGCGTCACGCCAGTTCTCGAGCGAGCGGAGGAGAGCTTCCAAGCGTCGCTCTCCGCGTCGTTCGGCGGCCTCGAGATAGGCTCAAGCGTCCCCGTATTTGGCGTCAGCAGCATGGGTGGCGGGTCTTTCACCGACGCGGATCTGCTGGGCAAGAAGACGGTTGTCTTGTTCCTTGGTCCTTCCTGCCAAGCGTGCGAGCGCTTACTGGCAGACCTCGAGGCGAGCCGATTACCTGACATCGATGCGGAGCTCGTCGTCGTCACCGACGACGCCGAGTCGGCACCCGCGCTTGCGCGTGCAGCTGACGTGACAGTCGTCTTCGACGACAACCGCCAGCTCGCCCGCGTCTTTGATGCACGGCTTGTCCCACGAGCGTTCGTCGTCGACGCCCGGGGAACGGTTCTCGCGGAGGGACGACCGAACGAATGGAAGGAGCTTCAACGTCTTGTCACGGGAGGGGGTGGTCGCCATTCCGACATCACTGCGGCGACCTTGGCATCGTGAAACATGAGGAGTGAAGCCATGGAACAAACCGGGAATTCGATAAGCCCATTCGATCGCACGTCGACACGCGGGGCGTTCATCAAGCGGCTGGGCGTGACAATGGCGGCCGCCGTCGGAGTAGTGGGCGTTCTTGCATCCCGCGCTCTTGCAGAACCTCTGAAGTGCTGCAAGGACTGCGGCTGCGGTGACTGCAGCGGGCAGGATCCACCAGGTACCAGGTGCTACTGCAACTGCGACTGCTCCGGAATCGGTGCCTCATACTGCTGGACAGTCAGTCAAGGTTGTCTCGCATCAGGATGCGTTAACTGCCCGTGCTGAGCTGCTGGGGACTGAGAGGCTGGAGGACGCCGTAGCCCAGCTTGTACTCGCTCAACTGAGATCACGCTATTGGCGTGCTCTCGCACTCGCGGCCGCGATTCTCGTCGCGGCCGCGAGCTTTAGCATGCTGACCGCGGCGGGGCGGACTACTGAAGCTCGCGTTCGCGGATCGGTCGAATCGAACTACCGAAACGCCTACGACATCCTCGTTCGCCCCAGGGGCTCGACGACGTGGCTGGAGCGCTCGCAGGGACTCGTCCGCAACAACTACCTCAGCGGCTTGTTCGGCGGAATCAGTCAGAAGCAATGGCGCGAGATTCAAGCGATCCCCGGCGTCGAGGTCGCCGCCCCGGTAGCCAACGTCGGGTTTATCTTTCCGGAAGGTGGCGCCTTCTCTGGAACGCTCAATCCGCTGCTGAACGACGATCCGGTTCAGCTCTACCGACTACGAGGTTCGACCGTCGCCCATGGAGGCACGTCCCGATATCGGGCCGGCACGCGCTACGTCTACTACACGCGGCGAAATCCGTTCGCGCCGCCCGGTGACGGGCCCTATCGCGAGATCGTGGGCGGACGGAACAATGAGTTGCTGCAAGTCTGCTCCAACGCTGACTACGGGGACAGTTCCGGTCCCTTCGCTCCTCAATCGTCGCGGAGCTGCTACTCGGCGCGCTCGCCGGGGCTGGGCTCCGACATCGCTGGTGAGCCCGGGGTCATCGGTTACGGCGCCGGTCTCAGCTTTCCAATCCTATTCGCGGGCATCGACCCTTCCGAGGAGGCCAAGCTGCTCGCGCTCGACTCGACGATCGTCGCTGGACGCTACCTTCGGCCGAACGAGCGTCCGCGCCTGAAGCTCAATCCGCCAAGCAAGTACACGCCCCATCGAAAGCTCTATCACCGGCTCGTACCTGTCATCGCGAGTTCTCGCACATATGTCGACGAGCACGCGGAGCTCTCCATCGAGCGGCTCACGATTCCTCCCGGTACTGATGTGCCACGGGTGCTCGCCTCTGACCGCGGCGACGCTTTCCTCGAAGGTTTGACCGGAACCGAGATCGCTCGGAAACGGACCGATTCGAGCGCTATCTACGAGGGAGCGTTGGCCGGCCGCTACGGCAACTTGGGGCCGAGAAACTCCTCGTTCTCGTACTGGACGTCTTCGCCCACTATCTACCCAAGGCGCCGTCCGCTGGCGCCCACGCCGATCCAGAATCCGCCGTCCGTTTGGAGGGTTAGCAACCTGCCCGGCGCCGAGAACAGCTACCGGCTGGTTCCCCAAGCGAATGCCGATGTCCACTTTCGAGAGCTGCAGCCGAGGACGGCTTCGACATTCTTCAACCGGGACGAGGTTCGCGGAGGCGAGGTCTACAACCTGCCCATCATGTACTTCGTCGGCCGGTACGACCCGGAGAAGCTTCCTGGGTTCTCCGAGCTCTCGGAGGTCCCGCTCGAGACCTATTACCCACCCGAGCTTGTACCCGTGGACGAGGCGAGCCGGAGGGCGCTCCGAGGAAAGCCGCTTCTTCCCTCCCAGAACATCGCCGACTACGTCGCCCAGCCTCCGCTCTTCTTGACGACGCTCGAGGGGATTCAGCCGTTTCTGAACCCGAAGTACTACGCCGGCGCGACGCGCGGCCGACCGATCAGCGTGATCCGGATACGCGTAGCCGGCGTGACAGGGCCAGATGCGCTCTCGCAAGCGCGCGTGCGCCAGGTCGCCGCCGAGATCCACGACCGTACCGGATTGCAGGTGGACATCACCGCCGGCTCCTCGCCTCGGCGTTTGCAGGTCGCCCTTCCGGCGGGCAAGTTCGGCCGCCCGCCACTTCTGCTCGAGGAGGGCTGGTCGAAGAAGGGTGTCTCCGTGAGCTTCCTGCAGGGCCTCGACAACAAACGCCTCGGGCTCCTTTCGCTGATTCTCGTCGCCTGCACCTTCTTCCTCGCGAACGGGGCGTTCGCCTCGGTCCGGGGGAGAAGAACCGAGATCGGGACGCTCCGCTGCCTCGGCTGGCCCGGGAAAGCGATCTTCGGTGTCATCCTCGGCGAGCTCGTCTTGATCGGCGCCCTGGCCGGTCTTGCCGCGGCAGCGCTCGCGTACGGCGTCGCCGAGCTCTTCTCGCTCGAGCTCTCGCTCCGGCGTGCGCTCCTCGCTGCGCCGCTCGCGCTCGTCCTTGCGTGCGCGGCCGGGATCGTTCCCGCTTGGCGCGCTCTTCGCGTCGTGCCGATGGACGCCGTCCGGCCCGTCGTCGCCGGTGGCGGTTCCCGTGGGCGCGTCTCGGGTCTCTTGACGCTCGCGCTGTCCAACGTACGCCGCATGCCCGCTCGCACGCTCGCAGGCGCCGCTGGTCTCTTCCTCGGCTCGGCGGCGCTCACCCTTCTCGTCGCGATCAACCAAGCCTTTCAGGGCCGGCTCGTGGGCACGCTCCTCGGCGAGGTCGTATCAGCGCAGGTGCGCGGGCTCGATTTCCTCGTGGTGACGGTCATCGTCGCGCTCGCCGCTCTCTCGCTCGCCGACGTCCTCTACCTCAACCTGCGCGAGCGCGCAGCCGAGTTCGTCACGCTCAAGACCGTGGGGTGGAGCGACCGCCACCTGACCACGGTGATCGCGGTCGAGGCGGTCGCTCTCGCGCTCGTGGGAGCGGTGCCCGGGGCCGCAGCCGGCGGCGCGCTCGGCCTTCTCCTCGGCGCGAGCCTTCCCGCCGTCGCGCTCGGCGTTGGAGCGAGCATCCTCGGCGGCCTCGTCGTCGCACTGCTCGCATCTCTGCTGCCCGTCATCCGCCTCGCCTCGCTGACCGCGCCGGCCGTTCTTGCCGAAGAGTGAAGCCGATTCAGGCAGTCGCCGCGGCGCCCGCCTCGGATTGATCGACCTCCAGCGCGTCAGCTCCGACGAGCGCGTCCGCCGAGCTCTCGGCCAGCTCCATGAGACGCAGGTCCGCCTTCGTATGGAGAATCGCTGCTTCGATCAGAAGGCCCACGAGAGGCTCCTCGCGATGCCGCCGGCGAAGCTCCGCGAGGGCCTTCAGCTCACCGAGATATGCCTCGCGCTGGGCGCGCACGAGCGACTCGAGCCGGTCGCGACCAAGGCGCGAGGCCGCGAGCAACTTGAGGAAGAGGTCGTCGCGATACGCCGAACGCACGAACGGCGTCTCGAGCCACTGGTCGAGCTCCGCACGACCGGAGCGGGTGAGCCGGTAGACGACCCGATCGGGCCGGTCCTGCTGGGGGACGATCCGGCTCGTGACGAGACGATCCCGCTCGAGGCGATCGAGCACCTGATACAGGTGACCGATGTTGAGGTTCCCCCATTGCGGCCCGACCGCGTTCTCGAATCTGCTCTTGAGCTCGTAGCCGTAGCTGGCGCCGTCAGCGAGGAGAGATAGGACGGCGTGGTGGATCGGCACTCGAACTCCAGTGGTTGACCGCTAGATTGTTGCAATATAAGCTCGGCCTCGGACAGATGCAACATTCCGTTCGATCCCTTGACTCTACGCAGCCCGGCGGCGGGGCGAAGGTCGACATCGAAGCGTTGGCCAAGCGCTATGCGACCGATGGCGGCGTCGTTGTTGCGCTGGCCGGGATCAGCTTGACCGTGGCCTCTGGCGAGTTGATCGCACTGATGGGGCCTTCGGGGTCCGGGAAGTCGACCCTCTTGCATCTCGTCGGCGCGATGGACGCCGCCGACGAAGGCTCGGTCATTGTCGGCGAATACGAGGTGACGAAGCTTTCGCGCCGTGAACAGCCTGCGTATCGGCGTCAGATCGGCTTCGTCTTTCAGCGCTTCCATCTCCTTCCCGCTCTGACCGCGCTCGACAACGTCGCAGCTCCCCTCCTTCCGTACCGCACCGACTTCGACAAGCATTCGCGAGCTGCGGAGCTCTTGTGCGCGGTCGGGCTGGGGGGTCGCGAGGATGCCCTTCCGTCCGAGCTCTCGGGCGGACAGCAGCAGCGGGTTGCTATTGCTCGTGCCCTCATCAACAACCCGATTCTCTTGCTCGCCGACGAGCCGACCGGCAACCTCGACTCGCACACGGGCGCCGAGATAATGGAGCTTCTCGTCGAGCTGCGGCGCCAGCGTGGAATGACTGTCATCGTCGCGACACACGATGACGTCGTCGCAAGCTCCTGCGAGCGAGTCGTCCGCTTGCGAGATGGAGACATCGTTGACGAGCTCGATGTTCCCGGTGAGGTCGATGCGGACGACGTGCTCGAACGCATCGGCCGGCTCGACGCCGCCGGATAGGTTGACGTCCGCGATGACAGTTCGCTAGATTGTGACCATGTATCGAGGTGTCCTTGCGGCGGCGGTAGCGCTTGTGTTCTTCGTGCCGGCCGCCTCGGCTGAGACCAACTACACGATCGTCCGCGATGCAAGCATCGGTGGCTTCGCACGAGGGGCGACAGTCGCCCAGGCGATCGAGGTGTTCGGTACGCCTGCGGCCAGGCAGATCGACGGCGACACCTGCAAGCTCACTTGGGGAGCGCACGGCGTAACGATGGAGACCTTCTATCTCAATCTCGGAAACGAAGGACCGAATCCTTGCGGCCCGCAGGGTCGCCACAGGAGCACGACGGTCAGCGGAGAGAAGTGGAAGACGTCGAAGGGACTCGAGATCGGCGACTCGCTCGCCGATCTGCGGAAGCTCTACCCGCGCTCGCTGAGGGAGACTCCCGTCTCGTGGAGGCTTCTGACGCGTCGAGAGTTCGGATTGTCCTGGCCGAGCCTCGAGGCCAAGGTGCGCGGTAAACGAGTTGTCGCCTTCAAGGTCTACGGGCCGCGGGTGCTCGGCTGACTGAGCCGCTAGCGTCCAGTTCGGTTCAGAGCGGTTCGACTGCAGCTCAAGTTGGACCGACTCCGAGATATGTCGACAGGTGCGGCTCATCTCGCGAGCGTCATCTTGTCGGCACCGTAGACGATGTCTGCAGCCGGTAGCCGAAGAGGACGTCATCATGCGACACGCGACTCAACTCCTTTCACTTGGCGGTGAAGGAGCGAGTCTGAGCCGCAAGTCGGACAGCGCCCCGGCCACGGCTGGGGCGCTGTCACGATCAAAGTCCTATCGCTCTCCCGGTTGTCGGGAGAACTCGGAGACAGTCCACCTCAAGTGGCTTCGCGGAATGTCGTTCAGCGCCGACGACCAACGTCCCTGATACGGGTCAGGTCCCAGGGCTGACGCTGCTGACTCGATCTGTCCGCACGGCGCTGGGTCTACGCGGGGTCTACGTTCTTGTCGTCTGAGGTCTTCGGCCGCCAGCGCGGCCGGACGGATTCCCTGGATTCATGGGGCTTAGCGCGACTCGGTGCGACAGGCGACGACACTTGATCAACCCTCGTAATGAAGGGGTCCCCGGTTCGAGTCCGGGCGTCGGCTTCGCTCTGGCAAACGGTTTGCGGAACGAAAGAGGCTCCTTGAGGGCCTCGATTCGTCTCTGGGTCAGATTTGGGTCAGATTCGCGCGACCGCCGGTCAGATTTTGCAGGGGGCGGCGCAAGCGCCTGGACGTACGCTCCTGGCATGGACGCGGAGCCGATGAACGTTTCGAGCGGCTCCGTCGTTTCGTGGTGCCGACACTGCGGGGTTCCTGGTCGACTGACAAGGGAACACGTCCCGCCCCGCAGTACGAGCAACGAGACTCCAGTCCGTCTGGTTGTCGATCCGTTCGACGGGGTCCGCTGACGGCAGATCCGCGACGAAGAAGCCCCCGTCGGCGGGGGCCTCTTCACGGATCGTGATGTCGGAGCTGTATGTCAGGCGTTCGCAGCGTCCGCGGAGTAGATCGCCGCAAGGCGCGTGCCGGAGTCGTTGGCCCGCCGCTTCTCCCACTCGCCCACGTACAGGTCGAGGGTGGTCGAGACCTTCGAGTGACCGGCGAACCGGGACACCTGGGCCGGGTCTGCGCCCGAGCGGATCAAGTGCGTGATCGCGGTGTGGCGAAGGTCGTGGAAGGACAGCTTCTGGACGCTCTCGCGGTTGAGCCCTGCGCGGTCGGCTGCCTTGTCGAGCCCGCGGGCGGAGACGTTGCGGTAGTACAACGGCTTGCCACTGTCGGTTGTGAAGACGAAGTCGTCCTCATGTGAGAAGGACGAGGCGAGCGAGTGCTTCGCCAGCTCGCGCGAGAGTTCGGGCGCGAGTTCTATCCACCGCTCCCCGGCGCGCGTCTTGAGCGGCTTGAGCTTTGCAGGCTCGTCCGCCTTCGCCCGAGACAACTGATGCCGGACGTGGAGCACGCTGTTCTCGAAATCCACGTCTTGCCAGCGGAGCCCGAGCACCTCCGACTGCCGGAGCCCGGTGTACGCGGTGACCATGAGCAGGAGCCGGTACTTCTCGGGGGCCGAGTCGAGCAAAGCCCGCACCTCGTGCGCCTCCAGGATGCGGGCCTCCGTCTTGTTCTTCGCCTGCGGCTTCTCACCCCTTAGCGCCTGCACGGGGTTCGAGGCGACGTACTCGTGCCTGACCGCGAAGTCGAAGACCGTGCCGAGTACTTGCAGCACTCCCAGCACCGACCAGTTCGAGAGCAGCTCAGGCTCGTCACTGTTCTTCGCTGACGACTTCGTCTTGCGCCGCAGCTCGGCCATGAGCCGCGACACGTCCGACACGCGCACGCTCTGGATCTGTTTGCGTCCGAATGTGGGACGGATGTGCGTGTCCCAGCGCATCCGGTAGTTCGTGAGCGTGGACGGCGACCGTTCACCACGGGCCACTTTCGAGTCGAAGCCCTTGAAGAACTCGTCCGCGACTTCGTTGAGCGTCAGGCGGGTCGGCGCGACATCCTCGTTGCGGTCACGCTTACCGAGTAGCTGATGGAGCTGCTTCTTCGCCTCAGTGAGCGTCGTGGCCGTGAGGGTCTTGATGTGCCACTTACCGTCCGAGCCGGTGTAGCCGACCTCGAACTTCCCGTCGACGGGGCGCTGGTAGAGGTTCGGGACGCCCTCGACCCGAACCCGCTTCGGAGTAGCCTGCTTGACTGACATGGAGCTAACACCTCCGTGTCCGGCCCCGGAGCGTTTCCGCGCTGCCGGGGCATTTGAGTTGTTGTCCGGATGGTAGGTCCGGCGGACCCGACTCGTCAAATGTTTGGGGTCACGCATCGGGCACGCCCCGCATCCACCTGTCCAGCTCTTCGCGGTCGAGCTGGAGCCTGCCGTCGGGCTTGTAGCCGGTTAGCTCGCGGCGCTTGACGAGGCCACGGACGGCCTCTTGGGAGCGACCCAGGTAGTCGGCCGCCTGATCAACGGTCAGCCACCTTCGGCTGGATGTGTCTTCAAGACGCTCCAAGACGATGGCAGCTACGCGCTGCGCGAGCCTCTCAATCAGTGCATTCGGTAGTTCGAGGGCCAGAGGGCCGATGTC
>Ga0136613_10000654_pt1 | contig 16386 bp, 15 predicted proteins | sample AntDrymUQ2722106_2_FD_106649 | JGI IMG/M metagenome (GOLD analysis project Ga0136613, IMG submission 106649) | Polar desert sand microbial communities from Dry Valleys, Antarctica - metaG UQ272 (21.06) | ecosystem: Environmental > Terrestrial > Soil > Desert | place: Antarctica: Dry Valley... | reverse complement strand
CGTCGGCCTCGACCCCGCGGCCGGTGAGGATGAGGTCCATGGCCCGGCCGTGGCCCACCAGCCGGGGGAGCCGCACCGTGCCGAGGTCGACGAGCGGGACGCCGAAGCGTCGGCAGTACACCCCGAGCACGGCGTCGCGCGCCGCCACCCGCAGGTCGCACCACAGCGCCAGCTCCAAGCCGCCGGCCACCGCAGGGCCCTCGACGGCGGCGATCACCGGCTTCGAGAGCACCAGGCGGGTGGGGCCCATCGGGCCGGGCCCGTCCTCGGCGACGCGGTTCCCTCCGCCTTCGGCCACGGCCACGGCCGCCAGGTCGGCGCCAGCGCAGAACGTGCCGTCGGCTCCGGTGAGCACCGCGACCGACAGGGCGTCGTCGCCGTCGAAGGAGTCGAAGGCGTCGTGCAGCGCGGTCGCGGTGGCGCGGTCCACCGCGTTGCGCCGCTCGGGTCGGTCGATGGTCACGACGACGACCGCGCCGTCGCGGTCGACGCGCACGCCGCTCACCGCAGCGCTCCGTACACCGCGTCGACCAGTGCACCTGTGCGGCGGTCCTCGTCGGCCAGGAACCGCAGGTCGTTCATCACGTAGGCGAACGTCATGCCGGCGTCGCGGTCGGCGAAGGCGAGCGAGCCGCCGGCGCCGGCATGCCCGAACGCCGAGGGCCCGGCCCCCGGTGCCACCGTCGGTGGGAGCATGAAGCCGAGCCCGTACGCGGTGTCGATCATCAGCACCCGGTCGGGCCCGGACGCTTCGGGCGTGGCGGCGCGCGCCACCGTCTCGGGCGCCAGCAAGCGAACGCCGTCGACCTCGCCGACGAGCGCCGCGTACAAGCGGGCCAGCGAGCGGGCGTCGGCGACGCCGTTCGACGACGGCATCTCGGCGGCGCGCAGCTCGCGGCGGTTCCAGCGCTCGTCGTAGGCGAACAGGTCCGACGGGTTGGGCGCGACGCGGGCGATGAGGTACTCGTCGGGTGGCAGGGTGCGCATCGCGTCGAGCAGCGCGCCGTGCTCGCCCCGCGGCGCGACGACCCCGGCGCAGCGCGGCTCGTGCTCCTCGGGCAGCCCGACCCACAGGTCGAGCCCGAGGGGGGCCGCGAGCTCGCTCGCCACCAGCTCGCCGACGGTGTGGCCGCTCGCTCTCCGCACGACCTCGCCGACGAGCCATCCGTAAGTGCGCATGTGGTATCCGTGCGCGGTGCCCGGCTCCCACAATGGTGCCTGCGCGGCGAGGGCGTCGACGAGCGGGTGCCACGCACCGACGTCGTCGAGGGTGAAGTCGCCCTCCACCAACGGGAGCCCGGCCTGGTGGCTGAGCAGCCAGCGAACCGGCACCGCACCCTTGCCGCCCGCCGCGAACTCGGGCCAGTACTCGGCCACGGGGGCGTCGAGGTCGAGCTCGCCTCGCTCCACCAGCAGGTTGGCGACGGTGGCGGTCACACCCTTGGTGGTCGAGAACACGAGCACGATCGTGTCGTCGCACCACCGCGCGCCCGACACCACGTCGGCGACGCCGCCCCACACGTCAACGACGGGTCGTCCGCCAACGTACACGCAGCACGCCGCGCCGATGTCGTCGCGCTCGGTGAAGTTGGCGGCGAAGGCGTCGCGCACCGCTTCGAATGCGGGGTCGACCCGGCCGTGCACAGTCACGTCGGTGGTGGGCGCCACCGGCGCAGTCTGGCCCGTCGTGCCGTTCGCGCGCCGCTCCGAGGATCACCGGCGATGCGGTCCAGACGCGTAGGGTCTCCAATTCGGGAGATGGGGGCGCCGCGCCGCCCGCCCGGAGGCACGGGACCGGGATGGACCTGACGTACACCGCCAAAGAGGAGGCGTTCCGCGCCGACGCGCGCTCCTGGCTCGAAGCGCACGTGCCCGCGCCATCGCTGCCGTCGGGCGACACGCGCGAAGGCTTCGCCCGGCACCTCGAGTGGGAGCGCCGCCTCTTCGACGACCGTTGGGCCGTCGTGTCGTGGCCCGAGGCGTACGGTGGGCGCGACGCCACCCTGTGGGAGTGGCTGATCTTCGAGGAGGAGTACTACCGGGCGGGCGGGCCGCAACGGGTCACCCAGAACGGCATCTTCCTGCTCGCGCCGACGCTCTTCGACCTCGGCACCGACGAGCAGCGCGAGCGAATCCTCCCGAAGCTGGCGTCGGGGGAGGAGACCTGGTGCCAGGGGTGGTCGGAGCCCGACGCCGGCAGCGACCTCGCCGGCATCACGAGCCGGGCGGTGCGCGACGACGGAGCCGGGGGCTGGCGCCTCACCGGCCAGAAGACGTGGACGACGCGGGGCGCGTTCTGCACCCACCTGTTCGGGTTGTTCCGCAGCCACCCCGACGCCGAGCGGCACCGGGGCCTCACCTACTTCCTCGTGCCGCTCGACGCCGATGGGGTGACCGTGCGCGGGTTCGGTCGGCTCGACGGCGACGAGGGCTTCGCCGACGTCTTCCTCGACGACACCTTCGTCCCCGACCACGACGTGCTCGGCAGCCTGCACGACGGCTGGCGGGTCGCGATGGCGACGACGGGCTCGGAGCGGGGCCTGACGCTGAGAAGCCCGGGCCGGTTCTGCGCCACCGCGGCCCGGCTCGTTGACCTGTGGCGGGAGCGCACCCGCGACGGGAACGCCGATCCCCGTCTCGCCGACGCGGTCGTCCAGGCGTGGATGGACGCCCAGGCGTACCGTCTCCAGACCCTCGACGTGGTCACCCGCATCTCCGACGGGCAACCTCCTGGTGCCGAGTCGAGCCTCACCAAGCTGTGGTGGTCCGAGCTCGACGTCCGCCTGCACGAGACCGCGCTCGCGCTCCTCGGTCCCGAGTCCGAGCTCGACGGGCCGTGGACGAGGGGCTACCAGTTCGCCCTCTCGGGACCGATCTACGCGGGGACCAACGAGATCCAGCGCAACGTCGTCGCCGAGCGCGTGCTCGGCCTGCCGCGGCGCTGAGGTCGGCGGCGCGTGCGGTTCGCCTTCACCGACGACCAGCTCGCGTTCCGTGACGCGACCCGCGATTTCCTCGCGCGCGAGTGCCCACCGGAAAGGGTGCGGGCGGCGTGGACCAACACCGACGGCCGCTCCGGCCTGTGGCAACAGCTCGGCGAGATGGGGCTCCTCGGAGTGTTGGCACCCGAGGAGCACGGCGGGCTCGGCGGCGACTTCCTCGACCTGGTGCTCCTTCTCGAGGAGACGGGTCGCGCTGCCCTGCCCGAACCGGTCGTCGAGCACGCGGCGGTGGCCGTGCCGGGGCTCGGGACCGACCTCGTCGAGCCCGCGGCCTCCGGCGAGATCACGGTGACGGCCGGGCTGCCCGGCTCGCAGCTCGTCGCTTACGCCGACCCCGCCGACCGGCTGCTCCTCGACGGCGACGTGGTCGACCCGGACGACGTCGTGCTCACGCCGTGCCCGGCGGTCGACGGGGCGCGCCGGCTCTGCTCCGTCGACCGCGGCCCGTTCGGGTACGACGGCGACGCCTTCGACCGGGGCGCGCTCGGCACCGCCGCCCAGCTCGTCGGGCTCGCCCAGCACCTGCTCGACGTGACGGTGGACTACGCCAAGGCGCGCCACCAGTTCGGGGTGCCGATCGGGTCGTTCCAGGCGGTCAAGCACAAGCTCGCCGACGTGCGTCTCGCGCTCGAGCTGGCCGGGCCGGTCGTGTACCGGGGCGCCCACTCGGTCGCGCACCGCGACGCCGACCGGGCGGTGCACGTGTCGATGGCCAAGGCGTACGCGTCCGACGCCGCCCTCCTCGCGGCCGGCCACGCCCTCCAGGTGCACGGCGCCATCGGCTACTCCTACGAGCACGACCTCCACCTGTGGACCAAGCGAGTGTGGGCCCTCGCCGCGAGCTGGGGCGACGCCGCCTGGCACCGTCACCGGATCGCCCGGGCGATCCTGTGACGGCCGTACTTCGGCCTTGCTCGCTGCGGGCCGGGATACCTCCTCCATGGCTCCCTCGCTCGGCGCCGGGATACCCGGCGCCGCCCCTCCGCGGCCGCTCGTCCGCACATTGCCCGCGGGCGCTCACTCGGACGCCGTATGTCGCGCGACTCCGTTGGTTCTGCTGGACCCAAGGTTCTGGTCAGCCGCGCCGCGAGCGTCCGGAAAGATCGTCAGAATGGGGGTGTGCACGCGGCTGCGGTCCGCTTCGACCTCCACGTTCCCGCCAGCCGCTCGCTGAAGGCCAAGCGGGCGGCCATCCGTCCCGTGGTCGACCGGCTACGGCACCGCCACCGCCTGTCGGTCGCCGAGGTGGACCATCATGACCAGTGGCAGCGGGCCGCCATCGCGATCGCCGTGGTCGCGGGCACCGACCGCCAGCTCCGCGATCTCATCGACGGCGCCCGCCGCTTCGTCGACAGCCGTGGCGACATCGAGCTGCTCTCCGCCGAGACCACCTACCTCGACGCCAGCGACAGCTTCCTTGACGAACCCGAGCCCGAGGCCACCTGGTGAGCCGGCCCCACTCCCCGCGCCGCTACCCCCGCATGGCCCGGGTCAACGAGGTGGTGCGCGAGACCCTCGCCGACGAGGTCAAGCGGCTCTCGGATCCCCGGCTCGGGTTCGTGACCCTCACCGACGTCGCCGTCAGCCCCGACCTGCGCCTGGCGACCGTCTACTACTCCGTCCTCGGTACCCCCGAGCAGCACGCCGACAGCGGGGCGGCGCTGGCGTCGGCCGCATCGCACCTGCGGACCGCCCTGGGTCGCCAGGTACGCCTCAAGTACCTCCCCGAGCTCCGCTTCCGCGAGGATGATGCGATCACCCAGGCCCAGCGCATCGAAGCGATCCTCCGCGGCCTCCACCGCGACGACGCCGCCGACGCTCCCGCCGACGCCGGCACGGAAGGGCAGGCTCCATGAGCGCGACCGACCACGTCGACACCGACATCGAGGTCACCGCGGCGCTGCAGCGCGCGTGCGAGGCCGTCCAGGGCGCGGAGCGGATCGCCCTGGCGTGCCACGTCAACCCCGACGGCGACGCGCTCGGATCGACGCTCGGCCTCCTGCACGTGCTGCGCGCCGCCGGGCGCGAGTGTGTCGCCTCGTTCCCGACACCGTTCGTCGTCGGGCCCCATTACCGGGAGCTGCCTGGCCTTGAGCTGCTCGTCCCGCCCGACGACTTCCCGCACCAGCCCAACCTCATGATGACCTTCGACTGCGGCTCCCTCGATCGTCTCGGAGACCTCGAGCCCGCGGCCAAGGCGGCGCACGAGCTCGTCGTCGTCGACCACCATGTGTCCAACGACCGCTACGGCACCGTCAACCTCATCGACGCCGACGCGGCGTCGAGCGGTTCGTTGGTGTACCGGCTCGTCCACGCCCTCGGGCTCCCGCTCAACCGGGAGGCGGCCGTGTGCCTGTACACGGCCCTCGTGTGTGACACCGGCCGCTTCCAGTACGACACCACCACTCCCGCGGTGTTCGACATGGCGCGTGAGCTCGCTGCCTTCGACGTTCCGATCTCGCGCCTCTCGCGGACGCTGTTCGAGGAGCACCGCTTCGCCTACCTGAAGCTGCTCGCCGACGTGCTCCAGCGCGCCGAGCTCGACGCCGAACGGCGCTTCGCGTGGACCGTCGTCACCCAAGACGACTTGCGCCGCCACGGCGTCACCCTCGAAGAGGTCGAAGGGCTGATCGACATCGTGCGGCGCACCGCCGAAGCCGAGGTCACGTGCGTCCTGAAGGAGGAGAAGGACGGCAGCGTGCGGGTGAGCCTGCGCTCGCTCGGCGATGTGAACGTCTGCGAGATCGCCGAGAGCGAGGGGGGCGGAGGCCACCGCTTCGCTGCCGGGTTCACCTCCGTCGACGGGATCGCGGCGGTCGTCGAGCGCATCCGGCGCGCCGTGCCGTCTGGCGCCTCGTGAGCGGACACCGGTGAGCCCGTCGACCCACGGCCTCGTCGTTGTCGACAAGCCGGCCGGCCCCACGTCGCACGATGTCGTGGCGCGCCTCCGCAAGGCGTACGGGCAGCGCCGCGTCGGGCACGCCGGCACGCTCGACCCCGACGCCACGGGCGTGCTGCTCGTGGGCCTCGGGCGCGCCACCCGGCTGCTGCGCTACCTCCAGGGCGACGACAAGGAGTACCGCGGCGAGGTGACCTTCGGCGTCGCCACCAGCACGCTCGACGCGTCGGGCGACGAGGTCGAGCGCACCGACATGCCGGTGACCCGGGAGCAGGTGGAGGCGGCCGCCGCTGGCTTCGTTGGTGCGCAGAACCAGGTGCCGCCGATGGTCTCGGCAGTGAAGGTCGGCGGACGCCGGCTCTACGAGCTGGCCCGCATGGGGGAGACGGCCGAGGTGGCGCCCCGCCGGGTGCGCATCGACGAGCTGGCGGTCGAGGCCTTCGAGCCCGGGCCGCACCCGCAGGCCACGATCCGGGTGGTGTGCAGCAGCGGGACGTACATCCGCTCGCTCGCCGCCGACATCGGGACCGCCCTCGACGGGTGCGCGCACCTCTCGGCGTTGCGCCGGTTGCGCGTGGGCTCGTTCACGCTCGACGATGCGCGCGTCCTCGACGACATCGAGGCGTCGCCCGACGATTCGGTGCTCGCCCCCGTCGACATGATGCGCGACCTGCCCCGCCTCGACCTCGACGCCGACCAGGCCCGTGACGTCACCTCCGGCATAGCGTTCCCCGACGAGGATCTCGCCGGCGACGCCGCCGGCCCGTTCGCGCTGGTCGGTCCGGACGGTGACCTGCTCGCGGTGTACGAGCGGCGCCGCGCTGCCCTCCGGCCCGCGGTGGTGCTTGCCCCCGTCGAGGCCGACTGACCCGGCTCGCGCCACGGAGGGCACCGATGCAGGTCGCGCGAGGTCTCGACGAGCTCACCGCGCCTGGACCGGGTGCAGTGGTGACGATCGGCGCATACGACGGCGTGCACCTCGGGCACGGGGCGGTCCTCCGGCTCGTGCGCGAGCTTGCCGACGCGCGCGGCATGCAGGCCGCGTGCGCGACGTTCGACCGCCACCCCGCCGAGGTCGTCCGGCCCGACTCGGCGCCGAAGCCGCTCACGACGCTCGACCAGAAGCTCGAGCTGCTCGCCGCCACCGGCTTCCTCGACGCCTGCCTCGTGATCGCGTTCGACGAGAAGCGCAGCCAGCAGCGCGCCGAGGAGTTCGTCCACGAGGTGCTCGTCGACGGGATGGACGCCCGCCTCGTGGTGGTGGGTGCCGACTTCCACTTCGGTCATGGCCGAGCCGGCAACGTCGCGCTGTTGGAGCGGATGGGCGCCGAGCTGGGCTTCGAGGTTCTGGGGCTCGGCCTCGTCGCCATCGACGGCGCACCCAGCGGCACGCCGTACTCGTCGACCGAGATCCGCCGTCTCCTCGCCGAGGGTGAGGTGGCGGCGGCTGCCCGGCTCCTTGGCCGACCCCACGAGGTGCGGGGCGTCGTCGAGCCCGGCGACCAGCGGGGCGGTTCCCTCCTCGGGTTCCCGACGGCCAACCTGGCCGTCCCCGAGCGGATCTGTCTCCCCGCGGACGGCGTGTACACCGGCAGCGCGGTGCTGCCCGACGGTGCCGAGCGGTTGGCGGCGATCTCGATCGGGAGTCGCCCGACGTTCTACGAGCGCGGCGAGCGCCTGCTCGAAGCGCACGTCCTCGACTTCGACGGCGACCTGTACGGGGCGGACCTCAAGGTCCGGTTCCGGGAGTGGCTCCACGCCCAGGAGCGCTACGACACCGTCGAGGCGCTCGTCGAGCAGCTCCACGCCGATGTCGCCGCCACCCGCCGCCTCGCCAGTTGATCCGGTCGAAAGCCAACCCCCCGCCGCGACGCGAGCGAAGCTCGCCAGGGAGCGAGCCTCCGGCGCCGTTCGGGGCGGGTTGGGACGGAAACTGCTGTAGAGCAACGGTTTGTGACCCAACGCTCGAAGGTCGGTCGGTGTTCGGGCTAGCATGCGGGAGCCGGCCCCGGGCCGGCCCACGCGTCCCGCCCCGGCGTCGGCTCTGATGCCCCGGGCGACGATCGACCGAGACGCACCATCGCGATCCGTCGCCGAGCGCACGAGAGGCCAGCGCAGCCCATGCCCGACACCACGGCCACCATCGCCGAGCACCGCCGCCACGACACCGACACGGGATCGGCGGAGGTGCAGGTGGCGCTGCTCACGGGGCGGATCAACCACCTGACCGAGCACCTGCGGGACCACAAGAAGGACCATCACTCCCGCCGGGGGCTCCTCATGCTGGTCGGGCAGCGGCGCCGCATGCTCGACTACCTGCGTGCCAACGACGTTGCGCGGTACCGCGCCCTCATCGCCAAGTTGGGGCTGCGCCGGTAGCGGGATGCGACCCTTGATCGCCAGAACAGACATCACATCAGGACAGGCGAGCGACATCGGTTGTCAGTCGCCACCGCCCGCAGCCGGTGCCCGTGCCCCGCGCGACTGCACCCGCGGCGGACGGTGACCACTGGGAACCGGGGCCGCTTCGCCTGCCCGCAACCCACGACCGGGGAGCCTGAGCGCACCCGGTCGGAGAGGAGAAGGTTCCCATGACCACCACTCCGGTGGAGACTGCCATCCGCATCGAAGGCGCCGTCAACGGCGCGGGCAAGACCATGTCGTTCGAGACGGGGCGGCTCGCGCCCTTGGCCGACGGCGCGGTCGTCGTCCAGCTCGGCGAGACGACCCTGCTCAGCACGGTCGTCACCAGCAAGCCCCGTGAGGGCATCGATTTCTTCCCGCTCACCGTCGACGTCGAGGAGCGCATGTACGCCGCTGGGAAGATCCCCGGCTCGTTCTTCCGTCGCGAGGGCCGTCCGGGGGAGCAGGCGGTCCTCACGTGCCGGCTCACCGACCGACCGTTGCGGCCCTCGTTCCCATCCGGGTTCCGCAACGAGGTGCAGGTGATCGCCACCATCCTCGGGGCCGATCTCGAGAATCCGCACGACGTGGCGTCGATCAACGGCGCGTCCGCCGCGCTGACTGTGTCGGGGATCCCCTTCGACGGCCCGATCGGCGCAGTTCGTCTCGCCCACTTCCAGGGCCAGTGGATCGCGCACCCCACGTACCAGGAGGGTGACGAGTCGACGTTCGAGCTCGTCGTCGCCGGGCGGCGCGACGGCGACGACATCGCCATCATGATGGTCGAGGCGGGAGGGACCGAGGCGACGTGGGACCTCTACCAGCAGGGGGCGCCCAAGGTCACCGAGGAAGTGATCGTCGAGGGTCTCGACGAGGCCAAGCGCTGGATCGGCGTGTCGATCGACCTCCAGGCGGAGCTGCGGTCACGCCTCGAGCAACGTGACGGGCCGATCGAGACCGTCCCCTACGAGGTCTTCACCGACTACGACGACGCCGTGTCCTCGGCGGTGCACGGTGCCGGTGAGGCCGACGTGGTCGCGGCCATGGGCATCGCCCAGAAGGCGCCGCGCGACGACCGCCTCAACGAGATCCGCGCCGATCTCCTCGACCGTCTCGCCGGTGACGACGGCCCGCTCGCCGGTAGGGGGCGCGAGGTGACCGCCGCCTTCCGCTCGCTGCAGAAGGAGGTGGTGCGGCGGCGGATCGTCACCGACGGCGTACGCATCGACGGGCGCGGCACCGCCGACCTGCGGCCGCTCGCCGCCGACGTGGGGATCATCCCGACCGCGCACGGGTCGGGGCTGTTCCAGCGGGGCGAGACGCAGGTCTTGAGCGTCACGACGCTCGGGATGCCGCGCATGGAGCAGATGCTCGACACGATCGGCATCGACGACCGCAAGCGCTACATGCATCACTACAACTTCCCGCCGTTCTCGACGGGCGAGACGGGCCGGGTCGGCTCGCCCAAGCGGCGCGAGATCGGCCACGGGGCGCTCGCCGAGCGGGCGCTCGTGCCCGTCGTCCCCGACGCGCTCGAGTGGCCGTACACGCTGCGTGTCGTCTCCGACGTCCTCTCGTCCAACGGGTCGACGTCGATGGCGTCGGTGTGCGGGTCGACGCTGTCGCTGATGGACGCGGGCGTCCCGCTCAAGGCGCCCGTCGCCGGCATCGCGATGGGCCTCGTGTATGCCGAGGGCCGGTACGTGACCCTGACTGACATCCTCGGCGCCGAGGACGCGTTCGGCGACATGGACTTCAAGGTGGCGGGAACGACCGACTTCGTCACCGCGCTCCAGCTCGACACGAAGATCGCCGGTCTCCCCGCCGACGTGCTCGCCGAAGCGCTGCGCCAGGCGCGTGACGCCCGTCTGCAGATCCTCGAGGTGATGCAGGGCGCCATCGCCGAGCCTCGCTCCGACGTGGGGGCCCGCGCGCCCAAGATCATCAGCTTCGAGATCCCGATCGACAAGATCGGCGAGGTGATCGGCCCGAAGGGCAAGACCATCAACACGATCACCCAGGAGACGGGCGCCGACGTCAACGTGTCCGACGACGGTGCAGTCGGCACGGTCACCGTAGGCTCGAAGGACGGGGCGATGGTCGAGGAGGCCCGCCGGCGCGTGGAGCTCGTGCTCGACCCCCCGACCGCCGACATCGGTGCGCAGTACGACGGGACGGTCGTGAACATCACCAAGTTCGGGGCCTTCGTCAACATCCTCCCCGGGCGCGACGGGCTGCTCCACATCTCGAAGCTGGGCGGTGGCCGCCGGATCGATCGCGTCGAGGACGTACTGTCGCTTGGCGACACGGTGAGCGTGGTCGTCGACGACATCGACCGGGCGGGCAAGCTGTCGCTGAGCCTCACCGGCGAGTCGTCAGGCGACGACGGCGACGGTGGCGGCCGGGGGAGTGGCGGCGGCCGGAGAGGTGACGGTGGTGGCGGCCGAGAGGAATATGGGAGTGTCGCCGCCCCGCCGCGTCGCGAGCGCAGCGACGAGAGCCCCGCTGACGGCGGGAACGGCGGTGTCGGCGAGCGCGCCAACGAGGCTTCGTTCGACGCCTACTGGGACGAGCGCACGCGCGACGAGTTCGGCGACCTCGGTCCGAGTGGCGGAGGCGGCGGCCGCGATGGAGGCGGGGGTCGCGATGGAGGCGGTGGCCGCGGCGAAGGCGGAGGTGGTCGCGACGGCGGCGGCCGGGGCGGCGGGGGAGCCCGTCGGCGTGGCGGGCGGGGACGCGGTCGCCCGCCGAGCCCCTGAGCGCCACCCCGACGGAGGCTTCAAGCCGGAAGCCTCACGTGCCGATCACCAAGCGATGAGCGTCGTCCGATCCCGCCTCGATTCGGGCGTGCGCGTCGTCACCGAGGCCATGCCGTCGCTGCGGTCGGTGTCGGTGGGCTTCTGGGCGGGCGCCGGCTCGCGCGACGAGCCCAACGAGCTCCACGGCGCGAGTCACTTCCTCGAGCACCTGCTCTTCAAGGGCACCGAGCGGCGCAGCGCCCACGACATCGCGGACGCGGTCGAAGCGGTGGGCGGCGACATGAACGCGTTCACCACCCAGGAGCTGACCGCCTTCTACGTGCGCGTCCCCGACGTTCACCTCGACCTCGCACTCGACATCCTTGCAGACGTGTTCTGGGCACCGGCGATCCGTCCCGACGAGCTCGAGGCGGAACGCCAGGTGATCCTGGAGGAGATCCGGATGCGCGACGACGCACCCGACGAACTCGTGCACGACCTGTTCGCGGCGGCGCAGTTTCCCGGTCACCCGCTCGGCCGAGAGGTGCTCGGCACGCGGTCGTCCGTCGCCGTGATGACCCGCGACGGGGTCGCCGGATACCACCAGCGCCACTACGTACCGGAGTCGCTCGTGGTCGCCGCGGCCGGGAACCTCGACCACGACCACGTCGTCGCGCGCGTCGCCGAGCTCAGCCCCACCAGTGCAATGGGTGCGCCGGTGCGCGAGGCTATTGCCGAGGGCGCACCGCCGCAGCCGCTCGCCTTCGTCACCCGCCCGACCGAGCAAGCCCACGTCGTGCTCGGGTGCCGGGGGATCGCCCGTAACGACCCCGGCCGCTACGCGCTCGCCGTCCTCAACCAGGTGCTGGGCGGCGGCATGTCGTCACGCCTGTTCCAGGAGGTGCGGGAGCGGCGCGGCCTCGCCTACTCCGTCTACTCCTACCGGGCGAGCTTCACCGAGACCGGTTCGCTCGCGGTCTACGTCGGGACGGCGCCCGAGCGCGTCGACGAGGCCCTGGACGTGATTCACGCCGAGCTCGACCGGCTCGTCGCCGACGGCGGTGTCACCGACCGGGAGCTCGACGCGGCCAAGGGCCACCTTCGCGGGTCGCTGGCCCTGTCGCTGGAGACGTCGATGAGCCGGATGCACCGCATCGGGTCGAGCGAGCTGACGCTCGGTGAGATCCCCACGCTCGACGAGGTGACGGCGCGGATCGACGCGGTGGGGGCCGACGACATCGGTCGGCTCGTCGACCGCTTGCTCGCCGGCACCGCCCGCACGCTCGCGGTGGTCGGCCCGTTCGAGGAACACGACCTCCAGACGCGCGTAGCGTGACGAAGCCGGGGTCGCGGCCCCGCCCGCGCCATGGCGCGGTGGGGTCGCTGTGGCATCCTGGAGTCGTCTCCCGCCGCGCGCACCAAACGTGAAGAAGACCCCCACCGTCCTCGTCACCCTGCTCGCCGTCGTCATGTTCGGCGGCGTGCTCATCGGTGGCTGCCTCGCCCTCCTCGCGAGCGGTGCCCGGGTCTTGGCGACGGCGCACCACTACACCGGCGAGCAGGCCGAGCTCGACACGCTGGCACAGCGCACCACTGTCTTCGATGCCAACGGCGCGCAGATCGGGCTGCTGGGCAAGCAGGACCGTCAACCCGTGCAATACGAGGAGATCCCTCAGGGCGTCATCGACGCGGTGATCGCCATCGAGGACCAGACCTTCTGGGAGAACCAGGGCGTCGACATCGGCGGAGCGTTCCGGGCGCTGGTGGAGAACGTGACCGAGGGCGGGATCCAGCAGGGCGGGTCGACCATCACCCAGCAGCTCGTGAAGAACCGCGTCCTCGACTCCGAGCGCAACCTCGATCGCAAGGTACGCGAGATCGTCCTCGCGTACCGTCTCGACGAGAGCTACACCAAGGAGCAGATCCTCGAGGAGTACCTGAACACCGTCTACTTCGGGCAGGGCGCCTACGGGATCAAGGCGGCGGCGGAGCGCTTCTTCGGCAAGAACCTCGAGCAGCTCACGTTGTCGGAGGCGGCGCTGCTCGCCGGGGTGATCTCCAACCCCGAGGGTGCCAACCCGTTCACCAACCCGGAGCGGGCCGAGCAGCGCCGCGATGCCGTGCTCGACGCCGAGGTCGACGTCGGTTACATCACGCGGGCCGAGGCGCGCTTCGCCGGGGCTGCGCCGCTGCCGCTGGTCCCGACCCGGGGCGAGCTCCGTCCGACGAGCACGTTCGTCGACGAGGTGCAGAGCCGGCTCTTCGACGACCCGCGCCTCGGCGAGACCGCCGCCGAGCGCCAGGCCGCGGTGCTGGGCGGCGGGCTGAAGGTGTACACGACGCTCGATCCCGCCATGCAGCTCCAGGCCGAGGAATCGGTGGCGAACGGTCTCACGGGCGCGACGGCCGGTTTCACCGCCGCGCTGGTGGCGATCGACCCGGCGACGGGCGCGGTGCGCGCCATGGTGAACGGCCAAGGGTTCGCCGACTCGCAGTTCAACATCGTCACCGACGGGGCGGGCCGGCAGATGGGCTCGACGTGGAAGGTGATGACGCTCGCGACCGCGCTCGCCAACGGGTACTCGCCCAACGACAAGGTCGACGGCTCGTCGCCGTGCCGGGTGCCGTTCTTCGACGGCGAGACCCGCAACTCGGAGGGCGGGGGGAGCGGCACGATCCGGTCAGCCACCACCGGCTCGGTGAACTGCGCCTACGTCCGCATCTCGACGAGCGTCGGCATCGACAAGGTCATCGCCATGGCACAGCGGATGGGGATCCGCGACAACGTGGAGGGTCGACCCGTCTCGGACGACTGGGACGTCCTCACCCTCACCCTGGGCACGATCGAGGCGACGCCGCTCGAGATGGCGACGGTGGCGTCGACGCTCGCGTCGGGGGGCGTGCAGCACGATCCCGTGTTCGTGGCGCGCGTGGAGGCGCCCGACGGCACGGTGCTCATCGACGACGCCGCGCCGGCCGGCGACCGTGTGCTCCCCGAAGACGTCGCCGCTTGCGTGACCGACGTGCTGCACGGCCCGCTCGGCCCGGGCGGCACCGCCAGCGGCAAGACGCCGCCGGGCCGCGACGCCGCCGGGAAGACCGGGACGACCGACGAGGAGGCCGACGCCGCCTTCATCGGCTATACGCCCGAGCTGGCGGCGTTCGTGTGGCACGGCTCGCCGGCCGGCAACCTCCCGGGCGCCGGGTTCGGCGGCGAGATCCCCGCCACCATCTGGAACGAGTTCATGACCGGTGCGTTGGAGGGCACGCCCGCGACGACCTTCCCGGAGCCGACGCTGCGCTGTGAGATCCCGGCCAAGCGCGTCGATGAGCTGAAGGGCCGCATCGACCTCCCTCAGCCGCCACCGACGACCCCGACCCCGACCCCGACCCCGACGAGCCCGGTGCCGCCAGCGACCGGGACGCCGGCGCCCGCCCCCGCGCCGGCGCCCGCCCCGCGGCCCCCGACGCCCACCGCGCCGGTGCCCGCACCCGGCGGCGGTCCGCCGGACAACGACTGATTCGCCGCGTCGTTCTCCGTTTGCGTCGCTGAGGGACAAATAATGGACCTATGCGATGCCAAGACCAGCGCATGCGATGGCGCGCCTAGCATCACGGTGATGGCATCCGAGGCGAGCAGCGCCGCGACCACGCTCGAGACGCTGCTCGACCTCCAGGGGCACGACCTCAACCTCGACCGGCTCCGGCACCTTCGCGACGGGCTCCCCGAGCGGGCCCGGCTCGCCGAGCTTGACCACCAGCTTGGCGCGGTCGATCAGCAGCGGGCCGTGGTGGGGGCGCAACGTGACGAGGTCGCGGGGCAAGAGTCCCGCCTCGACGACGAGGCGTCGTCACTCGAAGCGCGCGCCGCGGCCGAGGAGGCCCGTCTCTACTCCGGCGAGGTGAGCTCGCCCAAGGAGCTCCAGGCAATGCAGCGCGACATCACCCAGCTTCGGCGCCAGCGCGCCAAGCTCGAGGACCGCGAGCTCGAGCTGATGGAGCGGCGCGAGGCCCTAGACGCCCAGCTCGCAGTGCTCGGCGCCGCGGTCGAGTCGGCTCGAACCCAGTCCACCGCAGTGCAGGAGCGCCTCGCGGAGCAGCAGCGCGATCTCGACGCCGAGATCGCCGGGGAGGAGTCCGCCCGGGCCGGCCGGGCCGAGCAGCTCGAGGGCGGGCTGCTTGCAGACTACGAGCGACGGCGCGCGCTGGCACATGGGGTGGGTGCGGCCCGGCTCGTCGGCGGCACGTGCCAGGGGTGCCACCTCTCCATCCCGGCGATCGAGGCCGAGCAGGTGCGACGGGCGGAGCCGGGCACGATCGCCCACTGCGACAACTGCGGCGCCATCCTCGTGCCGTGACCCGCATCCGGTGACCCAAATCCCGTGACTGGGCCCGCCCGTGTGCTGGTGTACGCGGACGGCGGCGCGCGCGGCAACCCCGGGCCGGCGGCGATCGGCGCGGTGGTGCTCGATCCTGCGACTGATCCGCCGACCCTCTTGGCGACGGTCAGTGAGTGCATCGGTGTCGCCACCAACAACGTCGCCGAGTACCGGGCGGTGATCGCGGGGCTCGCCGCGGCCCGGTCCGTCGGTTCACGCGCACTGTCGCTGCGGGCGGACTCGCTGCTCGTCATCCGCCAGCTCGAAGGGGCGTACCGGGTGAAGAAGGCCCACCTGCGCCCGCTGTACGAAGAGGCGCGGGCGCTGCTCGGCGCGTTCGACGAGGTCGACCTCGCGCACGTCCCGCGGGAGCAGAACGTCGAGGCGGACGCGCTCGTGAACGCCGCGCTCGACCGGCGGTAGCGGTGCTGCTCTGGTACCTGTGCATGTCGGTCGTGCTCGTGCACGTCGTGTTCCGTAGCTCCGGGATCGACTACCGGCTGGTCGGGCTCGGCGCGCTGCTCCCGCTCGTGGTCGACGCACCGCTGCGCCGCCTGGCGTACGGGCACAGCCTGCTTGTCGGAATCGCGCTGCTCACGGTCGTGATGCTCGGCACGGTGGGACGCTCCCGACTCCTGCGCCGCCGCCTGCTGTGCCTGCCGATCGGGTACCTGTGCGGACTGGTGCTGTCGGGAGCGTGGGTCGCCGCCTCCGTCTTCTGGTGGCCGTTCCTCGGCGCGCTTCCCGACGAGCCATTGCTGGCGCCGTTCGCGGTCGTCGCGCTCGAGGAAGCTGCCGGGCTGGCCGCGAGCGCATTCGCGGTGAGCCGCTTCGGGCTCGGCGGACGGGCGGCGCGCTCCGTGTTCCTTCGGACCGGCCGGCTGCGCGAGGTCGCGCGCCGGTGAGGCGTGCGACCCAGGAGATCATCCTGGTGCGCCACGGCGAGACCGAAGCCAACCGGGCGG
>Ga0136613_10000653_pt1 | contig 16395 bp, 18 predicted proteins | sample AntDrymUQ2722106_2_FD_106649 | JGI IMG/M metagenome (GOLD analysis project Ga0136613, IMG submission 106649) | Polar desert sand microbial communities from Dry Valleys, Antarctica - metaG UQ272 (21.06) | ecosystem: Environmental > Terrestrial > Soil > Desert | place: Antarctica: Dry Valley... | reverse complement strand
CTCGGCCGCTACGCCGGAGGGAGCCGGGAGAACGGCGCTGCCGTCGCGTCGCTCGTCCTCGGGATCGTCAGCCTGGTCATCCCGTTCGTCGCGGTCGTAGGAGGCCCAATCGGCTTCGTGGCAGGGGTGATGGGGCGCCGGAGAGCCCAACGGGGCGCGAGGCACGGCGGCCTTGCGACTGCAGGGATCGTCCTTGCGATCGTGGCGTTCCTCGTCTGGGTTGTCGTTGCTCTCGTCGTCTTGGCCGGAACGGCCGTGAGCGGCGGCGGCGGCGACATCGGCCGGCCGGTCCCCGTCGAGACCGTCCCGCTTCCGTAGGAGGGATTGGCGGAACGGTGCTCAGTCTGCGCTCCGCCAAACCCTCCTAACTACGACCGGGGGTGCGACCGGTCGTAGACGCGGCGCAGGCGTTTCGCGTCGACATGGCTGTACACCTGCGTGGTCGAGAGCGACGAGTGCCCGAGGAGCTCCTGGATCGTTCGCAGGTCGGCACCGCCCTCGAGGAGGTGCGTGGCGAACGCGTGACGGAGCCGGTGGGGGTTCGGGAGGACACGGCGGAGCGTCGAGGTGTCGAGCGGCCGCCCGCGCACCGAGAGAAAGAGCCGATCCTCCGCCCCGCGCGCTAGTGAGGGCCGGCCGCGCTCGAGGTACGCGCGAAGCCGAAACGACGCCTCCTCGCCGAGCGGCACGACGCGCTCCTTCCCTCCTTTGCCCCGCACCCGCACGAGCTCTGCCTCGAAATCGACGTCGGCCAGCTCGAGGTCGGCCGCCTCCTGGGCACGCAAGCCGGCCGAGTAGACGAGCTCGAAGAGCGCGCGATTCCTGAGCGCGAGCGGCTCGTCTCCGGAGAGTGCGTCGAGGAGCGAGTTCGTCTCGGCCGGCTGCGGAGCGTGGGGGAGGCGCCGGCGCTTGCGGCCGCCGAGGGCGAGATCGGGCACGCGGGCGGGCCCGAGCGAGGCGCGAAGGAGCGAGCGGACGGCCGCGAGCTTGCGCGCGAGCGTGTTCGAAGCGAGCTTGCGCGGCGTGCGACCCGGCCGGTCGGCGCCGAGCTCGGCGGCATACGCGGCGAAGGCGCGCGCGTCCACCTCGTCGAGGCCGATCCCCCGGCGGCGGAGCCACGCTGCGAACTCCATGAGGTCGGCTCGGTAGGCCTTCTGCGTCGAGCGCGCGAGCGCAGGGCTCTCGAGGAATGTCTCGATCGTGCGCGTCGTGTCCACACGTTCGGGTTCCGCCCGGGTCGGGCCGATCCTCCCGGGGCCTGCGTACGCTGCCGGCGTGCGCCTTCGCCTCGCCCTCAAGGATCTGGTCGTTGCGAGCTGGCCGGCTGACCCCGGCGCGATCCGGGCGACGGTCTTTCCGGGCCTCGAGCCTGCGACCATCGAGGGGCGACTCCTGGTCTCGCTCGTCGGGCTGCGATTCGCCGGCGGACGGCTGGGCCCGATCCGGGTCCCGCCCTTCGCGCAGCTGAACGTCCGTACCTATGTGCGGTACGCCGATGAGCCGGCCGTGTACTTCCTGCGCTCCTACGTCACGCCGGGCGGCCTGGGCGGGGCGCTCTTCGGTGTGCCCCTTCGCGCGGCCCGGATGCGGCTTCGGCCGGGCCATGCCGACGTTCCGGCCGCAGGCTTCTCGCTCGCCTATCGACCGGCCGAGCCGGGGGAGCCGCCAGAGCTCGGACGCCACGAGCTCGGCCTCTTCGAGGCGGCCGGCCTGCGCCAGTTTCGGATCGCACGGGAGGCCGCGGAGTGGCGCCGCGCAGAAGCGAGCGGGACGCCGCGAGCCGACGTCCTCCGATCCTTCGGCTTCGAGCCCGCCGGCGCGCCGGACGTCTACGTCGCGACGGGCGGCTCGTTCGTCGTCGAGGTGCCGCCTCGAAAGAGCTCCTCCAGCCGCTCGCGGCGATAGTCGAAGATCTCGTCCAGCCAGGGCCCGACGAAGGCCCGCTGGACGTGGCGCGCGAGCGGCCCGCCGGGGACGCGGTAGCGCACGTGGTCGAACACCTCGGTCCCGTCCGGCACCGGGAGGAACCGGTGCGTGTGAATCCAGAGCGGGTACGGCCCCGCCACCTGGACGTCGGTGAACGAGCGCGGCGCGACCACCTCCGCGATCTCGGTACGCCAGCCGACCGGGAGGCCGAAGAGGCGCAGGCGATAGCGAAGGGTGGAGCCGCGCTCGAGCCGGCCTGGCGCCTCCACGATCCGAAAGCGAAGCCAGGGCGGCGTGATCGCCTCGAGGTTCCGCGGCTCCGTGAAGAAGGCGAAGACCTGGTCCGGAGGGGCCGGAAGGATCTGCGTGCGCAGCAGCTCGAACTCGGTCGCCGGTGCCCGGGGCATACGATTACGCCAGTTTGTCGCCTAGAACCGGGCGGGAAGGAAGGGACGGCATGACGATCACGACTAGCGCTCACGGTCTCGAGGAGCACGGCCTCAATCCGAGCGGCCGCATCTTCCGCAACCCGACGACGTCGCTTCTCTGCACCCACGCGCTTCGCCGGGGCGAGGCGACCCTCGCCGAGGGCGGGCCGCTGGTCGTCGACACAGGCAGGCACACCGGGCGCTCGCCCAAGGATCGCTTCGTAGTCCGCGAGCCCGGCTCGGAGGAGCGGATCGCCTGGGGCGACGTCAACCAGCCGCTCGACGAGGCGAGCTTCGAGGGGCTGCGGGAAAAGGTGGTCGGCCACCTCGACAACGGCGACCTCTACGTGATCGACGCCTTCGCGGGAGCCGATCCGTCGCATCGCCTCGGCGTTCGCGTCGTCACCTACTCGCCGTGGCACGCCCTCTTCGCCAAGACGCTCTTCATCGAGCCATCGGCGGACGAGCTCGAGGAGCACCGCGCCGACGCGCTCGTGCTGCACGCGCCGGCCGTTCACGCCGACCCGGAGACGGACGGCACGCGCACCGAGACCTTTGTCGTGCTGCACCCGACGCGCGGAGAGGTCGTGATCGGCGGAACCGAGTACGCGGGCGAGATCAAAAAGTCGATCTTCACGGTCATGAACGACCGGCTTCCGCTCGAGGGCGTCTTTCCGATGCACTGCTCGGCCAACGTCGGTGAAGACGGCGACGTCGCGGTCTTCTTCGGCCTCTCCGGTACCGGCAAGACGACGCTCTCGGCTGACCCGGGCCGCCGCCTGATCGGCGACGACGAGCACGGCTGGGGCGACTCGGGCGTCTTCAACATCGAGGGCGGCTGCTACGCCAAGGTGATCCAGCTCTCGGCCGAGGCCGAGCCGCAGATCTACCGGACGACGCACACCTTCGGGACGGTGCTCGAGAACGTCGTCGACGAGGGCGGAGTGCTCGACCTCGACGACGACTCGAAGACGGAGAACACGCGCGGCGCCTACAAGCTCGAGCAGATCGAGAACGCGCTCCCGGAGAAGCGCGCCGGGCATCCGAGCTCGGTCGTCTTCCTGACCGCGGACGCCTTCGGGATCCTGCCGCCGATCGCCCGTTTGACCCGCGAGGAGGCGATGTTCTACTTCCTGACCGGGTTCACGGCGAAGCTCGCCGGCACCGAGGTCGGGGTCAAGGAGCCGCAGCCGACCTTCTCCGCCTGCTTCGGCGCCCCGTTCCTGCCGCAGGATCCGAAGATGTACGCGCAGATGCTCGGCGACAAGCTCCGCGAGCACGACGCACAGGTCTGGCTCGTCAACACCGGCTGGACGGGAGGGGCGTTCGGCGAGGGCGAGCGGATGCCGATCCAGGCGACGCGCGCGCTCCTGCATGCCGCCCTCTCGGGAGCGCTGGACGACGTCCAGTACCGCGACGATCCGGTCTTCGGTTTCGAGGTGCCGCGCTCCGTCCCCGGCGTCAACCCGTCGCTGCTCGACCCGCGCGGCACCTGGGCCGACCCGAGCGCCTACGACGAGAAGGCGCTCGCCCTCGCGAAGAAGTTCCAGGAGAACTTCGCCGAGTTCGCCGACCCGGAATCGGACGTGGCGAAGGCCGGGCCACGGGTTTAGCCGAAGCGCGGTCTCGACGACTTGAAGACCGCGGCGAACCGCTCTAGGTTCCCGTGTGTGGTGAGGCGCAGGACGCGGACAATGATCCCGTGGGCAGTCGCTGCTGCTCTGATCTGCCCCGGAGGAGCAGTGGCCGGAGACCTCGGCCGGGGCCCGACGAAGCTCTTCGACGTCAAGTTCAGCGTGGTCGGGGAATACCGCTGGACCGCGGACGAGACGATCTCCAACCCGTCGTGCGCGGTCACGTACTCGGGCTCAGGCGGAGCGGATGTGAGCGCCAAGGGGACGGCGCCCTACCGCTACCAGCGGCGGCGAGACTGGCCGACACCCCGGCTGCCACGGCTGAATGCCACGATGAAGCTCAGCAGGGGAGGGTCGCTCTCTGCGACTGAGGTATGTCACCCCGACGAAGGGGGGACGTCGATGCAGACCGCCCAGGCGGGTGGCTGTGGCGGAATCACGAAGAGGATCAAGCTCGATCCGCGGCCGACGCACGCGTGGAACCCGCGGCGTGGCCGGTGGGAGATCTTCGTCGATGCGCTCAGCGTCGCGGGCTCTGCGTACGAGCGAACCTGGCGGTTGTTCGATCCATGCCCACTCAGCGCGAACCCCGGGAGATGGATGGTCGACTGGCCAAGGTGGGGGCCCTCGACCGGTTTCTCCGCAGGCTATGAGCGGCTCGTCCTGACCGAGCGCGAGCTGATGCGCAAGCGCATCATTCGCCTGGTCGGCTCCTACAAGGAGTCCGGTCGCCTCCGTCAACATCCCCTTCCGGCGATCGGCGACTGGTCGGTCACGACGCACTACCGCGTTCTCATCTGCGCGAAGAGCGCAGGCGGTTGCGGCAACCGCCAGCCGTAGCTGTTACGGCGCGCCGGCCGGTGTCGGTGAGATAGCGTCTCCAGCGGTGGACGCCCAGCACGACGTACTCGTCGTCGGTGCCGGCTGTGCCGGCATGCGCGCCGCGATCGAGGCCTTCGACGCGGGCGCGGATGTCGCACTTCTCTCGAAGATCCACCCCGTTCGCTCGCACTCCGGCGCGGCCGAGGGCGGGATCAACGCGGCGCTCGGGAACGCCTCCGAGGACGATCCGGAGAAGCACGCCTTCGACACGGTCAAGGGCTCGGACTACCTGGGCGACCAGGACGCGATCCAGGTCCTCTGCGACGAGGCGCCCGGAGACGTCTACCAGCTCGAGCACTGGGGCGCGGTCTTCTCTCGCACCGAGGACGGCAAGATCGCCCAGCGCCCGTTCGGCGCCGCGGGCGAGCCCCGGACTGCCTACGCGGCCGACATCACCGGCCATGTCCTCGTCCATGTGCTCTACGAGCAGGTGATGAAGCGCGACATCCTGACCTACGAGGAGTGGTTTGCCTGGAAGCTCGTCGAGAACGACGGGCGCTGCCAGGGCGTGATCGCCTGGGACATCGTGAACGGCGGCCTGAAGACGATCGGCGCGAAGACGGTCATCCTCGCCACGGGCGGGGCCGGGAAGCTCTACCAGGGCACGACGAACGCGTACTCCTGCACCGGCGACGGGATGACGATGGCGCTTCGCCTGGGTGTCCCGCTCAAGGACATGGAGATGATGCAGTTCCACCCGACGACGCTCTCGCCGACGGGGGTGCTGATCACCGAGGGATGCCGCGGAGAGGGCGCCTACCTCCTGAACTCGGAGGGTGAGCGCTTCCTCAAGGACTACGCGCCGAACGCGATGGAGCTTGCCTCGCGCGACGTCATCTCGAGGGCCGAGCAGACCGAGATCGACGAGGGCCGCGGGGTCGACGGGAACGTGCTCCTCGACCTGCGCCACCTCGGCGCGGACAAGATCAACGACCGGCTGCACGGCACACGCGAGCTCTCGATGGTCTTCGCGGGAGTCGACCCGATCTTCGACCCGATCCCGGTCCGGCCGGGGGCGCACTACCACATGGGCGGCGTCGAGACCGACCTTTTCGGCCTGACCGCGCTCGAGGGGCTCTACGCGGCCGGCGAGTGCGCGTGCGTCTCCGTGCACGGCGCGAACCGTCTCGGCGGGAACGCGCTCACGGAAACGGTCACGTTCGGCAAGCGCGCCGGTGCCGCGGCGGCCGAGTGGGCTCTCACCCATACGACGGTCGCGCTTCCGGAGAGCGCCGTGGCAGATGCCGAGCGCGAGCTGGGAGCACTCCTCGGCCGCTCGACCGGTGAGCGCCCGCATGAGATCCGCGACGAGATGGCGAAGACGATGCACGAGAACTTCGGCGTTTTCCGCCGCGAGGAGCTGATGCGCGAGCAGGGCGAGATCATTGGGAGCCTCCGCGAGCGCTACGAGCGCGTGACCGTCGACGACAAGGGCACGGTCTTCAACAACGACGTGACGCAGGCGCTCGAGCTCGGCTTTCTCCTCGAGCTCGCGGCCTGCATGGTCGAGGCGGGCCTCGCGCGGAAGGAGAGCCGCGGCGCCCACGCGCGCCCGTACGACTATCCCGACCGGGACGACGAGAACTACATGCGCCACACGCTCGTGAGCTGGAACGGCTCGGGGCCGCAGCTCGGCTGGGCTCCCGTCAGGGTGACGAAATGGGAACCGCAGGAGAGGAAGTACTGATGCGGCGCCTCCTGCTCGCACTCTTCCTCGCCGGCTGCTTCCTGGGCGCGGCGGCATGCGGAGGCAACGACGAGGGAGGGGCCGTCGCGACGAGCACCGGCGCAGAGGCCGAGGACGGCGCCGGGCCTGGCACCGCAGTCGAGGACACGGTCGCGGCCGGCACCGCGAGGTTCGAGATCGTCGCGACGATCGAGACCGGAGGCAAGGAGCTCGACCTCGACGCGAAGGGGGAGACGAATCTCGGGGAAGACCGCACGCGGATGGACATCGACTTCAGCGCGCTGGCGGAAGTCGCCGGCGGAGGTGAGGCGGCCGATCCGGCGTTGTACCGGGGGGAAGCGATCTACGACGGCGAGGTTCTCTACATCCGCCTGCCCGCCCTTACCGCTGCGCTCCCCGAGGAGGTGGACTGGCTGCGCGTCGACGCGAGCACGCTGGCGGAGCAGGCCGGCCAGCAGTTCAACGCGCCCGACCCAACGGAGTTCATCCGCTTCGTCGACGCGATGAAGGACGCGGAGGAGGTTGGCGAGGAGGAGATCCGCGGAGATCAGACCACGCACTTCCGCGGGACCGTTGCCGTCTCGGATCTTGCCGCGGCTGCGACCGAAGAGGATCGGGCCGAAGCGACCTCGTTCGCGGAGCGCCTCGAGGCCGCCGGCGTCGAGTCGTTTCCGCTTGACCTCTGGCTCGATGAGGAAAACCGCGTTCGCCAACTGCGGGTCGAGTACGAGGCGCAGCAGGAGGGCACCGAAGTGCGCCTCCTCACCGTGGTCGAGCTCTTCGACTACGGTGAGGAGGCTGACATCGAGCCCCCACCCGCGAATGAGGTCACGAACTTCGACGACATTGCCGGCCGCGGGGCCGAGGAAACCGAGCACAGCGAGCCCTGAGGCTAGTGCCCCTCCAAGCAATACAAGCCCGTCCCTCGCCCGCGATCACGCGGCGCCAGAATCCGCCCTCGTCCTTGTCAAGGCAGCCAGCCTTGCCTGCGGACGAGTGCGGCTCCTGGCTTGGTGCTCGCGACCGAGGAATCGGGCAGCATTACCTGGAGAGGCACTGATGGACGTCGCCCTGAAGATCTGGAGGTACGACCCCGAGACGGGAGATCGCGCCCTGAAGCGCTACGAGGTCGAGGCGCCCGAGTGGGCCTGCCTGCTTGACGTCCTGGACATCGTCAAGGATCAGGTCGACGGCACGCTCGCCTATCGCAAGAGCTGCCGGATGATGATCTGCGGCTCCTGCGGCATGCGGATGGACGGCCGCGCCATCCTCGCCTGCAAGGAGCGCATGAAGCCGATCGTCGACCGCGGCCACGTCCCGGTCATCTCCGCGATGGGGAACATGCCGATCGTCAAGGACCTCGCCGTCGACATGGGCCCGTTCTGGCAGAAGATCCGAGCCATGAAGCCCTGGCTCGAGCCGGGTTACGAGGAGTACCCCGAAGGCGGCTCGGAGTTCCGCCACTCGCAGGAGCAGATGAACCCGATCCACAAGGAGGCGCTCTGCATCATGTGCGGTTGCTGCGTCTCCGAGTGCAACTCGATGGAGGCCGACCCGGAGTTCCTCGGGCCGGCGGCGCTCGCCAAGGGGTTCCGCTTCGTCGGCGACCCGCGCGACCAGAAGAAGATCGACCGGCTCGAGCTCTACAACTCCGAGCACGGGATCTGGGACTGCACGCGCTGCTACTTCTGCAATGAGCGCTGCCCCAAGGGCGTCGACCCGCGCGACGCGATCGCGAAGCTCGGCGCCGAGTCGATTAAGGAAGGCATCGACCGGGACATGGGCGCGAAGCACGCGAAGTGGTTCGTCCGCTCGGCCGTCACGACGGGCTGGCTCCGCGAGACCGAGCTCGTCCCGAAGACCCAGGGTCTCGTCTCGGCGATCAAGGAGACCAAGTTCGCGATCTCGCTGGCCAAGAAGGGCAAGGTGCCGCCGCCCTTCCCGCCGCACGTCGCCGACAAGCAGCACGAGGCGCGGATGCTCCGCGACCTCATCTCGACCCAAGGGCGTGACGGCGCACTTGGGCACGTCCAGGGCGAGCGGGCGCTCTCGCGGATCGAGCACGCGGTCATGGAAGACCCGGAGAGCGCGGGCCGGCGCCGCGACGTACCCGAGATCACGCCGGGCGAGGCGCCAGTGAACCGCGACATTGGGGAGCAGCCGTGAGCGAAGTGATCCGCCAACCCCGGGCCGGACATGTCCGGCCCCTACAGGGGACGCGGCGATGAGGGTCGCGTACTACAAAGGTTGCCTGGCGTCCCTGTCCGCGAAGGAGCTCGACACCTCGACGCAGGCGCTCGCTCCGATGCTCGGGCTCGAGCTCGAGGAGCTCGACGCGGTCACCTGCTGCGGCGCGGGCGACATCCACGAGGCCGAGCCCGACTACTACCTCCACCTGAACGCGCGGATCCTCGCGTACGCCCAGGCGACCGGGGCGGACACGCTGATGACGATCTGCAACGTCTGCACGCTGAACCTACGCCAGGCGAACCACATGCTCCAAAACGACGAAGCGCTCCTCGCACGTGTGAGCCAGAACCTCGAAAAGGTGGGCGCGCCGCCGTACTCGGGCGGCGTCGAGGTCCGCCACTTCCTCTGGATGGTCGCCGACGACTACTACGACGAGCTGAAGGTCGTCGCGCACAAGGGCCTGAAGGGCCTCAAGGTCGCCCCCTTCTACGGCTGCCAGATCCTGCGACCCTCGAAGCTCATGGGCTTCGAGGATCCCGACCGGCCCTGGTCGCTCGAGGCGATCATCGACGCGTGCGGCGGCGAGGCGATCGACTACCCGGCGAAGATCAAGTGCTGCGGCTTCCCGATCATCCAGGCCCGCGAGGAGACGGCGCTCGGCGAGCTCATCCAGCCGATCGAGCAGGCGATGGAGGCCGGAGCGGATGCGATGGTCACGCCGTGCCCGCTCTGCCACCTCTCGCTGGACGCCTGGCAGCAGAAGCTCGAGGCGCAGACAGGCCGCGCCTTTCGCATGCCGATCCTTCACCTCTCGCAGCTGATCGGCGTCGCCGCCGGGCTCGAGAAGTCGGAGCTCCGCTTCCGCCGACACGTCGTCTCGATGGAGCCCGTGCTCTCGAAGCTTGAGGGCCCGTCCTAGGAGTTCCAAAGTAGTCCGGCCCGGCTCGCATCAGCGAAAACCGGGCCGGCTTGCCCCTCCAGGAAAGAAGACGGCGGGCGGGTGAGGATCTTGCGGCGACCGGTGCGCCGATTCGCGCTAGGAGCGGGAATCCTGGGTGGAGCGGCCGCCGCCTGGGGGCTCTTCGAGGCCCGCTGGGTCGAGCTCCGCGAGCTGGAGCTTCCGCTCGGGGGGCTTCCGCAGGAGCTCGACGGGTTCCGCGTCCTTCATCTCTCCGACCTCCACCTCGGGACGCTCTCGCCGGCGGGCGCTGCGCTCGACCAGGCGGTTGACTGGGCGAACATGCGCCCGCCCGACCTCGTCGCGGTGACCGGCGACCTCGTGCGCAGGCCCGGCGGCGGGGAGAAGCTCGAGGAAGCTTTCGGACGGCTCGAGTCGCGCCACGGGATCTACGCCGTCCTGGGAAACCACGACGTGGATGACTCGCGCGACCCGTTCATCCAGCCGGCGGATCTCGCGGATCTCGATGCGGCGGGCGTGACGCTCCTGCGTGACGACGAGCGAACGATCGAGGTGGGCGCGGCGCGGATCCAGGTCGTGGGCGTGGAGCCTGCGGCCTACAAGGAGGGACGGTCCCGTCCGGTGGAGCGCGCGGACCCGGAGGCGGCGCTTCGCATCCTCCTCTGCCACTACCCCGAGATCGTCCGCCGCCTGCCTCGCGGCGTCTTCGACCTCGTCCTCGCCGGCCATTACCACGGCGGCCAGATCTGCCTCCCGACGCCCTGGGGCAGGCTGCGCCTGAAAGACCTGCGCGGCACGTACTGGGAGGGGCTCTTCGCCACGGAGGCGGCCGCGCTCCACGTCTCGCGGGGCCTCGGCACGAGCTTCGTCCCGTTTCGGGTGCTCGCCCGGCCCGAGGCCACCATGTTCACGCTCCGCGCGTCAAACTGAGCAAGTGCTCCTCCGAGCGATGCACGCCCGCCCCCGACCCGCGATCACGCTGTGCCAGGCACCGCCCTCGCCCTTGCCAAGGCATCCAGCCTTGGCTGCGGACGATTGCGGCCCCTGGCTTGGTGCTCGCGGCCCGGGAATCGAGCAGCATCACCCGAAGGAGCACTAGTGGGCTACCGCCTCCACCCGGTCAACACGATCTCGATCCGCCACGCGCCGCCTCCGTGCGTCGAGTGCGTGTTCTGGCAGGGCCGCCAGGGCCGCACGGTGGACAAGACCCGCTGGGCGGAGAAGGTCGAAGACGAGTGGGGGGCGTGGGGGACGCTCTACTTCGGCGAGGAGGAGCGGGTGCTCGGCTTCATCCAGTGCGGGCCCTCGGAGTTCTTCCCGCGCGGAGACGACCTTCCGGCAGGCCCGCCGTCGCGCGACGCCGTCCTCATCGCCTGCGCCTACCTGGTCGACCTGGGGAGCCCCTGGGTCATGCAGAGCCTCTTCCTCTCGGTGATCGGCGAGGCGCGAGACCGCGGCGTCAGGGCGATCGAGACCTTCGGCTACCGCTATCCGGAAGGCGAGAGCGGCTACGAGCGCTTCTTCGTCCATCGGACGATCTTCCCGAGCGACTTCCTCGCCGACTTCGGCTTCTACCCGGTGCGCTGGGACGGCCGCGTCGCGCTCGCCCGACTGGAGCTCGGTGGCCTGCAGCCGGCCATGGAGGGCACCCGCGCGAAGGTCCTGCGCCAGATGAAGGAGGCCTTTACGCCGGCTCCGGTGCCCCAGCGCCCTGTCTAGTACCGGGCCCCGAAGGCCAATTGCGCAGCCAACGCCCTACTGCGACGATTGATCAATCTTCCCGCGGCGACCTGATCCGGCGATCGAACGCGAGGACGTAACGGCAATCATGGAATTCCTGATGCGGATGGACGCTAAGCTGGACGAGGCCCTTCTGTTCCTTCGAGATGGTGAGGACAATGGAGAAGAGCTGGAGTCCTGAGGACGAGGCGGCGCTCGAGGCGGACCTTGAGCGGGGCCCGGAGCTGCTCCGTGAGCGCTTGCTGCTTCGCTATGCCGAAGCCCGGCGGCGGCAAGAGGCGAGGGAACTACGTCGCGCCCGTCTTCGCCGCCTGTCGTTCGGCTTGCTAGGCCGCTAGCAGCCGCCGCGCGAGCAGCGACTCGGCGATCTGGATCGCGTTCAGCGCTGCGCCCTTGCGGAGGTTGTCGTTCACCACCCAGAGCGCGAGCCCATGCTCGGTGGTCGAGTCCCGGCGGATTCGGCCGACGAGCACCTCGTCGCGGCCGGCCGCGACGCGCGGCGTGGGGAGCTCGGCAAGCGCGACGTGCGGCGCATCCTCGAGCACCGCGCGGGCCTCCTCCGGCGAGAGCGCGTCGCGCGTCTCGACCCAGACCGCCTGCGCATGGCCGACGAGCACGGGGACGCGCACGCAGGTCGCGTGCAGCGGCAGCTCGGAGAGGCCGAGGATCTTCCGCGTCTCCGCTCGGAGCTTCCACTCCTCGCTGAACTCCTCGCCGTCGGAGTCCCAGTCCATTGCCAGGTCGGCCTCCAGCGGCTGCACGGCGCGCAGGCGCTCGATCCCCGCGTCGCCCGCGCCCGACATCGACTGGTAGGTGGCCAGGCGTACGCGCTCGAGCCCTACCGCCTCCTCGAGCGGCCCGAGGACGCAGGAGAGCTGGATGGCCGAGCAGTTCGGGTTCGCGACGATCGTGTCGCCGTTCAGGACGTCGTCGTTCACCCCCGCGACGACGAGCGGGATCCCGTCGGTGAGCCGGTAGGCGTCCGACTTGTCGATGCAGACGGCGCCGCCCTCGACGCCGTGCGGGACGAGCTCGCGGCTGGCGTCGGTACCAACGGAGAAGAAGAGGAGGTCGAGCCCGCCGGCGCGCAGAGACTCGGTCGTCGCCTCCTCGACCTCGAGGGTCTCGGAGCCGAAGCCGATCGTCTTTCCCGCCGAGCGGGCGCTCGCGAAGGCACGGACACGCTCGAAGCCGCGGGCGGCGAGAAGCTCCAGGGTGACGGTGCCGACGGCGCCTGTCGCGCCGACCACGCCGATCCGAACGTCACGCATGCTGGCGCTCCGCCGCGGGCTGACCGAGCTCGAACGCGTCGTGCAGGGCCTGGACGGCCCGCTCGACGCCGTCCTTGGAGACGAAGAAGGCGATCCGAATCGGAGAGGTGGCGACGAAGGAGGGCACGAGCCCGACGCCCTCGAGGGCTGCGAAGGCGCGCGCGGCGACCGCCGGGTGGCTGCGGAGCCCTGCACCGGCAACGCTCACCTTGCCGAGGTCGGTGTGCTCGGTGAAGTTCGCCTCCAACCTCCCGAGTGCGCCCTCCGCGTCGCCGCGATCCTCGAGCGGCGTCGAGAAGACCAAGGTCGTCCCGATCTGGATCAGGGTGTCGATGCTCATGCCCGTCCCGGCGACGGCAGCGAAGAAGGTTCCGGGGTCGAGGTCACGCACTTCGAACACCGCCTCGTCGACGGTGTGCGTGACGCCGGAGATCATGGCCTTCTCGAGCATTCGTTCGTCCTCCTCGCGGATCCACGTCCCGTCCTCGCCCGTGAACGTCGAGCGAACGTGGAGCTGCACCCCGTGATTTCGCGCGAACTCGACCGAGCGTAGCTGGAGCACCTTCGCGCCCGAGGCCGCCATCTCGAGCATCTCCTCGTAGCTCACGGCATGGAGCTTGCGCGCCTCGGGGACGAGGCGGGGGTCGGCCGTGAAGACCCCGTCGACGTCGGTGTAGATCTCGCAGGCGTCCGCGCCTAGGGCAGCCGCAAGCGCGACGGCGGTCGTGTCCGACCCGCCTCGCCCGAGCGTCGTGATGTCGTAGCCCGTCGAGACGCCCTGGAAGCCGGCGACGAGGACGATCTTGTCCTCGTCGAGCGCCTCGTGGATCCGTCGCGCGCGCACGTCGACGATCTTCGCCTTGCCGTGCGAGGTGTCCGTGACGATCCCCGCCTGCGAGCCGGTCAGCGAGATCGCGTCGTGCCCGAGGTCGGCGATCGCCATGGCGACAAGCGCGCAGGAGACGCGCTCGCCGACCGAGATCAGCATGTCGAGCTCGCGCGGCTTCGGCTGTGCCGAGACGTCGTGGGCGAGCGCGACGAGCTCGTCCGTGTGGTGGCCCATGGCAGAGACGACGCCGACCACGCGCCCACCGCGACCCTTCGCCTCGGCCAGGCGCTTCGCGACCCGCCGGATCTTCTCGGGGTCGGCCACCGAGGTTCCGCCGAACTTCATGACGACCGTGCCGACGCGTGCCGCGGGCTCGGCCGGCTCGACGGCGGGCAGCGCCTCGTAGGCGGTCTCGCTCACAGGGAGAGATTCTAGGAGCCGCGCGAGAACCATCCCCGTGGCGCCGGGCCCGGGCCGGCCATGTCCGGCCCTACGAAGGTGCAGAAACGGACCAAGAGAGGCTACGGGGCCGACTGAGGACGCAGCATCGCGCCGTCCAGCGCGGCTCCGGCGGCTCAGTGCTTCGTTCTGGAAAGGAGGCGTTAAAAACGCCGAACCGACAAACCCGAGGGCTTGTCGGTTCAGCAAGGTCATTTCTACAAAGGACGCCCCGTGTTGTGAAGGGACCCTCCGGAGAAAAGTTCGCTCTTTGCGAGAACTACATCTCGCGGCGACCGGTGAGCGCCCGCCCGAGGGTGACCTCGTCCGCGTATTCGAGGTCGCCGCCGACCGGAAGGCCGCTCGCGAGGCGCGTCACGCGCGTCCGATCGCGCAGTCGGTCGGCGAGGTAGGCAGCCGTCGCCTCGCCCGTCATGTTCGGGTTCGTCGCGAGCACGACCTCCTCGACGCCGTTCCTAGAGACACGCTGCAGGAGCTCGTCGATCCGCAGGTGCTCGGGCTCGACGCCGTCGAGGGGGGAGAGCGCCCCGCCCAGCACGTGGTAGACGCCGCGGTAGGCGTGCGTCCGCTCGACCGAGACGAGGTCGGCGGGCTGCTCGACCACGCAGATGACCGTGCGGTCGCGCCGGGTGTCGCGGCAGACCGTGCAGAGCTCCTCTTCGGTCAGGTTCCCGCACTCCGTGCAGAAGCCGATCCGCTCCTTCACCTCGCGGATCGCGTCGGCGAGCGCGAGGGCCTCCTCCTTGGGCACGCGGAGGAGATGGAAGGCCAGGCGCTGCGCCGTGCGAGTCCCCACGCCGGGCAGGCGCGAGAGCTGGGCGACGAGGTTGTCGACGACGGGACCGAACACGGCCCCGCATTGTGCCTCTCGCCCCGGCTCCTAGACCCCGGCGATCAAGGTGCCCACGACCACGGCGAGGAGCGCGAGGCTCACCGCCGCGATCCCGAAGCCCATGCGCTCGTTCCTCGTGAGCCCCTGCTGGATGAAGAAGATCAGGAAGAGCTCGACGAAGACAGCCGCGAAGACCTGCTCGCGGTAGCCCTCGTAGCTCATGAAGGCGAAGACGACCGCCGTGATCGCGAGGCCGAGCGCGAGCGAGCCGCGCGCAAGGCCGAGCGCGCGGAGGTGTCGCATCCCTACAGGCCGGGAAGCCCGAGCCCGCCGAGCCCGCCGAGCGCGCCGCCGAGCTTGGACTGCATCAGATCCTGTGCGTTCTTCTGCGCCTGGTTGACGCCGGCGAGGACGAGGTCCTCGAGCGTCTCGGGATCCTCCGGGTCGATGGCTTCCGGCTTGATCTTCACCGAGATGATCTCGCCGGAGCCGTTGGCGGTCACGGTCACCATGCCGCCCCCGACGGAGGCCTCGACCGTCTCCTTTGCGAGCTCTTCCTGAGTCTCGGCCATCTGCTCCTGCATCTGCTGAACCTGCTGGAGCATCTTGTTCATGTCCATTCCACGCGCCATGCTGCGAGGCAGGTTACCCCCCAAGGAGGCAAAGTGGAGAGACAGCACGTAGCTCGGCGCTGGCGCACGGTGGCCCTCTTTCGGTCGGAGTGGCCCTTGGCTCGACCCTGACGGCGACGCCCGTTTACAGCCACGTCGGCGGGACCGTGACGCACCTTTGGTCAAAACACATCCGTCCGGCTGCGGACAAGCGGTATTACACCAAGACACAGGCGAACGCTCGTTACTCGCCCGCGGCGCACAACCACGATGGCCGCTACTACGGCGCGGGGAGCAAGGTCGCGGACGCCGAGCTGTTCGACGGCCTGGACTCCCCGGCGTTCCTCCGAAACGGAGACGCTGCCGGCGGGAGCTCACGGGGACGTATCCCAACCCCACCCTTGCGCCGGACTCGGTGCAGGCGGCCGACATCGCGTCCGATGCGGTCGGAATCGACGGAGATTGCGGACAACACCCTGTCGGCGGATGACGCGTTCAGGCTCGCCGGAACGGTGGTCGTCGACGTTCCTTCGGTCCCGGCCAACTCGTGCATCCAGCACACCGTCTCAATCCCGGGTCGGACTGCCGGGGACCTGCTCCTGCTCTTTCCCACAGGGAATTTCGCAGATCTCGACCTCACGCTCTACACCGCGCGGCGACATCGGGGACGGGTCGAACTTCTACGTCACCGTGTGCAACGTCTCCAACGTCGCCGTCGACCCGCTGAGCGGCACCTGGGGGTACGCCATGCTCAGCGCCTAGCGGCGATACGCAGGAGGGACGCGCCCGCGGGAGCGACTCCGCGGGCGCTATCCCTCATCGTTCACCTCGCGGGCGTCGAACGTCGACTTGAAGAGTGACACGAACTCCTGCTCCGAGGGCGGGCCCTCCTCCTCGGCCGGGTCGTCCGGACTGCCCTCGCCGACGACGAAGGCGAGCTCGGGCTTGCGGCCGGTCAGCTCGCGGAGGACCTCGGCGAGGAGGCCT
>Ga0136613_10000652_pt1 | contig 16417 bp, 13 predicted proteins | sample AntDrymUQ2722106_2_FD_106649 | JGI IMG/M metagenome (GOLD analysis project Ga0136613, IMG submission 106649) | Polar desert sand microbial communities from Dry Valleys, Antarctica - metaG UQ272 (21.06) | ecosystem: Environmental > Terrestrial > Soil > Desert | place: Antarctica: Dry Valley... | reverse complement strand
GCAGAGGAGAGCCTGAGGACATGTCTATTACGTCAGAGCGAACGCAGCAGGAGAAACGGCCTGTTGACCTAATAAACGCTGGCAGTCTGCTCTCGGATGAGGAGAAACGGGTCAGGGATCGGGTCCGCGAGTTCGTTGACCGCGAGGTCATTCCGACCGCGGCGGACTACTGGGATAGGGCGCAGTTCCCTTTCGGCCTCCTACCCGGCCTCGGGGAGCTCGGCCTCGTTGGCGGCACGCTTCCTGGGGAGTATGGTTGCGCCGGCTGGAACAATGTGGCCTACGGCCTCGCGATAGCCGAGCTGGCGCGCGGGTCTGGGAGCCTGGCTACTTTCTTGCACGTCCAGAGCGGGCTCGCGATGACGGCCATACACGAGTTGGGATCTGAGGAGCAGAAGCGGCGCTGGCTGCCGCCAATGGCGAAGTGCGAGAAGATCGGGTGCTTCGGCCTGACCGAGCCAGGGGCCGGGAGCGATCCTGGCTCCCTGAGCACGACGGCCGTAGAGAAGGACGGCGGCTATGTACTGAGCGGTGAGAAGAAGTGGATCGGCAACGCCTCCTTCTCGGACGTGGCCGTGATCTGGGCCAGGACCGATGACGGTAAGATCTCCGGTTTCCTCGTCGAGACCGACAATCCAGGCTTCCAGGCCGACGTCCTCCCCCGCAAGGCGTCCCAGCGTGCCGCCTGGCAGACACACATTATGCTCGAGGACTGCCACATACCCGAGGATGCCAGGTTGCCGAAAGCAAGAGGCCTTGGCTCCACACTGTCGATCCTCACACACTCGCGCTACGGCGTGGGGTGGGATGGATTGGGACAGGCCGCAGACTGCTACGAGATGGCCCTGGCCTACGCCGGGGAGCGGGAGCAGTTCGGGCGGCCCATAGCTTCGTTCCAGCTCGTCCAGCAGAAGCTCGTCGAGATGGTCAATGAGATCTCACTCAGCCAGCTCCTATCCATCCACGTAGGACGCCTCAAGGACGCTGGAGGTCTCGACCCGGCGACGGTCTCGTTGTTCAAGATGAACAACGTCGCGAAGGCGCGCCGCATCGCGGCCACTGCGCGCGAAGTCCTCGGGGGCAACGGCATCCTCCTCGACTACCGCGTGATGGAGCACATGGCCGACATCGAAGGCGTGTACACCTACGAGGGCACGAACGACGTCAACACCCTCATAGTGGGGCAGGCCATAACCGGCCACCGCGCCTTCTCCTCTGAACCTCCGCAACGTGCCGAAGAGAGAACGGAGTAGGGCCGAAGAGGCGGCCGGTGATCATCTCACCGTAGCTCCGCGAGGACGCCGATAGGAAGAGAATGCTGCTGACCATCACCAGCACCAACCCACCAGCCACGGACCTCGGCTACCTGTTGCACAAGAATCCTACCCGGTGCCAATCTTTCGAGCTTCCCTTCGGGATGGCGCACGTCTTCTATCCGGAGGCCTCAGATAGGCGTTGCACCGTGGCGATGTTGCTCGAGATCGACCCGGTCGGGCTGGTCAGGGGTGAGGGGCGGACGTTGAAGGAGTACGTCAACGACCGGCCTTACGCGGCCTCCTCGTTTCTGAGCGTGGCGATCTCGCGGGTTTTCGGCACGGCGATGCGTGGTAGGAGCACGGAGCGCCCCGTGTTGGCCCTGACGCCGTTGTCCTTGAGCGCCGGGATCTCTGTGCAGCCATGCCGCGAAGGCGAGGTCTTCTTGAGGCGGTTGTTCGAGCCTCTTGGGTACTCGGTGCAGACCGAGCAGCACCAACTCGACGAGGAGTTCCCCGAGTGGGGCGAGAGCCGGTACTTTACGGTCGGGCTCTCGGGTGAGGTCCGTCTGCAGGATCTGCTCTCGCACCTGTACGTGCTCGTTCCGGTTCTGGACGACGACAAGCACTACTGGGTAGGAGATGATGAGGTAGACAAGCTCCTCGAGCGCGGTGGCGAGTGGCTGGCCGCTCATCCCGAGAAGGAAGTCATCGCCGAGCGCTATCTCAAGCACCAGCGCACGCTCTCGAACGAGGCTCTCTCGCGTCTGATCGAGGAGGGGGATGAAGGTCTGGCACGAGAAGAGGAAACTCTCGAAGAGATCATTACCCTCGGCGAGCAGCGTATCGGCGCGGTCGCAGCCGCGCTCAAGAACAGCGGAGCGCGCAGGATACTCGACCTCGGCTGTGGTGAGGGCAGGCTACTCGGGACGCTCTTGCAGGACAGGGACTTCGAGGAGATCGTCGGGGTGGATGTCTCTGTGCGTTCGCTAAAGAGGGCACGGGATCGGCTGCGCGTCGACCGGCTGCCACCGATGCAGCGGTCGCGCCTCAAGCTGTTTCAGGGATCGCTGCTCTACCGCGACCGAAGGCTCGCAGGATACGACGCCGCGGCCGTGGTCGAAGTGATCGAACACTTCGACCCGCCACGTCTCGCCGCCTTCGAGCGCGTTCTATTCGGCTTCGCCAGGCCAGGCACCGTGGTCCTGACGACCCCCAACGCCGAGGGCAACGCCAACTTCGAGACCCTGCTCGACGGCGAGTTTCGCCACAGAGACCATCGTTTCGAGTGGAAGCGGGAGGAGTTTCGGGCATGGTGTAACGGCGTGGCGGAGAAATTCGGCTACGGGGTACGTTATCTCCCCGTAGGGAGGGAGGATGAAGCCGTCGGACCACCGACCCAGATGGCCGTCTTCGAGCGCGAGTCGCCTCTGAGGCAGAGGGAGGAATCCTCATGAAGATCTCTGTCCCCGAGCTCTGTTTGGTGGTGCTCGTCGGGGCGACGGGCTCGGGCAAGTCCAGCTTCGCCGGCGAGCACTTTTTGCCGACGGAGGTAGTCTCCTCGGACTTCTGCAGGGGGCTTGTCTCGGACGATGAGAACGATCAGGCAGCTACCAGAGACGCCTTCGACGTCTTGAACTACATCGCCGCCAAGCGACTGGCCGGGGGAAGGCTCACCGTGGTAGACGCGACCAACGTGCAGCGGGAGGCCCGCTCGTCGCCCTCGCGCGCGAGCACGACGTCCTGCCTGTCGCCGTGGTGCTCGACATGCCAGAGAAGCTCTGTCACGAACGCAACAGGGACCGCCCCGACAGGAACTTCGGCCCGCACGTGGTGGCGCGGCAGGCGCGGCAGCTCAGACGCTCGCGCAAGAAGCTGAAGCGCGAGGGGTTCAGGCACGTCTTCGTCCTCTCCTCGCCTGAGGAGGTTGCTTCGGCCGCGGTCGAGCGGACGCGCCTGTGGAACAACCTGAAGCACGAGCATGGACCCTTCGACATTATCGGCGACGTACACGGTTGCGCCGACGAGCTAGTCTCGCTCCTCGACAGGCTCGGCTACGCGGTCTCCTCGGCGCATGACGGAGCAGGCTACGCCGTCAGGCCTCCCGATGGGCGACGGGCGATCTTCCTCGAAGACCTGGTCGACCGCGGGCCGAAGACGCCCGAGGTGCTGCGCCTGGTCATGGGTATGGCCGCCTCGGGAGACGCGCTGTGTATTCCTGGCAATCACGACGTGAAGCTGGCCCGCAAGCTGCGCGGCAAGGACGTACGCATCGCGTACGGGCTCGCCGAGACGCTCGCCCAGCTCGAAGGTGAACCTCCGGAGTTCCGCGAAGAGGTGGCGGCGTTTCTCTACGGTCTCGTGGGACACTACGTCCTTGACGGCGGAGATTTGGTGCGTCGCCCACGCAGGGTTGAAGGAACCCTTGCAGGGACGGACCTCGGGCAGGGTCAGGGACTTCGTCCTCTTCGGCGAGACAACGGGTGAGACGGACGAGTTCGGCCTGCCGATACGTTACGACTGGGCCACGGAGTATCGTGGGCGGGCGATGGTCGTCTACGGCCACACGCCGGTACCAGAAGCAGAGTGGATAAACCGGACGATCAATATCGACACCGGCTGCGCCTTCGGAGGCGAGCTCACCGCCCTTCGATACCCTGAGGGGGAGCTGGTCTCCGTACCGGCAATGCACACCTACTACAAGCCAGCGCGACCTTTCCTAGCACCTGAAGTCGCAGCTCCGTCGGTAGAAGCAGGGCGTCCTTACGACGATCTGCTTGACATCGGAGACGTCGCCGGCAAGCGCATAATCCCGACCCGCCTCCAGCGGAACGTGACCATCAGGGAAGAGAACGCCGCTGCGGCGCTCGAGGTCATGAGCCGCTTCGCCATAGATCCGCGCTGGCTCATATACCTCCCTCCGACAATGTCGCCTTCTGAGACCAGCCACGGGCCCGACCTTCTGGAGCATCCCGCGGAGACCTTCGCCCTCTACCGCCAGCAGGGCGTCCCTGAGGTGATCTGCGAGGAGAAACATATGGGCTCGCGCGCCGTGGTCGTCGTTTGCCGGGACGAGCAGACCTCCCTAGCCCGCTTCGGCGTCAGTGAGGGCGCAGGCGCCTGCTACACCCGCACCGGGCGGAGCTTCTTCGACGATGCGGCGCTAGAGGAGAGGCTGCTCGACAGGTTGCGAAACGCGTTGGATCTTGCCGGAACGTGGAAAGAGCTCGACACCGACTGGGTGTGTCTGGACTGTGAGATCATGCCCTGGTCGGTAAAGGCCGTGGAGCTCCTGCGCGGACAGTACGCTGCCGTCGGGGCCGCGGCCGGTCCCGCACTCTCCGAGTCTCTAAAGGCGTTGGAGACCGCCGCTTCTTCGGGGCTAGACGTCAGCGTGTTGCAGGAGCGTTACGGGAAGCGTATGGAGGAAGTCGGCCGCTACGTCGACGCGTACCGGCGCTACTCCTGGCCCGTACGTTCCCTGGAGGACCTCAGGCTCGCGCCGTTCCACCTGCTCGCCTCGGAAGGAGCGGTCCACACAGACAAAGACCACAACTGGCACATGAAGATGCTGGTGAAACTCTGCGAGGCCGACACCGGGCTATTGCTCGCTACGTCTCACACGGCGGTACAGACCACGGACCCGGAGAGCATAGAGGCAGGGACACGCTGGTGGGAGGAGATCACAGCCCGCGGTGGCGAGGGGATGGTGGTCAAACCCCTGGATTTCGTGGCCAGGGGAAGGCGTGGGTTGGTGCAGCCCGGCGTAAAATGCCGGGGCAAGGAATACCTGCGGATCATCTACGGTCCCGAGTACACGTCCCCCAGGAATCTGGAGCGGCTCAGGAGTCGGAGGCTCGGAACCAAGAGATCCCTCGCCCTCAGGGAATTCGCCCTTGGCGTGGAGGCTCTGGAACGATTCGTCCGCCGCGAGCCGCTCTATCGGGTCCACGAATGCGTCTTCGGCGTGCTGGCCCTGGAGAGCGAACCGGTAGATCCCAGACTCTAGTGCAAAGTGGTCAAAACCTCTTTGCACGTATTTCAGCTGGTCAGCACTTCAGCAATTCAGCTTTTTGTTTTCGCTGAAAGCCTACCGCTTACGGCCGAATGCGCGATTCGCGGTAGGTCAACACCTCTGCCAAGCGAAAGGGCCGAGGCGTGGAGCCCCGGCCCTGGCTGATCAGCTGAAGTGCTAATACCTAGCTGACTCGCTCGAAGATCGCGGCTATGCCCATGCCGCCGCCGATGCAGAGCGTCACCAGACCGTACTGGCCTCCCGTGCGGGCGAGGTGGTGCAGAATCTTGACGGTCAGGACGGCGCCCGTGGCCCCGATGGGGTGTCCGAGGGCCACTGCCCCGCCTACCGGGTTCAGCTTCTCCTCTGGCACCTCGAGCTCGCGTCCGACGGCGATCGCTATTGATGCGAAGGCCTCGTTCGCCTCGACGGCGTCCAGGTCGTCGACCGAGAGTCCGGCCTTTTTGAGGGCGAGCCTGGAGGCTGGGATCATACCGGTTCCCATAACCGAAGGGTCGACGCCAGCGACGGCCGCGGAGACGAGCCTGCCTGCCACGGGCATACCTAGCTCCTCGGCCTTGCGCTCGCTGCTAACGAGCATCATGGCCGCCCCGTCGTTGATGCCTGAAGCGTTGGCTGCGGTGACCGTGCCGCCGTCTTTCTTGAAGACCGGCTTGAGCTTCTGAAGGCCTTCCACGCTCGCGTTCGCGCGGATGTGCTCGTCCGTGGTGAACTGTACGGTCTCCTTCTTCTGCTTGACCTCGACGGGCACGATCTGGCCGTCGAAGAGCTCTTCTTCGTGGGCCTTGGCGGCCCGCTGATGGCTGCGCACGGCGTAGGAGTCGGAGTCCTCGCGGGTTATGCCGTACTCCTCGGCGACGTTCTCGGCCGTCACACCCATGTGGTAATCGTTGAAGACATCCCACAGGCCATCGTAGACCATGTGGTCGTAGATGTCCGCTTTAGGCATCCCCATCCTGTAGCCGTAGCGGCCCTTGTCGAGCAAGAAAGGCGCCCTGTCCATGTTCTCGACGCCACCTGCCATGACCACGTCCGCATCGCCGAGGGCTATCTCCTGCGCCGCGGAGATCACCGCCTGAAGCCCCGAGCCGCACATCCTGTTGAGGGTCATGCCTGGGACCTCGACGGGGAGGCCGCTCTTTATTCCGACTTGACGACCGGGGTTCATGCCCTGTCCCGCGGAGAGGATGTTGCCGACTATAACCTGGTCGACCTGATCTCCTTCGATCCCCGCGCGAGAGAGAACCTCTTTGCCTACCGTTGCCCCGAGGTCCGTCGCTGGCGTGTCCTTGAGCGCGCCGCCGAAGGTGCCAATGCCCGTCCTTAAGGGCGTCGAGATGACTATCTCGCCGTTGCCGTTACCGTTGCCGAAGCTCACCCTTTACTCCTTCCGTTTACACCTGATAAAAGGATACATCAAAAGACAAAGCCCGGACCGCCCGGCCCGGGCTTCTCTGTACTCTCTCCAAAGTGCCGCTCTCCCGTTACTGGTTGGCCCTCCTCTGTACTTCGTCCAGGTTGCCCCTGTAGTAGGCGAACATGGAGTTGAGGAAGTCCATGTAGGCGTCGGCCGATTCCTGTGCCAGCGCCTGGGAGGCCTCCCGCTGCTTGCGCTGTTGCTCGATCAAATCCTCAGAGAGGCCCCTGTTGTTCTCGGCCTGGGTCCTAAGGTTGTTGATGACGCCGTTGAAGAATTCCTGCGTCACCTGGGCGTTGAGTTCCTGGGCCGAGACGGAACGGTCCGCGATGGACTGGTAGGACTCCTTTAGTGCGTCGGCGAACTTCTCAGCCGCTTCGTTTACCTGCTTTTGCTGCTTTGTGTCCACGATCTCACTTCCTCATTCTGAGCTTGCGAACGTGTTTGTTTTTACCCTTTATGAGGCCCGCGAAACATAAAAAAGAGGAGCGGACCCTTAAGTCCGCTCCCAAAAACATCTACCCTGATGCTACGCTCTACCTGGTGGCCCCCAGGCCCTCCTCGTAGGAGGTGAAGGGTGCGTGGGCTAGGTCCATGTAGGCGTCGAGGGACTGCTCGACGAGGGTCCGGTAGGCGTCGCGCTGGTCCTCTGCGCGCTCGAAGCGCTCGCCTACAACGCTGCGGTTGCTCTCGGCCTGGTGGCGAAGCTCCCTGATGGTGCCTTCCACCATACCCTGCGCGAACCTGACGTTCCGCTCCTGGAGTCCCACCGAATGGTCCACGACCGCATGGTAGGAATCCCGCGTGGTCTCAGCGAGCCTCGCCATAGCCTTGTTAGCCTTCTCCGTAGTAGCCATCTGATCACCCTTCTCGCGGAAGGCGCGAACTACTTGCTACGCTCTTCGTCGTTCTTGTCCTGTAACGGCCTGCCCGTGTAGAGCCGGAAGAAGTTGTCCATAGTGTGCTGGTACTGCTCCAGCGACTTGGCCCAGAAGTCGAGGTAGGACCTTCCCGTGTCTGTAATGGTGTACATCCGGCGCGCCGGCCCGCCTCTGGAGGTCTCCCAACTCGACTCGACGACGCCGTCTTTCTCCATCTGCCGTAACGTCCTGTACAGCGTTCCAGGGTTCATCGCCTCGAACCCGAAGGCCGAAGCCCGCTCCATAAGCTCGTACCCGTAGGAATTCCACTCCCGCAGTGATAGCAGGATCACAGGCACCAGCCAGTTCCTCGGCCGCGCCTCGACCCCACGGAACTCTCGCTCCCTGCCTCCTGCCTCGCGATCCTGCTCTTCGTTATTCATGGTTCTCTCTTCCATAATCTATATGCATTTTACATATATATATCGGTCTGTCAAGGGGTTGGACGGGCCTCTTACTCTAGACTTCCCTTCCATCATCGAGACCAACGACCCCATGTTGGACCTCGTATGAACCCCTTATGGCGGTGCTCCGAGAATATCTGTCTATCGAACATAAATACGTATTACATCTTAGCCGAAATCGGATCATCTTTCGGAACCGTCGTATCGAAAGCGAACGGGATGTGGGGCGCGAGGCTGATGCCTGAAGCCGCATTTTGCGGAAATGGCACTTCCCCAAAGCGCAACGGAATTTACGTGCGTATGGTACCTAGTTTGCGCCTGATTTCTCCAGTCAATAAACTCTGTTCACATGCGAACGGGAAAGGGAGGCTAGTGTGGGCACCTTGAAAGAAGCCGTTGTTGTCGTGACCGGCGCGAGCAGGGGTCTTGGCAAAGCCATAGCGGAGGAGTTGGCGGACGGGGGGGCCAAAGTCGTCGTCAACTACTCCCAGAGCAAGGAACCTGCCGAGGAGTTGGTGAACCGGATCTCGCAGAGCGGTGGAGAGGCTATCGCTGTTCAGGCCGACGTCTCGGACGCTGAGCAGGCCCAGAACCTCATAGACCAGTCGATAGAGAAGTTCAACAGGGTAGACGTCCTTATCAACAACGCAGGGATCAACATAGACCGCACGCTCCAGAAGCTCTCAGTCGACGACTGGGACAAGGTCATACAGGTAGATCTCAACAGCGCCTTCTACATGGTCCACGCAGTATTGCCGCACATGACGGATCAGGGCGGGGGCAAGATCATCAACATGAGCTCGTTCATCGGAGAGGCAGGCAACATAGGCCAGGCCAACTATTCGGCGGCCAAGGCCGGGCTGCTCGGCTTCACCAAGACGGCCGCCCAGGAACTGGCCAGGTTCGGAATCACCGTCAACGCCCTCTGCCCCGGATTCATAGAGACCGATATGGTCGCCAACATTCCCGAGGAAGCCCAGCAGAAGCTCCTCAAACAGGTGCCCCTCGGCCGCTTCGGGAAGCCTGAAGAGGTCGCCAGGGCCGTCCGTTACCTGATAGAAGACGGTGACTACATCACAGGCCAGTCTATCGACATAAACGGCGGTATCTACATCAGGACGTAACGGGAGACGATCGCCCGCCTTCTCGCCCCGCCAACGGGCGGGGCTTCCTGACCTGATGTGTGATCCCGCCGACAGGCAGACCGCCTCGAAACGTTTACGGTCCCGCCCGAGAGCCGCCGGATCACGCTTCTTTCGCGATTGTACATATCTGTTCTGGACACATAGGTTCGACTCGTATACAATTAACTCTCATGCAACAAAGAAGACACCCTCCTGGGGTGTAGAGAGTAGTAGTCCCGAACTGAGAGAGGTGGACCTTTGAGGCTTGACGGACGTACGGCTGTTGTAACGGGGGCTGCACGGGGAATCGGGGCTGCAGAGGCCATCCGGCTGGCGCAGGAGGGGGCGAACGTAGCGGTCCTGGATCTATCCGCGGAGGCTTGCCAGGAGACGGTGGAGGCAGTCGAGGCCGCTGGGGCCGAGGCGATCGCGATCGCCTGCGACGTATCGAGCACACAGCAGGTCGAGAAGGCGTTCGAGGAGATCGCCCACCGCTTTGGGCGGATCGACATTCTCGTCAACAACGCCGGGCTGTTGCGCGACAACCTCTCGTTCAAGATGAGCGAGGACGACTGGGACAAAGTGCTCGACGTTCACCTCAAGGGCAGCTTCCTCTGCTCCAAGGCTGCGCAGAAGTACATGGTCGAGCAGGAGTACGGCAAGATCGTGATGACCAGCTCCATCGTGGCTCTGGGGAACAAGGGGCAGGCCAACTACTCCGCGGCGAAAGCAGGACTTCAGGCGCTCGCGCGGACGCTGGCGCTCGAGCTTGGGCGTTTCAACGTCAACGTCAACGCTGTGGCCCCCGGTTGGATCGAGACCGAGATGACCAAGGAGGCTGCCGAGCGGGTAGGGATGAGTATGGAGGAGATGAAGGACCGCTTCGCCAAGAACATCCCCCTCAAGCGCTTCGGGAGGGTGGATGACATAGCCAACGTCGTCGCCTTCCTCGTCTCCGACGACGCCTCCTACATCAGCGGCGAGACGATCTACGTCGCCGGAGGCCCTTCGAGTTCGGTGATTTAAAGCTGGTCAGTACTTCACCCAGTCAGCATTTCAGCTTTTCGGGCGAGGATTGTTTCCCCGCCTTTTTGCTCTCTGCCGGAGTTCCGCGGGGGCTGGATCGCCGGTTGTCAACCTACGCCTGGATAGGTCGAAAAGCAGCAGTACCTGTTGCCTGAAACCTGAAGCCTTCACGGGTTGAGGATGAGTTTTCCTGTTGTTTTGCGGCCTTCCAGGGCGGTATGGGCTTCGGCGGCCTGGGCGAGTGGGTAGGTGCTGCCGATCGTGAGTTTCAGGTTGCCCGAGGAGATCCAACCGAGCACTTCCTGGAGGCTGGGGACGAAGAGGTCGGGACGGCGCATGACCTGCGGCAGGTAGAAACCGACGATAGCGTGGCACCGCTTCATCAGGGCGGCCGGCACGATGGCCCCGCGCTCCCTGCTCGCCGCGCCGAAGACGACCATGCGGCCGAAGACGTTCAGGCACTGCAGGTTCTTCTCCGGAAAATCGCTGCCGACCATCTCCAGGATCACATCGGCGCCCTCGCCCTCGGTGGCTTGGCGCACCTTCTCTGGCCAGTCTTCCTCCGTGTAGTCGATGAGGACGTCGGCGCCGAGGGAGCGGGCTAGGTCGAGCTTCTCCTCGCTGCTCGCCGTGGCGATTACGGTGTCAGCCCCGAGGAGCTTTGCCATCTGGACGGAGAGGGTACCCACGCCGCCTGCCGCCGCGTGCACTAGGACGCTCTCGCCCTCCTTCAGGGCGCCCGAGGTCTTGATGCAGTGGTAGGCGGTCAGGCCCTGGAGTGGGACGGCCGCGGCCTCGTCGAAGTCGAGCCCTTCGGGGAGGGGGATCAGGCTCCGCGCCGGGGCGATGGCGTACTCCGCGTACCCGCCAGTACCGAGCAGGGTGACCACGCGATCACCGGCGGTGACGTTTTCGACCCCCTCGCCCACCTCTGCGACGGTGCCCGCCACTTCGGAGCCAGGGGTGAAAGGGAGACCCTGGGGGTCGACGTACTGGTTGCGGCGGCGCATGGTGTCGGCGTAGTTGACGCCGGCGGAGCGGACCTCGATCAGCGCCTCCCCCTCGCCCGGTGCAGGACGCCCGACGTCGCCGTGCCGGAGCACCTCGGGCTCGCCGAACTCCTCGACCCTTATCGCCTTCATCTGCGTCATGTCGCCTCTCGTCCTGTGCGTACCCATACTAGCGAAAGGCCTGGATGCCCGTTATGGCGCCGCCGAGGATCAAGGTGTGTACTTCGTCCGTGCCCTCGTAGGTCCTCACGCTCTCCAGGTTGCTCATGTGGCGCATGGGGGGATAGTCCAGTGTGACACCGTTGCCGCCGAAGACGGTGCGGGCTTCGCGCGCTATCTCTATGGCCTCCCTGACGTTGTTTAGCTTGCCGAAGCTTATGTGCTCGGGCCTGAGCGTGCCCGCGTCCTTCATCCTGCCTATGTGAAGCGCGAGGAGCGTTCCCTTGCCGACCTCGATCAGCATGTTCGCGAGCTTCTGTTGGACGAGCTGGAAGGCTGCTATAGGTTGTCCGAACTGCTCCCGCTCCCCTGCGTAGGCCAGGGCTGATTCATAGCAGTCCCGGGCTGCCCCCATGGCGCCCCAGATGATGCCGTAACGGGCCTCGCCCAGGCAGGCGAAAGGCCCGCCGAGGCCCCTGGCTTCGGGCAGCATCGCGCCCTCGGGGAGGCGGACGTCTTCGAGTTGGATGTCGCACTGGATCGAAGCCCGCATCGAGAGCTTGGGGGTTATGTCTTTGGCCGAGAAACCTTGCGTATCGGTGGGGACTAGGAAGCCGCGGACCGGGTTCTTCTCTTCGTCCGTGCGCGCCCAGACGACGGCGACGTCGGCGATGGTGGCGAGCCCGATCCAACGCTTCGCGCCGTTCAAGATCCAGTCATGTCCCTCTTTCCTGGCGAAGGTCTTCATGCTCGCTGGGTCCGAGCCCGCTGTCGGCTCGGTGAGGCCGAAGCAGCCGATCGCCTCTCCCCTCGCCATCGGCGGCAGCCATTCCTGTCTCTGCTGCTCGGAGCCGAACTTGTGGATGGCGCTCATGGCGAGCGAGCCCTGTACGCTCACGAAGGTCCTCAGGCCAGAGTCACCCGCCTCTAGCTCCATGCAAGCGAGGCCGTACTCGACGGCGCTCTTGCCAGCACACCCGTAGCCGGAGAGGTGCATCCCGAGCAGGCCGAGATCGGCGAACTCGGGTACGATCTCCTCCGGGAAGACGGCCTCGTCGTACCACTCCTCGATGTTCGGCTTGATTCTCTGGTGCACAAAGGAACGGACCCTCTCCCTGATACCCCTCTCTTCGTCGGAGAGGTGGGCGTCGATGTTCAGGAAATCTATCGCATCGGGGCGGGTGGAGGATCCAGCATCCGTGTTGCTTCCGGCCTGGGTCACAGCCATCTTCTCACCTCTCTCGGAGCTCAACCATCGACTCAGGATTATTCCACAGCGCACATCTTGGTGTTGCGAATTCAGCACGCCGGCTGCGCCGGCTTGTCAGCACCTCAGCAGGTCAGCATTTCAGCAAGAGCATGGGGATAGTAGCCACCGTCCGCGAGGCGCCACTCTCATCGTGGAGTTTCGCTTAGCGAGCGTGGGAGACGCCGTTCGAGGAAAAGCTGGCCGCTGAAAGCGGCCGGAGGGAGCATGCTGATAAGGCGCGAAGCGCCGTGCTGACGAGCGGAGGCCGAAGACCGTAGCGTGCTGCCTTGCGCTACACTGGGCGCATGGACGATGGTCCGAAGTTGCCGCTCGAAGGCGTCAAGGTACTCGACCTCTCGCGGGTTCTGGCTGGGCCTTACGCGACGATGGTGCTCGGTGACCTCGGCGCCGACGTTCTTAAGGTCGAACACCCCGAGCGTGGGGACGACACCCGCCACTGGGGCCCGCCATTCGCCGGCGGCGAGGTACACGGCGAGTCGGCGTATTTTCTCTCCGTCAACCGCAACAAGCGTTCCATCGGGGTAGACCTGAAAGATCAGAAAGGGTTGGAGCGAGTCAGGAAGCTCGCGGCCGGGGCCGACGTCGTGATCGAGAACTGGAGGCGCGGAGCCCTGGAGAAGCTCGGTCTCGGCTACGAAGCTCTAAGAGAAGCGAATCCCGGCCTCATCTACTGCGCCATCACGGGCTTCGGGCCTGGCCCTGACGAGGACCGTCCTGGCTACGACTTTCTGGTGCAGGCGAGGGGTGGTGTCATGGGCATCACGGGCCAGCCTGGCGGCGAGCCGACGAAGGTCGGGGTTGCGATCTCGGACATAGTGTGCGGCCTTTTCGCATCGAACGCGATCCTGGCGGCCCTCCACCGGCGCAGCGCGAGCGGAGAGGGCGCGCGCATCGAGGTTCCGCTCTTCGAGTCCACCCTCGGCTGGCTCGCCAACCGCGGTCAGGAGTACCTCACGAGCGGCGAGGACACCGGTCTGATAGGCAACGCCCACCCCTCCATCGTTCCATACCAGACCTTCAATGCCGCGGACAAACCAATTGTGGTCGCCGTCGGCAACAACACCCAGTTCGCCAACTTGTGCAAGGCAATTGGCCGTCCTGAGTTGGCCGAGGACGAGCAGTATGCGACCAATCCCGACCGCGTGGCCAACCGGGAGGCTCTGATCGCGGTGCTTCAGAAAGAGTTCAGCAAGCGGCCCGCGGATGAGTGGGCTGAGGAGATCCGGGCCGCCGGCGTCCCTAGCGGACCAGTCAACACGTTGGCTGACGTGTTCGCCGACGAGCACCTCCTCGGCTCGGGAATGCTGAGGGACCTGGATCATCCCTCAGCCGGACACCTCGAGATGCTAGCTTCGCCAGTCCTCGTCGACGGCGAACGCCTGCCCATCCGCCGCCCCCCACCGACCCTCGGCCAGCACACGGAAGACACAGAGTGGGGAACATGAAGGAGCGTGTAGCAGTCATCATCGCGAAGGGCGATGATGACTGCTCAACCAGTACCGGCTGGAGTGGGTCGCGGTCAATCGTTTGAAAAGAATCGATCTGCAACCCGGCCGGATAAGCCGCATTTGTCTGGATGATCTGTCAAGCACGCCAGCCTGGTGACAAGCTCCACCCGAGGCCGCGAAACACCCGAGAACTATCCGGAGACGACCGCTACAGGCCTGACGGGAGAGCCAGTCGCGCCGACGAGCTTCAGGGGCGTGCAGATGAGCTCGAAGAGATAGTGTCCCGAGGCAGCCAGCTCGTCGAGCGCAAGGTTCTCGATGATGTAGATGCCCTCCCTGGCCAGAAGGATCAGGTGCCCAGCCATCATGCACCCAAGCTCGGGATCTCTCGAGCCCGGCGCGTCCCACGCCATGTTGTCCGCCCCGACCGCCAGCACGCCACGCTCAACCATCCAGTACGCCGCGCTCGCGTCCATGCCTGCTCCTGCCAGGTAGCGCTCTTCGTCGTCCCAGAAGCGAGCGTTGCCGAGCCTGACGAGCGCCACGCTACCAGCTTCGACCTCCACTCCCTGAAGTTCACAGCACTCTTCGAGTTCAGCGGCCGTGACGACGCGGCCGGGCTCGAGAGATTCGACGCCGTCCTTGGCGGCAACGTCGAGGAGGACGCCTGGGGCGACTATGGGCGCTATCTCCTCGGCGCCGTGGCGCGTGAAGCCGCGCGGGAATTGCACCTCCCCCACCGGTACGCCGCTGCAGAGCACGAGGGCGTCGGACTGGTGGCAGAGGGCGTCTATATGGGTGCCCGTGTGCTCGCCGCAGATGATGACGCCCGCGGCTCCGGTGCGCGGTCCGGCTTCGTCCGGGCGGTACTCGTCCTCGTGGCGGCGGTGCAGTAGGTAGGAGTAGCCGGCCTGCTTGTGGGCAGGGTGGATCGGCATCCTCTCGGTACGTGGTTGCTCCAGGTCGAAGATATGCTCCGCTCCGTCCGGCATGTTCTTTCCTCCCGCGTCGTGGCAGCACTTCGGACAAGTGTGGCGAGGTCTGGGGCGGGCGTCAACGGGGGACGGGCGCATGGCGGCCGCGGTCCCTATAATCTGGAAGGGAAGAGGAGGCGGGATGGAGAAGCTTGCGCTGTGAAAGATCAGATCCTTTCGGCCATCAGGCAACGGCTCCAGGCTCGCGGACTGGACGCCTACATCGCCTACACCCCGTCGAACGTCTTCTACGCCACGGGCTTTCAGAGCTACTTCCTGATGCAGTGGTGGCGCATGCAGGGCACCGTGCTGGCCGTCATTCCGGCAGACGAATCGGTCGAAGTAGGGATGATGGTCGGGGACTTCGAGGCAAAACCGGCGCAGCGAGTATCGGGTATCGAGGACGTCAGGGCCTACCGGTTGTGGCCTGAGATCCGTGACGCCGAGGCGGTACAGGAACCTCTCGGGAGCGGGGAATCGGAGATGCCAAGGCCCGCGCAGTTCGACGAGGGTGAGCAGGATGAGATCGTACGCGGGTTGCTCGGGGACAGGGGTCTGCTCGGCGCCAGGATTGGGACGGACCTGCGCTACATGCTCTTAGATTCCCACCGCCGCTTCTCGGCCCTTGCCCCTGAGGCCGAGTGGGTGGACTTCACAGGCGATATGTACGAGCTCAGACGTATAAAGTACCCCTTCGAGGTCGAGAGGCTCAGGCGGGCAACGGAGCTCTCTGAGGCGGGGATGCGCTTCGCGGTCGAGAACCTCGCGCCAGGCATGAGCGCAACGGACGTGCGCCACCGATACGTAATGGGCGTCGCGCGTGCTGCGATGGAAGATCCCCGCTACCAGGACTACTCGGACCAGTGGATCCTGCCCGCCGTCGGCGCAGGAGTGGGGATCGGCGTCGACTCCGAGCGAGGCGCCGGTCTGCAAGATGGCGACCTCATCAAGTTCGACTGCGGCACGACCGTCGGCGGCTACCGTGGGGATGGTGGACGCACGTTCGCCTACGGTAAGGTGAAGCCCACAGCCGGACGGCTTTTCGGGGTGCTGCAGGAGGCGCATGACAGGGCATGCGCGGAGATAAGGCCGGGCGTCGAGGTGGGTGAGATCTTCCGTATCGCCCAGGACCACATCACCAAGAACGGCTACCCGCGCTTCCGCCGCGGTCATTACGGGCACTCTCTGGGGATCGACACCTTCCACGAGGAACCTCCCTACGTCTCGGAGGGTGACCGGACGATAATAGAGTCGGGCATGGTGCTGGCTATCGAGACGCCCGCATACACCACCGATGCTGGTGCCATCATGATCGAAGACCTCGTACACGTGCTCCCCGGCGGCATCGAACGCCTCCACAGGCTGCCGCACGGGCT